>Ga0255055_10000447_pt1 | contig 32155 bp, 22 predicted proteins | sample JV7_2_27_MG_FD_188633 | JGI IMG/M metagenome (GOLD analysis project Ga0255055, IMG submission 188633) | Seawater microbial communities from Jervis Inlet, British Columbia, Canada - JV7_2_27 | ecosystem: Environmental > Aquatic > Marine > Inlet | place: Canada: British Columbia | collected...
TCCAGTTGGCCAGGCGCTCGACGTCCGCCGGCTCGAGCTCGCCGGGGTCGGTGCGCTTCTCCGCCAGCCAGCTCTTCATCAGGGTCAGGAGCGTCGCCGCCTGCTCCGGCCTCGTCTCGCGCAGCGAAGTGTAGGCCTGAGTGGCGTCGCCCAGCATGTTGAGGTCCAGCAGCGCCTGGGCCCAGCCGTGGAAGTTCTCTTCGTTCTCAGGCTCCAACCCGAGGGCGCGGGCGTGGACGCCCAGGGCCTGGTCGGGCCGGCCGACTTCACTCAGGGCGGCGCCGAGGCCGGCGTAGGCCTCGAGCATCCTCGGGTTGTAGCCGATCGCCTCTTTGAACTCCTCCATGGCGCCCTCGCGCAGTGACGCGACTTTCTTCTCGAGCTTCTCGCGCTTCTCGGGCGTCTCGGCCTCGGCGGCCTTGGCCGCCAGCTTGGCGGCCTGCTTCATCATCCGTACGCCCGAGTCGTAGTGCGAGCGGGCGGTCTGGACGACATTTCCTAGGCTGGTCTCGGGCAGCGTCGCGTCGTCTTCATTGACCAGCGGCTCCTGGCCCGGGGCCCCCTGCCCCAGGGCCGGCAGCGCGGCGAGGGCGAGCAGGAGAAGGAGCGTGGCGGCGGAATTCAACGCATGTTGCCAACTGCGCGCGTTTCGATTCAAAGCTCCCTCCGGAAGGGCGACACCGAGTGGGGCTTCACTGCCCATGGTCGCGGGTCCTGCCGCTCAGCCTCCATCTTGAAGCAGAGGCCGTCCGAGCGCAAGCTCGCGGCGACGAGAAGATCCGCGGCTTGACCAGCTCGAGCTGTTGCGCGAGGGTTTTCTGCAGTAGCTCGCGATTCTCGGGCTCGGGCCCAACGACCTGATCCAGGAACTGTTGGATCTCCTCCCTAGGGGCCCGCACTTCGGCCCTCACATCCTCAATGAAACCGAGGATCTCCTTGCCGCTGCGTGACTATCTGAAGCACATTCTCGACGAAGCCGACTAGCTGATCGAGCACTCCCAGGATCTCAACCGCGATGAGTTCCTGGAAGACGAGACCCTCCGGCGGGCCTTCGTAAGAAGTCTTGAAATCATTCGTTAGGACGAAGATACCTGAGCTCTCTTCGAGAATCCGCCAGTTGCTCGAACAACAACGTTGACGGCTACAAGGCCGGCTTGACAGCCGGCCAAGTCATCGTGATCGATGGTAGCCCGATTGGTGCCAACTTCGAAACCTCTTCTCGCCCAACTGACCGCCTTCGAGGCTCTGAGAACGGCTGTTCTCTATGCTTCGGAGGTCGCGATCTCCCGTCTTGAACCGAACGACAAGCTGCTCCGCGAGGCGCCTCGCGATCGAGGCCGAGGAAGCCCAGAAAGCCGGGGTGCTCGGCTGAGTTGGGCCAAGTTGAATCGCCGGGTCTACGAGGTCGACCCACTTTTGTGCCCGTTCTGCGATGCCGAGATGAAGATCCTCGCCCTCATCCTGGACTTCAACACGGCCCGCGCCGTCTGCAGGAGCCTCGAACTCCCGGCCCAGGAGCCCGAGCCCTTGCCTCACCCGCCTCCCGAAGCTCTGGAGCTCATCGCAGAATCCGCCTGATCCTGCGGCTTCCAGTTCCCAACCCGGAGAGCCTCGGCTCGCCTGCCGAAGAGGAACCATCCTGGCCTCCGGAGGCATGGAAGGACTCTCGATCGGCGGTCACCTCTTCCTTGGACCGTTGAGGCTCGCCGAGCGTATTGTGAACCTCGCGACACGAGCCACGCTCGCATTGCTTCCGGTGGCGGGTCATCAGGGAGAGCCTGAAAGTCCCACAGCCACTTGAAATCCGGGTCCCAAATAGCGCTCGTGAGGTACACCAAGTGTCCCTGCGGGATTCTGTTGAGGGTGCTTCTCGCATCCTAGCTCAGTAGACGATCACCCTTGGGATCGTAGAGCGGTTCCTCGACCACGCTGGCTGGGCGCCGGACGCCGACGAGGTCGACCTCCAGCTGCGTCCCTGGCACGGTGAGCTCCTTCGGCAGATACGAGTAGGCGATCGATTTCTCGATCCGGTGTCCATAGCCCCCTGATGCGACGTAAGCGACCGGCTCCCCCTCGGCGAAGATCGGCTCGAAGCCGTTTGCATCGGCGTCGTCGGCCTCGACCACCAGACAGGTGAGAGCCTGTCCAGGCCCAGCTTGTTTCTCACGAACCAGTGCTTCACGTCCGATGAAGTCTCCCTTGTCGAAGTCGACGAACCGCCCCATGCCGGCCTGCAGCGGCGTCCAATCGGCGGACATGTCTTCGCCCCAGAGCCGGTAGCCCTTCTCCAATCTCATCGAGTCGAGTGCCCGGTATCCCCAATCGACGATGTCGTACTGCTCGCCTTCAGCCATCAGAACGTCGTAGAGGTGGCGCTGATATTCCATCGGGTGGTGGAGCTCATAGCCGAGCTCTCCGACGAACGAGAGTCGAAGCGCCCGCACCGGTGCCATGCCGACGTGGAACTCCCGGCAGCGGAAGAATCGAAACGCCTGGTTGGAGATGTCGGCACTCGTGAGCGCTTGCAACAGATCCCGGGATCGCGGCCCGGCGATGGTGAGGGTCGCGAGGCGACTCGAGACGTTCTCGAGAGTCACACTGCCGTCCTGGGGAAGGTGTCGGGCAATCCAGGCATAGTCGTGAAGCTCCGTCGCCGCCGCCGAAACCAGGTAGTACTTGTTGTCATCGAGTTTCGTGACGGTGAGGTCACACTCGATTCCGCCCTTGGGGGTGCACATCTGCGTGAGCGCCATACGCCCGATATCCCTGGGCAGCTTGTTGGCGCAGAGATAGTCCAAGAATCGTTGTGCTCCCGGTCCCGAAACGACGTACTTCGCAAAGCTCGCTTGGTCCAAAACGCCCAAGGAGGACGCCACCGCCCGGCACTCTTCCCCCACCGCGTCGTGCCAATTGCCTCGGCGAAACGAGTATTCGTCTCTGGCCGGCATCTTCTTCGCGAACCATAGGGGGCGCTCCCAACCGAAGCGGGCGCCGTAGACGGCCCCCTTGTCCGACAACTTGTCGTAGAGCGGGCTCGTCTTGAGTGGGCGACCGGCGGGAAGCTCCTCACCGGGATAACGGATTGCGTATTCCCGTCGGTATACCTCTAGGGCTCGGGCGCTCACGAATTCGGTGGACGCGGCATAGTCGTCGAACCGACGGACATCGAGCTCCCACATGTTGTCGCTCGGCTGCCCCTCGGCGATCCACTCGGCCGCATACTTGCCACTCCCTCCCCCAAACACGATGCCGAAGATGCTGAAGCCTGCCAGCATGTGGAAATTGTCTAGCCCGGGAACGGGTCCCATCAAGCAGTGCCCGTCCGGCGTGTAGCCATCGGGTCCGTTCACGATTCTCTGGATGCCGGCATCTTCAAAAACCGGTACGCGTCGAGCACACCCTTGAAGACAGGTCTCGAGTCTTTCCAGAGCCGGTGGCAGGAGACTGCTGTGAAAGTCCTCGGGAATACCATCGGTGGCCCACGTCACCGTGTCGGCTTCGAACGGTCCTACCAGCAGTCCACCGCCTTCCTCCCGCACGTAGAAGGACTCGTCCGGGTCCCGCAACACCGGAAGCTCCCCCTCGTAATCTCGCACCTTGGGGATCGGCTCGGTAATCAGATAGTGATGCTCGACGGGAACGATGGGCAGCTCCAGGCCGACGAGCCGGCCAACCTCCTTCGCCCACTGGCCCGCCGCGTTGACCACCACCTCGGCGCGGATCTCACCTTCGGAGGTCTCTACCAGCCAACGATCACCCTCTCGTTCGATGCCGGTCACCCGAGTTTGTCGGTGGATCTCCGCACCTCGATCGGTGGCACCCTTGGCGAGGGCATTGGTGACACCGCTCGGATCGACATAGCCATCCGTCAGGATATGGGCGACTCCCAGTGCATCGTCGAAGTTCGCGAAGGGGAAGTGCCGGCGGGCTTGATCCGGCGTGATGATCTCGAAAGGGACGCCGAGGGTCGCGGCGATTCCTTTGCGGTGCTCGAACTCGTCCATCCGATCCTGATTGGTTGCGATCCGCAGGCTGCCGGTCTCGCGGAAGTCGACGACCTGCCCGGTCTCGGCCTCGAGGGACTTGAAGAGCTCCAGGCTGTACTTCAGCAGACCCATCATGTTCCAGCTGGAGTTCATCTGCGTGCAGAGACCTGCCGCGTGCCAGGTCGAACCGCTGGTCAGCTCGTTGGCCTCGACCAGCGTCACGTCGCTCCATCCGAGCTTCGTCAGGTGATAGAGGACGCTGCACCCCTGCACGCCACCGCCGATCACCAGCACTTTCGTTTCGTTTCGCATCTTCCCCCTCACGCCATGTAGGACGGCAGTGTGAATCGTTATCTGATTCGCCGCGTCGCCACCTCGAGATCAGGTTGTTTCGTTAGGCACGGGGAACTCCAGGTAACGGCACGCCAGGTCGACGCACATGTCGCGCGCCCGCTCGTACCCGGCCTCCGGATCCTCCAGCAAATGCTGTAATACCATGCCGTCGAGCAGAGAGGCGAGGAGCATCGAAAACCTCTCGGGGTCGATGTCGGCAAATTCGCCCGCCTGCTGGCCTTCGCGCACGATATCGGCAATCGTCTGGCGCCATCGACGGTCAAGAGCGGCTCTCTTGCGGCCGGCCGCTTCGTCACGGATTGCCCGTGACCAGAGCTCGATCCAGAGCGCCACGTCCTCTCGCAGGATCTCCGCGATGCTCTCATGACCGCAGGTAAGCTCGATCAACCTGACCAGCCGCTCCCTCGCGGTCTCGAGATCCGTCAGCTCTGCAAAGACCGCCAGATAGAAGCGGTCCTCCGCGAAAGCGAGCGCCTCGGTGAGCAGCTTGTCCTTGGACTCGAAGTAGTAGAGCACGAGAGGGGCGCTCGTACCGCCTCGCTCGGCCACATCGGCGATACGAGTTCCACAGACTCCACGCTCGGCAATGACCTCGACTGCCGCCTCGAGGATTTGCTGTCGCCGTCTGCGACTGATCTTGGGTCGGGTCGCCATCGGGACGGACTGCTAAACGCTGTCGAGGGCGACGGCCAGTACCTCGAGTGCGAACTTGGCGTCGTCCTTTGTGAGACACATCGGGGGCTTGATTCTCAGTACATTGCCATAGAAGCCACACTTGCCGAACAGCACCCCCAGCTCGCGTGTCGCTTCGAGAATTTCGAGGGTCTCGTCCGGAGCGGGCTCCTTCGTCCCTCGGTCTCTCACCAGTTCGACGCCTCGCATAAGGCCGAGCCCGCGTACGTCGCCGATCAGTGGATGACGTTCTTGAAGCTCCTCCAGGCCTGCTTGAAGGACCTCACCGATCGCGCGGGCATTCTCCTGGAGCTTCTCCTCCTCGATGACGTCCAGGACCGCCGAGCCGGCGGCCATCGATACGGGATTGCCACCGAAGGTATTGAAGTGGATACGCCCAGTCAGGGCCTGCGCGATCTCGGTCCGGGTGGTCACGGCTGCCAGCGGAAAGCCGTTGCCGATGCCCTTGGCCATCGTCACGATGTCGGGCACCACACCGTAGTTCTGGAATCCCCAGTAGTTCTCGCCGGTGCGGCCGAAACCGGTCTGCACCTCATCGGCAATGCATACGCCGCCATGCTCGCGGACAATGGCGTAGGCCAGGCCGAGGTAGTTGCTGGCGCCATGGGTGACGCCGCCCACTCCCTGAATCGGCTCGGCGATGAAGCCCGCCACACTGCCGGAGGTGGTGAATTTGATGAGCTCGCGGATCTCCTCGGCGCTCTGCTCCGCAATCTCTTCCGGGGTCCCGTCGAACGGGCTGCGGTAGGGATCGGGGCAGGTCGCGTGGTGGATCTTGCCGACTCCTGGAAGCGGGAACTTCCACGTGCTGAGGGAGGTGAGCCCCATCGGGACCGAGGTCCCGCCGTGGTAGGCACCGCGTAGCGCGATCACGTCCTCGTTGCCGGTGTAGAGGCGCGCCATGGCGATCGCCAGCTCGTTGGCCTCGCTCCCCGAGTTCGTGAAGTAGGTGACGTCCAGCCCCTCCGGCATTCTGGCCGCCAGCTTCCTACTCAGCTCGGCGAGGTTGGGATGGGCGTAGATCGTTGTCGCGTGTTGCAGCCTGTCGATCTGCGCCTTGACCCGCTCGGTGATCTTCGGGTGGCAGTGACCGCACGAGACGGTAGCGATGCCGGCCAGCAGGTCGAGGTAGCGTCGCCCCGTCTCGTCGAAAAGGTACTGCATGTGCCCGTCGACGATCAGTAACGGCTCACGATAGAACGTAAAGACCACCGGGTGGCAATAGCGTCGGCGATCAGCCAGGATCTCGCCCCGACTCGGACCGTCGTAGGGCGGCGGAGTGTAGTCACAGGGCGGCAGCTCAGGTGCGGTAACCGTGGTTTCCATATTTGGATCCTCGTCTGCGGTATTGCTTTACGACGACGGGAAATCTAGATCCGGCCCCGTGCGCACACCGGTAGGCCAACGCGATGTCATGGTCTTGACCCGGGTAAAGAAGCGCACGCCCTCGGGTCCATAGATGTTGTGGCCGCCGAAGAGTGATCGCTTCCAGCCGCCGAAGCTGTGAAAGGACAGCGGCACTGGGATGGCGATGTTGATCCCGACCATGCCGGCCTGGACGCGATTGGCAAACGTCCGCGCCACGTCACCATCGCGGGTGAAGACCGCCGTGCCGTTGCCGTATTCGTGGTCATTGACCAGTTGGAGGGCGGACTCGAAATCGGGGACCCGGAGGACCGGCAGCACCGGTCCGAAGATCTCGTCGCGGTAGATGCTCATCTCAGGCGTCACCCGGTCGAAGAGTGTGCCGCCGAGAAAGAAACCGCCGGACTGTGCTCCGTCGCCCCGCAACTCGCGGCCGTCTAACACCAGCTCGGCCCCTTCCTGCACCCCGCGCTCGATGTAGCTCTCCACTCTCTCCCGGTGCTCCTGCGTGATCAGCGGCCCCATCTCGTTATCGCGATCCATGCCGTCGCCGACCTTGAGCGCGCGAACCTTCGATACCAGTCGCTCGACCAGCGCGTCACCGATGTCCCCGACTGCGACCGCCACCGAAATCGCCATGCAGCGCTCGCCAGCGGAGCCGTAGGCCGCGCCGATTAATGCGTCGACCGCTTGATCCAGGTCGGCATCAGGCATGACAATGCAGTGGTTCTTGGCGCCACCCAGCGCCTGCACACGCTTGTTGTGGGCACAGCCGGTCCGGTAGACATACTCCGCGACCGGTGTGGAGCCGACAAAGCTGACCGCCGCGACCTTGGGGTGCTCGAGCAGACGTTCGACCGCCACCCGATCGCCGTTGACGACATTGAACACACCGTCCGGCACACCGGCGTCGTGGAAGAGCTCTGCCAGCCGCATGCTGCACGAGGGATCCTTCTCGGACGGCTTGAGAATGAAGGTGTTCCCACACGCGATGGCGATCGGCAGGGTCCAAAGAGGCAACATCGCCGGAAAGTTGAATGGCGTGATCGCGGCGACGACTCCCAACGGCTGGCGCACCGACCACGTATCTATCCCCGTTCCGATCTGCTCGGAGAACTCACCCTTGAGAAGGTGGGGAATCCCGCAGGCAAAGTCGACGACCTCGAATCCGCGTGAGAGCTCCCCCTGCGCGTCGCCCCACACCTTCCCATGCTCGCGAACCAGCAGGGTCGCCAGCTCGTCACGATGCTCGCGCAGGAGCTCGCGGACCTTGAACAGAATCGCCGCTCGTTGAACGACCGTTAAACTCGACCACTCCCCGAACGCCCGCTCTCCGGCGTCGACCGCTCGGTCGACTTCCTCGTTGGAGGCCAAGGCGACCCTAGCCTGAATCTCGCCGGTTGCGGGTTGGGCCACATCGCCCCAGCGGTCGCTGCTTCCAGCTATTGTCCCGCCGGCGATGAAATGCCCAATCTCGTAATGGATCCGACCCTCCAAGGACCGAGACTCTACCGTCACGCTCACCTCCAACCGTAAGTAAGAAGGCTCAGTACTGCACGAGCCAAATCTAACAGCGATTCAAGATAGTAGGATACCCCACCGGACAAAATTGCGAAATCGAGCCGGCGCCGACTTCAGCATGCCTTCCCCAGTAGATCTGTTCAAACGCAAGGCGCACGAATGGCGCCATGGGATCAAGTGGACCGTCTACACGCTGCTGCTGATCAACTTCGGTTACTACATTTGGGAGGAGTGGGTGATCGCCGCCCACACGCTGCGCGAAGGCGGCACGATTCTCGATTGGACAGCAGCGTTTGCCGGCAGCCTAGACGAAGCCGCTTGGTTCCTTCTGCTGGCGCTCTTCGAGCTCGAGACCTACGCGATTCCCGATGAAGCCTTCACGCCCGCTCTGGAAAAGACCCTTCACGCCGCTCGAATCGTCGGCTACGTCTTTCTGGCCCACACGATCTACGCGTACGGCATAAACCTGGTCGATCTCGAGCGCAATGTGGCACTCGTACCCGAGGTCCATAGCCTCTGCGAGCTCGCCGATCAGGAGATCTCCTTCTCCTCGACGATGAAGTACACCCTGATCGACGCGGACAACTGCGCCGAACTCTCCGGCGCCTCCGAGTTCTACCAAATGGTTGTGGAATCGGTCGTCACCGACGCGAGAGGCCTGGCGATCGAGAAGCAGCTCGGCTGGGTCGATCTGATCGAAGCGGTGGTCTGGCTCTTGATCGTCTTGACCATCGAGATCGAGGTTCGTCTGCAGAATCACGGGATTGCCAGCGGCCCCCTGATGCGGGCCGCCGACGCCACCAAGGTCCTGCTCTACGGCATCCTCTTCCTCGCTGCCGGGTATTGGGCGTTCCGCGGCCTGTGGGTCTACGTCTGGGACGAAATTATATGGATCGGAGGGTTCGCCGTCATCGAGATGAATGTCTCCGAATGGCGTGATGAGTTGCTCTCAGAGCAGGACTGACACCGCCAGCTCAGCCGCCAGTCCGGCCGCACCGGCCCCGACCACGACTCCATCGAGGGGTTCGGATGTCGTCTCAGATGTTTGGCGTCTTCAGCCCTTCGCCTCGCGCTGGAATGGAGACCCGCTCGCGGGGCCAGAGCTTCAACCAGATCGTGTACACCACCCCGGGCACGACAGCTGCCGGCAGCGAAGCCGTGAGGAAAAGGAAGAGATAGTGCGACTCGAAGGTCAGTGGATCGAGCAGCGTAAAGAAGATCACCTGGCCGAGGATCATGCAGATGAGCGCCGGCCAGTGGAAACCGCGGGTGTAGTAGTAGTCCGCCTCGGGATCATCATCGAAAACCGCTCGCACGTTGAGGTGCTGCCCGCGGATGAAGACGAAGTCGGCGAAGAGAATTCCTACGACCGGCGCATAGAGCGTACCGTTGTAGGCCAAAAAGTTGCTCCCCATTCCGGAGAGCTCGGCAGGCCAGAAGACGAAAGGCATGCATGGCACAAGAGACCAGAAAACGATGTGCCACCAGGGCCTGACCTTGAGCACTTCGAGGTGGCGCAGCGCCAGGCCGCTGGCATAGACGGAGATCGCCGAGGAAGTGATGTTGGCCACGCCAACGAAGAGCAGCGCCACCAGTCCCATCACTGCTCCCCCGATCGGGATTAGCCACTCGGTCGGATCGTCCGTGCGCAGAACGAGGCTCGAGAACAGTCCTACGCAGCAGACGAGTCCCATGGCGAGGCCAAGATGGAGAATCTCCGGATAGACGGCATTACGCCGCGTCCTCGTGTTACGGGCGAGGAAACCGACGCCTCCAAACCAGGAGATACCCCCGGCGATCGCGAGCTCGACCACAATCACATAGTTGAGCCAGGGGTCCTCGAAAGGATTGAGTGGCTCGGCAGCGACGATCTCGGACCAGCCGTAGTTGCGTAGTAGAAGGATCAACATCGCGAGAGTGATGATCATCAGCCCGGGCCCAACGTATTCGTTGGTCACGTTCATCAGGTGGATTCCCCGGGTCACCAGCAGGTAGACGAGCCAGATTCCTGCCGCCACCCCGGCACCGACGATCCAACCAGGCGGCTCGTAACCGAGACCGATGATGGTGTTGCGAACACCGTTTCCGAACATGACCAGGATCAACCCCGTCCATCCGAGTTGGTTGATCAGATAAAAGACGAGCAGGATCCGCGAGCCCTTCTGACCGAAGGCCGACTTGCAGTAATCGATCTGCTCGATCCCGTAACGCTGCGAGGCGAGGGCGAGGGGCATGGTGGTCAAAAAGCAGCCGAGGACGCTGCCGGCGATCAGAGCGACCATGCCCTGGATGGCGCCGACGTACTGGGCGACATAACCGCCGGTGAGAAAGCACCAGGTCGCCACGGCGAACGCAAAATTGGTGGAGTGGGCACCGCGGGTATCGTACTCTCGCTCGTCGGGCAGTAGCGGTAGCCGGCCGTAAATGCTCTCTTGCTTGACGAACTCCGCGTCGCTCAGGGGCGCCTTCATAGAGCCATGAGTCCCAGAATCAACAGAGGTAGGACAAAGAACAGCAGGGTGCACAGTAGCCAGTCGAGGGTGGTGAACGCCCCGAATACCGAGTCGTCGCTCTTTTCGAGGAAGTCCAGTCTCCGTTCCAGCTCCTCACGCAGGATCTCCGCGCGCCGGTCGTGGTCTGCCGCGCGTATGGCTCCGCCCGGTTGATCCCCCCGCTGTCGCATGTCGCTCATCGGCCCGACCGACTCAGGTCCTTGACCGCGCGATGTGCCTCGCCGATGGCGCTCTCGGTCATGGCATTCGCAGCTGCGTCTGAATTGGCGATGGCGATCCTCCCGAAAGGTTTGCTCCCCTGCTCCCACGGCCGCCGCTCTGGCGGCACTTCGTCGAGCACCCAGGCCACTTCGCCGGTCTCCGAATCTTGGCCGTAGGCGTAGCCGTGCGGCCACCGGTTGACCGTGATGGCCTCGATGTCGCGCGCCGAGTCGAAGCCGCCGGCTCCCAAGGTGCGGTTCAGTTGGTCGCGGATCTCACGCTCGAAGGTCTCGAAGGTGGTCTGCAATAGGTCGGCGCGCCCGGCCCGCCACTGCTCTTGAGCTGAGAGGCCCGGTGAAAGTGGTACGCGCACGAGAAAGAGCACCGTCGGGTCCTCCGGCCTGATCGAGGGCCGATAGTCGCCGATTCCCATCGGGCGGGCGAGACGCATGCTGACGTGGTAGCTGCCGGGGCTTCTGATCCCTTCAACGCCCAACTTGTGGAACGCTTTCCAGTTTCGCAGCAGCACATTCGTGTAGACGAGAGGTGCCTTCAAGGCGAGGGAGAGAGCTTGTCGCTGATCGCCCGGCAATTCCGGGCAGATATATGGGATCACCGAGTTGTTGCAAGCGAGCACACAGTTGGCCGCCCGGAACCTCCTGGCGACTCCATTCTGAACGTAGGTCACTTCGACCTCCGTCGCCTTGGTCGACTCGCCTCGGTGAGAAACATGGATGGCGGTGCTCCCGAGTCGCAGACGCACTCGAGAGTGCTCGCGATCGAGCTTGGAATAATCGAGCCGTGCAGTCACGATCCGCTCCATGTCGACTGGAGGTGCGACTTCGGGAATGAGTGCCTGCACCAAGAGGCGCGCGATCGAGGCGTTGCCATCGGGGAACGCGAAGTGCTGTCCACCCTCCCGGTCGGGAAATCCGAGTCCCAGGAGCCCTGGATAGCCGCTCCACAGCGCTCCCCAGCCGGAGAGAGCGTCGATGCCGATGGCCCAATACGAATCGCTCATTGCGAGGAACGGAAGTGCATCGGGGTGCACACCTACCGTCTCGAGCAGGTACTCCTGATAGGTGACGCGGCGCAGAAAATCCCGCTTCTGTCGCACTGACAGATCGGGCAGATAGTCGACCTCTTGCTCGTGGAGCCGGACGAGGCTCCGTTGAGCCTCCGCCGAAAGTGGTGTTCGAGCGAAGAACTCCGTCCAGGATTCCTCTTCCCGCTCGACCACTAGGCGGTCGGTACCAAAACTCTCGCGGCCGAAGAAGACACCGCGGCGCATCCCCAACGAGTCGTAGAGATCTCGGTTCAGGAACTCGGAGTAGCGCCCCACATCTATGCCGAGGGCTTGGAAGAGGCGCCGAGCTGGGCGACCGTATTCGTCGAAGTCCTCGATGTTGATTACCCCACCGTGACCAAGGAGCATGCGGCCCTGATGGTTGAACTCGTTGCGCCTCGCGTGGCCGCCGAAGTCGTCGTGGTTGTCGAGGATGAGAACGCGCGCCTCGGGGCCCGCCTGCTGACGATAGAACCAGGCCGCCGAGAGGCCGCTCAAGCCACCGCCGACTACGGCCAGATCGTAGGACTCTCCCGAATCCTCGATCACCGCATCGGGCCAGCGCTTTCCGTCACGCAGTGCGTGCGCGACCTCGAACGATCCTTCGTGGCTGCCACGAATGCCCGTGAGCGTCGGGGGATAAGGGGCCAAGTCGAGCGGCAGCCCTTCGACACGTGCCCAGGGGAAGAGGAGGCTGCCGCTCAGCGCGATGCCCATACCGTTGAGCAGGTCACGTCTGGTGATAGCGCGCCCCATTCCGAGCTCCCTGTCTCGTCTTTTCATCTCGCCCGCCGCCGCCTACCGGTGTCCGGTGTCGACCTCTCTTCGCACGGTCTTCGAAGCGCGACTGCTACGTGCATAGCCATCATTGGATTCCATAGCATGACACGCGTGTGTGCCTAGCGGTAGGCGGCAGACTCGTTGCAGATCGAAAACGACAAGAAGCCGTGAGACAGGTACACTGCTACTCCACCGTCGAAGAAGCTTCTGGTAGCACGCTTGAGAGTGAGGTTGGCGAATCATGAGCAACCACGTCACGGAGCATCGAAGATCGATCGAGCAGCCGGAGGATTTCTGGGCGGAAGCGGCGGCAGAGATCGATTGGGATGCGGACTGGAACCGCGTACTCGACGAAAGACGGGCACCCTTCTATCGGTGGTTCACCGGCGGGCGGCTGAACACCTGCCACAACGCCCTCGACCGGCATGTCGATGGCGGCCGTGCTGAGCAGGCGGCGCTCGTCTACGACAGCCCGGTGACGGAAACCCGGCGGACGTTCACATACCGCGAACTGCGCGACGAGACCGCCCTCTTTGCCGGCGCCCTGGTGTCGAATGGCATTGGCAAGGGCGACCGCGTCATCATCTACATGCCGATGATCGCCGAGGCCGTCGTTGCCATGATGGCATGTGCACGAATCGGCGCCGTCCACTCCGTCGTGTTCGGGGGTTTCGCCGCCAATGAACTGGCGACGCGGATCGACGACGCGCAGCCCAAGGCGATGGTGTCCGCGTCCTGCGGCATCGAACCCAACCGGATTGTCTCCTACAAACCGTTGCTGGATAGGGCGATAGAACTATCGTCGCACAAGCCGAAGTTCTGCATCATTCTGCAACGCCCTCAGGAGAAGGCGGACCTGGCGGTCGATCGGGACATCGACTGGGGCGATGCGACAGCCGCTGCCAAGCCGCACGATTGCGTCATTGTCGACTCGACCGATCCTCTTTACATTCTTTACACCTCGGGGACGACGGGAAATCCCAAGGGCATTGTGCGTGACAACGGAGGACACGCCGTTGCGCTTCACTGGACGATGAAAAACGTTTACGGGGTGGAGCCGGGTGAGACCTACTGGGCGGCATCGGACATCGGCTGGATCGTCGGGCACTCCTATATCGTCTACGCACCGCTCCTGCATGGCAACACAACTGTCTTGTACGAAGGAAAGCCGGTCGGCACGCCGGATGCGGGCGCATTCTGGCGCGTCGTCTCCGACCATCATGTCGCCTGCATGTTCACAGCTCCGACGGCGATTCGAGCGATCAAGCAGCAGGATCCCGAGGGGCGGTTGATCGGGGACTACGATTTATCGCGGTTCCGGTCGTTGTTCCTCGCCGGCGAGCGCTGCGACCCGGATACCCTGCACTGGGCCGGGCGGAAACTCGGCGTGCCGGTGATCGATCACTGGTGGCAAACAGAGACCGGATGGGCCATTGCGTCAAACTGCCTCGGCATTGAGTCGTTGCCGGTCAAGCCGGGCTCCGTAACACGTGCGGTGCCCGGTTGGGACGTGCATGTGCTCGACCCGAATGGCGTGGATGCCTCGCCGGGGCAGGTAGGCGCAATTGCCTGCAGGCTTCCGTTGCCGGCAGGCACCCTGCCGGGCCTGTGGCAGGCGGATGACCGCTATGAGGAGTCCTATCTCCGGAATTTCCCTGGCTTCTACGAAACAGGGGATGCCGGCTACATCGATGACGACGGCTATATCTACGTGATGTCCCGCACCGACGACATCATCAACGTTGCCGGGCATCGCTTGTCGACCGGTGCCATCGAAGAGGTCGTGGCGGCGCACCAGGACGTCGCCGAGTGTGCCGTCGTGGGCGTGGCCGACGATCTCAAGGGCCAGTTACCGGTCGGATTCATCGTCTTGAAAGCCGGCGTGAACCGAAGCGCGGACGACATTAGCGCCGAAGTGATAGACATGGTTCGGCAGCGCATAGGACCAGTAGCCGCCTTCAAGAAGGCAGTCGTGATCGCTCGCCTTCCGAAGACCCGATCCGGGAAAATCCTACGTGGCACGATGCGAAAGATCGCGGATGGCGAGGAGTACCGCGCTCCCGCCACCATAGAGGATCCGGATGTACTCGACGAAGTGCGCGACGCAATGCGATCGATCGGCTATGCCAACGCTGACAGATCCCCGTGATCCACAGACCAGCAATCCAGCGTGGTCAGGGTCGACGGCAGTGCCCCACCTGAGACCGGATGACTCGGACACTGACGACCGGTCCGGGATCCAATGTAAACCAACACCTCATCGGGACAGTGGAGAAAGAGATGAAACAAATCCTGGCAGGCGTTTGCGGGGTGGCTGCCGCGCTGCTGGTTGCGGCCTGCCAGCAGGTCCCCAAGCGACCCGCTGACCACGTCTTTCTGAACGGGGGCATCTACACAGTGGACCCCCAGAGGTCCTGGGCGGAAGCCGTGGCCGTGATCGGCAGCGAGATCGCCTATGTAGGTAGTAACGAAGGTGTCCAAGAGTTGATCGGGCCGAGCACCCGGGTGACCGACCTAGAGGGCAAGCTCATGCTTCCCGGTTTTCACGACTCCCATGTACATCTCATGTTCGGCGGCATGCTCGAGACCAGATGCGACCTGACGACCGCCAGCACCCTCTCCGAGATTCGCGAGCAGCTAGGGAGCTGCGCCACGGCTACCGGTTCGGGAGAAGACAGATGGATCCTCGGCGGGAACTGGGATCGGGAGCCGTTTGCCGACGGGGTGCCTAACCGCGTCATGCTCGACGAGATCATGCCCGACCGTCCGGTCCTACTGGACTCGTCGGATGGGCACTCCGCCTGGCTCAACTCGAAAGCCCTGGTTCTGGCCGGTATCGACCGCCACACTCCGGATCCCCCACAAGGGGAGATCGAGCGGGATCCCCGAACCGGCAAACCCACCGGGATTCTGAACGAGAAGGCCATGGAGATCGCCTACGCCGTGGTCCCTGAGCCGAGTCTGGAAGAGAGTCTCACGGCAATCGACACCGCGACCGCGCAGGCCCATCGCTATGGCATCACGTCGATCATCGTGCCAGGCCTGGATGACGCCATGCTGGCGCCCTTCGTGGCCGCGAGCCAGAGCGACCGACTAGCGCTTCGTGTCCTGGCCTCGATGTCGCCCATCAACATGATCCCAGGTGCTTTCGGTGCCGAGGTCTACGACATGATTGCCGATCGCGAGCGGTACCGGGGACCGAACCTCAGCCCCGACTCCGTCAAGGTCTACATCGACGGTGTCATCGAGACCGGAACAGCCCTACTGGCGGATCCCTACACCGATGAGGACTTCGACCGCAGTCGCCCGGCGTTCTACTCCCAAGAGGAACTGAACGAGCACTTCGAGCGCATCGATCGAGCCGGCTTGCAGATCCACGTTCATGCGATCGGCGATGGGGCTGTTCGCATGGCCTTGGACGCGTTCGAGGCCGCTCGCGCCGCCAACGGTCGCACGGACAATCGACACCACATCGTTCATCTGCAGCTCATCCACCCCGATGACATCGCTCGCTTTGTCGAGCTCGACGTCACGGCGACATTTCAGGCTCTCTGGGCCTGGCCCGATTACTGGATCATGGATCTCAACCTGCCCGTGGTCGGACCCGAGCGAGTGGAGCGCATGTACCCGATCGCCAGCGTTCAGAGCGCCGGTGGCAGAATCGCCGGAGGCAGCGATTGGTCGGTCTCGTCACTCGATCCGCTGGAGGCGATTGAGGTGGCGATCAGACGGCAGGATTACGACGCCTCCGCCGAGGTGGATCCGCCAGTCTTGAATGCCGACGAACGCGTGGATCTCCCTGCGATGATCGAGGCCTACACCATCAATGGTGCCTATCTGATGAAACAGGAGGACATGGCCGGTAGCATCGAGGTCGGCAAGCGTGCGGATCTGATTGTTCTGGATCGCTATCTGTTCGAAATCCCGCCAGAGGAGATCAACGAGACCCAAGTCGAGCTGACCCTCTTCGACGGCGAGATCGTCTATCAGTCCGATCAGTAGCCGCAGCTCGACTGAGCTCTAACTGTCCTTGAAGCGACCATCACGCCAGGCGATGGCAGCCTTCAAGCCTTCTTGCCGGGCAATCTCCATGAACTCCTCGCGCTCCGGCACGACTGCCGCCTCGATCAAGCAGCCCGCTTCGAGTGCCGAGTCGAGCGCTTGGCCCATGCCCATGATCTCGTAGGTGCGGTTGATGGCTTTCTTGGTCACACCCATGGAAAACGTGTCGACCACGGCGATCTTGTGGGCCATCTCGAGCGCGACCTTTAGATGGTCGCCCTCCGGCACGACACGGTTGATCAGCCCCATCTCAAGACAGCGCTGGGCCGGAATCCGATCGTCACCGATGAGGTAGAGCTCCTTGGCCTGCTTGGGACCGGTGAGCCAGGGAAGCAGCAGGACCACGATCCCGGCGCCAAATCGGAGATCTGGCTCGCCCAGCTTGAAGTCCTCCGACGCGACCGTCAGGTCACACGCCAAGGCCAGCTCGCAGCCACCCGCGATCGCGTAGCCGTGTGCTGCCGCGATCGTCGGCTTGGGAAAATGCCACAGGCGCATGATCGAGGCGAGATCGCGCTGCATGCTCGGCATGAAGTCGACGACCCCCTGGTCCTCCGCCTCGGCCTCGTCCTTGAGGTCGAACCCGGAACAGAAAGCGCGCCCCGCCCCCTGAAGCACGACGACACGCACATCGTCGTTGGCTTCGATCCGATCGAGCACGTCGTCGAGATCGTCGAGCATTTGCTCATTGATCGCATTGAGGCGGTCGGGACGGTTCAGAGTGATGAGGCCGACAGGACCCCGGCTCTCGTACTCGATGGTCTCGTACTGTTTCGATTCCGTCATTTTGGTCTCAGTGTTCTCAGCCGTGCCGGATCCACGCCGACTTGAGGTCCGTGTACTCCAGGAGGCTCTCAAAGCACTTGTCCTTGGCGTTTCCGGACTGCTTCATGCCGCCGAAGGGCTGGGTCATGTCACCCTCATCGAAGCAATTCACCCAGATCATCCCGGCCTCGAGGTCGCGGATCAGGCGATGGGCGGTGTTGAGGTTGCTGGTCCAGACTCCCGCCGCCAGGCCGTAGATCGAATCATTGGCCACCGCGACGGCTTCCTCGACTCCATCAACCGCTATGACCGAGGCGACCGGTCCAAAGATCTCCTCGCGAGCGATTCTCATATTGTTCTCGACTCTGGTGAACAACGTCGGGCTGACGAACGCGCCGGCCTCGAGGCCCGCCGGAACATCGCCGCCGAACTCGAGCTGGGCGCCCTCTTGCTTGCCGGACTCGATGTAACCAAGGACGCGCTCCTGGGCTTCGGACGTTACGAGCGGTCCCATGTTGGTGTTGGGGTCGAGTGGGTCGCCCGGAGTGTAGGCGGTCTTGCCGCTCTCGATGAACCGCTCCACGAACTCGTCGTGGATCGAGCGGTCCACGAGTAGCCGAGACCCGGCATTGCAGATCTCACCCATGTTGGAAAAGATGCCATGGAACGCCGCCTCGACGGCTGCCTCCATATCGGGCACATCGTCCATGAAGATGTGGGGCGTCTTCCCTCCGCACTCCAGCGAGACGCGCTTCATGTTCGACTGGCCGGCATACGTCAGGATCAATTTACCTACTTCGGTTGAACCGGTGAACGTGATCTTCGCCACGTCGTTTTGGAGCGCCAAGGCCTTGCCGGCGACTTCGCCCATGCCGTTGACGACATTGAAGACGCCCGGCGGGCCGCCGGCCTCGATGAAGAGCTCGGCCAGCCGCAAGCAGCTCAGCGGGGCCTGCTCGGCGGGCTTGAGCACCACGGAGTTGCCGGCGGCCAGCGCTGGAGCGACCTTCCAGGTCGCCATCAGTAAGGGATAGTTCCAGGGCGAAATGGCGCCGACGACACCGAGGGGCTGCCTCAGGGTGTAGTGAAGTACGTCGTACTCGGTTGCCGTGACGGGACTCTCGACCTTGTCGATGCACTCCGCGAAGTACTGAAACGTCTCGACCACCATGGGCAGATCGAGCGTGAGCATGTCCGTGATCGGCTTCCCCATGTCCAGGGTGTCAAGGACACAGAGCTCATCGGAATGCTCCTCGAGCAGGCCAACGAGCCGGTAGAGAACGTCCATCCGGTCGCGCGGCGCCATTCGTGCCCAGGTGCCCTCGCGGTAGGCGTGTAGGGCCGAGGCGACGGCACGGTCCACGTCGGCGGCAGTGCCGGCACTGACCTCCGCAATGACTTTTCCGGTCGCCGGATTGATGCTCTCGAACCGCCCCCCTTCGACGGCGTCGACGTACTCGCCGTCAATGAACAGCCGTACCTCGGGCATGATCTTGGCGGCGATCGCGTGCCACTTTGTTTCGCTTTGGGTGTCGACAGTGCTTACGGACATCGCTTGACTCCATTGCTTTGCGTCAACGGGTGCCGGGGAGCTTACCGTAGACGTTGGCGGGTGTTCGACCGGGGCTGAACTACCTGGGCGGCCAGTTCGGCTCGTGTTGACCCTAATGATACCCGTTGGCGCCCGTCGCCAACATAAACTGAATGGCCGTTCAAAGTCTATCGAGGGTCCGCTGAAGCCGTCAAGCAAGTGCTGCTAATAGTGAATTACCTGATCAGGCTGGATCGAGAGGTGTCTGATCCGCTATCATATGAACGGCCATTCAAGTTCAGCCAAGGAGAAGACCGATGTCCACAGTCCCTACTGCCAAAGTAGACAGCCCTGCTCATCTCGCTCAGCTGGTCGAGGAGCAGGAGAAAATCTTCGTAGACCGCCAGCCCCGCTCGAAGGAGCTCGGGGAGCAAGCCATCAACTCACTCGCCGGAGGGGCGACCTCGAGTTGGATGATTGCCCGGCCACAGACGGTGTGGCTCAGCCACGGCAGTGGCTCCAAGATCTACGATGTCGATGGCAACGAGTACGTCGACCTCCACGGCGGATATGGGGTCGGTCTCATCGGCCACAACCATCCGGCGCTCGTGCGTGCCGTGAGTGAGCAGGTGACCCGCGGAACTCACTTCGCACAGCCTACCGAGGCCGCGATCGTCGTCGCCGAGGAGCTGTCACGACTCTTCGACCAGCCGCTTTGGCGCTTCACGAACTCGGGCACCGAAGCGACTCTCGACGCTTTTCACCTGATGCGAGCCGCGACCGAGCGCGACATCGTGATCAAGATCGAGGGCTGCTACCACGGCCATCATGACTCGGCGATGGTCTCTGTCCTCAACGAGGGTGACGAGATCGGTCCGCGAGAGCGACCCCTGAGCCCGCCGGCCGGGCCCGGCCTACCTGCGGCCATCACAGAGCTGACCCGGATCGCTCATTTCAACGACCTCGAGAGCGTCGAGCGGATTCTGCAGGAGTTTCCGGGCCAGGTTGCCGGGGCGATCCTGGAACCGATCATGATGAACGCCGGGATCATCGCCCCGGAAGAGGGCTATCTGGCGGGCCTCAAGGAGCTCCTTCACGGCCATGGCGCTCTGTTGAGCTTCGATGAAGTCAAGACAGGCCTGACGACCGGGCCGGGTGGCGCGACCAGGCGATTCGGCATTACCCCCGATATCGTCTGTCTCGCCAAGGCCCTTGGAGGCGGTGTGCCCTGCGGGGCGATCGGCGGAACTCACGAAGTGATGGACCTGATAGTTGAAGGAGAGTATGAACAGGTCGGCACGTTCAACGGAAACCCCTTGACGATGGCTGCCGCCAGGACCGTCCTGACCGAGATCCTCGACGACGAGGCGTATCGCCAACTCGACAAGCTCCGCGAGCACATGGTGACTGGCGTCGAGAAAGCGATTGCCGAGTATGACCTGGAGGCCTATCCGATCGCATTCGGTGCCAAGGGTTGCGTGACTTTCTCGCCCGAGCGGACGCGAAACTTCCGCGACTTCCTCGGGACCCATGATGATCACAGTCATCTGCACTGGCTGTTTCAGCACAACGGTGGTGTGTTCATGCCGCCGTGGGGGAAATCGGAGCAGTGGACCCTGTCAGTGCAGCACACCACCGAGGACGCGCAGCGATTCGTCGACAACTTCCAGACCTTCGCGCGGGCTGTTACGGATTAGCACCCCCCAATACGCCGGGTTGACACCCCTCCCTACTCTTGGAAGGAGAAATGAACGATGGAAATCTGTGACCTGGGACAGCGCCCGCCATTGGGTGAGGTGCCGGAGAAGATGCATGCGATGGTCATTCGCCAGGACCGTTTCGGGGAACCCGAGAGCGCCTTCCAACGGGAGGTGATTCCCACACCCGAGATCGGGCCCCTAGATGTGCTGGTCTACGTCATGGCAACGGGCATCAACTACAACAACGTCTGGGCAGCTCTGGGTGAACCCCTGGACGTGATCGCTGAGCGTCAGCGCAAAGGCGAGCCCGAGGACTTCCACGCCGGCGGCAGCGACTGCTCCGGCATCGTGTGGAAGGTGGGCGAGAAAGTCACGGACTTGAAACCCGGCGACGAGGTCGTCGTCCACAGCGGCTGGTGGGAGCCGGAGGATCCCTGGGTTCTCTCCGGTCGCGATCCGATGTTGGCCGAGAGCACGCGCATCTGGGGCTACCAGACCAACTACGGAAGCTTCTGTCAGTTCGCCCGTGTGCAGTCCCACCAATGTCAGCCCAAGCCCAGCCGTTTGACCTGGGAGGAAGCGGGCTGCTACCTCCTGTGCGCCTCGACCGCTTACCGGATGCTGATGGGTTGGTCACCAAACACGGTCGAAGAGGGTGACCCCGTGCTGGTTTGGGGTGCTGCCGGAGGGCTCGGGAGCATGGCGCTCCAGATCGTCAAGCACGCCGGTGGGCGCGCGGTAGCGGTCGTATCCAGGGACGACAAGCGGCAGTTCTGTCTCGACCATGGCGCGGTGGGCGTGATCAACCGGAGCGACTTCTCCCACTGGGGTGCGATGCCAGACACCGAAGGGCCGGACTACGTCCCTTGGGTGAAAGGAGCGCGAGCGTTCGGCAAGGCGATCTGGGAGGCCCTGGGCGAGCGCGCCAGCCCCCGGATCGTCTTCGAACATCCCGGCGAGACGACCTTGCCGACCTCGGGCCTCGTCTGCTCCACCGGCGGAATGATCGTCATCTGCGCCGGGACATCGGGTTATAACGTGACCATGGATCTGCGCTACCACTGGATGCGACAAAAGAGATTCCAAGGCAGCCATCTCTCCAATGACGAGCAGGCGGCCGCCGTCAACAAGCTGGTCGCGGACGGGGTCATGGATCCATGCCTTTCGCAGACCTTTTCGTTCGAAGAGATCGGGACGGCCCACCAATTGATGCACGAGAACCGCCACCCGCAGGGGAACATGGCGGCTCTGGTCAACGCCACAGAGCCGGGCCAGGGCGCTTCGTAGCTCGTGGGCAGGTTGAAGTACTTTTCCAGATCGCACGGTAAGAGAGCGCAGCTGAGACCTCCCGATCTGTACGAGTACTCTGTAGACAACTACTGGTTCAAGACGATCGATCTCGAGGCCGAGTCGATCAGCCCACGGCTGCGAGGCAGCCGCACGGCCGACGTCGTGATCGTTGGGGGTGGCTACACCGGGCTCTCAGCGGCCTACCACATCCATCGGATATTTCCCGACAAGAAGATCGCACTGGTCGAGGGCGCCCATTGCGGCTACGGTGCCAGCGGCCGAAATGGTGGGTTTTGTGTCACCACAGACTGGATCGACGGCCTCGAAGATCTCGGCCCGGAGGAGTGCCGGCAAGCTCTCGATGTCGCTTCCTACGGCTTGCGACAGATTAAGCACCTGATCGCCGAGCACGGCCTCGAGTGCGATCTAGAAGAGACTGGCATGCTCGACATGGCTCTCACCGACAAGCAGGTAAAGAGTCTCGCAGACGATCATGCGTTGTACAGCAGGCTTGGCCTGGAATCGACCTTGCTGAATGGCGACGAGCTGAAGGCCGAGATCGATTCGCCTGTGTTCAAAGCCGGCCTGGTGACCCCCTACGGCGCAATCCTCAACCCGGCCAAGCTGGTTCTCGGCATGAAGAGGATTGCCGAAGAGGCGGGGGTGGAGATCTGGGAACGTACGATCGTCACGCGAGTGACTCCCGGCAGGACGGTTCTGATCGACACGGAGCTGGGAGAGATCCGGGCGCCAGTCCTCGTGCTGGCTACGAATGCCTATAGCCACAAACTCGGCTTCTTCCGCAATCGAGTGATGCCGGTGGGCGTATTCCAGATTGCCACCGCGCCTCTGAGCCCATCCCAGTGGGAGTCGATCGGGTGGCATAACCGGCGCGGCCTTGCCGATGCCAGCCCGCTGTTCAGTTACAGCCGACCGACCGCGGACGGGCGGATCGTGATGGGCGGAGTGAACTCGCAGTACTATGCCGGCGACTCACTGGCCTCCGGCAACGACAAAACGGTGACGAGATCTATCGAAGCGGAGCTCTTCCGGTTCTTCCCGCAGCTGGAGGGCCTGGCGATCGAGCATGCTTGGGGCGGTACGACAGCCTTGACGCTCGGCAACACGCCGTCCGTCGGGGTTATGGGCGACGACAAGAACATCTTCTACGGAGTGGGGTTCAGTGAGGGAGTGCCTTCCACGCAGACTGCCGGCAGAATCATCGCGGATCTCATGGCTGGTGAGTCGAACGAGTTCACCAATCACTATGTTGTCAATCACAACATCCCGTACGCCGGACCGACCGCGCTGCGGGGCCCACTCGCGAGGGGCGCGAAGTGGCTCATGAACACGTTCGACCTACCGCTCTACCGATAGGAGGGCACGAATGGCGCAATCCAAGGGCAGAGTGGTAGAGAACAAAGCCCTCAATGGATGGAACCTGTTCTGGCTTGTCACTCTCCCGACATCAGCCCTGATGGTCATTTCCATGATGAGGGCCGACCTGTCCAGTGGCGAAGCCGTTTCATCGATGATTCAGCTCTCCGTACGGTGCTCCATACCCTGGCTGTACCTGGCTTTCGCGGCTTCTTCGGTCCAAATCCTCTTTCCTGGGACGTTCGGTCGTTGGCTCATGCGCAACCGGAAGATCCTGGGCTTGTGCTTTGCGGCTGCCATGGGTTGGCAGCTGGTGTTTATCGTCTGGCTGGTGACCGTTTACAGGGACTACTACGTGGCAGAGGTCTATGTTCTCCGCGATGTGATCGAGGGGGTCGTGGGCTATCTCTTCCTGATTGCCATGACACTGACCTCGTTCAGGTTTGGTCGCAGACTCCTGCAGCCCAGGCAGTGGAAACTACTACACAAGAGCGGGATGTATTTTCTTTGGGCCTATGCCTTCAGTGTGTACTGGTGGGCGCTTTTCTACTATCCGAACCCAGACTGGATCGATTACGTCTTCTACTGGGCCGGTCTCCTGGCCTGGGGTCTGCGCGCGGCTGCTTGGAGCAAGAAACAGCGGCAGCTCGCCGTGAAGCACACACCAAAGACCAATTCGCGGCCTGCGTTCCTCTTGATCGGGGCTGTGCTGTTCGGATTCGGCTTGATCGCGGCGAGTTCCGGTTCGGTATGGCTGGAGCCTGTCGAAGAGCTGCTGACCGGCTACTCGATCACTCGGATTCCAGAACTGTATCTACCCTATTGGCCGCCCATTCCCTTTTTGCCGCTCTTTGTCATTTCGGCGGGCGCGTTCCTGACAACGATCTCCAGGGTGCCAGGAACGGCAGGGACTGGCGAACATCCGAGCGCGGCCCAGCCGTAGCTGACCTAATGTGGGACCTCGAGGGTGTCCTGATGTCCCGCGCCGGTTCGAATCCACCGCGCCGGGTGTCACCTCAGCGCCGTCGAAGGAGATGACATGCCGGATGATGGAAGCGATTTACAATTGCATCGCTTTGAGTTCGCAGTACTCGTGAAGTCCAGCCTCACCAAACTCTCTGCCATTGCCAGATTCTTTGTATCCGCCAAATGGAGCTTCATGATTCGCCTCACCACCATTGATCGCACATTGCCCAGCTCTGATTCTCTTCGCTATCGCAGTAGCTTTGTCTTGATCACCAGCCCAGACCGCAGCAGCCAAACCATAAGGAGTGTCATTTGCGATGTCGATGGCCTCGTCGATTGTGGAGTACTTGATGATTGATAGAACTGGCCCAAAGATCTCCTCTTGGGCAATTGTCATGTCATTGGTTACATCGGCAAACACCGTTGGTGCGACATAACATCCTTGTGTAAGTCCTTCCGGAATATCAGTTCCGCCGGAAACCAATCGTGCTCCCTCCGCAATCCCTTGGTTGATGTAGTCAATAACAGTCTGTTTCTGGCCTTTTGATGACATGGGTCCCACAAAAACATCAGGGTCACTTGGATCACCAACAGCCAGAGCCTCAGTCTTTGCTTTCGCCAATTCGACAGCTGCGTCGTAAACAGACTCATGAATGACCATCCTGGTCAACGCGTTGCAGGTTTGGCCTGTGTTAACCATGACATCTTCGATTCCAAAATCTATAGCTGCTTTCAAGTCTGCTTCTTCTGTGATGACAAAGGGTGATTTGCCACCCAATTCCAAGCAGACTCGTTTTACAGTCGTAGCAGCTGCGTTACTGACTTCTATGCCAGCCGAAGTCGACCCTGTGAAGCTGACCAGATCAACATCCGGGTGACTACTCAACACCGGACCTATTTCTCTTCCGCTCCCGTGAATCATATTGAAAACACCCGCAGGCAGCCCGACCGCGTCGCACATTTCAGCAAAAATGAACAGATGGCTAGGTGTCTGGCTTGCTGCTTTGACAACCATTGTGCAGCCAGCGGCGATAGCAGGAGCCACCTTGCCGATCATTTGCCAGATTGGATAATTCCAAGGGTTGATCATTGCGCAGACGCCTATTGGCTCCTTGATGATGATCGAGTTGCCAACGAGGTCTTCTTCCTCCATGTGCTTCGCCTTGTCCGCGAAAGATTCGCAAATGATTTCCAGGGGATCGACCTGGAAGGCCGCAGCATGCTGGATTGGCATCCCCAATTCATCGAGGATTGTCTGCGTCAAATCGGCATTTCTCTTCTTGGCTTCAGCAGCCAATTGTCTCAAGAACGCTTCTCTTTCGGCAGCAGATGTTCGTGACCAGGTCTTGAATGCTCCTTTTGCAGCAGCCACGGCAGCATCAACATCATCAGCATTTCCCATTGGTACTCGCGCAGAGATCGCGCCAGTAGCCGGGTTCATCACATCGCTTGTTCCTTGCCCGATGGGATTTACCCATTGTCCGTTGATATAGAACTTGTCGTAGGTTCTCATCGTAGGCCCCTCTGTTTAGGGTGTTTGTTTTTTTCCTTCGTGGGTTACGCTGAAACGACTCACTTCGTCCGTTCTCGGACAGCTATTTCACTGTCAAGGACCTCCGCAACACGGAATTTTGCATCGATACTTTTAGCCGCTCCCGGAACTGCCTCAACTGTGCCCCGATCGAGATCATCTCGCAATTCAATCATAACAACCGGATCGGCAATATCGAGAACCGGTATCCCCAGCTTGCTGGCTACACGGAAGCCATCTCCCATTCGAGTAGTGAATTTCATCAAGCTGACCTCCTCTTGACAGGAAATCGCACTTTCGACAACCGCCCTTCTGGCGGTGTGGAGGCGTGCGCGCGAGCCCGACCACCGTACGAGGTGACGCCGACAGATGGCGAACGAAACACACCGTGACACACTTCGCATTGCCTCATCGTCACGGTTGGGTGCCCGTGAACAAGCAACAATGCGTTCATGCGAAGTGTGGAACCCATGAAATGCAAATCTCAGGCATCAGGGGTCTTTAGTTGAGTACAAGTGACACTCAGCACCACCCGAGGCGCAGGCTCAGCAGCGGTTTCACATTGGCTGTCATCATCGGTGGCACCATTGGCCTGGGTATCTTACGCACCCCCGGGGAAGTTGCCGCAGTTGTTCCCGATCCGCTGATGTTTGTGTGCCTCTGGGTGTCGGGCGGCCTGTTCATACTGTTGAGCGCCGTAGTGGCGGCCGAGCTGGTGGGTATGACGCCGCGATCCGGCGGTACCTACGCCCTGGTGCGACGTGCGTACGGGTCGTTTCCCGGTTTCGTCATTGGCTGGGTCGACTGGTTGACCTTTGTCAGTGACATAGCCTTCAAGGCAGTCGTGGTCACTGAATTTGCCGCCCTGCTATTTCCTGCAATAGGTCAATGGCGAACACCGCTGGCAATCATGGTGTCCTCGGTGTTCGCGGCGCTGCAATTGTGGGGCGTTGCCCTGGGCGCGAAGATCCAGGAGATCGCTGCTGCCGCCATGGCACTCATCGTTGTCGGCTTCACACTGGCGCTGGTATTCGCCGAGTCGGCGGTGAGCAGTTACGCGACTTCGGTTCCCCTTGCGGCCACTGGGATCGGCGCTTGGAGCCTTGTTGTCGCATCCGCTATTTATACATACGACGGCTGGACGTATGCCGCCTATTTCAGTGGTGAAATAAAAGGCGGCAGTGGGGTTGTGGCGCGCGCCTGTATCAAGGGCACGGTGATCGTAATACTGCTCTATGTATTCCTGGTTGCGGCGTTGGCCTGGAAGGTTCCGCTGACCAGCCTGGCTGGCAACGAATTGGCATTGGCCGGTGCCCTGGAGATGGTCGTCTCGCCGCTCGCATCAACCGTCGTAATGGTTGCAGCAATAATCATATTGCTCGCTCACCAGAACCTGCTGTACATGAGCGCGCCCCGAATCCTGCAGGCACTGGCTGTCGATGGCCTGGCCGTCAGGCGCGCAGGAGAGATCTCAAAAGGCGGCAATCCGATCTTTGCGGTGCTGCTGTCCTGGGGGCTTTCCGTCGGTCTGATCATGATCGGCGGATTCGAGTTCCTGCTGCACCTGTCCGTATTCTTCTTCCTGTTCATATATGTAGTGCTGATCGTGGGAGTGATCATCCTGCGCTCGCGCCAGCCGGACGCTGACCGCCCGTACCGGGCCTGGGGTCACCCCTGGAGTACATATACGTGTCTTGTCGGTTGGCTACTTATCTCCCTGTTCCAGGCGGTTGCAGAGATCCATACCGCCGCATACGCCGCGATCATGGTGGCGATATCCTGGCCGGTGTACCGGACCATTGTGCGCCGCGGATCGACCGGCTGAAGTACTCACCGTAGATCTGGTCGCGAACCGGTCTCAAGTAGGGAGGTCTGGACTGCTCACCGTATCCTCATACTCCTTGATAATCGCGTCGCCCTTTTCGATAAGTTCATCTGCAATCGGCTCGACCTGATGCTTATCCAAGATGCTCCTCACTACCCTGTTGGCTTCCGCAGGAAGTTCTTCCTTGTCCATATTCAGCAGATCGAGCTTTTCGCGCTCCCAGAATACGAGCTCGCCTCTAAGATGCTTGATGGTGTGAGGGTGCGCCATAAGGTGGTTTCCATGCCCAACTTCTCTGACGGCATCCAACCCGATCTTCTCTCTTGATATCTCGACTTCATGCAAGTAGGTCTTGGAGAGATCCCACAAATAGCAGTCGACAATACATTGTTCCAAAGAGATTCCTTTAGCCGAATCAACCGATCCCATACCGGTTACGATGTCTGATCCACCCATTATTCCTACTAGTTGAGTCACAGGTGTCATCACTCCTGAGATACCGCCTTCTATCTCATTACCCCATCCACAATCAGCAACAAGAGCTGGCAGGTTGTATCTCTCTGCCATCTGTTTCAACCCGATGCTCAGGAAGCTCTTTTCAACTGCGTTGTAGTTCATGCTTCCTGTCATCATGTCCATCGGCGCTGACTCGGAACAGTAGATGTGCGGTGCACCAGGTGCTGCCATCTGTGAAATCACAATACTCCCCAGATTCTCAGTGTTGGCATTTACCAACATTCCTGCCACCGTAAGAGGAGCAGATGCACCGCCCATTGACATGGACATGGAAGCAACCGGTATTCCGGCCTTTGCCAGTTCTACCTGCGCTTCAATGGAGCCTTGCTCATAGGTCAAGGGTGCGAGCGGGCATGCAATTACAGAGAACAGAGGACGGGTCTTCAGTTCCTCTTTTCCTCCCGCTATAAGAGCTGCCAGCTCAATCTGCACCTTTGCATCTTCAGCACTTTGCGCGGTCACGCCCTGAACGTGCTTGGTGGTGTTCTGCATCGTCACCCACAATTCATGGGGACCGTGGGCAAGAGGTGAAACGTCTGTTGCCGTTAATGCCGTCCAGAGAAAATCAAGAGAGTCGACTGCGTCTCCCAGTCGTGTAAACGCAGCAATGTCTTGTCTGGTGGAGTCACGATACTCTCCAGCTTCATAATCATTGAAAAAAACTGCAAGTCCGCTCGTAGTCACCCACGGAAATGTGGTTGTAGGAACTGGCAGATCACGCTGTGGATCGCGGGCGCATAGAGAAAATTCCCTTTGAACGCTTTCTAAAGCGTGGTTGACCATTTTCTCGGGAATCTTGGCCACCATCGCACTGTAGTCCACACTGGCTCCGTTCTTCTCGAGCATGTGAAGAACAGACCTGCTGTGGACTTTTATACCGATATCTTGCAGGCTCTCTGTACTTTGAGCATGAATCAGATCCATCTCGTGTTTGTCCAAGAAGACTGCACGTGCTTTGGCCATCGTCACACCTCCATGGGAGCTCGTGGTTCCTGTTGATTCCGGAATCGACCCGAATACCGTCGGCAAGGTCCGCGCCACTGGCTATCTTAGTATGCTGGTGCTGACAAGGGGGAGTCATGAGAACACTGCTACGAGTTCTCTCTGAAGACCAGCGGGCACAGGTGCACGAGCGAACGTTGAGCATCCTGTCCAGCACCGGCGTTCAAGTCGACACCGCCAGGGGTCGAGCGATTCTCGAGGACGCCGGGGCGGACGTTGACAGGAGCTCCCACATCGTGCGCTTCCCACGAACACTGATCGAGGAGTCGCTCCGATTGGCTCCCAAGGACTTCACCCTGGGGGCCCGTCGGTCAGGCTGGGACCAGGAGATGAACAGCGGTGACTGTACGCTTCTCATTGACGGTGAGGCCATGTTCGTACTCGATCGGGAGACAGGAGAGCGGCGAGCCGGTATCTTCGACGACTGGCTGGAGGCAACTCGTCTGACAGACGCGCTGGACGAGATCGGTATCTACTGGGACATGATCGAGCGCAGCGATTGCGGCAACACGGTGGCTGACCTCGTATCCTACTGGCGACACCTCTTCAGCAACTTCTCCAAGCACGTCCAGGATGGCATCAGCAGTCCGGAGCAGGCGCCCTGGCTGCTGGAAGTCCTGCAGGTGGTCTTTGGCGACAAGGAGACTATCCGTCGTCAGCACCCGCTGTCGTGCCTGCTGTGCCCACAGTCGCCGCTGATCATCGAGGAAAGGCGCACGGATGCCTACCTGGAGCTTTTGGGCTGGGATATACCCGTGGCAGTCATGCCCATGCCACTGATGGGTGCCACGGGTCCTGGCAGCCTGATCTCCACTACGGTGCTGGGCAACTGCGAGGTGCTGGCCATGCTCTGCCTGGTGCAGGCTGGCGCTCCGGGCACTCCATTCATCTACGCCCCGGCTCTGGCGATGATGAATCCACGCTCCGGTCTGTACAGCGGCGGCGCGATTGAAGGCGGGCTGATGAACGCCGCTGCCGTGGAGATGGCTCGCCACTATGGCCTGCCGGTAGAGGCATCGGGGATGGCAACAGACCAATACGTTCCGGGCATTCAGACTGCCTACGAGCGCTCGATGAACGGCCTGTTGGCTGCGCTGGCCTGGCCCGACATTCTGGTCGGCTGTGGCCTGACGGGCGGCTCGATGGTCCTCAGCCTCGAGCAACTGCTGATTGACGTCGAGATCTTCAGAATGTGCAAACGAAGTCATCAGGGCATCGCCTCCGACGAAGACCGGTGGCTGGAGGACGTGATTCACCGCGTCGGGCCGGGCGGCAACTTCCTGGGTGAATCCTCCACAGTCAGGGCTATCCGTGAAGGTGAGTTGTACGTCAGCCAGCTTGGCTGGCACGATACCTTCGAGGCCTGGGAGGCTGCTGGCAGGCCCACACTGCTCGAAGAAGCCCGTGAGAAAGTAGGGCAGATCCTGGCGACCCATCAGGTGCTGCCTCTCGATGAGGATGTCGAGAGGGAACTCGACCGCATCCAGAAACGCGCTCAGATTGAGGCTTGACGTGGCTGCGGAGTGGCAGCTGGCGGTGTCAGTGCAAAGTCAGAAACCGGCGTCGGATCTAGTAGTCGGGATCCGGAGTGCCGGGATCTTCTTCGAGCGACGCTTGGAAGTCTTCCAGAACTTGATACAGAGGATAATCGACCCAGGTATCCAAGCCATAGTTGCGTTCGGGATGCTCCTCCTTTGGATCCACCAGCAGATTGTAGAAGACCGGATAACCAAGCGTTCTGACCGAATAGGTCTGTTCATCGATGTCCTTGAGAAGCATCTTCCAGTTGCGCCACTTCACACCGAAGAGTTGGTTGTCGATGTAAATCACGATGGACTCTCGGGCGGATCTCTCTGACCTACCCATCAGAAAATCAGACTGGTCGACACCATCGATGGCTCGGTCCTTCGGGATCGTGCCGCCTGCCCAGCTCGCCAATGTGACGAACAGATCCACCGCGTGCACAATCTCGTTTGATTCCTGCTTTGGAGGAATCTTCCCGGGCCAGCGGATCAGGAAAGGTACGCGTAAGGAACCTTCGTAGGGGGAAAACATGCTGCCGCGCCAGGGGCCGGTAAATCCACCCGACCCCGGTATGCCTTCGCGCCCATTGTCCGATGTGAAGATGAATATGGTGTTCTCTCTTAGCCCTAGCTCATCGATGATATCCAGCAGCTCGCCCACGTAGGTATCCGTTTGGGCCAGGACGTCGGCGAACGGGCCGTTTCCGGTCTTGCCCTTGAAATCGGGGTGGGGATCGGCCGGATCATGGGTTTGGGTATAGGGGAGAAAGGCGAAGAAAGGCTGCTCGGCTTTGGCCATGCGCCCGATGAAATCGATCGCATGGTCGGTGATCTCGCGATCGATCGTCGCGCGCTTGGCGCGGCCGTACACTTCCCCTTCTTTGGGCTCTTGACCCCGCTTTCCCGACATGACGTAGGTGAACACGGCACTCGGGTGGGTGCCTTCCTCGAAGATAGTGCTGTCCGGCCAGTAGGCCCGGTCCGATGACCTGGGGATTCCGTACCACTCATCGAATCCCTGGTCCGTGGGGTAACGACCCTCGGTGTCTCCCAGATGCCATTTTCCGAAGATTCCGGTTGTATAGCCGGCATCCGTCAGCATCTCCGCCAGTGTGTATTCATACTTGGTGATGCCATACCAGATGTCGCGAGGAGGCCCGTCTTCTTGCAGCCGGGTGCGAATCCCGTAGCGGCCGGTCATCAGGGCCGCACGCGAGGGGACGCATTCCGCTTCGACGTTGTAGTTCGTCAGCCGAAATCCTTCGTGGGCGAGACTGTCGATATTGGGCGTCGTCGCGCCGCGCAAAACGCCGCCGCCATAAACGCCGACTTCGCCGTAGCCGAAATTGTCCATCAATACGAGGACGATGTTCGGCTTGCCCGGATTCCCGGGCGCAGCCAGCAGCGGAGAGGCGCACACCACGACCGCAAGGTAGAAGACGAGCATTCTCGTGGTTCGCAAGCTGATCGACATGGTCACCTCCTCTAGTCTTCCCGTAGTGGCCGGATCTCGAGCTCCCAGTCGGCGTGATCATCAGGGCCGGCCGGGCCTATCTTCCCCTCTGCAGACTGCAGCAATTCTACTGAA
>Ga0255055_10000448_pt1 | contig 32079 bp, 29 predicted proteins | sample JV7_2_27_MG_FD_188633 | JGI IMG/M metagenome (GOLD analysis project Ga0255055, IMG submission 188633) | Seawater microbial communities from Jervis Inlet, British Columbia, Canada - JV7_2_27 | ecosystem: Environmental > Aquatic > Marine > Inlet | place: Canada: British Columbia | collected...
TGATATATCAGATTGTTATCCTTGTCAAGGACTTTTTAATCTTTTAAATTTGACAAGACTGACGAAAAATTGACACTTTGACGGGAAAACTCGATTTTATCGGTTTTTATAAGGCTCTGAAATTATTTAGAAAAAAATTTTTCGGAGTTTGGCATTATTCTTGAATATATAATTTTACAATTATTTAGCATCTCGAATGTGCGTGCATCTTTTCTGCTGGGCTTCCAAAATTTGTGAAGATATCCAGGCAAGAAAACAACGGCATTTAAGAGAGCCAATTAAACAAAAAGGCAGGGCCTTTCATGGCCCTGCCTTTTTGCTTATTTTTGTTGGAATATAGAAATTTCTCTTTATCTATCTGTTTCCAGGTTTAATCTATAGAAACCAAAACGCCGGGCAGAAATAAACTTTTTGCATCCGGCGTTCATTGGTTTTTTATGCCCTATGCCCTTCGCGTCATGCGCTCTGCGCTAGCGTTCAAACATCTCCACCCAGTTCTGAAACCTCCTCGCCTTATCCGCTCCGTAGCGCGTGAGACTGCGCGTGATCTGTTCAACGGACTTTTGCTTTGCTTTTTTGCTGTTTTTGGAAAAGAATTTGTCGGCATAGCAGATGAGCTGTTCTTCGATGGTGATAGGAAGCATATCGCGCGCGGGTAACGGTAGCTTAAATTGACGGACATCGTCCGCGCTGATCCCCACCCCCACGTGGCGCTCGCATATCAGGCCGTATTCAGGCAGTCCGATTTTTTCCAACAGCTCCCGCCCCAGGATGCCGTGGCAAATATACGGATGTTTACCACGGCAGCCCAATCCCGGACTGTTTGTGTGCAGGATGCCGATATCATGCAGCATGGCTGCCTTTTCGATATAATCGAGATTGGGATTGAAATGCGAAACCTGTTCGGCAGCCATAAGGGCCTTTTCAGCAACCTGTTTTCCATGCGCAACGAGTATTTTAAACGCTTTTGAGCGCCTGCCGTAGGTATCCGCAAGAATATCAATCGGGTTCATGTTTCGATTTCGGATAGTAAGCGCATGGCGCATAGGGCCTAGCGCAAAGCGTCAGATTATTCTGAGATTTCTGAATTATCGAACTGTACGTTTTGCACCATGCGCTATGCATTGGCATCGAGCATCCAGTAACCAGAAACCAGATACCAGTAACCAGAGGCCAGTGACCAGCATCCAGTATCCAGAAACCAGCGTTATTTTTTAGCCAGTAGCACCCCTTCAATGAACTGATCAATGTCCCCATCCAGTACTGCGTTGACATTGCCCACATCCAGTTTGATGCGGTGATCCTTTACCATCTGATAGGGATGTAGCACGTAAGAACGGATCTGACTGCCCCAGGCGATATCTTCCTTGCTGTCGTGCAGTTCCTTCATTTTTTCATCCTGTTTTTGCTGCTCGCGTTGGTAAAGGCGGGATTTGAGCACTTTCATGGCCATGTCTTTGTTGCGATGCTGAGATTTCTCCTGCTGGCACTGCACAACAATTCCGGAGGGAAGGTGGGTGAGGCGAACCGCGCTGCTGGTTTTATTGACATGTTGACCGCCGGCCCCGCTGGCCCTGTAAACATCTACCCGGATATCTTTGTCGTCTATTTCAACGGTAATTTCGCTGTCAAGCTCCGGGTAAACAAAGATCGACGCAAAGGATGTGTGCCGTTTACCACTGGCATTGAAGGGTGAGATTCTCACCAGACGGTGTACACCCGTCTCTGATTTCAGATATCCAAATGCATTTTCACCACTGGCCGTAAAGGTCACACTTTTAATCCCGGCCTCGTCGCCCGGTTGAAAATCGATCAGTTCCGATTTATATCCTTTGCGTTCGACCCACCGGGAATACATTCTGAAGAGCATCTCGGCCCAATCCTGGGCCTCAGTGCCGCCGGCGCCGGCATTAATAGACACAATCGCATTGCGGGCGTCGTCTTTGCCGTCCAGCATGAGATCGAGAGAAAGTTGATCTATTTTTTTGTCCAGGGCAGCGGTCTGCTGGGTGACTTCGTTTAAGGCTTCTTCGTCGGATTCCTCAACAGCCAGATCAAGCAGAATCTGGGTTTCTTCCAGGTCGTTCCACAGCTCCTTAAAACCGTCGATCTTATTGGAAATAGATGTTCGTTCTTTTAAAATCGGTTTGGAGTCTTCCGGATTGTCCCAAAAACCATCTTTGGCGATAATCTTTTCAATTTCATCTAATCGCTTTTCGATGCCATCAAGGTCAAAGATAACTCCGGAGGTGTTCTAATTTTATTTTAAGCTCATCCAGATTTTGTTTTAATTCAATGGACATTTTTGTTACCTCCCTTTAATGATTGACGATTGATGAATTGTGGAATTCTGTCTATTTAATATTCAATTTTGGTATAGTGTTGTGTCCCAGAAATAACTTACCTAAGATTCCGGGCAAACGTACTCAGAGCGTTATAATATGAATTCTTAGCTCATCCCGGGGTTTTGGCAATTACTTCCGGGACACAACACTATCCCTTTTTTCTTTTAATCCTCCACCGTACTATTTCGAGCAGTGTGACCAACAGTACTACCGCCAAGCACACCTGGGCGAACAGGTCGCCGATGTTGGTATAGACGGTTTTCTCTTTTAGTAGCGGAACCGTCTGTGTGACGGCCGCTTCCTTCAGCAACACTGTTGATGCCAATACCCTGCCGGCCGGATCGATAAATCCGCTGATACCTGTATTTGCCGCTCTTGCCAGCGAACGTCTGTTTTCCACCGCTCTGAAAACGGTCATGGAAAAATGCTGATACGGACCACTGGTTTTCCCGAACCAGGCGTCGTTGGTGATATTGATCAGCAACGATGCATTGTTTTTTGCCATGGCCCGGGATAGTCCCGGGAATATGATCTCGTAGCAGATCTGAACGCCAATGCGTTGGTTCCTCCAGGGCAATGTATTGCCCTTTTTTCCTGATTCGAAATCGCCGACCTGGGCGACTATCTTTCCCAGAAATGGGAGCCATTTCTTAAATGGCACGTATTCACCGAAAGGAACCAGGTGGGTCTTGTCGTATTTACCCATGGTTTTGGTTTGTGGGCTGATCAAATAGGCACTGTTAAAGTAGTGGACCACCTCATCCTTGCGCACAAAAGAAGGACTGCCGATCAGATAATCTTTTGCCGTCTGTTGAATTCCTTCAAACACCAGTTCCGATGGTTTTATGTCGTATAGAAAGTAAAACGGCGTGGCTGACTCCGGCCAGACAATCAGATCCGGTCGTTGTTCGATTATGGATGAAGACAGTCGATTGTACTTTTGGACGGTATCAATTTGAAAGGCGGGGTCCCACTTGATTGCTTGATCTATATTACCCTGCACCACTGCGATACGGGCATTGGGAGAGGTTGCAATTCGATTATCGATGGTCTTCAAGCGCCCATAACCATATGACCAGGTTAATACAATGGCGACAATCAGGGCGACGGTTGATCCCACTGCCAGCCGATTTGAAATATATGTGTCCTGCCACCTCCTTTTGGTGAAATAAAGCAGGCTGATAAAAAGGGTTGCGTTGGCGAAAGCAATTAAAGCCGAAAGTCCGTAGACACCAAATATATCTGAAATCTGAATCAGTTGCAAACGATTAAACTGGGAATATCCCAATAACTCCCACGGGAACCCGGAAAATATGAATGAACGGACATATTCCAGTGCCACCCACAACAACGGAATCATTATCAGACACCGGAAAGGATTTCTCCCGAAACCGGCCAGGCCTGCCGAGAAGGCGGCAGTAAATACGGCTAACACAGCAGCAAATAAAAATAAGATCGCTACGCTCAAATAGGCCGGCAAATAGCCGTAGGTCCGCATGACGGGAACCAGCCAGTACAGTAGAGACAGAAAATGAATCAGACCGGTGATAAATCCCATGCGGAATGCGGACCGGGCCGGCAGGTCTTTTACGGCATACAAAAGCGGCAGGAGGGCAAACCAGATCAGCCAGTCCCAACCGATTTTGGGAAAGGCGCCTGTCAGCAGTAAGCCGCTTACAGCCGCAAATAGTATTTTTTTGGTCTGAGTCATTAAGGTCTCGGAATTTCTACAACTAAGTAGACAATTTTTATTTAACATGTATCGAAATACTGTCAATATATTTCCACAAAATTAAAACCATTAATAAATATTATTCCTTTTGCCTTTATGTTTCAGAAAAACAACTGATTGACATACAATATATACCATTTTATAGTTAATTCTATCATCATATCGCCTTTTCTTTCCGTTTCATTTTTAACCACTGTTTGAGCCTTTCGAACCATAAATATAGGCAAAATGAAAGAGTCGACCAAAGGTGTATTGTTATCCGGTCTGGTATATCCCGGTCTGGGGCAACTGGTGCTGGGGGCGAAATTCTCCGGCGTTTTATTTGCCATCTTAACCACTGCCGGCTTGCTGGTGATTATTTACCGGCTAACCGTGAGAATTTATCACGCCCTCGATCCAATTTTATCACTGCTGGCCAATAACACCTTCAACTGGAACCAATTTATCGCTATCCTCAGCCATTCATCCTATGACAGCTGGCAAATCGAAGGCGTCAGTTTGGTTTTATTTCTTGCCTGCTGGGCTTTATCCAGCCTGCACGCTTTTTTTGTTGGTCAAAAGATTGACCGCAAAGCCGGCTGAAAAGAAAAAGGAGACCAGACATATGCATGTATCATTTTACGGCGCGGTCAGGGAAGTGACCGGTTCAATGCATTTACTAACCACCCAGCATGACCGTATTTTGCTCGACTGTGGTATGTTTCAGGGTCGTCGCGATGAATCAAGAGAGAAAAACAAGGTATTGCCGTTTGACCCCGGTTTGCTGACCAATATGGTGCTGTCCCACGCCCACATCGATCACTCCGGTCGAATCCCGCTATTGACCAAACACGATTTTACCGGCCGGATTATCTGCAGCCGGCCAACGGCGTCCACCTGTGAGTATCTCCTGCCGGACTCGGCTCACATTCAGGAATCCGATGCCAATTATCTCAATTACAAAACCGTCCGCTCGGCCCTATCTCAAATGAAATCCGGCCAGGTGAAGAAAAAAGCCTCTAAACAGGAGCTCAACCAAATTAAGAAATTATTAAAAAAGAATCGTCACGATCTTAATGTTGAAACCATTAACGAGTTGATCGCCAAATATAATCTAAACGGTGTTCGACCGCTTTACACCATGGAAGACGCCCAGGAAGCGCTTACCTATTTTGATGGTTTTCCTTATCGCCACCCGGTATCCATTGGAAAGGACATGACCTGTACCTTATACGACGCCGGTCATATTCTTGGGTCTGCTGTTACAATCATCCGGGCGAGGGAAAATGGTCGTCAGTACACCATTGGATTTAGCGGTGATCTGGGACGATTTGGCAAACCGATCATTGATGATCCGACCCTGGATTTTGATGAGCAGGACCGCAATGTTGACTTGCTGATCATGGAAAGCACCTATGGCGGTCGGGTCCATGAGCCGGTCGTCGATTTAAAACCCAAACTCAAGCAAGTTCTGGCAGATACTCACAAACGGGGTGGGTCGATATTGATCCCGTCATTTGCTTTCGGCCGCACCCAGGAGATTCTATATTTCTTGCACGAGATTTATGATGAAAATGAGGTGCCCCGCCTTCCAATCTACGTCGACAGCCCTCTGGCCACCAAGATCACGCGTGTCTTCGGGGAGCACCCCGAGGTCTATGATCAGGAAACCCATGAGGTGTTTCTCAAACATGGAAAAAATCCGTTTCAATCCGACAAAATTCATTTTGTCGGATCGGTTGAAGAGTCGATCGCGCTTAACAAGGAGAAAAAATCGCATATTGTCGTCTCGGCATCGGGGATGTGTGAGGCCGGTCGTATTCTTCATCATCTGCGGTACAAAATTCATAATAAAAAGAACACCGTCCTTCTGGTCGGTTATATGGCGCAGCACACACTGGGCCGGCGGATCCTCGAGCGCGGAACCGACTACGCGGAATCCGGCCGAAAAGGCGAGCCGCCTCTGGTAAAAATTCTCGGCAAAGAGTATCCGCTCAAAGCGCACGTCGTGACCATAGGCGGATTCAGTGCCCACGCGGACAAAAATGAGATGCGCCGCTTTTTGCTTGAATCCAATTTGAATATAAAAAAGGTCGCCCTGGTTCACGGCGAAGAAGAACAAACCCTCGCATTTGCGGAAGAATTGAAAAACGACGGCGTCTCAGTGGTCGTTCCCAAAAGGGGTGAGACCATACAAGTGTGAATGGGGTATTTTGTAAATTATATAAATGACACGAGTATCTTTAATGTGGGAGCGGCAGGTGGTAGAAAAACGAAAACTGCACTGGGCGTGGGTGATTCTGGGCATCTGTTTTGTGGACCTTTTCATTAATTACTCGGTCCGGCTCGGTTATGGTGTGGTATTGCCTGAGATGATTGGAACCCTGGGAGTAGGTCGAGCCGCCGGGGGGTCGATTTATAATGCCTACCTTTTCACCTATATTGCCATCACACCGTTTACCGGATATCTGACCGATCGGCTCGGGGCCAGACGGGTCATTACCGTCTGCCTGTTGATTCTTGGTGTGGCGGTACTATTTATGGGTACCGTCGACACCCTGTGGTCAGCCTGTCTCGGTTTTGGTTTTGTCGGTCTGGGTGCCACCGGACTGTGGACCCCGGTAATTACTCTGGTGCAGCGCTGGTTTGCCTTCCGTCGCCGGGGTCTTGCCCTGGGGATTCTTTCCACGGGTTACGGTCTGGGCTTTGCCACCATGGGGGCTGCCTTTCCCTGGGTTGTGGCCAATTTCAGCTGGCGCTATGCCTGGTTTATCTTAGGTGGCCTGGCGCTCGCAATGGTCACGGTGAACGGTTTATTTCTTAAAAGCGATCCCGTTCATTCCGGTTATTTACCATGGGGCCAAACGCCGGATATGGCATCTGACGGCAAGGGTGAAAAAACGCCTCAACAACGGATTCCATTGAGCTATCTTTTAAAAGACAGTCGTTTCTGGCTGATCGGGTGCTCGTATTTTGCAATCGCCTACAGTCTTTATGGCATAACTACCTTTATGGTGGATTACGCCAAATATCAGATGAATCTTCCGCTGGAAAAGGCCAGCTTTCTGGCAACCATCCACGGTATCGGCCAAATTGTGGGGGTACTGACCGTTTTGCCCCTGTCCGATTACCTGGGTCGGAAAAAAACTATTGTCATTTCCAATGCTCTTATTTGCGGTTGTCTGGCAGCCATTTTGCTGATCGATGCATCCTGGTTAATGCTGTACATTATCATCGGGGGCCTGGCCATTTTTTATGGCCCTACATTTCCGATATACGGTGCCTGCGCCGGGGACTATTTCCCCCGGGAAATCATGGGTACGGTGATTGGCGCCTGGACACCCTTTTACGGTGCAGGGGCCATTTTAACTCATTGGGTGACGGGGATTTTACGGGATACCACCGGCGTTTACAATCATGCATTTATCATTAATGTTATGATGAGCGCTGTTGCGATTGTACTTATTGGCTTCGTCAGAAAGAAGTAGGTCAAAAAAGGAGACAACCGAGCATGCGCTTTTTGATGGTGGACATCGGTGCCGGCACCATGGATGTTCTTTGCTACGATACGGAAGCCGACCTGCATTACAAGGCCGTGGTGAAATCTCCGGTGAGATATATTGCTGAAATGGCGGCCGCGATTCCCGGAGATCTGATAGTTACCGGTTGTGAAATGGGCGGTGGGCCGATTACCGGGGTCTTAATGCAGCGGGCCAAACAGGCCGAAGTCGTGATGTCCTCATCCGCCGCCGCTACGCTTCATCACGACCTTGAAAAAGTGAGGTCCTGGGGAATCAAAGTCTATGAAGATGACCATGCCGAAGATATACGCCGGGATAAAAAATTTCTGTCTTTGATCCTGGAAGATCTCGATGCCGAGCGTCTCCGCCTGATTGTCGAAGGATTCGGTGTGCCGTTTGCGTTTGATGCCGTCGTTGTGTGTGCCCAGGATCACGGGGTACCGCCGCCGGGAGTATCTCACCTGGATTTTCGCCATAACATATTAACAAACCTGCTCGAGAAGAATCCGTATCCCCACGCGTTGCTTTTTGAAGGTGATGAGGTCCCTGAAACGATGAATCGCCTGCGTTCCCTTGCCAATAGCGCCCGGTCGTTTCCCACCGCAGAAGTTTACGTCATGGACAGCGGAATGGCCGCCATGCTCGGCGGCGCCATGGACATTGTGTCGCAACAGAATCAACGTGTGGTGATACTGGACGTAGCGACCTCACACACGGTCGGTGCCGCCATGATTGGTGAGGAAATCGCCGGATTTTTCGAGTACCACACCAGCGATATTACCCTTGTCCGTCTTGAGCAACTCATGGTGGATCTATGTGAGGGAAAATTAGAACACGATCAGGTTCTCAAAGAAGGCGGGCATGGCGCTTTTTCACGCAAGGCTTTCGGGTTTGAAGCGGTTGAGGCTATCATTGCCACCGGCCCCAAACGTCGACTGGTTGCAGCATCGCGATTGCCGATTGAATATGGCGCACCCTTTGGAGACAATATGATGACGGGAACGGTGGGCCTTCTGGAAGCCGTGCGGAAGCGAAAGGGCTTGGAGCCGATTAGTTACATATAACTTGAAAACCGTTAAAGGCGACTTAGCTTCTTTCATACATTTTTTTTATAATGCTACGTCAAACAACTCTCTGGAATCTGGCTGCCGTTCTCAAGCTTGCAGTTACCAGAAGCCAGCGGCCAGAGACCAGTAACAAGTGACAAGTAACGAGTAACAAGTAGGGTCGGCCTCCGTGCCGACCAGTGGCCGGTAACAAGTGACCGGCAATCAGCACCCAACGACCAGCGACCAGAAACCAGCAAATTATTTCCCCCCGAGTTGTTTCCGGAAATCCTTTCGCAGATTTTCACGCCACAGATGGTATTCAGACTCAATAGCCTGATGAAATGGACCGTCGGGTTTTTCAGTGCTTTCTCCGGCCACCATAACTGTAAAGCCGGCATGCAGATTCCGGGAGTGTTCGTTTTTAAAAGGTAACAACGCAATTACCATTCCGTCTTTAACTTGGGGACTTTTATTTGGCCGGTAATTCTTCTTGGCTGCAGCCTCCGGCCGGTTTATAAAAACATCCCGGTTGCTCCAGCAAATATAGCCCTTCTTGTATATCCCCAGAACATATTTTTTGTCCGGGTATTCCGAAATTTGAAATACGCCCTTTTCATCTGAAAGCGCTTGCATGGCATCGACGGTTTCAGTTTCGCTGGATTGCTGTGCCGAAGTGTCTGTGTACCACTTGATTGCCACTGCGGCCCCTTTTATGGGTTGCAGGGTTTCAGCATCCAGCACCCGTCCGCGGACCACACACTTCGGGCTGCAGGTAATAATTGAAAGGATGAATACCAAATCTTTTCCCCGGGGCTCTCCCTTTCCTGATTACGGATTCAATCCCTTTAAACCGTTGACTCCTTGACCTCAAATTTCCAATAAGATATGGTCACCACTTAATGTTCGATCGTCTTAAACGATTAACGAATAAATAACAAGTAGCGCCCAATTGGATTTAAACAATTGGGAGCGGAGTTTTTATGGAAACAGGTATATCTAATCACTGTAAGCCCGGATTCAGAATCCTGGATGATGCGCAAATCGGCCGTATTCATGACGCAGTTTTAAGGATTTTAGATGAGGTGGGCGTACGTGTCAATCATCCGGATGCCCTGGATCTTCTGGCTGGTCACGGTGCGCGGGTTATGGATGACAATCTGGTCCAAATTCCGGCCTCTTTAGTCGAAGATGCCATTGCTTCAGCGCCTTCCAATCTGGTTTTATACAATCGCAACAAAACCCCGGTCATGGAACTCGGGGGCCGCAGGACCTATTTCGGAACCGGAACGGATTTGCCCAAAACCGTTGATCTGGAAACCAGGGAAATAAGGGACACCCGGGCCGATGACATCATAACCAGTACGATCATCAGCGATGCCCTGCCCAATATTGATTTTATCGGATCCTACGGTCTGCCGCGGGATGTTCCGGCCGGGCTGCATTATATCCGCTGTTTTCAGATGGAGGTCGAAAACAGCACCAAACCGATATTTTTTACGGCCGAATCCGAAGAAGATTTAGCGGTCATCTGGGAGATGGCCTGCGCCATCGCCGGCGGACCGGAGGCCCTGTCCGACCATCCCTTTCTGATCAGCTACAATGAGCCGACATCGCCATTGGCTCATTCTAAAGAGGCCGTGGGCAAGCTGATGTTTTGCGCTAAAAACAGAATACCGCTGAATTATGCGCCGGCGCTTCTGGCAGGATCCACCGGACCGGTAACCCTGGCCGGCGCTCTGGTAGTAGCTGTGGCTGAAGCCTTGTCGGGGCTGGTGATTCATCAGCTGACGAAAAAAGGCGCTCCCATCAGCTCCGGCGTTGCGGCCACCACTATGGACATGCGCGAAGCCACGGTCTCTTATACATCGCCGGAGTTTCGATTAACCCATAGCGCCTGTGCCGACCTTTTTCACCATTACGGGCTGCCCGTGTGGGGGACTGCCGGTTGCAGTGATTCCCAGTACCCGGATTTGCAGACCGGTGCGGAATATGCATTTACCCTGCTGAACGCCGCCCTTGACGGGGCCAACCTCATTCACGATTGCGGTTATCTCGGCCAGGGCTTTGTTGCTTCTCCTGAGCTGATTATATTCGCTGATGAGACCATTGGCATGGTCAAACGATACATGCGGGGTTTTGAGATCGATAGCGAGCACCTGGCTTTGGATGTTATCAAACAGGTCGGACCGGGAGGAAATTTTTTGCAGGAAAAACATACCCTTGATTTTTTCATGAAAGAGCACTGGCAGCCCGGTATTTTTAATCGCAAAAACCTGCCGAACTGGATCAAGGCCGGTAAAAAGAAAACGGAGGATAAATTACTGGAAAAGGCCCGGGAAATCCTCGACACCCATCAGCCGGAGCCCCTGGCTGCCGAAATAAAGAACGAACTTGATAGAATCTGGGAAAAATGCAAAGGAGAATACTGTGGGGATTTTAGAAGATGTTTATAATGCGATCATAGAAGGCAAGGTGGAAGACGTTGCAGCCGGTGTCGAACAGGGGTTGAACGCTGGCATCGAAGTTGATGACATCCTGAAAAAAAGTCTATTATCAGCCATGGATCTGGTTGGTGAACGATTTGGTGAGGGTGAGATCTTTATCCCCCAGGTGATATGGTCAGCCAAAGCCATGCAGGCTGGAATGGATCTCCTCAGACCTCATTTTTCAGAAGGCCAGCGGAAAAAAAGCGCCCGGATCATAATTGGAACTGCTCAGGGTGATATCCATGATATCGGGAAAAATCTAGTCGGCATGATGTTGGAAGGTGCCGGTTTTGAGGTTGTTGACCTTGGGGTCGATATTAAACCCGAGCAATTTGTTGAAAAAGCTGCTGAGGAGAAAGCCGATATCATTGCCGTCTCTGCCCTGCTGACCACTACCATGATAAGTATGGCCGATGTGGTCTCTTTAAAAAATGAAAAAGAGCTATCCTCCGTAAAAGTGATTATCGGAGGGGCACCGCTATCGATGGATTTTTGCAAAGAAATCGGTGCCGATTCCTTTGGCGTGGATGCCATGGATGCCGTAGCAAAAGTTAAAGAACTTATGGATCTTTAAAAGCACCGGTTTCAGTCAGTGTCTATAATTTCCAAATCAAAACCTCAATTAAGGATTGAGCCATGATTAGTCCCTTGCTAGAAAAACTCAAAGAAAAAGTTATCCTATTTGACGGGGCCATGGGAACCATGCTGATGAAAGCCGGGCAGGACCCCATTAAAACACCCATCCTGCTCAATTTGGATGAGCCGGACCTCGTAGCCGATATCCACAAACAATATTATGTGGCCGGTGCCGATGTGGTTATCAGCAACACCTTTGGCGGCAGCCCGCTGAAGCTGGCCGCCGACGGGCTCGAGGGAAAACTGGTTGAACTTAACCGGGAGGCTGTCAGGCTAACCCGGCGGTCATGTCCGGACGGCAAATTTGTGGCGGGTGATATCGGACCCAGTGGAAAAATGCTCAAACCATTGGGGGATGTTGCGCCGGAAGAAATGCAGGAAAGTTTTTTCGCACAGGCCGGGGTGCTGATTGAGGCCGGTGTTGATCTCATCACCATTGAAACCATGTATTCCCTTGATGAAGCGCTGGCCGCCGTGCAGGGGGTCAGAAAGGCCGGCGATATATTATTGCTGGCTTCGATGACGTATTCAAAAACGAAAAACGGATTTTTTACCGTGATGGGAGAAAACATCCCTCGTTGTGTGTCTGTCCTGGAAGAGGCCGGTGCGGATATGATGGGCGCCAACTGCACCTTAAACAGCACGGATACAATCGGTTTAACCAAAGAGCTCCGGGCTGCCACCGGCCGGCCCATACTGATCCAACCAAATGCCGGCAAACCGGTGACAAGCAAAGGGCTGACCTATTACGAACAGACCCCGGCTGAGTTTGCCAAAGACGCGAAAAAGATACAGAAAGCCGGGGCCGACATGATCGGAGGCTGCTGCGGCACGACTCCTGAATTTATTCAGGCAGTCAAAGAAGAAATAGCCAAAGTCTGAGTTGTTGAATGATACAGATAGCAAGGATCTTATTGTGCTTTTGTCGCTTTTATTGGTTTCAGGTGTCAGTATACAGAAGACAGAGAACAGGAGACAGAGGACTGAAATCTGAGATCAGATAGGGGGCTATATCTTCCAATTTTTTCTATCTGTCATCTGTCGTCTGACTTCTGTTCTCTGACACCCGACACCTGACACCTTAATACCACGACCAACATGCAGGCTGATAAATGTCTCAAAGAGGTGTATCGAGGTTGGATGAGGGGCCTCTATCCCGAAAGCAGGGTTTCGTCTTTGAGGGTTTGTCCGAACTGGGCCACAATCTCGGCCACGGTCATTTTTTTCTTCTCTTCACCCTGTATATCAAGCTGTATTTTTCCCTGATGAAGCATGACCATCCGGTTGCCGTATTTCAATGCCTGCGTCATGTTGTGGGTCACCATCAGGGTGGTCAGCCTGTTATCCCGAACCATGTTATCGGTCAGATCCATTACCATGGAAGCGGTGCGCGGGTCCAGGGCCGCCGTGTGCTCATCGAGCAGAAGAACCTTTGGCATGGCCAGGGTCGTCATGAGTAGTGTCAGCGACTGGCGCTGGCCACCGGACAGCAAAGCTACGGCTTGTTTCAGTCTATCTTCCAGGCCGAGATCCAGGATTTTGAGGATTTCTTTATACCTGGAACGCCTACCCCTTGTGACCCCCCACTTCAGACCCCTTTTTTTACCCCGCAATTCGGCCATGCAGAGATTTTCTTCGATTGTCATATCGCCGGCCGTACCCATGGTGGGGCTTTGAAAAACCCGGGAGATAAACAGGGCCATTTGGAAATCAGGCCATTTGGTTACATCCTGTCCGTCTACAATCACCTGTCCCTCGTCTGGCTCAACGGTTCCAGAGATTACGTTCAAAAGAGTGGTTTTACCTGCACCATTGGAACCGATGATGGTGATGAAATCACTTTCAGCAACCTCAAGGCTAAGGTCGTCCAAAGCCCGCTTTTCATCCTGGGTGCCTTGGTTGAATATTGTGGTGATTCCATTTAATGTCAGCAAATAATCGGCCAAGATTCAGATTCCTCTAAGCTTTAATTTTTTCTCCCGTTTTCCGCGAATTGCCGGAACTGCCAGGGCGATGACTACCATAAGACCGGTTGCCATTTTGAGATCGGTTGGGGCAAGCCCCAGACGCATGCCAAGGGCAATAATAAAACGATAGAGGACCGAACCGACGGCCGCGGCAGAAGTAAGCCTGACGACTGTCGTCGGTTTAATCAGCGCCTCGCCGATAATAATCGATGCCAGGCCGGCAACAATCATACCGATACCCATGCCCACATCGGAAAAACCCTGATCCTGGGCGATAAGGGCGCCGGCCAGGGCGACCATGGTGTTTGAAAGCCCCAGTCCGAAAATAGTGGCTTTATCGGTATTGACTCCCAGGGCGCGGATCATCTGTTCGTTATCCCCGGTAGCCCGCAGTCCCAGTCCGTACTCGGTGTGGAGGAAGACATCAATGGCGATTTTGCATACGATAGCGATAACCAAAAAGAAGATGATTACCGGTATATCGCGCGATATATCCATTGTTTCCATGGGCGTGAACAGGGTTGCTCTGTTCAGTAGTGGGATGTTGGCACGTCCCATAATTCTGAGGTTGACCGAATAAAGGATGGTCATCATCAAAATTCCGGCCAGAAGGGAATTGATCTTAAATTTTGTGGCGAATATTCCGGTTAGGCATCCGGCAACAAACCCGGCTGCCATGGCGATCAGCGTTGATGTAGCCGGATCGAGCCCGTCGAATATCAGCCGGGCCGCCACCGCTCCGCCCAGCGGGAAACTGCCGTCAACCGTTAGATCCGGGAAGGCTAATACGCGAAAAGTCAGAGCGATTCCAAGGGCAACGAGGGCATAAGCCAAACCCTGTTCCAGCGAGATGGGGATGATATAGAGCATGGCGGTCCCTATTGTAATGTTAGGTTTTCAGATCTGGAAACCTATAAAAGCCGCGCCCGATAGGGTTGAAAAGATGCGTGGCGGGCGCGGCTTGGGATTATCGAACACTATTTGACAACTTCATCTGCCATTTTAACATATTTGGGGTCAAGTTTAAGCCCCTGATCCGCGGCTGCTTTGGGATTGATGACGAGTTGCAGTTTTTTGGTCAGGCTGGAGGGAATATCCCCCGGGTTTTTACCCCCCTTAAGGATATCAACCGCTTTCAGGCCCGCGGTGTAACCCACCTGGAAATAGTCGAAACCGAGGGCCGCGATCGAACCACGCGGCACGGATTCGACGCCGCCGCCAAAAAGAGGTATATTCTTGTCATTGCAGACCTTTACAAGAGATTCGAAGGCCGACACCACGGTATTATCGGAGATGATAAATACGGCGTCGACACGGTTCGCCAGCGACTGGGCCGCCATGTGAACCTCGGCCGATGTGGATACGGTTACCTCGATATATTCAAGCCCGTATTTTTTCATGGCTGCTTTGGCCCAGGTTATGCTTTTGACTGAATTGGCGTCTCCGGCATTGTAGATGGTTCCCCACTTTTTGGCCGAAGGCATCATCTCGCTATGAAGTTTAACCTGCCGGTCATAAGGCCAGGCATCGGACACACCGGTCACGTTGCCACCGGCGGGACCCATGGTTTTTACAAGACCCGCATCAACTGGATCTGTCACGGAAGAATAAACCACGGGGGTTTTGGTGATTACTTTGACCATCGCCTGTGAGGTGGGCGTGGCAATACAATGGACCAGGTCGAGGTTGTCGCCTTTAAATTTCCTGGCAATTGCCTGGGCGTTGGACATATCCCCCTGAGCATTCTGGTAGTCGTATTTGGCTTTGATGCCATTATCCTTCAAGGCCTGTTCAAAGCCCTTCTGATCGGCCTCCAAGGCAGGGTGGGAAACTATTACCGAGACCCCGATTTTAAAAGTTTTTGCCATGGCTGCTCCAGGTACCATCAGAGCAACAATCATTACCACCACACATAAGCATTTCAATTTTTTTGTCATCTGTGCCTCCTTTCTTTATGCCCTTTGTTTTGATTAAACCTAATTTGAGCGAAGTTTTGCGAAGAGATCGGTGCAGATCGAGTAAAAAATCGTTCAATTTAGATTAAACTATGACGCGCTTGAAACTCTATTAGTGCCGTGGAGTTTAGGTGAATAAACCCTATGTGTCAAGTATGATTCTCGCCTTTCGGAAAGGGAGGCGTCGTTACAAATTGTTACAAACTGTTACACCGGGGAAAAGCATTTTACTGCAAAGGTTGTTAATATCTGAACCAGGTCAAAGAAAAGTAATTTTAGTAACTAAAACATGTTGTTTTACAACAAAGGAGGAATCATGGTAAAAAAAGGATTATATGTCGGACTCATTGCACTTTTAGTTGTCAGTGTGGCTGGTTTGGCTGGTTGCCGGCGGCCGGGTGGGGGGCATAAGGCGGAGTTTATGATCGACTACGTCACCGAAGTACTTGATCTGAATGATGCCCAGCAAGAACAGTTGAGCCGGATCAAAGGCGAGTTTGTTGAAAAAGGCCGACAGATGAACGATAGCCGGGAAGAGATGCATGCTGAAATCATCGCGCAGCTCAAAAGCGAGGAGATCGATCAGCAGCGCCTGCAACAACTGGTGGCCGTGAAAAGGGCGCAAGTGGATGAATTGGTCGATCTGATGATCGTGCGTCTGGCTGAATTTCACCGGACCTTGAGCCCCGAACAAAAAGCCAAAATAGTTGCCAAACTGGAAAATTTCAAAAAATGGCATAACCATGGCTGGGAATAGCTGACTGGCCACTGGTTTCTGGTCACTGGCCACCCCCTTACGCCCTTACGGGGCTTCGGGAGGGCAGGCTGCTGGCCGCATGTCTCTGGCTGCCGGTCACTGGTCGGCGCGGAGGCCGACCCTACTATAGGGTATATATAGTTGATTGAGTTGATTAAGTTGATTAAGTTGATTAAGTTGATTGAGTATATTACATGGGACCGTTAGTCAAATAGATTAAAATCCTTTAACTTAATCAACTATTCAACCAATCAACTAATCACCTGTTTGACCAATCAACTATTTAACTATTCCTAATGATAGTGACTTCAGACCCAGGGATGATTATTGTTGTGGTCATATTGAGCTTCAAAATTGTTTAGGAGCGCTTAGAAAATATGACACGCAGGAATTTTATTCGAAAATTATTAATCACATTGAAAAGTATGGTGTTATATAGCCTGATGCCGAATGTAGCCTCATCGGCGGTTTCCGCTGATTCCGAAAAAGAACCGTTGCATTATAAGCCTTTAAACGGACGCACCCTGCGCGGTATTGCAGAAGCAAAAGAGCATCACGGTCCCGAAGGCTTTGTTAATCCCGTAGGACTGGGACGTCAGGGCCGGTTCTGGCAGGTCATGAAGTGGAAACTTTTCAGCCAGAACCGGTTCAAGGAATATTTTGACGATGAACGCGTAGCTCCCGTGTCCATTGATTGGCAAAAAGTAAAAACCCACCCGGGTACTTCAATAACATTTCTCAAGCATGCCAGCGTGGTGATTAATGATGGGGGCCGTTTTATTCTGGTGGATCCGGTCTTTTCTGAAATTTTCTGGTTTATCAAAGATTTTTCACCGCTGGAATTCGACCCCCATACCATTCCTGAACCGCAACATGTTCTTATTACCCATGGACATTATGATCATCTGGACACACCATCACTGGGGGTTTTGAAAAAAGACACCCACATCGTCTCTCCCCTGGGTTACAATCAAAATTTTAACGAATTGGGAATGACGAACCGGACCCAGCTGGATTGGTATCAATCATATCGTGACGGAAACCAGGAGATTACGCTTTTGCCGTGTAACCACTGGACCATGCGCAATCCGATATCAGGACCCAACCGGTCATTGTGGGGTTCCTATCTGATTCGGACTTCCAGCGGATACACCATCTATATTTCAGGCGATACCGCCTACTTCGATGGATTTGAGCAATTGGGAAAGGAATTTGATATCGACCTGGCCATTTTCAACGTGGGCGCCTACGAGCCGCGTTGGTTCATGGCGCCAAGCCATTTAAACCCGCGCGAAACGGTTAAGGCCTTTAAAGAGCTAAATGCCAAAAAATTGCTGATCGTCCACTGGGGAACATTTCGCCTGGGCAATGAGCCGGTACATTTCCCGCCCCTTCAGGTTAAAGAGGAGCTGGGAAAAGAAGGACTCCTCGACCGCTTAGCTGATCTCAAGCACGGGCAGACATTGTTTATTTAGGTTTCAGGTGTAAGGCTTCAGGTGTCAGGATTCTTGTCTCAGGCTGCTGGTCACTCGTTACTCGATATTCGATACCGGATACTCAATGAACGGCAGCCCGCTAATCCGGTAGTAGAGATTATCGAGAATCGAGTACCCGTGCCTGGCAGATGAACAGATCGAAATCAGCTTTATCTGTCTTCTGTTTTCTGTCATCTGTCCTCTGACACCTGAAACCATTAGCACATAACTAGTTTGGTTCTAAAAAGCCGGTCATTTGCCGACCAAAGCCTTGAATCATGAACCCTACAATACTCATCATTGACGATGATGAAAAGCTCAACGAACTGCTGAAAGGCTTTCTAAGCGATTTTGGCTTTTCTGTATTGTCGGCTACCCATCCGGAAAAGGGACTAAAAAAGCTCAAACAAAAAGCCCCGGATCTGGTTATACTGGATGTGATGCTGCCCGGGATGGATGGTTTTGAGGTGTGTAAGACGATCCGGCAGCAGTCTTCGGTGCCGATTATTATGCTCACCGCCAGAGGCGAGTTGATGGATAGGGTGGTCGGGCTGGAGTTGGGTGCGGATGATTATCTGCCCAAACCGTTTGAGCCCCGGGAACTGGTAGCTCGAATTCATTCTATTCTGCGCCGTGCCAAGCAGATCGATAACACCCGGCCGCAGGTTTTCGGCCGTTTGGAAATCGATTCTTCCCGACAGATAGTAAAGCTTGACGGCCAAAATGTAGAGTTAACCACCAATGAGTTTGCGGCCCTGGCGTTGCTCGCCGGCAATCCCGGCAAAGTTTTTGATCGTGACCAGATTTTACAAGAGCTGCGCGGAATGGACTGCGACGCCTTTAACCGCTCGGTGGATATTACCATGAGCCGCTTGCGCCAGAAATTAAATGACAACCCAAAAGAGCCTGTCTTTATCAAAACGGTCTGGGGCACGGGGTATGTATTTATTGGAGAACCGTCACGGGATGCGAAAAAATTGGCTGAATAAAATTATAAAGTCAGTTTTTACCAAACTGCTGATCGTCATCCTTCTTACCGGGATAGCAGTCAATATAGTTGTTGGCGGATTTTTCTGGATGCATCGAAGTGCAGCTATCCGCCCGCTGCATAAAAGTATTCTACAATATTTGAACTATATCATTAGTGACCTAGGCAGTCCTCCCGACCTCGAGCGGGCCCGGCAAATCGCCGAAGAGGCTTCTCTTCGAATATATTTTGAAGGTTCCAACCAGAGCTGGGCGACCGCCGGCGAAATTGCTGATTTTCAAAAGGCGCATTGGCGGAGCTGGAGCAAAAATCCTGAAATTCGCGTCGGCCGGTATCTTGGACATCATTTTGTTGAAGTAGACCATGAATCCGGCCGATTTGTATTTGGGCTCGATAAAAGCTTCGAGATGGATCCGGAACGGGTGCGTCTGGTAGTCATTCTTTTATCGCTGTTAACTCTGATCTTTGTGGGAGCGTTTTTATCCATCCGGTGGATATTAAGGCCGATTCGATGGCTGGATGAAGGTGTGCGGGAAGTCAGCCGCGGAAACCTGAAGCACCGGGTGCCGGTAAAAAGATCCGATGAATTAAGGGACCTTGCCAAAGCATTTAACGACATGACGGACCGTATCAGGGATATGCTGCAGACCAAAGAACAGCTGCTGCTGGACGTCAGCCACGAACTGCGCTCACCGCTTACCCGCGTGAAGGTTGCCCTGGAGTTTATGCCTGCAGGCAAAGCCCGGGACAGCATCTCAGGTGATGTCGCAGAGATGGAGAAGATGATAAAAGATATCCTGGAGACCGCCCGCATGCATTATCTCCATGGTGATCTTAAACTGCAGCCGACAAACCTGGTGAATCTTCTTGAGGAAATCCTGCCGGAGTATGAAAAACAACCACCCGGTGTTCAATTGGATGAATTTGCGGACACCCTGGAAATAAATATTGATTCCAAGCAGATTAAAACTGCTTTAAAAAACATTTTATCTAACGGTATCAAATTTTCAGATGCGGACAGTGATCCGGTTCGTATTTCAGTAAAATTGCAACCGGATTATACGGTCGTACAAATCATAGATAACGGGATCGGTATTCCGCAGGAGGAGCTTTCTTTTATTTTCGAACCGTTTTACAGGGTTGATAAATCCCGTTCCAAGGACTCCGGCGGATATGGACTGGGTTTGAGTTTGTGCAAGACGATTATGGACGCCCACAACGGCAAAATTGAAGTGGCCAGCAAACCCGGGAAGGGGACGACCGTGTCGTTGTTTTTTCCTTAATAATGGTGAATTCGTAAAAAGCCGAATTCACCAGGTGTTTGGTTTTTCGTTTTTGGTGTTTTGTCTGACTTGAATGTCGTCATCTTGTCTCGCGGGCAGGCCAAACACTAAACACTCGACCAATTGATCACTTCCCAGGCTGTTCAAGAGGCAGTCCATTAGGAATTATTCTCTCTCTATCCTGTAAAATCCACACTCCAGGTATGGCCCACCGGGCAAAATTGACAATCCCTGGAATAATTATATATTATTATAGTATGTTTTCCGAATCTGGTTTTTTTAATGACCGAGGATGAAAACTGTCTCAAATCCAGCCGAAAGGGCATTATTTCATTGAATTTAAAATACTTAAGCCGTGCGTTATTGATCGCTGTTTGCCTGTCGATGGGATTTTTTAGCGACGTCTCCGCTGTTGAAACTATCAATTGGCGTTCTTATGAAGAAGGCCTGGTGGTAAGCAAAGCAGAGAAAAAAAAGGTTTTTTTGCACTTCTATGCGGATTGGTGCGTTTTTTGTGGGAAAATGGCCAAAGAGACTTTCCAGGACTCCGCCGTCGTTTCCTATATTAACAACAATTTTATTCCCGTCAGAGTGGATACCGATAAAGAACCCGCCACCGCCATGAAATATGGTGTCACGGGGCTTCCATCTACATGGTTTTTAACCGAGATGGGAGAAGCCATCGGAACCGTGCCGGGGTTCATTCCACCGGAGACATTGTTGGCAATGCTCAAAGAGGTCAATGGGATTAATACGGCCAATTGATCGCTTTGCGCTCAATTGGCCTATGCCTGGTTGCGATTCATGAAAACAGCAAAAGAAGTCGGTATCCTTTTAGGGGTATCGATTGTTGCCGCGTTTGCAGTCAACTCTTTTTCTCCAGCCGGTATTGCCCTGGTGGGTCAGTGGGATACCTCACAGGGCGTAGTGACTGCAAACGCAAAAAATGATATCATCATCGACGGTATTGAAATCGGCACTGTTGACCAGGCCGGAAAGTTGTATGACAGCGGAGACTATATTTTTGTCGACGCCCGTTCCCCGGAGGATTATGAGGAAAGGCATATCAAAGGGGCGGTGTCTCTGCCGGTGGGTCAGTTTGAAGAAAAAATAGCAGCATTTCTGGAGCGCTATCCCCCTGAAGCATCCATTGTCACCTACTGTTCGGGCAGGACCTGCGAAGACAGTCACCATCTGGCAGAATTTTTATTGGAGTTTGGATATGATAAGATTTGATTGCGGTTGTTTCGCCATAGACGCCGGCAATCAGTCAATTTTTTCCGGGCCGCTGCTCATTCGCGATTTTATCTATTTTGTTCTGGGGATTTATGTTTTCATCTACAAGAATTTACGACGGTTGTGCCTAGTTGCGAATTAAAGAACGGAAAAATTAACCACGGAAAGACACGGAATTTCACAGAACAATTTGAAGATGTGTGGTATATAATACTTAGATCTCATGGCGGGCGCAGGGGCCCCGCTGGTGCGGGATGCGAGCACCCGCCCCACAATGGATCGATATCAAATTCGCAACTCGGAGTATATTAGCTGCGTAAATTGGGAATTTCTTGATCTTAAAAGGCTAACACCGGACAAGCCGGTTGGAGTTAAGCGGAAAAGTTTTTTCATAAAATGCAAAGAAGTCACAACTAAGACTTTAAATAACTCTGTGTATATCCGTGAAAATCCGTGGTAAATATTCTCTGGCAATTTAAGCAAAAGAGGGGACAAATCATAAGATGAAGCCAAATAATAAAAAGCCCACGGCGGCGGGCAAAAGCAGTTTTGATCTGATTGATGTAGATAAATTTTTCAAGGAAATCGATCTTCAAAATGGAATTGCCTTTCTGGATGTGGCCTGCGGGCGGGGGGCATACTGTCTGGCCGCTTCTCAAATCGTCGGGGAAAATGGCAATATATTTGCGGTGGATTTATGGGAGGAGGGAATTGAGCTTCTCAGGGCCGCAGCAGAGGAAAAGGGCATAGGCAATATCAATGCTTTTGTGAGTAATGCCGGAGAGCACATTCCTGTCGCAGACCACTCGATCGATGTTTGTTTGATGGCTACGGTTCTGCATGACTTTGTCGAAGATCAGATTGAAAAAGAAGTACTCGATGAAATTGTGAGAGCAATCAAACCGAGTGGGATTCTAGCCATCATGGAATTTATGAAGATCGACGGGCCCCCGGGGCCTCCCCGCCACATTAGATTATCACCTGAGCAGGTTGATGACATGCTCGCCCCATACGGTTTTACCCGGGAACTCTTCACAGATGTTGGCCCTTATAACTATTTAATGCTGTTTAAAATTAATTCACAGGAGCACTATTGATGAGAACTTATCTGAAATGGAACGGTATATTAGTATTTTCTTTGTTTATTATGGTCAATTTGGTTTTTGCACAGTCAGAAGAGTTGAAAAATAATATCTATAACCCCGGGAAGTTAAAGCCAAGGGACAGCGTCCTGAAAGTCAAGGCCGGGCAACCGGCACCTGATTTTACCCTGCCGGCCGTGTCTGGAAAGAAAATTGCCCTCAGCGAATATCGAGGCAAAAGAAATGTGGTAATTTCATTTGTGCCGGCGGCATTCACACCGGTTTGCTCGGGCCAATGGCCGGGGTATAATATCGTAAAGGACATGTTTGACGATACCGAGGCCATCCTTCTGGGGGTAAGCGTTGACAACATTCCCACCCTGTATGCCTGGACCCGTCAGATGGGCAAGCTGTGGTTCGAGGTCCTTTCCGATTTCTGGCCCCACGGTTCCGTGGCTGATAAATACGGCGTCCTGCGTTCCGATGGTCTCTCAGAACGTGCCCTGTTTTTTATCGACAAGGAGGGGATCATCAGTGCCATACTGGTTATGGATATCAACCGCAGCCCTGATTTAGAGGCCTGTAAAACCGAGTTGAAGAAACTGAATAAAAAGTAATTTGGATTTTAGACGCTTTACCTCTGCTGATCCCCTATTGTCACAGTTCTTAGAGGTGATAAATTAGCTATCTGACCATTTTCATTTATTTCTACAGCCGCTGCACGAATTGCGGAATACCATACGCCTATATCTCTACCGGAATTGTCTAAAATGGTAAATCCCCAGGGATCGGTGGTACTGCCTGAGCCCTGGAGGGAAACCTTATCTATCAATTTGCTGAAATCTTTCGATTTAGGATCAATTTCCACCCATAGCTTTGAATTTAGCTCATAGTTTTCATTTATCCCGGCGATGACCACTGGCCGACTATACGTCCCCCTGTAATAATATTTGTGGCCTGGCAGAATCTGATAGGCTTCAAAAGCTCGAGTAACTTCTGGAGTTGACTTTAACTTCCCATAATTCGACATGGAACAGCCGCTAAAGGCTATTAATCCCATAAAAAATATAATGACGGCAGGAAATAATCTACCCATATTTATTTTTGATATAATCATTTCACCAATTCTCCTGAGTTTAAAAAATAGGATATTTTGAAATAAACTATGTTTGTCACTGTATACACGATAACTGGAAAAAGATGCAAACGGTAAAATAGAAAGTTAGACTATATCTCAACATGCGAAAGCGCTTCATTTTCCATCTCGGCAGCCTGATTTTGCAAATCTTCTACTTCCTGTACCAATTTTTGTACAAAAGCATCATCTTTAATTGAGCTCAAATTAATTTTGACATTGTATATTGCTGCCAGTGCGGCGGTTCTGGCATTCATGGCGGCGACCGCTCCATCGGAGGCGGCATTTTTATTTCCCTTTCGAATTGTACTGCCGGCCAGATCAATTACTTGGAGCGCCTCTCTGGCAACTACCAGCGGAACCAGGGCCGCGTGCTTAATGGCGTCCTGAATTTTTTGTTTGCGCAGAGCTATTTCCTCATCAGTTGTCTTCGGAAGCCTGTAGGCCGCCATAACTTCAGTGTAGGCATCAGCGTCTTTGTCGATGGAGGCAGTAAGTGTATCTCTTAGTTGTGCGGCCTTGTCGGCAAGCTCTTTCATTTCTTCTTCCACGGCTTCATAGCCTTTTTTGCCGACCGTAAGGTTGGCGACCATTTCAGTAAGGCTTGCGGCCAGGGCGGCGTTCAGGGCGGCAACACTCCCGCCCCCGGGGACCGCGGTTCCGGCAGCTGCTTTTGCCAGATATTCCGTAATGCTGTCATTTATTAGCATGAGCTGTGTCCTTATTTAGGAGTTAATAATCACTTTCTGATGCCAAAAGGCTAAATGGTAGAAGGCAGAAGGTAGACGTTAAAAGGCTAAAGGTACATGGCGCACGGTGCAGAGCATTAAAAAAGAAACCATCATTGGCCTTGCGCCGTGAGCCCATACCTTCCACCCTCGACCTTCTATCCTCTACCTTTTGTCTTCTACCCTGGGCCTTGCGCCTTGTGCCCCATACCCCGTTTATTCTTATTCATATATGCGATATTCCAGCACCTGCTCCATGGAAAAATTTTCCAGCCCGAGGTAATACGCTGCCGTATCGATCAGGGCTTCCATAGGTACCAGGCCGATGACTTCACTGCCCACCACATTGACACCGTAGCGGCGGGCTTCAATCCGGATCAACTCGAATACCCGGTAAAGGGCGGTTTTGGTGTAATCCGTCATATTCATCGAGACCTGAACGATCCCCCGGTCCTTTAATTCAATGCCGATGCCCTTGCAATACCGCAGCCCGCCGCTGAGGTGTCGGACTTTTTTTGCGATTAAATCGGCGATCTCCAGCTGGTTTGTGTCCAGGTTGACGTTATAGGCCACCAGGGGCATACGGGCGCCCATGGCTGTCACCCCGGCTGTAGGGTGAATCTGAGCCGGCCCAAAATCCGGTTTCCACTCCGGCTGTGCGAGTTTCTCAGCCATGGCCTCGAACTGGCCTTTTCTGATGGTAGCCAGGTTTTGTCTTTCCGGTCGACTTGCCGATTGCTCATACAAAAAAATCGGCAGCTTGTATTTGCCGGCAGCTTCTTTGGCCGCTGCTTGGGAAATTTTCACGGCTTCTTCCACCGACACATTTTTTACCGGAATAAAGGGAACCACATCTATGGCACCCATCCTGGGATGCTGCCCCTGATGGGAATTCATGTCAATAAGTTTGATGGCAACGCCTATGGCTTCAATGACGGCGGCTTTAAGCGCTTCGGGCTCTCCGACCACGGTTACCACCGACCGGTTGTGGTCTTCGTCATTTTGATAATCCAACAGTTTGACGCCGTCTTTTCCGCGAAACGGCTCGACGATTTTCTCAATTTTTTTCAAATCACGCCCCTCGCTGAAATTGGGCACGCATTCCAGGATTTTTTTCATAGTTGCCATATTCTTCTCCTTGATCGGTTTTGCCGGTTAGCCGGTGTGCCGGTTTAGTCGGTTAAAAAGAGACCGGCTAACGGGCAAACCGGCTAACCTTTACTCTTAACTTTTTCAAACGCTTTGCCTACAATGTCTTCAACCATTTCATCATCCGCTAAAAACGGCAATGTTATATGGTCCGAGCCTTGCCGCATTTCATTGTATTTTATGCTGGTTTCGATTGAATTTTCGTTTTTGGCCCAGGCGCGTCTGGCAACGCCTCCCATGACATCCCAGGGAATCGCCTGCTTGATGACGGCATCGATGCGTTCGCTGCCGTCCAGCACCAGGCCGAAACCCCCGTTGATCGCATTGCCGATACCGACACCGCCGCCGTTGTGCAGGGCCACCAGGCTCATGCCCCGGGCGGCATTGCCGGCAAAGCAATGGGTGGCCATATCGGCCATGATATTGCTGCCGTCTTTTATGTTGGCAGTCTCCCTGAAGGGCGAATCCGTACCGCCGGTATCGTGATGATCCCTTCCCAGCATGACCGGTCCGATATCGCCATTTCGTACCATCTCATTGAATTTCAGCGCGATGGCCATGCGCCCCAGGGCGTCCTGATAGAGTATCCTGGCCTTGGTGCCCACCACCAGTTTGTTTTTGGCGGCATCTTTGAGCCAGACATAATTGTCACGGTCCTGAAATCTTCGTTCCGGATCGATACATTCCATGGCGGTCCTGTCGGTTTTCAGCAAATCATCTTCATTGCCGCTTAAACACACCCAGCGGAAAGGACCGTAACCATAGTCAAACAGAAGGGGACCCATAAGGTCCTCCACATAGGACTGGAAAATAAATCCATCCAGAGGGTCCTTTCCGTTTTTACATATTTCGCTGACACCGGCGTCGTAGACGGCTTTTAAAAAGCTGTTGCCGTAGTCGAAAAAATAGGTCCCCCTGTCAGCCAGGGTTTTAATCAGTTCGTAGTGCCGTCTCAGGGTAGTATCGACCATTTCCTTAAATCCGGCATGGCCGGATTTTAAAAGCTCGGTACGCTCGTCAAACGAGATACCCTGGGGGCAGTATCCCCCGTCATATACGGCATGACAGGATGTTTGATCGGTCAGCAGATCTATGTTGATGTGATTGTTGACCGCATATTCTATAAGATCAACCACGTTTCCGTAAAAGGCAATGGTGATGCTCTTTTTTTTCTGCTGGTGTTCAAGTGCCAGCTTGAAGGCTTCGGCCGGATTTTCTACCGCTTTTTTGATCCAGCCCTGTTCCAGCCGGGTCTTAATCCGGGAATAATCGACTTCGGCGATGATGGCCACCCCGTTGGCGATTTCCACGGCTTTTCCCTGGGCGCCGCTCATACCGCCCAGTCCCGAAGATACGAATAGATAGCCGGCCAGGTCTTTATCGGCAGGGATACCGAGTTTAGCTCTACCGGCATTAAGAATGGTGTTGTAGGTGCCGTGGACGATTCCCTGGGGGCCGATGTACATCCAGCCGCCGGCGGTCATCTGGCCGTAGTTGGCCACACCCAGCGCCATGGCCCGGTGCCAGTTATTCTGATCATCAAAGCAGCCCACCATCAGCGCGTTGGTGATAATAGCGCGCGGCGCATGCTCAGACGATGCAAACAAACCCAGGGGGTGGCCGGACGCCATTACCAGGGTTTGATCGCGGGTCAACTCCTCCAGATATCGCTTGATCAGCCAATATTGCATCCAGTTCTGACACACTTGACCGGTTTCACCGTAGGTAACCAGTTCATAAGGGTACAGGGCGACATCCAAGTCCAGGTTGTTGTCGATCATCACTTGAAATGCCCGGCCCTCGATGCAGTTACCCTTATATTGATCGATGGGTCGGCCGGTGATAGGGCCTGGCGGCCTGAAGCGATAACCGTAAATTCTTCCCCGCGACAGCAGTTCTTCCATGAATTCAGGCGCCAGGGTTTGATGCCATTTTTCGGGAATGTACCGTAAGGCGTTTTTCAACGCCAGTCCGGTTTCTTTTTGGGTCAGAGCAAAGTGCCTGGCAGGTGCCCGGCGGATTCCTTTCACGAATTCCGGCTTTTCAGGCAGATCATCAAATATTTCTCCCAGATGGATTTTCATTGCCGCAGACATGTCGATATTATTTATCATTTGCTGGTGTCCTCCGATAAAGCTGATTATCATAGCATCTTTGATAAAATCAACAGGAAGGGCATAGAAAAAGAAAGAATGATGTCGGGCATATATAAGAATCGATAATTTTAGAAAGCGGATAGGGCTGATTTTAGGCTTGAAATAAAATTGCCCGGGCATTAAACTTACAAGGCATTTCTTTTGACAACAGGTTGTAAGATACGGCTTTAACTTTGTGTAGTTTCATACAAGGTGTCAGTAGTGAAAACGCGAGAGCCGGCCTGACACCCGACACCTGAAACCTATAATATTGTCTTAATGATCCACTCGCTGCGCCAACCGGCGGGTAATTCAACGCCACAAAGTTAGTATGGATTCAACTGATCGGGGAGTCTTTGATAATGGTTTTGTTCTTATTTGTTCTGCAAGTCGTGTTCGTGTTGGGTGTCGTCTTATTTACCATTAGCTTTTTCATTGCCAGTTTAAAAGAGAAGGAATCAAGAGCCGCTTTGATGGCCGGTGCAATCGTTATATTCCTGATTATCATTGAACTTTGTATCTATTGGCTTTACACGGTGCGTTTCTTTTATAATACTGCCGGGTCGCTGTTGCTGATTGCCGGCTGGGCGGCGATTGGATCCGGGATTTATTTCTTCGGCCGGCCAACCGGGCCGAATGAAAAGGTCCTTAAGGGCGTTGCCGGCCATATTGTCGGAAATGCACAGCGCTTTGATGAACGGGAGCAGGTCTTTGCCAGGGAGCGCAGTATTCGACCGGGTTCAGCTCAATATGAGACGTTTTATCGATCTCATCCCGAACTGGAGCAATTGGATTCTGAAAGAAGGACGATCGGCGGTATCCTGGGAACACCCGGGGTTATCGATCGACCCGGTGAGATGCCAAATGTTGCGGCGATGACAGCGAACTTTTCCATTCCACCCCATTTCGGCAAACCCCAAAACCACACCCCGGCGGTTCAGCTGACCGAGGAAAACCGTCCCAATCTCAGCCCGGAAGAAGCCACCAGACGGGTCAAGGGATTTGCCCGCCAATTGGGGGCAGGATCGGTGGGAGTTGCCAGGATGAATCCCCTGTGGGTGTATTCCCATCGAGGGGAAATATTCTATGAAAACTGGGAGCAATGGGGCCGGGAGATAACCGTTGATCACAATTTTGCCATTGTCTTTACCGTGGAGATGGACTGGGAGATGATCAGTACGGCGCCGCACACCCCCAGTGTGGCGGAAAGCGCGCTGTCCTATTCAAAGGGTGCCTGGATTTCCACTCAGCTGGCCGCCTTTGTTGCCAACCTGGGATATGCGGCCACAGCCAATCACAGTCGCCACTATGATCTTCTTCTGGCGCCGGCAGCTATCGATGCCGGTCTGGGTGAACTGGGCCGTTTTGGTTATTTGATTACCAAAGAGTTAGGCCCCCGGGTAAGAATTTTTGCGGTGACCACCGATCTGCCGCTGATTTGTGATCAACCTGTGGATATCGGTGTCGAGGATTTTTGTTCTTTTTGTAAAAAATGCGCCAATTGCTGTCCCTCCAATTCCATTCCCGATGGCCGTCAACAGGAAGTCAACGGAAGCATGCGATGGAAGCTGAATGCTGAAACCTGTTTTGGCTACTGGGCCAAGGCCGGTACGGATTGCAACATCTGTATGCGGGTCTGTCCCTGGAGCCATCCGCGCACATTTCCTCACCGGGTTGTTATTTCACTGGTAGTACGCAACAAATGGGCGCGTCGGCTTTTCTCCCTTATGGATGACCTCTTTTACGGGGAAAAGCCGAAACCCAAAGCCCCGCCCGTGTGGGCCCAATATAATTGAGCATATAAGTTAAAGCTAATGCAGCGGTCTCAAGACCTCAGATAAAGTCCAAAGATGAGACGACAATAAGTTGACCGGTTTGCCCGTTAGCCGGTTTAGCCGGTGGCGATGAATCATTGCACGGGCCAACGGGCAAACCGGCTCAACCTAACTTTATTTGAACATTTCGAAGAGACTATCGATACACATTTGAAAATTAAGATCGATGCGGAATCCAGCTATGCAGGACAACGCCGTATTTGGCGTTAGATGGAGTTTTGAAACCACTTCTAACCACAATCATGAGGAAGTTGATCTATGAAAGCGATATCTCTTGGTTTTGACGGTATGACCCTGGCTGACTTGATGGCCATTGCCAGGGGAGGGGCTCAGGTTAAATTAACACAAGGCGCCGAAGAAAGAATTCGTAAAACCCGCCGGCTGATTGAAAAATGGGTTGAAGATGAAAAGACCATATATGGCATTACCACCGGATTCGGCGCCTTGAGTGACGTGGCCATTTCCAAAAAGGACACCCGGCGTCTGCAGGAAAATATTCTCATGAGCCATGCCGCCGGTGTTGGAGAGCCGCTGGATGAAGAAGCCGTTCGCGCAACGATGACCTTGCGGATCAAGGATCTGGCCCGGGGACATTCCGGTATCCGTCTGGAGACCGTCCAGCACCTGTTGGCCTTGCTCAACTGGGGCGTATGTCCGGTTATTCCGCAAAAAGGATCTGTCGGAGCAAGCGGAGACCTGGCGCCTCTGGCTCATCTGGCGCTGGTTTTGGTCGGTCTGGGCGAAGCCTACTATAAAGGCCAGAAAATGTCCGGCAGCCAGGTACTCAGCAAATGCGGCTTAACGCCGATCCGGTTGGAATCGGGTGAAGGCTTGGCGCTGGTAAACGGCACCCAGGTGATGACCGCTATCGGTGCCCTTGCAGTTGATAGTGCCGTTACACTTTCCAAGATGACCGACATTGCAGCCGCCATGAGCCTCGAAGTCCTTATGGGAAGCCGCACCGAGTTTAATAAAAGAATTCATGAGATTAGACCCCATCCGGGCCAGGCGGCCGCTGCCGACAGCATGGAGCGAATTATTCAAAATAGTGAAATCCTTACCTCCCACAAGGACTGCAGTCGTATTCAGGATGCCTACACCCTGCGTTGCTCTCCCCAGGTGCACGGTGCAACCAAAGACGCCATCAACTATTGCCGCCGGGTGATTGAAACTGAAATGAACTCATCGACCAACAATCCGCTTATATTCTCCGAATCCCAGGACTTTCTGCTGGGCGGCAATTTTCATGGACAACCGGTGGCCCTGGCCCTTGATTTTCTCAGCATGGCCGTTTCCGAGCTGGCCAATATATCCGAACGACGGATTGAACGGCTGGTGAATCCGAAGCTGAGCGGACTGCCGGCCTTTTTAGTCAGTGACGGCGGTCTGAACTCGGGTTTTATGATCGCCCAGTACACGGCGGCTTCCCTTGTGTCTGAAAATAAGGTCCTTTGCCATCCCGCCTGTGTGGACTCCATTCCCACCTCGGCCAACAAGGAAGACCATGTCTCCATGGGAACCATTGCAGCCCGCCAGTGCCGGGAAATTATCATGAATACGGAAAATGTGATTGCCATCGAGCTCTTATGTGCCGCCCAGGCCCTGGATCTTTTTACCAATCTCAAGCCCGGTGAAGGGACCCTGAAAGCCTATCAGGTCATTCGTCAGACAATCTCCCCTCTGGAAAAAGACCGCATCTTATCCAATGACATCATGGCGATGAAAGAACTAATTCGCAGTGGAAAGATCTTGGCCGCGGTGGAAAAAAGTGTGGGTGAGCTGAAGTAAGTGGAACCCTAATTGATCAGGGTGGAGGTCGGCCGGTTTGCCCGTTAGCCGGTTTAGCCGGTTTAGCCGGTGGCGATAAACCGGTATACCGGCCAACAGGCTAACGGGCTAACCGCTTCATCTTCTTGACACCGCATATCTGTTTCCCTATACTGAAAATTTACGGTTATACAGAAGGACTTAAATCATTTCGCACACATACACAGCGATTTACAAGTTTTACCGTTTTAGATAGCTTTAACGTCAACAATTCGCTGTGGAAGTGCGCAATTAATTATGGTGCTGTGTATAATTGATAAACAATCAGCACTTTATTTTACTGAAAAGGTAATATGAGACGATGGCGTTTGTAGGACGAATTCTTGAAATTGATTTAAGTGCAGGAAATTGGAAATTTTTACCATATCCTGACGATCTCCAGTGGACGTATCTTAGTGGCCGTGGTTTCAACGTCCAATATCTTTACAACAATATGCCCGCTGACACAGACCCTCTGGGTCCTGAAAATATCCTTCTCTTTTCCTGTGGCTTGCTCACAGGCACCGCTGCTCCGGCCTCGGCCAGGCTCCACATCAATGCCCGTTCACCCCTTACCGGACTTTTGGGGAGTTCAAATATCGGCGGCAATTTTGGGGCCAGACTCCGATCCAGCGGCATTCAAAGCTTGATCATCCGTGGCAAATCACCGGAACCCGTCTATCTCTGGATTGACGGCGACAAAATTGAAATTCGCAACGCCAGATCGATCTGGGGTCTGGACACCTGGCAGACCGATGAACAACTCAAAACAAAGCTGAGCAGTGAAAAATTGGAGATTA
>Ga0255055_10000449_pt1 | contig 32061 bp, 49 predicted proteins | sample JV7_2_27_MG_FD_188633 | JGI IMG/M metagenome (GOLD analysis project Ga0255055, IMG submission 188633) | Seawater microbial communities from Jervis Inlet, British Columbia, Canada - JV7_2_27 | ecosystem: Environmental > Aquatic > Marine > Inlet | place: Canada: British Columbia | collected...
ACCCAGACACTCAATAGTGGTATCTTCTAGAACCTTCAGAGCAACTTCATCATCCAATCTGCCATCAGGCAGAGCCCCTGTGAAGAAATTTACTAGTAATGGCAAATCGCTGAACTTCCCAATAATCGCCTTATGAGTATCAGTTGATAATTCAGGGTGGCGTTTCATGGAAATCCTTAACAATGCTTTTTCCTTTGTGGAACCACGAGAAATCATCTCGGCAAATTCGGTTTCACAGCGTTTCCAGTATTGCACACCTTGAATAGCCTTTCTGCTCCATAATAACAAGATGGCAATGACCACTCCCACGAGCACCCATACAACAATCATTCTTATTCCATCCCCATGTTTATGACGCCTCGAAGGCATTATAAGGGTAGTCTACTGCCCATATACAATTTCACCATTGGCACCACAAAGCTGACATACACCCCTGTAATCAGGAGCATTCGCAACTTCCGATTTAGTAACTGGATGCCACCTCTTTTTTGTCAATACACCATATACGGAGTAGGGACGACTGTCAATAGCCTCAATGCACCATAACCACTGCTAGAAGTTGTTTTTAACTATGAGAAAAGTGTTAGAAACAGGCATTTTGAACAAGTGCCATAGCCCAATCCAAGGGACATACGCCTATGTGATACTTAGGTATCTGTCACTGAGCGGTTTGAGTTTTGGGCACTCTTGGTTATTCATGATTCTTCACCCGTAAGGCGACTGCCAAGATAAAATATGAGGGCAGCACCCCAGCCAACTAACCAAATGACAAGATAAAGTAAAGGGAATGTTCCCGTGATTAACCAATGTATGAGCGGGGCAAATCCATACAAGACTGGAAAGAAGACAAAGCCAATAACAGCGACCCATGTACCTGCTGCGCCTGCTATTAATCCAAATATGAAAATATTGGTGGCTAGCCCGCAACCAAACCAAATAATTCCCGCTATTATTTGCAGAACGCAACCAGCACGTGTCTTTGCCTTCTGGATTGATGGCGTCATTCTAACGTCCTTTTAGATGACTGAGGTCTGTTTTCCGTCGCTATCCCACAAACTAACCTCCTACTTGCTCCTCTCTTTGACTAGAAGGTGAACGGCTATCAAGGCTATCGCCACTGCAAGCCCAAATAAAACCCATGATAGACTGGTTCTAGCTATCCAGGTCAGTTCGTAAATTGCCAGGCCACTAGCTATTATTAAAGCAATCCACAACATGATTGATGTCCTTCGTTTATACTAAGCCCTTCTCGACACATCGTATGGGAATTAGCAATCGGTGTCAATATGCTTCATCATGTGTTCAATTTGTTAATGAATAGAATGCGTTTTAAAGCTAAAAGTCAGTTTCTAGCTATGGGAATGGTGCAAAAACATGCATTTTGGGGTCAAAAATTAGACGAAAACCTACAATTACGAAGGATTTTTCGCTTTTTTCTCGTCCATAAAAAAGAGAAACTAAAGCTGAAATTTTAGTTATTTTCAGTTCTTTCAGTCCTAAAAAAACAGGTAGTTATCGAATTCTTCGACTCTATAAAAAAGAGGATTTAAGGAGCTTCGTGAGTCTATAAAAGAGAGTTGCTACAGAGTAAAATTGAGATAGATGATATCCCCAAGCAGTTATAGATCCCCTAGACCAAGATGACGGATGGCGGTACAATCAAAGAAAGTAACTACCGGGGAACGGATATAGATAGTCGCCATGTGTTTACGAATCACTACTTGGTTAATGCTACGTACAATGAGGAAAGAGGCTGAGCGATTGGCGAGAGAGGTTGCTACCTTATACTCGGAATCTAAGTCCAGGAATCCCGATGCATCTGAAGCACAAGTAATTAGGGATATGACCTTTGATAGAGAAAGACTGTCCTGCCTACCCGAAAACTCGAGAAAGCGGATAGAAATATGTTGCGAGACGGTTCAGGGCTTCTGTTACATGATGGCTCTGGATGCTGGTCGGTTAAAAGGCTTCATGAATTTTCGGTCTTTACAGTTTACGCATTACATGGACAAGGCCCTAGAATCCCAAGGTTTTCCACTTCAATCAAAGGAGCAGAAAGAACGAATTCTTGAGGCTATGGAATTGAGAATCGATGGGTGGGAACGGTGGTCGGGCGACCTCTGATGCAAACAAAGCTAGTATACCGGATAATTTGAATTCTTTGAGTCTATATAAAAAAGACTTGAGAGACAACAAGACTCAGATTGTATCTCGGCGGTTCTTAACCCACCGGCCCAGAGTTCTCATCGGTACTTGGTATCCCTTGGTCTTTAACTCTGAATGAATAGCTCTTATGCCCATGCCCTGGGAAATAAGATACTCTAAGAGGCTCAAAAATTGGGGGTCTTTTCTAAAAGTGGCTACTACGGATTGTGATTTGGGTGTAAAGACACAGGGTGTGCCATTTTCCGTAGCTAAGTGGCTACTATGACTTTTTGAAACCCTCGGTGGGTTTTCGTTAGCTTTGCGGAATTCTTCAACTGCCATTAGGACTAGCCCGACATCTTCACCGTTTATTCCCTTACTTTTTAGATAAGGTATGATCTCATCTTCCTTGCCGAGCCAAATCCCCTCGCAGTTATCTCCAATAATAGAGGCATACCCATTAACACAAAACACCAGGCCATACCAATCTCGTTTGCCTCTTTCAGTTCTATTGGCGTCTTTCTTGGACCTGATAGTCTCTAGCTCTGATTTGATCTCGTCTATGTCTTTCACTGCTATTGACCTAATAATCCTTTCTCCCTAGGAAGGGGTGGAGTTATGAACTCCTCTAAAGAGTTTATGGGTGGTGTAACTTTTCCTTGTAACTTCTCCATATAACTTCTAGTTAAAATCTCCTTCTCTTTCTCCTTCTCCTTCTCTTTGTCTTTCTTTGTCTCTTTTTCTATCTCTCTTTAAAGGGGAGGGGATGGAATGAGTTAATACTGTTAATTTAGATTCCTCGGTTTTTGCCATCCGATAACCTTTCTGGCGGTCATATTCGGACTGATACTTGGACCAATTAACAATAGAAATCACCCCATTCGGTGTGATTTTGATACGATTCGTGTCAACAAGTCGCTTCTTGCTTCTATCCCATAGCTCTTCCGAGATGTGTAAAATCCCGGCAATCTGGTTGTCAGTGTAAGCTATGCCATTGCTGAGCTGAATAATGCCACTATCTCCGTAGTGCCCATCACCTGCCAGGGCTAATATGTCAGCCCATATTCCTCGAAGTTCAGGGGATTCCTCTCGTAGTGTCCCTTCAATCCAATTCTCACAGTAAAGCTTGACCCATTTTCTGTTACGCATTTGTTTTCTCCTTGGTGGCCGATGCCAATAATTCGTCTAATGCCTTTTTGGGCACTACAACCCGCCTGCCAAACCGTATGCTGGGAATCACCCCTTGATTGACCAAGCTGTAAACCGTTGGTTTACTCAGGTTTAGCGCTTTCCCGACATCTGGCCAGACATTCAACACTAGGCTTTCTGCCTGACCTCGATTTTCTTTTGCCATTGTCACCTCCTTTTATTTAATACCCTCTTGACACGATTCTTGTGAGGTGTTATTATTATCCCATGAATATAAGCATAATGCAACTTATTATCGCAGAAATATACATAGAATGCAGATATTGAGTACACTAGACTTTGCTTATAGAATCTATTAGCAAAGAAAATCAGGTTCAAAATATAGATATTAAGCATGGAGGGAAGAAATGCCAAAAGGACCTATAATCAACCCTGGGATCGAAGCTCTTATTGCCTCTGTATACCGGAAGCATCCCGATTGGAAGGCACCCAGAATACGTACGGAGGTAGAGCACATTCTGTTTAAGAATAAGAAAGGATTTCCTCGAGGTTGGCCGGGACTGAGTGCAGTTCAGAAAGTCTTGGCAGTCGCCAGAAAGCCACAACCACGGCCTGAACCATGGAGCCTGGCTAGTCTGGATAGCGAGGATAGTGAGTCGATGGCTCCCGAAGCACTTCGAGCCGTCTTTGCACTATACGAGCGGTGCATGAAATTGGGGCACCCGTTCAGCACCAGGGCCGCTAAATGGGCAGCTCGCCTATCAGCATTTATACAAGATGTCGAGGAACTACACCGTGAGGTTGACCGTTACTCATATGCAGAGCTTGTATTTGAGTCGATAAACCGTCCTTTTAACTCTAGATACCTGGATCATTATTTAATGAAGGTCTCAGCAGAAATTGAGGGCAGTGACATTGAAGAAGCTCTCAAAGAGTACCAGAAGGGGGTCGACGAAGATGAAGGGGAGATAGCTGAGGCTCTAATCTTTGGCTTGTAGAAACTAGCTAATCAAACTCGAGGCAAAGGAGGCACAAAATGAGAGGAACCGCAGGTGAAGCAAAAATGAAAGGCGGCATAAGAAAGCGAGGTAATTCCTACACTATCATTATCAGCTTGGGAAAGGACCCTAATACCGGCAAGTACAAATACCACTACGAGACTGTCACTCGCACCCGTGAATTTGCCAAGAAGCGCCGGGCAGAACTGATACATCAGCTTGATAATGGGACTTTCATTAAGCCCGGCAAAGTTAGCTTTGGTGAATACTTAGAAAGATGGCTCACAGATTACGCCAAGCCTAACCTATCGCCCAGGGGCTTTGAGCGGTATGCTGGCATTATCCATCAGTATCTTATCCCTGAAATGGGGAATATCCCGCTAACTCAGGTCAAGCCTGAGCATATCCAGAAGCATTACAGCATGATGCACAACGATGGCCTCAGCGCTAATACTGTTAGATATCACCATGCTGTGGTCCACAAGGCATTACAGACAGCTATGAAATGGGGAATGGTAAATCGTAATGCCGCTGATAGCGTGGACGTGCCTCGCTCGCGTCAAAAGGAAATGCAGACTTGGGATGACTTTGAGGTCCGCCAATTCCTTGAATCTGCAAAAGATAGCCCCTATTATGCCCTATTCCATACTGCTCTCTATACCGGTATGCGACGGTCTGAGCTGCTAGGACTGCAATGGAGAGATGTTGCTATTCAGAAAATCCATGTCAACCGCTCGTTACATCACTTAAAGGACGGTAGTTACGTGTTCACACAACCAAAGTCAGTCAAGAGTAGACGAACCATAGACCTGTCACCTTCCTCGATTATTACTCTGGCAGAACACAAAGAGCGGCAAGAGGCAATAAGAGCCATGATCGGCACACCATTGAAGCAAGACGACATGGTATTCGGTACACCCGAGGGCAGACCATTACGGCCTAACACAATAACCCGAGCATGGACAACCCTGGCAATCAAGGCCGGTGTCAAGCCTATTCGCCTTCATGATGCTAGACATACTCACGCCTCTTTGATGCTCAAGCAGGGAGTACACCCTAAGATTGTCCAGGATAGGCTAGGCCATGCCACTATTCAAATGACTCTAGATATTTATAGCCATGTCATGCCCGGGCTTCAGCAGGCAGCGGCAGAGAGTTTTGACAGACTGCTTAATTCAGATACACAAAACGCGCTCGTCGAAGAGCATTATTGACAAATTATTGACAAAAGAACAAAACCAAGCCCCCTGTTTTCACAATTTAGCTTTAAAAACAGGGGGCAAATTATGCTTTGGTAGCGCATACGGGATTCGAACCCGTGATCTCCTCCTTGAGAGGGAGGTGTCCTAGGCCTCTAGACGAATGCGCCACATTAGCTGAACACCCGGCATATATAACAAAACCTTCCGAGACCAGACTTAGTACCGAGAGTAAGCCAGCTACCTAGGAAGTCGGGCTCCGTGTTGCCACAACCATTACTATTATACAATAGAAATACAACAGGCAACAGAGGGATCAGATTCATTTATGGTTGTCTCTCAGGATAAAGCCTGTGATTTCATAGTCGAAATCACGTGCACTTTGTTACAGCCTGAACTTTTCCTTGAAATATCTATGTTTCACTTCTCTGGCTTTTGTCTCTGCCCATGATTCCAAGCCCATTTTTTTTATTAAACACAGATTAAACACTTTCGTATTGTGAGGCACTTCGGATGCCCTGTCTGCATACGGTTGGAGATGGTCACATGGAAAGTCAGAACACTGATAACAAAAATCAAGCTTTCTTTTCGTGATGCACATGTAAACGTTACAGGGTCCAGTCCAGTTAAGAAAATCGGGTTTCCCCACCTCTTCACGGCATCCTTTACATACCGCCTTCTCAAATGGGATGCCAAGGTTCTCAGAAATTTTCATCCTTAGCTCCTCATTTTTGCTCGCCAGGTACATTAAACAGTTAAAACAATCCAGTCCACACGGCGCCGTCATCCATTTATAGTCCATCAGTGTGCCTTCTTCCTATCTCTATCTTTTACACCAGTTAAAAGATGATTCGAGGTGATACTATTACCTATCTTGGCTGGGGATCCAGGATTCGAACCTGGCCTAACTGATCCAGAGTCAGTCGTCCTACCGCTAGACTAATCCCCAGCAGGTTAACATTATAGCTGTTACTCTTGTATGAAGCAATAGCACAACGCCTATAACGTTAGTGTTAATGAAAAGCGAACAGCTTCCGCTGCCGAGTGTCAAGTCGGAGCACGGTTAGCGCTTGGTATATTGTGGTGCCTTGCGAGCTCGCTTGAGTCCGTATTTCTTACGTTCTTTGACTCTAGCATCACGCGTAAGCAAACCTTCTTTACGTAATACGGGCCTAAAAAGCTCGTTTTCCTTAACAAGAGCTCGAGCAATACCATGACGAATGGCTCCGGCCTGACCACTCAGCCCACCACCATTCACCTTCACCGTGACACGAAATTTGCCCATGTTATCTGTAGCCAGTAACGGATGTTCAATCATATGGCGATGCTCAGTTCTAGGGAAAGCTTCTTGATAAGGCTTATCGTTGATAATTATCTCCCCTTTGCCGGGCAAAAGCCTGACTTGGGCTATAGCACACTTGCGTTTACCGGTCCCCCAAACATAACTTTCCTCGCTCATAAGTTATCACCTTTCCTTCGGTAATATTTCTCTTTCTTCACTCTTGGTCACTCCCAGCGCCTCGTCCAGGACGACGAAAAGAAACCTGGGCCTGGTGAGGATGCTCATTTCCAGCATAGACCTTCAGTTTCTTAAACATAGCTCTGCCCAGATTATTATGAGGTACCATTCCTTTAACCGCAAGCTCAATCACCCGACCAGGGTCTTTACTAAAGAGTTGCTCAAAACTCTGGCTCTTTAAGCCGCCGGGATACCCCGAATGCCTATAGTAAGTCTTTTGCTCGGCTTTCTTCCCGGTTACCCTCACTTTAGCAGCATTGATCACCACCACGTAGTCACCGGTATCAATATGAGGGGCATAAATCGGCTTATGTTTGCCCATAAGCAAATTAGCCACCTGTGTCGCTATTTTTCCCAAAGTTTTATCCGCGGCATCAATGACCCACCACTTTCGCTCGATATCTTTAGCTTTAGGACTATAAGTTTTCATCTTTAACTTCCCAAAGGCCCAGCATAATTGACCTTTTCAAGGCACAGGCCACAAGCACGGGAGACGGGACCCGCTAAACCCACACTCTTTGCCTCCATTATATCATGAAAACGTTCTATACCCATCTTACGCAAACCCAGCCTTATTAAGAGACCCACGGTGCTTCGTACCTGGTGAGGCAGAAATGAATTAGCCACGACACGAAAAACGGTGAATTCCTCTTTCTTCTCGATTTCCGCTTCATAGACATTACGTAACGTACTCCTGCCGTCATCCAGAGAACTGGCAAAGGAAGCAAAATCGTGCTCACCCCGCATAAGTTCGCAAGCCTCATTCATCGCCTCTATGTCCAGCACTTTGGGCACAAATAAAGCAAATCTTCGACTAAGCGGCGATCGAGTATCGCTATTCAAAATATAATAACGGTACTCCCGGCTCAGTGCATCGCGCCGGGCATTAAAGTCATCGCTGGCCCTGTAGGCTGCTCTTACCGCGATATCTTCGGGTAAATAATAATTCATTGCTCTAACCAGCGTCTTCGTATCCAATGTAGATTTCGCCCAGAAGCCAACCACCTGTCCCTTGGCATGCACACCAGCGTCAGTTCTGCTAGCTGCCATAACCCGGCTGCTTTGCCCACAAAATCGCCTTATAGCTTGCTCAAGCTCACTCTGAATAGTGGGCAAACCAGCTTGCCATTGAAAACCATGATATTGGGTGCCGTCATACTCGATAAGCAAAATAAACTTACTTAACCAATTCAATTTGAACCATAGGTGCGTTATCGCCAGGGCGGGGTCCCAGCTTTAGCAACCTCGTATAACCGCCATTACGGTCAGCATAGCCTGGAGCAATTTCAGCAAACAGCTTGTCAACTACTTTTTTATCGGTAATAAAAGCTAAGGCTTCCCGCCTCGAGGCAAGGCTACCATCCTTACCCAAAGTAATCATCTTTTCCGCCAAAATGCGAACTTCTCTAGCTTTAGCCTCAGTGGTGGTTATCTTTTCATGAGCCAAAAGTGACGTAACTTGATTTCGATATAACGCCCACCTATGCTCTGTCGGCCTACTTAAGTTTCGTCCTGCTACCTTGTGTCTCATTCCACTTCCTTCTTAGAAACAGGAGCCCCTACCTTTTCCATGAGCTCCTCTACTTCGGCTTTAGACTTTGCCCCCAAACCAGGTAATGGGGGCAACCCTTCCCTGCCCTTCTCTATTAATTGTCCTAGAGTAAAAATACCGGCTCTCCTCAAACTGTTATAGGAGCGAGTTGACAAATTTAGCTCTTCCAGAGGAGTATCATATTGCTCGGGCAAAAGGGATGAAGTCCTAGCCATAGGAACTTCCAGATCTCTGAAGGAAGAAAATTGATTGATTAAGATGGCAGCACTTTGACTAAGCGCTTCCCACGAGAAAATTGTGGCATCAGTCCAAATCTCCAGAATGAGCTTCTCTGGACTTCCTTCCTGACCGGGCCTGATGGATTCTACAGAAAAATTAACTCCCCGCACTGGGGTGAAGATGGCATCTACTGGCAATGCTCCAACAGGTAAACCGTCAGCTGATTTGGCCAGCATATAACCTCTACCCAACTCCACATTGAGTTCAACGTAAAGCTTAGCCTGTGGGGAATCTAAAGAAGCTAAATAGAGTTCCGGATTGCCAATGCGAAAGTCAGCCGAGGGTTTAATATCACCTGCGCAGATTTTGCCTTCTCTCTCTACTTCCAAGAACAACTGCCCGGGCTGACGGGAAAGAGGACACAGTCTAAGTTGCCTAATATTCAGCAAGAACTCCATAGCATCTTCTTTCACATAAGGAATGGGAGAGAATTCATGCTGAATTCCTTCGATCTTGACCCAGGTTACCGCAGCACCAGGTAAAGAACTGAGAAGCACACGCCGCAAAGTATTACCTAGAGTGATACCGAAACCTGGCTCTAGAGGTTCAGCAATAAAACGGCCATAATTACCAGTGCTTTCAATACAAGTTACGGTGGGAATAGATAATTCGAGCATAGCTCACCTCGAGTAATATTCGACAATAGCCTTCTCATTAAATCCAGCTTCAATGTCGTCCTTGCCAGGCAAATTTAACACTCTGCCTGTCATGCTTTCTTTGTCCAAGCCTAACCAATTAGGGGTAATTTTTCCCTCAACTTCCTCAGCTACTCTTTTATAATATTCCGTCTTCTTACTAACTTCTCGCCACTTTATCACGTCTCCGGACTTCACCAGACAGGAAGGGATATCTGTTTTGCGATCATTGACATTTATATGGCCGTGCCGAACTATCTGCCTGGCTTGGGAACGTGAATCAGCAAAACCCAAGCGATAAACCGCATTATCCAATCTACGCTCCAGCAATATGAGAAGGTTTTCTCCAGTAGCACTGGGGCTCTTTTTAGCCTCGGCAAAAACCCTGCGAAATTGTCGCTCCAGCACGCCATAGCTCATGCGAACCTTTTGCTTTTCGCGCAACTGGATTCCGCGGTCGGAAATCCCTCTGCGCCTTCGAGTTGTCCGCTGCCCTCCAGGAGGAGCATTCCTTTTTTCTAAAGGACACTGAGGCGTAGCGCACTTCCCTCCTTTAAGCATCAGTTTGTCCCCAAAACGACGACATAGACGACAGACTGGGCCTGTGTAGCGCCCCATTTTATGTTCTTCGCCTCCCCCGCGGACGACAGCCATTATGGGGAATAGGAGTTACATCTCTGATAGCTGTAACCGTAATTCCGGAAGCCTGTAGGGCACGAATAGCTGCTTCTCGTCCACTGCCAGGACCTTTGATATACACGTCCACTCGACGCAAGCCATCAGTCATTGCACGATGTGCTGCATCTCTGGCAGCTATTTGGGCAGCGTAAGGGGTCCCTTTCCTGGAACCCTTGAATCCTGCAGTACCAGAGCTGCCCCAGGCGATAACGTTACCTTCCATATCCGTAATGGTAATTGTTGTATTATTGAAGGTAGACTGGATGTAAGCTTTGCCTTCGTTAACTTTCTTATGAGTCTTATGAGCCCTTTTCTTTTTTGGCATTTTTTAAAAACAAGCTCCTTACTTCTTGCCTACGCCACGTCTTTGACCTCGACCGGCCACTGTTTTCTTTGGCCCTCTTTTAGTGCGGGCATTTGTGCGCGTTCTTTGTCCATGTACTGGCAACCTCATGCGGTGTCTTGTGCCTCGAAGGCAACTGATTTCAATAAGCCGCTTTATATTAGATTGAACCTCCCGCCGAAGGTCACCTTCTACTCTATGTTGTTTATCAAGAACATCTCGAATCTGACCAACCTGCTCTTCACTCAGTTCCTTGACTCTAATACCAGGATCGATGCCAGCTGTAGCCAAAATGCGTTGGCTTGATGAAGCACCAATGCCATAAATCCTCTGCAAAGCTACCCAGATCGGCTTATCTTTAGGAAGGTCTACACCAGCAATACGCGCCATCGTTTATTACCCTTGCCTCTGTTTGTGCTTTGGGTTCTCGCAGATAATCCTAACCACGCCTTCCCGCCTGATAACTTTGCACTTTTTGCATATCGGCTTAACCGAAGCTCTTACTTTCATTTCCAATCACTATTCAAACAAACCCTATTATGATAAACCTTCTTAGCTAACCTGTCAAACTATTTAAGCCGATACGTAATCCTTCCCCGGCTCAAATCATAAGGGGAGAGTTCTACAAGAACTCTATCCCCAGGCAAGATTTTGATATAGTGCTTTCTCATCTTACCCGAGATATGAGCCAATACCTGATGTCCATTGGCCAATTCAACGCGAAACATGGTGTTAGGTAAGACTGTATTCACTTTGCCTTCAACTTCTATCCTTTCTTTTTTAGCCATTCCCTATATAATACCTAAACAAGTATCTCAGCGCCAGTATCACTTATGGCTACGGTATGTTCAAAATGTGCTGAAAGACTTCCATCGGCCGTTAGCACTGTCCATTGATTAGCCGCCAATTTGGTGTGCCAATCTCCTACATTAACCATTGGCTCAATAGCCAGAGTTATACCTTTACGGAGTCTAATACCTTTACCAAACACAAAATTAGGTATAGGGGGCTCTTCATGCAAGTCCCTACCTACTCCGTGTCCAGTATACTCTCTAACCACAGAAAATCCTCTCGATTCAACATAATGCTGGATGGCAGACGAGATATCTTCTATCCATGCCCCATTTATCGCTTGAGCGATGCCTGACTTTAGACTGCCCTCTGTGACTGCGCTAAGTTCCTCAGCCTCCTTACTTATCCGCCCTACGCCAACAGTTATGGCAGCATCGGTATGAAAGCCATCAAGTCTTGCCCCCACATCTAAAGAGACGAGGTCTCCTTCTTGTAGTACTCGCTCACCAGGAATACCGTGGACTATTTCATCGTTTACCGAAACACATAAATTTGCGGGAAAGCCGCGATAGTCCTTAAAAGAAGGGATGACTCCCCTCTTGTTTGATTGTTCAGCCATAATTGTGTCCAGCTGGCCAGTTTTTATTCCCGGTTTTACTTCTGTTCTTAGTTTATCCAAAATAGCGGCCAGAATTTTGCCACACTTTCTCATGATAGCTATTTCCTCGTCAGATTTGATAATCACCATTTATTCTATCGTCGCTTACCCCTAGTGTTATTCTGAAGAAGCCAATCAATCGATAAATCTCATAGATCCTTCGCTTTGCTCAGGATGACGTCGGTGCCTTGAGGGCAGAGATTATTGTTCTAGCCACTTCCTGTATTCCCCGGTTACCATTGATCTCAATTAACTTATTTTGTTCTTTATAATAATCAAGTATAGGAATAGTTTGAGTAAAGAAAATATTAAGTCGTTCCTTTACTGTGCTCTCTTGGTCATCAGAACGTTGATACAATTCTCCACCGCATTTGCCACATTTGCCCGGCGTTTCAGGCGGTGAATTTATTACATGACACGGTGTCTGACAAACCCGGCAAAGTTGCCTTCCACTGAGGCGTTTTATTAACTCCTTGTCAGGCACTTCAATGTGTATCGCCTTATCTATGGTTTTTCCTTGCTCCCCAAAGGCCTTGTCTAGGACTTCAGCTTGGTGTAAAGTCCTGGGAAAGCCGTCGAGAAGACAGCCAGAGGTACAGTCTGGCTGGTTAATTCTTTCCAGAATCATCCTTATGGCTACCTCATCAGGAACTAATTCTCCCTTATCCATATAACTTTTCGCCAGGAGACCGATCTCGGTCTTTTGCTCCAATGACTGACGAAATAAATCCCCTGAGGCTATATGAGGTAAATTCATCTCTTGAGAGAGAATATCCGCCTGAGTTCCCTTTCCTGCCCCTGGAGCACCCAGCATGATGATGTGCATTTATTTCAGGAAACCCTCGTAGCGGCGCATTGTTAGTTGAGCCTCTAATTGTTTCATGGTATCAAGAGCCACGCCAACAGCTATAAGCAAAGCAGTACTCTGGATTACCAGTGCCGTAACGCCGGTGATGCTTTGAGCAATGAAAGGCATAATTGCCACTACGGCCAAAAAGAGTGCGCCACCGAAAGTAATACGCCTGATAACGCGATTTAAGTAATCAGCTGTAGCCTTACCTGGTCGAACTCCAGGGATGAAGCCACTTTGCTGCTGCAAAGTTTGAGGCAGGTTCATTTGCTCAAATATGACCATAGTGTAGAAAAAAGCAAAACCGATAACCAGGGCAAAATATAGTACGTTATAGAGCACAGTATTAGCCTGAAACAGATTAAAGATTGTATTCCAGAAATTCGGGTCTACGCCCTCCGGGCTCATGAAATACGTGGCTACCGTGCTAGGGAGTTGCATTAGAGCTATAGAAAAAATAAGAGGTATCATCCCAGCGGTATTGATTCGTAGTGGTATATATGTAGAACCTGATTGTCGGTACATGCGACCACTGCGAAAAGTGCTCTTAGCATACTGCACCGGAATACGGCGATGAGCTTCAACAAATACAACTATAAGCACCAACATAGCTAAGGCTAGAATCACGTAGGCTATCAATCCCCCAGGGTTTCCGGCTTGAGCGTCAACAACACCGCGCCCCACTATATCAGGCACGCCAGCTACGATACCACCAAATATTATTATCGATATTCCGTTCCCTATACCACGCTCGGTAATCAACTCGCCTAGCCAAATCAAGAACATCGTGCCAGCTATCATTGTTATTATTATAGTGGCCCTCGTTAGTGGGTCCAGTGCTGCAACGGTAACTCCCTGAGAACCTAATAAAGCAATCACAGCTAAGCCCTGAAGACCAGCTAAAGGTATCGCTGCAATGTGAGTAATTCGATTGATTCTCTGCTGACCGAGTTCTCCCTCCTGCGATATGGCTTGAAGACGGGGGATTACCGGAACTAGCAATTGCATAATTATGGACGCAGTGATGTAAGGATAAACGCCCAGTGTAGCCACACTGAAACGTGTCATGGCACCACCGCTAAAAAGGTCAAACATGCCGAAGAGAATGTTTCGTTCGAATAATTCCTCTAAGGCCTGGATATCCACACCGGGTAAGGGAACATGGGCCAGAAAACGAAAAACGACGAGCATACCGATGGTGAAAAGAATTTTCCGCCGCAAATCAGGCAGCGTCCATACGTCCATCATTGCCTGGACGAGGCGTGGTCTGGTCGTTTTGCGCTGCATTCTAAGCCTGCTTTACCTTCCCTCCAGCAGCGAGGATTTTTTTCTCCGCCGATGAAGAGAACTTGTTAGCGCTAACCAGCAATGGATGCTGGAGATCACCAGTGCCGAGAATTTTGGTCGGATGGTCCGTGGTATTTATCAACCCCGCTCGAAACAATTCCTCAGGAGTTACCTCACTTCCCGCGGGGAAAACAGCCAGCTTTCCTACATTGACAACATTATATTCAGTTTTGAAAATGTTAGTGAAACCCCTTTTGCGTGGCAGTCGTTTTATCAAAGGCAACTGCCCGCCTTCAAAACCAGGGCGTACGCCACCGCCGGCGCGGGATTTCTGTCCTTTACAGCCTCGCCCTGAATAGGTGCCATGTCCGCTGCCATCTCCTCGACCTACGAACTTTCTCTTGTGCTTAGCACCCTTGGGAGGCCGTAATTCATTCTGTTTCATCTACCTTCTCTTCCTGAGCTTTTCCAGCACTCACATCTGTGATTGCTTCGTTAAGCGATGTTTCTTCACGTTTCCTCAAGTTAGCCAGGGCAAGTATCGTGGCCTTAGCTACGTTTATTTTGCTTGACCCACCTAATGATTTACCAAGGGCATCCTTTATACCTGCTAATTCAAGCACCGCTCGAGCAGTATTACTTACAATTAAGCCTGTGCCAGGCGCTGCTGGCTTCAGTAAGATTTTCGATGCGCCGAACTTGGCCAAAATCTCATGAGGAATGGTATTGTCCTTGATAGGAACTTCAATTAGTCCCTTCTTCGCCATAGCACCTGCCTTGCGAATTGCCTCGGGAACTGCTGAAGCTTTAGCCAAACCAAACCCGACGTGCCCTTGGCCATCACCTACTACCACTAATGCTCTGAACCGAAGATGTCTACCCCCTTTGACCACTTTCGTTACACGGTCAATGCCTAACAGTTTTTCTTCGAGGCTCAGTTCCGAGGCATCGATTTTGGTTTTCTTTTCTCTTAGTTTGGTTACTGCTTTCATAGGCTAACTCTCAAAATTCTAATCCGCCTTTCCTGGCAGCTTCGGCTAGAGCTTTAACTCTACCATGATACTTATAGCCACCACGATCAAAAACCACCTGTTTGATCCCTTTATTTAATGCTCTCTCCGCAAGTAAAGTTCCTACTTCCTCAGCCTTCTTGATTTTCACGATTCCATTGGTTTTGCCTCTTATCTGAGAGTCAAGAGTGCTCATTGAGATCAAAGTTTGACCCTTAGAATCATCAATAAGCTGTGCATGAATATGATTCAGGCTACGAAAGATACATAATCGAGGACGTGATAATGTTCCCGTTATTTTTTGCCTCACCCTTCTGTGCCGTATCTTTCTTGTTGCCCGTGAATCTCTTCCGTTCATCGCAGTTACTATTTCTTGCCTATCTTGCCCGCTTTGCCAGGTTTAAGACGTATCACTTCACCAAAGTATCTAATGCCCTTCCCTTTATAGGAGTCAGGAGGGCGTACCGCCCGAATTTTAGCAGCCGTTTCCCCAATTAATTCTTTATCAATACCAGCGACGCGAATACGATTTGTCCCCTCAACACTAATACTAACCCCAGGAGGAGGGGAAAATTCCACTGTATTGGCATATCCCACTTGAAGCAACAGCTTATCACCGGTTTTTTGCGCCCTGTAGCCTACACCATTCATTTCCAAAACTTTCTCAAAACCTTTGCTCACCCCTGTAACCATATTTGCCAGAAGACTACGAGTGAGTCCATGTAAAGAACGATGAACTTTGCTATCACTGGGGCGGGTTACAATCAAGCACTGATCCTTCAGAGCGACAGAAATGTCACGGTGAAACCGTCGCCGGAGTTCTCCCTTACTTCCCTTTACCATAACTTCGCTTCTCTCAATCTTTACCTCTGTACCTTGAGGTATATCAATGGGAAGCAATCCAATACGAGACATACTAATTCACTGCTCCTGAATCAATTTACCACACGTAGCATAGAATTTCACCGCCGAGACGCTGTCGCCATGCTTCCCGTCCAGTCATAACACCCTTGGATGTGGATAGAATGGCTATACCCAAGCCCCCGTAGACACGGGGGACTTTATGCCTTTCCAAATAGACTCTTAAGCTCGGCTTGCTCACTCTCTCTAAACCTAAGATTGCGGGTTGGTCATCCGTGTACTTGAGGTCGATCTTTATCATTGGCTGCGGATTACCTTTGAGCACTTCATAACGCCCAATAAAACCCTGTTCATTAAGTATTTTCACAATAGACAGTTTTATTTTGGAGGAGGGCACAAGCACACTCTCGTGACTTGCCATGATAGCGTTGCGTATCCTGGTCAACATATCAGCGATAGGGTCAATAATTGTCATTTCACTCTACCAGCTTGACTTTCTTATCCCGGGGACTACACCAGTTACAGCAAGCTCCCGGAAACAAATGCGACACAAGCCAAATTTACGCATATAGGCGCGCGGCCTACCGCATAATTGACAACGATTACGTTGCTGCACCTTATACTTCGGTGGCCGTTTTGATTGAACAATCTTCGATAACTTCGCCATATCAATTTCTCCTAAAAGGCATGCCCATCAGTTCCAACAAGGTCCTAGCTTCATCATCGTTCGTGGCTGTAGTAACAACGGTTACCTCAAGGCCGCGAATTTTTTCTACTTTATCGTAGTCAATCTCAGGGAAAACTATCTGCTCTTTCATGCCCAGACTGTAGTTTCCTCGACCATCGAATGAATCCCGCGATATTCCGCGGAAATCTCTAAACCTCGGTAGAACAACATTAACTAGTTTGTCAAAAAAATCGTACATCCGCTTACCTCGCAAAGTCACCATCATGCCAACAGGCATACCAGCCCGTAGTTTGAAAGCGGAGATAGATTTTTTTGCCCGTGTCGTTACCGGATGTTGTCCGGAAATTGTAGTTAGGTCCTTCTCCGCTGCTTCAAGAGCCTTAGGCTCCTGCACTGCTTCGCCCAAACCAATGCTAAGCACAATCTTTCTCAATCTGGGTAATTTCATTATGTTGTCATAGCCCAGTCTAGCTTTAAGCTGAGGAGCTAATTCCGTTAAATATTTTTCCTCCAAGCGAGATTTCATAACGAACTTCCTTAGTCAATCACCTCTTGACATGACTTGCAAACTCGAACCCTTTTCCCGTCCGCCAAAAATTGGAAACCCACTCGCGTAGGCTTGTTACATTTACTACATACCAACATTACGTTGGATACATGGATTGGAGCTTCAAGCTCAATTATACCAGCCTGGCGAGCAGCTCTGCGGGCACGGGAATGGCGCTTAATCATATTGGCGCCTTCTACTGTCACCCTCTCTTTATCGGGCCAGGAGCGACGCACTCTTCCCTGCTTTCCACTGTCCTTGCCGGCAGTTATGACTACAGTATCATCTTTTCTGATTTTCATTTCATAAGACCTCTGGGGCCAAGGATATTATTTTAGCAAAGTTCTTATCTCTAAGTTCTCGAGCTACAGGACCAAAAATACGGCTCCCTCTAGGATTATTCTTATCACCGAGGATAACTGCGGCATTTTCATCAAATCTGATATAGGAGCCATCATAGCGGCGATAGGATTTAACTACACGAACAACCACAGCCTTCACTACCTCACCCTTCTTCACCATCCCATGGGGCATGGCTCGCTTCACCGTGGCTACAATAGTGTCGCCTATACGAGCATATTTCCTTGCCCCAACAGCGACATTGATGCACATAATTTGCTTGGCCCCGGTATTATCTGCTACCTTCAGTCTAGTATTAGTCTGAATCATTCTCCTGTTATGGCTTAGTTGCAGCTACCTCTCTTTTAGACATTATCTCTATTACCCGCCAACTCTTCTCCTTGGACAAAGGGCGAGTCTCGACAATCTTCACTTTGTCTCCAATTTTACAGGCATTATTTTCATCATGAACCTTATATTTTTTGGTAACTTTGATAGCTTTCTTATAGAGTCGGTGGACTTTCCTGGTTTCCACGGCTACTACGACAGTTTTATCCATCTTGTTACTCACCACTAAGCCTTCTCTAACTTTTCTTCTACTGAGATCACTCATCTTATTACGCCAAGTTCCCTTTCTCTCAAAATAGTTTCTATCCTGGCAATCTTCTTCTTCGCTCTGGGGATCTCCCGATGATTCTCTAGCTGTCTAGTAGCCAAGCGAAAACGGAGGTTAAAGAGCTCCTCATGAGCTTCTGCAAGTTTCGTCAATAACTCTTCATTGTTGAGAGCCCGTACTTCGCTAGCTTTCACCTTAGTGCCTCTCCTTCCTGACAAAACTGGTAGCTATAGGGAGCTTGTAGGAAGCAAGATGGGCCGCCTCCGAAGCTAGATCCTCCTTTACATCAGCTAATTCGAACAGGATCCTGCCTCTCTTAACTACAGCTACCCAGTGATCCGGAGTACCTTTTCCGCTACCCATCCTTGTCTCCGCAGGTTTCTTTGTCACAGATTTGTCAGGGAAAACTCGTATCCACAGCTTACCACCGCGATGCAAGTGGCGGACAAATACGCGACGGGTTGCCTCGATTTGTCGCGCTGTTACCCAAGCGGACTCTTCAGCCCTCATGCCAAAGTCTCCAAACACAATGGTATCCCCACTCTGGGCACTACCTTTTAGCCTTCCTCTATGTACCTTGCGGTACTTCACCCGTTTCGGCTGTAGCATTTTTCTCCTTCTTTTCAGGGACAATATCGCCCTTATAAATCCACACTTTAACCCCAACCCGCCCCATCAATGTATGGGCTTCAGTAAAACCATAATCGATATCGGCACGTAACTTATGCAACGGCATTTGCCCTTGACGGACCGTTTCACTTCTAGCAATTTCAAGCCCACCAAGTCTTCCATTGCAGCTTATCTTTATTCCCTTAGCACCAGCCTGCAGCGTTCGGAAGGTTGCTTGTCTCATAGCTCGCCGGAAAGCGACTCTCTCTTCAAGCCGTTCAGCTACGCTCCGAGCCACTAAAGGAGCTTCAAGCTCTGCGTGGTCAACTTCTCTAATGGTTAATCTAATTTTGTCCCCGCTGACTTTTTCCAGATCCGACTTCAATAGTTCTACATTCTGTCCCCCACGACCAATCAAGATCCCGGGACGAGCAGAGTAAAGAGTTAAATGTACCTCATCTCCCGGACGTTCAATTTCGACACGAGCAACAGCTCCTCCAGAACATTGTTGTTCAACAACTCTGCGTAGCTTTAAATCATCCAGCAAAAACTGCCTATAGTTCTTCTCGGCATACCACTTGGCTCGCCAATCCTGGTTAACGCCCAGCCTGAAACCACAAGGATGAACTTTTTGTCCCAAAATTATTTCTCCTCCTCAGTAACGAAAACTGTAATATTGCTGGACCGCTTTAAGATAGGACTCACCCTCCCTCTAGACTGGGGGCGGTATCTCTTCAACGTATGTCCTTTATCAGCAAATATATCGGTGATTCTAAGCTCAGCAGGCGCCATTTGAAAATTGTTTTCAGCATTTGCCACCGCCGATTTAATGACTTTAGACACAGCCTTGGCTGTGGGGGTAGGCACAAAACTGAGGATATTCAGCGCCTCGTCAATTTTTCTGCCTCTGACCATATTTATCGCCAGCCGAACCTTCTGAGGCGAAATGCCAACATCCTTAGCTACTGCTTTTACCTTCATGACGTCTTATTGCTTCCTCGCCTGTTCAGTTATTTTAGATTTAGTGATATGCCCCCTGAAGGTCCTGGTAGCCGAAAATTCTGCCAATTTGTGCCCCACCATATTTTCCGTGATGAAAATGGGTACATGCTTCCTCCCATTGTGCACTGCAATAGTATGACCTATCATTTCCGGAAAAATAGTAGAGGAGCGAGACCATGTCTTTATCACTGTTTTTTCGCCCGAACTATTGAGCGCCTCTATTTTCTTAAACAATTTAGCATCGCAAAAGGGTCCCTTTTTAAGCGACCTTGACATCTTCTTGCCTCCGTTTGAGAATCATTTTGTCTGATGTTTTACGACGACGTGTCTTAGGCCCCAAAGCTGGCTTTCCCCAGGGAGTTTTCGGATGCATACCCCTCGGAGCTCTGCCCTCCCCACCTCCATGTGGGTGGTCACGAGGAGTCATAGCAGAACCCCTGACCGTAGGTCGCCAACCCGACCAGCGCTTCTTGCCGGCTTTGCCTAACTTTATATTTCCGTGATCAACGTTGCCTATTTGACCAACAGTAGCCCAGCACTTTTGATGAAATTTACGTAGTTCACCCGAAGGGAGTTTAAGTACAACATATCGGCCTTCCTTGTTCATGATTTGGGCAGAACTCCCTGCGCTGTGAATAAGCTTTCCTCCTTTGCCTGGCTCAAACTCAACATTATGCACTAAAGTTCCCACAGGAATCGACTCTAACGGGAGAGCATTCCCAAGTTTTATATCGACATCCTCGCCTGCCTGTATAGTATCTCCCAACTTGATGCCCAAAGGGGCTATTATATAGCGCTTTTCCCCATCAGCATAATGAATCAGGGCAATGCGAGCCGACCTATTGGGGTCATATTCAATGGAAGCTATTTTCCCGGGAACGATAATTTTATCTCTCTTAAAATCAATCAGGCGAAGTTTCCGCTTACTGCCACCGCCTCGATGACGTACAGTTATAACACCTCGGCTATTACGCCCAGCTTTCTTTTTCAGTGGCGCCAGTAAAGATTTCTCAGGAAATCCCCTGGTTAACTCTTCAAAAGTAGCACCAGACATAAACCTCCTGCCTGGAGAAGTTGGATTATAAGTCTTTAAGCCCACCAATCGCTCCTTATTTGTGCGTCCTTTGCCAGCGAGTTTTTTTAAGAAGTTTCTTATGTCTGTGTTTAGACATCTTCTTTTTTCTCCACTTAAGAACTGAACCCATTAGACACCCTCAAAAAAAGTAATTTTATGTCCCGGTGCCAAAGTAACTATTGCCTTCTTCCAAGATGAGCTAGTTACTTGCCTTCTGCCGAATCTCTTTGTCTTGCCAGGCACCATCATCACATTGACTTTGTTTACCTTTACCTTGAAAGCTTGTTCCACTGCCTCCTTAATCTGAGACCCTGTAGCCTTACTCTTCACCTCAAAGGCATATTTATCTCTTTCCTTAAGCAAGGTAGCCTTCTCAGTAATTAAAGGACGCCGTAGAACCTCGTAAAGATGCAATTTATTTACCCCAAATTTGCTCAATGTTGCGTATCGCCGGTACGGTGGCTATCAATATTTCATAAGAAAGTAAATCCAATACATTAATTAGGTCCGAAGGAAGGACTTTAACTTCAGGCAGATTAGCCGTTGATTTTACCACATTCGGCGCCGACTGAGCAGTAAGAATCAAACTGGAAGCATCGATGCCCAGCGAAGACAGAACACTTATCATGCCTTTTGTCTTTGGTTCTTCAAAATTAAGTTCCTGCAACAGTCTTATGTTTCCTTCTCTAACTTTATCGGAGAGTAGGCATTTCAAAGCCAACTTCCTCATTTTCCGGGGCATCGACTGGCGATAGGTACGCGGCTTAGGACCAAAAACTACCCCGCCTCCCCTAAGCAGCGGTGATTTTATATCACCCCTTCGCGCTCTACCAGTATGCTTTTGCCGATAGAGTTTTCTCGTGCTCCCCCTAACATCTCCCCTGGTCTTGGTAGACGCAGTACCGTGGCGTTTATTGGCTAATTGGCCGACCATTGCTTGATGAACTACCGCCCCATTAAAGGGAATATTAAAAACGGCCGGGCTAAGTTCTATCTGGTCAACGACTTCACCGTTTGAATTATGAACTGGTACTTGCACTTCCTGTTACCTTACTCCTTCAATTATTAACAACCCACCAGTGGCTCCAGGTACTGCACCTTTCACCAAAAGCAAATTACTCTCTGGGTCAGCTTTAATTACCTCGACCTTGCGCGCTGTCACTCTCCTATTTCCCATATGTCCTGCCATGCGTTTCCCTTTGAGCACTCGACCGGGAAAAGTAGTAGCTCCAATTGAACCAGGGGCGCGATGGCGGTCAGTCTGGCCGTGGGTTTTCGGGCCACCGGCAAAATGGTATCGCTTAACCACACCAGCAAAGCCCTTCCCCTTAGAAAAGCCAGTTACATTTATCAGGTCACCTTGTTTTAGAAAGCCCACATCTACCTTGTCACCCCTCTTGACCGAGCTAATATCATCGGTCCTGAATTCTCGAAGATAGCGAACATTCTCTAGGCCTCGAAGATGCCCCTTCTCTGCAGAGCTAAGCCGGGATTGTTTTACCTTGTTCTCAATAAAGCCCACTTGAACGGCGTCATAACCATCCCTTTCTCGGCTCTTTATCTGAGTTACCACGGAAGGCCCAGCTTGAATAGCGGTTACTACCATCGCCTCTCCGCTTTCCTGAAACAGTTGCGTCATGCCTATTTTTCTACCAATAATGCCTGGAAACATTGCTTTTACCTACAATTTAATATCTATCTCCACTCCAGACGCCAGGTCAAGGTGACTCAGTGCTTCTATAGTCTTAGAACTGGGCTGCAGAATATCTATTAGCCTTTTATGTGTCCTGATTTCAAACTGCTCCCTGGAATCTTTGTCGATGTTAGGGGAGCGAATAACACAGAATTTCTCAATACGAGTGGGTAGAGGCACCGGGCCAACCACTATAGCCCCGGTACGTTCCACTGTCTCCAGTATTTGACTCACTGCTTGATCAGCCAACTTATGATCAAAGCTTTTGACTTTGATACGAACTTTCTGGTCAATCATTTGCTTCTCCCCATTCTAGCGGCAATTTGCCCAGCCAAATCCTGAGGCAATTTTTCATAGCGATGAAAGCACATAGTATGAGTCGCCCTACCTTGACTGAGCGACCTCAAATCTCCAGCGAAACCGAATATTTCCGCTAGAGGAACAAGAGCACGGATAGCGGAGAACTCGTCGCGACTTTCAACGCCGTCAACGCGAGCCCTTCGAGAGTTTAAATCGCCAATAATGTCCCCGAGGAATTGATTGGGAGTTGTTATCTCTACTTCCATAATTGGCTCGAGAATAACAGGTCTAGCTTTATCTATCCCATCCCTCATAGCCATGAAGGCTGCCATTCTGAAGGCCACATCTGAAGAGTCAACATCATGAAAACTTCCGTCATACAAAGTCGCCTTTATATCTATTACAGGGTAACCAGCTAATCCTCCACTTTGTAAAGCTGATTTGGCACCTGTTTCTACTGAGGGAGTAAATCCCTTAGGTATAGCCCCGTTTCGAATCTGGTCACGAAACTCAAATCCGCTCCCACGCTCACCTGGCTCAATTCTAAGCCAAACGTGCCCATATTGCCCTCTACCACCGGATTGACGTACAAATCTCCCTTCAGATTCCACAGGCACGGTTATTGTCTCCTTGTAAGCGACCTGAGGTTTCCCCGCATTAACCCTTATGCCATATTCGCGAAATATGCGGTCCATTAAAACTTCGAGATGCAGTTCACCCATTCCCGAAATCAAAGTTTGACCTATTTCCTTGTCATGATAAACCTTGAAGGTAGGGTCCTCCATAGCAAGTTTAGCCAAAGCATCATCCAACTTGTCCTGGTCGACTCTACTTTTGGGTTCAACAGCCATGGAAAGCACCGGTTCAACAAATCGTATGGCTTCCAGTAGCACCGGTCGTGTGGGATCGCAAAGGGTATTGCCGGTCGAGGTCATCTTAAGTCCCAGGCTAGCTACAATGCTTCCGGTCTCAACGTGATTAATTTCCTCACGGTGATCGGCGTGCATAACATATAGTTTTCCCAATCTCTCTTTCTTAGTTATGCTGGAGTTCAAGATTTGTGCTCCGGCTTTCACCATGCCCGAGTATACACGCAAGTAAACCAGTCTACCCATAAACGGGTCAAAAACCGTCTTAAATGCCAATGCAGAAAAAGGGTCATCATCGCTCACCAGTCGAAGGATTTCCTTGCCGCTTCTAGGATCTGTAGTCGAGATGGGAGGGATATCTAGTGGCGAAGGGAGGTAATCTACAATAGCGTCAAGCAGCAACTGGATACCTCTATCTCTCAAGGCACTGCCACAAAGGACAGGCACAATGCAGTTAGCAAGCGTCAGCCTTCTTATAGCCGCTTTAATTTGAGATGCGGACACGTCTTGCCCATCAAGGTACATCATCATAATATCCTCATCGAGCTCGGCTAAGTTCTCGATTAATACTTGACGATGCTTGGCCAGTAGAGTCTCGCCATCCTCCTCAATTGAAGTTGAATTAGAGTCGATCGGAAATGGAACAACCTTGTTCTCCACAAGGTCAATGATACCCCGAAAGAGTTTTTCACTTCCTATTGGGAGCTGTATCGGTAATGCCTTGATTCGCAACCTTTCATTAATCATTGTCATCGTGTGATGAAAATCAGCACCAATCCTGTCCATTTTGTTAATAAAGCAAATCCTGGCCACGCCATATTTATCTGCCTGGCGCCACACAGCCTCAGATTGAGCTTCCACTCCAGCTACACCATCGAAAATCACTACACCACCATCCAGTACACGGAGGCTACGCTCCACCTCAGCGGTAAAATCTACATGCCCAGGGGTATCTATGATATTTATACAATGTTCACTCCAGTGACATGTCGTAGCCGCTGAAGTAATGGTAATACCTCGCTCTCTTTCTTGCTCCATCCAATCCATTACCGCAGTCCCCTCATCTACACTTCCAACTTTGTAAGTTCGCCTTGTGTGGTGTAATATCATTTCTGTGGCTGTGGTCTTGCCAGCATCAATATGAGCAATGATCCCTATATTCCGTATTTTTTCCAGAGGAAAAGTCCGCGACATGAGTTTATCCTTTGTCTCAATTACTGCTTTTAACACGACTTATCACCAGCGATAGTGAGCAAAGGCTTTGTTAGCCTCTGCCATTTTGTGAAGATCATCACGTTTCTTAATTGCTGACCCCCGACCCTGGACAGCATCAACCAACTCACTTGCCAGCCTTTCTTCCATAGGTTTGCCACTACGAGCTCGCGCTGAGGCAATAAGCCATCTCATGGCAAGGGCGCGGCCTCGATCTTCCTTAACCTCTGTGGGAACCTGGTAGGTAGCCCCACCGACACGGCGTGATTTAACCATGAGAAGCGGTGTGGCATTTCTAATCGCCCGCTCTAAGGCTTCTGCAGGCTCGCTATTCACTTGTTGGGCAGTTAGCTGCAAGGCATTATAGACAACGTGCTCGGCTGTAGATTTTTGCCCTCGTATCATAAGCCTGTTAATAAATTTAGCTACCGTAGTGCTGTTATATTTAGCATCGGGTGGCGGTACCCTCTTTACTATTTTTCTAGCTCCTCTTGGCATTCGATATCCTCGCTATTTTTGTGCCTTGGTCCCATACCTGCTGCGACCCCGTTTACGACCAGATACTCCCTCAGTGTCCAAGGTGCCACGGATAATATGGTAGCGAATTCCAGGAACATCCTTAATACGTCCACCACGAATCAGCACTACTGAGTGTTCCTGCAAATTATGTCCTTCGCCAGGAATATAAGCGGTCACTTCCATACCGTTGGTTAGCCTAACCCGGGCAACTTTACGCAATGCTGAATTGGGCTTCTTAGGTGTAACGGTTTTAACCTGGATACATACACCCCTTCTTTGAGGCGCTCCCTCGATCCATCTAACTTCCCCTTTCATCGTATTTCGGGTGTAATGCAATGCCGGGACATCGCTTTTCTTTCCCTTCTTTTGCCGCCCTTTACGAACAAGTTGATTAACTGTTGGCATTCCTATACTCCTCTATTTTAGGCAATCAAAAAGCCGTCTGGTCATATGCCGGTCTACTCCAAGAAAATTTGCTCGGCTTCAGCCAGCCGGCCTGTAAACTCTCTACACTTTTACCTTCTAGTAGACGCCAACTTATTAATTTAACACAAGGTAATTAGCATGTCAACTAGCAGGATTGAAATCGATATAAAGCCCCATAATGAGATAGTAACTAGTAGTCTACCTATATTTCATTTCCTGGATATGACCGGCGAACGGTCAATCAGCATGGAATCACAACTCAGAAATCCGGAAACTGAAAGGGGATGACTTTTCTAGAACAAGCTTACGTGTTAGGAAATTCCGAACGCTCTACATAACTAAGGCAGGTGTCTCCTTACTCCTGCCTTAACTTTAAACATCCCGCTACTGGCGAGGTGGCATAAATACGTATTGAGCATACCTACGTATTCATCTACTTCTGTATGATCGAATTGTATGACTTCATCGGCTATTCGTTGACAATAACTGCAGTTGCTACACCCGGATAGACAACTTTGCTTCTTGAAGAAATCTATAAAACCTTCCAGAGCTTGGTTGTCTATATATAGTTTGGGGGGTGATCCAATAACGTCGTTTTTTACACCCGGCAAATCAGAATGACCAAATCCAACTTCAGGAGTAATGATATTCAAAATATCGTATAGGTTCCCTTGATAACGACGTGATGAATAGGCTTTGGCAGTATTCAAGATTCGCTCGGTTGGCATCGCTCTACCACTCGTTTTGAACATATCGATACCTATATCTTCATAAACATGAATATCCTCGGGTCTTACCCAGCGGCATTTAATAGCCTGCGAGATATCCCACAGTCTGTCTAGAGTACAACGCAGTACACAATAATCTTCATAATATCCATTAAGCGGGTTATAACTTTGACTCGCATGCCCCAGGGTATCATGGTGGTAATATTCGTAGGGGCACTGGTATAAGCAGAGATTATTAAGTAGCACGGTGACCTCACAATTCACTGCGCTCCTGATAGCTTTAAGCAAGGTGAAGTCCCGGTTTACATTCATGTCCAAAGTAATAGAATCAGCGCCTAAGGACTCAAATAATTTGGCTCTAGCAACACTGCTCACATGAGCAATGGTTGACACCCTTACCTCAAGCTGTGGAAACTGACGCTTTATAAGCTCGATCAGATAAGGGATGCTCACTGTAACGCTATCCACGCCAATGCTACTTATCCATCTAATTTGCTCTAATAATTCTCGATGAGTATTCTCATCCCACTCCATATTACCCATACTGGGAGCATTTAAGATATAGTCAAACTTCAAGCCCGCGGAATGAGCATGTTCGATGTATTCCTCTGCTTGATTTTCTACCATGTGAATATTATCTGTACCTCTCCCCCCACTACCTATCATTGAGGTGGGCAATACACCATATATCTGCACCTCGGCGTCCAGTCTGCTCAGGGGTAATATCAAGTCTGGATCCCAATTCGTTGGTACTAGTAACTTCATGACACCTCGCTACGGCACATTATACTGAAACAAAGCAGGGTAGATGTACCTATCTTTAGATATTTCTTCGTGTTAAGCGAAACCATATGCTATATCGTGATACGATGTATTATGAATTTAAACAGTTTTTTTGTCAATACCCCCAAATTAATAAGTCACTGCTCCACATTTTGTCACCAAGGAATTACACTGGGGCCCTTCTATGGAGACGGTGATACCGAATAGAAAGGGACAAAACTTAGGTTACACTTTGCATAGCTATATATTGCAATTCGCAGCATTATGAACATAGAGAGATTTTTTGTCAATACCCCTTCTCTATTGCGATATAGCTAGATACCGCGTAAAACCATAGCAGCATAATATTATCCATTTCCAACTACGACCGACTTAAGGAAATGCTCCCCCATCTATAGTGATGACCTGTCCAGTGATATAGCCAGCTTTTTCACTGGCTAAAAAAGCTACTAGTTCAGCTACATCCTCAGGTTGACCAAAGCGCTGCAACGGAACCATTGCTAGTATAGCCTCTCTTCTTTCCGGAGGTAACTTATCCGTCATTCCAGTAACTATGAAACCCGGAGCCACGGCGTTGACAGTTATATTGCGGGAACCCGCCTCTCGGGCTATGCTTTTGGTGAAAGCAATGATCCCACCTTTAGAAGCAGCATAGTTGCTTTGTCCTATGTTCCCTACTATTCCGGTCACCGAAGACATACTAATAATACGCCCCCACTCCTGCCGCATCATAGACTTCAGGGCAAACTTTGTGCACAGATAAGCTCCCCGCAAATTAGTGTTGACTACATCGTCCCAGGCATCATCAGACATTCTCAACAAGAGGGTATCTCTATTTATCCCGGCATTATTCACCAGAATATCAACTTTGCTCCATCTATCAGTCACCTGCTCCACCATGGCTTTCACTGCTTCACTATCCCGCATATCTGCCTCAACCGCCATGGCCTCCCCGCCATTATGGGTTATACTCTCTACCAAATCATCAGCGTCAACTTTATTGCCGGCTTCAATTGCCACATAATTGACTGCTACCTTGGAACCGAGGTTAGCGAGCTTCAAGGCAATAGCTTTGCCTATGCCGCGAGAAGCACCAGTAACTAGGGAAACCTTGCCTTCTAATTCCATTATTGGTCTCTAACCATCGATGCGTTTAAATACCAGACTGCAATTTTCTCCACCCAAACCAAAACTATTCTTCAGGCATACATTCACCTGGGTCTGCCGAGGTGTATTGGGCACATAATCCAGATCACAGGCGGGGTCGGGAGTCTGATAATTTATGGTTGGATGAATAATCCCCTTATTCATTGTTAATATAGCAGCGATGGTCTCAATAGTCCCGGCCGCGGTAATGCAGTGCCCAATCATGGACTTAGTAGTGCTTATTGGGATTTTATAAGCCTGCTCTCCAAACACCAGTTTAATAGCTTTTGTTTCGGTAACATCATTCAGTTTGGTGCTGGTTCCGTGAGCGTTGATATAGTCAACTTCCTCAATCTTTACACCGGCATTTTCCAGGGCGGTACGCATAGCATAAGCTTCTGATTCAGGAGCAGGAGCTGTTGCATCGTGAGCATCAAAGGACCAGCCTGTACCGGCGACTTCGGCCAGGATAAGTGCGCCTCGCCTCTTGGCATGTCCATAGCTTTCCAACACAAGCAGTCCCGTCCCCTCACCATAGACGAAACCATTGCGATTGAGGTCGAATGGGCGACAAGCCTTGGTTGGGTCCGGTTCATGGGTCAGGGCTCCCAGAATATCTATGCCAGCCATGCCCACTGGTTCCAGACTAGCGTCAGATCCCCCGGCTATCATCACATCTGCATACCCCAAGCGAATGAAATTGGCCGCCGTGCCTATGGCATCAGTGCCGCTGGCACAAAGACTATTTACAGCGTTGTTAGGACCTTTAGCCCCCAGCATCATCCCTACCTGCATGGATGCCGCACTGGCAGTTGATTTGTTAATGAAAAGTGGGTCGGCACCTCTCCTCGGTCCAGTTTTCTGGTATTGTTCCCATCCCCAAACAACATAGCCCTGCTCTGTCATAGTAGAAATCGTAACGCCCACTCTTTCAGAGTTTTCCTTAGCCATATCCAGGCCGGCTGATTGTACTGCCTCTTTGGTAGCGGCTATGGCAAATTGAATAGTCCTTGAAGTCCGGTCAACTACCTTCAAGCCCATATACTCTGTAGGATCAAAGCCATGCACCTCGGCATCCACCTTCACCCGAAACTTACTGGCATCAAAATGGGTAATAAGACCGATACCCGATTTTCCGGCGACTAATCCCTCCCAAAACTCCTTTGTATTTAATCCCAAAGGATTAACAGTCCCCATGCCGGTAACTACAACCCTCGGTATTTTTATCGTCTTCGCATAGAGTTCAGTATTGTTCATTATTTTCACTTTCCTGCAAGGGCAAATAATCCTACCGAAGTACCTCCATCAACAATAATGGTTTGCCCTCTTATCATAAAAGCTTCTTCACTGCACAAAAAAGCCACTACATTTGCGACATCCTCGGGGACCACCATTCTACCCGCTGGAGTTAGTTGATTACTATCTTTTACTAGCCCCTCTTTGAAATAGAACTTCAAAGCCTCCGTCTCCACAGCCGAAGCAACTACAGTATTAACGCAAATGCTTTGAGGAGCTAGTTCTATCGCCAGATAACGGGTTAAAGCTTCCAGAGCAGCTTTAGAGACTCCAACGATAGTATAATTGGGCAAGACAAATCGTGAACCCAGGCTAGAGATGCTGACTATCTTACCACCCCTGCCCTCCATCAGTTTGGCTGCCCTCTGGGCACAGAGTAGAAGGGCCCTGGCATTGATGTCCATAGTCCATTCCCAAGCTTTAACATCTATATCTACTGCAGGACGGCCTACACCTGAAGCAGCATTGTTAATCAATATGTCCAGGCATCCAAATTTGTTGCCAATCATATCAAACATTCCGTCTATCTTTTCTGGGTCTCCCACGTTAGCCCTGACCACCTCAGCTTTTACTCCTAGAGACTCTATATCTTTAGCTGTTTGTTCAGCGCTCTCGCGGTGACGAAAATAATTAACAACAATATTTATACCTTGAGAAGCGAGTTTTAGAGCAATCGCCCTTCCAATTCCTCGACCACTGCCCGTAACTAAAGCCAACTTCCCTTGAAGGGACATGCTAAACCTTCTCCTCTTGTGCTACCCGACTCTCTACATAAGAGACAAAGTCACCAAAGTTCTGAAACTTCTGGGCTTCCTCATCAGGGATTTCAATCCCAAAGGTCTCTTCCACTGCCACCAATGCCTGCACTACATCCAGGGAATCTGCCTTAATCTCTTTAAATGTGCTTTGTCGAGTAATAATGCTCTTGTCAACGCGAGTAATCTTGGCTACGATATCCCTTACCTGGTCTTCGATGGTCATAATTTACCTCCTTGGTTAAATTTCGCTAATTCCGATTTTAGACTTTCAACAACCCCGGCTTTGACAGCTTCCTTGGCGCTTTCTATAGCATTAGCTATATTAGGAGCCCGGCTAGCTCCATGCGCTATCTTCACAACCCCATCAACACCCCACAAAATACCGCCACCTCGCTTCTCAGTTTCGCTGGATATTTTAGTTGCCGGGAACAATCCCTTAAACAATAATCTTGCTAAAACGCGCAGGGGTGGGTACTTTTTTAGCTTTTGCTCTATCCAAACCTGGGCGTGACTTCCGATGCTTTCATAAAACTTCAAAAGAACATTGCCTACAAAGCCGTCGCAGACAATGACGTTGGCTTTGCCGTTTAAAATATCACTGCCTTCTATATTGCCAATGAAGTTCAGCCCACTCTCTTTGAGAAGTGTATAAGCTTCATGCACTGCGTCATTCCCCTTGCTTTCTTCACTTCCCGTGCTTAGCAAAGCTATTTTTGGGTCACTAATATTAAGAAACCTCTTGGCGTAAACCGAGCCAGCGATAGCAAAAGTAAGAAACTGATGTGGTTTGCAGTCTACATTAGCCCCGAGGTCTACCATCACAGTATTCGGTGCAAAGCTCCCCAGAGAACCAACAAGCGCCGGACGATATGCTCCGTCCACCATGCCCATAAACTGAATGGCACTTATTGCAGCTGCCGCAGTAGATCCGGCACTCAATAATGCATCTGCTTCGCCCGATTTTACCATCTTTGCCGCTACTGCAACAGAACAATTAGATTTGCGGCGAATTACGTCAACCGGCGACTCGCTTTCCTTAATAACATCGCTGGCTTCAACAACATTGATGGATGAACCGTTGGTGAGTTTGTACCTGGCTAACTCTTTTTTCAAAATAGTTGGGGTGCCCACCAGGATGATTTCTACATCACCCTTCTGAGCTGCAAGAACCGCCCCTTTGACTATTTCCTCAGGAGCGTAATCACCACCCATGGCATCCACAGCCACCCTTACTCTGCCATTTCGGGCCATATTCTTATTTACTATCACTTGAGAACTTGACTGTCGTCTCTCCTGTAACTATCATTTCACCCTTTTGATTGAGGCACTCAAAACTGCAATTTGCGTATGATACATCATCTCCTTGTTCAAGGCAAGTAATTTTGCCATTGATAGTCAGAGTATCTCCGGGGCGTGCTGGCTCTTTGAATTTAGCGCGAAGTTTACCTTCAGACAGCCAGTTTTGGCCAAAAGCCGAAGTCATCATCTCTGACACATAGG
>Ga0255055_10000450_pt1 | contig 32046 bp, 23 predicted proteins | sample JV7_2_27_MG_FD_188633 | JGI IMG/M metagenome (GOLD analysis project Ga0255055, IMG submission 188633) | Seawater microbial communities from Jervis Inlet, British Columbia, Canada - JV7_2_27 | ecosystem: Environmental > Aquatic > Marine > Inlet | place: Canada: British Columbia | collected...
TTAGTGTTGAGTGGGATATTACAAGCCCTTCGCCTACTTTTACAATGTTGTGTACATCAGATACTTGGTTTGATCCTTCACTGTTGTTAACGCAAAATGTAGATATAATTATTACTTTGAACGCAAATATCTTGTTTGACATTAATATAACCGTTAATGAAAGGGGTAACGTTCATCTTATAGTGCCATTCGCAGTTACTACTAATAATGTAGATATATATACTAATGAGGGGGACATATTATGCGATTTTCACACATACTCTACTCTCAAAGGTAACATAACTGGAATAGCGAATGAGGGTAACATTTTATATGATTTTCAATACTGTACACTCGATGGTAACATAACTGGAATAGCGAATGATGGAAACATAGAATCAGTGGCTTACAACCCGGAATATACTCGTAACACCACGTGGATATACAATTCCATTGCAGGAGATATCACTATTGATATCATTCATAGCAACCATTATAAAATAATGAACGCTACCATTACTTGTTCACTAGTAGGTAATGTTTTTGGGGATATCGTTCTAACTTACTATGACAACACTGCTAATATTGGCGCAAGGATAACATTAAATGATACTGTACAGGCTTTAGAGACTTATGGATCGGAATTGGATGGATTCGAAGTTGAAGTGTTGAGAGATTTAGAAGGGGATCCATTTGGGTACGAAATTACTTCCACAGATTTTCCCGCTATAACTAACTATAATATATTATTGGTAGGATTAACATTACATAGTTATGAAGGAAAGTATGAAGTACACCTCTCTAGCTCTTAAAGAAGTGAAATTTTTTTCATACTTGTTATGTTAGATTTTTGATGCAATTTTATCAAATCTCGTTGTAGGAATGAAGAAAAAAAATGGGTTAACTATTGAAAAAACACGAAGATCAGCACATTCTAGTAGAAATACCAGTCTTTAATTGTGAATACCCCGAGATCAGGTGTCCAATGTAGATTTGATACATAAGTATCATAATTAAAATACACTTCACACCATATAACGGGGTATACTTCTTCAATAAGACGTTTTTCAATGTTAAAGTATATTTGCTCTCTTACAGTTTCATTTGTTTCTTCAACAGCCTCTTCCATCCATTGTTGTACCAGCGCATCATTTACTTGACCAATATTTATGATTTCATCATCTTTACTTGAAAATACTGGGTTGATTATAGTATAAGGATCGTTATAATCCGCCCCCCATGCCACTCTCTTCACAATTCCTAACATGTTTCTATTATAACCACCATATTCCCAAATCATGGCGTTAAATTCATAAAAAGTCACAGCCGCTTGTTCTAAATTTACTCCAATTTGTTTAAGATTTTCATTTAACATAGTGTAAAAGTATTCATCCCCAAAAATCCCATCAATAGGATATGTATGATTATACGTCGCGAGAGGTGTCGAACTATTTGCGACTATTTCCCACTCGTTACCGGAGGTGATATTATCATTTGCAGTTAACCCTGCTGTTCCTGGCCAATTAGCGTCTTTTAAAGTTTGTCGTGCTATTGAAATATTATAATAGGGCATATCAAAGCTTCCCCAGTGAGAGTAAAGCATTCCTTTTGGTATGGGTGATTCACTTCTTATTGGAGGGAATACTGAAGGTACAGGCTTAAGAAAGTGATCAAAAAGACTTACGTAGGCAGAAAAATTAAACGCATATGAGATTGCCTTTCTCATGGTAGTATTAATTACATTGTTATTCATAGAAATGTAATACATTGCTGGGTATGGCCCGGGGGATCTTTCTAATTCAATACCGGTAGTATTCATGAGTAGGACCCTATCTTCATCAGACCATTCCCAAGAGTCGGCATATGTCCATGAAAGTTCTCCAGATAACATCGCTTCATATCTAGCAGTATCATTAGGATAAAGCTTTATAATTACATTATCAAATGCCGGTCTCCCCCCCCAATAATTTGGATTAGGGGACAATGTTACATAGGTATCTTCTTCATACTCGCTGTAGATAAAAGCCCCTGTCCCGTATAGAGTTCCAGGTATTATACCGTTGAATTCATTATCAGGAGTCGAAGATGGAGATAACATTAATGATAACGGCATAGCCAATAATGATAGAAGTGGGACAAAGGGTTTGTTTAACACAAACTTAACAGTGTACTCGTCTAATACTTTAGTTTCATTAATAATCCAATTGCCATCTGGGAATTGCCATATATGAGCTAATCCAGCAGTATCAATTAATCTGTGAAGCCGGTCAATGTTCCATTTTACGGCTGTAGCGTTAAACGGTGTTCCGTCATGGAATTTAACACCTTCTCTTAAATAACACGTCAATTCTGTGTTATTAACATTCCAATTAGAATTAATTGCGAGATTCGGGATAAGGCGGGAGCTATTATGGCTACCCTCCACTGCAAATAGTGCTTCAGTTACTATCTGAGTTAGAATGGCACTTGAACTTTCACTCCAACCTTCAATCGGATCAAGAGAATTAAGAGTGCCAGTGACACCTAATACAAGAGTATCTCCACTAGTTCCATCAATTTCTCCCAAAAGAACAAAACCACCTATAATACCTGCTATTGCAATAACGGCAATTATTCCCCCAGCTAGAAGGGTTTTTTTTTTAAGAGATCTTTTTATTACTTCATTCGGGATTTTCTCTACTTCATTGGGTTCAGTTTTATCTGTAGTCATTTTAACTCTCTCATCCTTTGTTTTCTTCAAATTTATGAAAATTGATTTGAATTTCGTAATATTGTTAAATTATTATTTGAATTGATTAGCATATAAATCTTATGATTTTGGGTGGTATTAAACCCTAGAAAATGATATGAATCAATATGTAATCTCATTACGAGAAAAAGCATCAGTACTAAAGAAGAAGTATATGGAATTTCTCGAAGGAGCCTTTGAAAAACTGGTAAAATCAGATATCATGAGGAAATCTAATAAAAAATCAAAATAAAACCGACTTAAAAAATCTTTAACTGAACCCTAGCGACAAAAATTTTATAATAATCCGTTAATAGTCTTATTTAAATAGGATCAGTTCAAATATATATTGTTCATACCTTATGGTGTGAATATCGAGAAGTAGTATTTGCTCTCAATGATATAACCAATTGGAATACCTTTGGTATGACAAATTGGTAAAACTTTCTTTCCTTAACGGAAAGATGATATCTTCGGATAGAGATTTGAGTCATTGGTTTTCGGATTAATGATTAAAATAAGTTTATCGTTGAGACATTTTGTATGAAAATATAAAATGAAATACTAGCAATGAGCCTTCGGGTATTTTTGCATTTTCTCAAATCATGCTCAAATGTGTGATCATCGGAAGAGATAAAGCAACCTTCATGAGATGCTACCGAATGTTATCCTAACGGATATATAATTTCGGTAAATCGAACTATGCTAGCAATTTCGATTAAATCTCCGGAGTGATTCTGACAAGAGGTTTCACAACCAATTGTTTGAATGCATTGAATGAAGACTTTCCTTACATCGTAAGGAATGGCAATATCTCGCAACAAATACCTTCGGGGATTCTGTTGCTTTTTCCTTCGGATCACGCCTGAAAGTGTGATCACAGGAAAAGGTATCGCATTCAATGTCATACTACCAATTGAAATACTTAACGGTATTGATATTGGTAAATCACACTTCTTTGGAAGAGTGAGATTATCCTCGGATAAAGATTAGACGATAAGTTTCCGAACTTATTGAATAATCTTGTATTACATTGACTCAATACCACGCATTAATCCATCAGAAACTCATTGCAACTTCTTGAACCTTTTTTCTTCTAAGATTTTTATATTAGTTTACACTTTTAATCTAATTAGAAGACTTAACCTGGTCCTCTTTATCTGATTTGTGGGCGTATATGGTGCTAATCAAATTTAATATAAACACTCCAAAAACAATGAATCCCGCAATGAGATTGATTACGAAGGAAATTGCCAATAAACCCCAGAAAGCAATGTAATAAATAATGACATATGGAACTACGATTTTCAGATTAGTACGAAAGTCGATCTTTAAAATGTAATCCAATACCATTTCAATCATCAAAAAGCTAATCATTATAATAATATAGATAATAATCCATAATTCTTTTCCAATAAGAATATAGTTAAGTATGATTATGAAAAGTGGTATGGCACAGCTAATGACGATGTAACCTATCTTATGTTCTAATTGTTCAAATCCTTCTTTCCTTACGATGAAAATTGCGATAACAAGGAAATTCATCAAGATAGCGATAAAGAGGAATAATCCGTCAAAGAAATTTAAATTCATAATTCTTGAGAAGAAAAAAAATTTTATAAAATTTACTACAAAAAAAAAGAAATTATGTAAATGGTTGTCTTATAACAGTTTTCATAGTTGCGGGGTTGGCCTTCCTAGGATCACTGAGATAGATTTCATGATGTTTTTGAGTTTGACCATCAAAAATCCCACCTTCATTTTTAATGAAATCGTGCACCTTTTGGACAGTTGGTCCCTCTTCCGAATACGGACCTACATGCATGATTTGAGCTACTTTTCCTTCTTTATATTTTTCTAATCGGAGTTTTGGAAGTAGGGGTGATAACTCGGGTTTCTTTTCCTTAGTAATTGCTATTGCTTCATCGATCATATCTTGAGAAATCCAGTCAGGTTGCATAATCATCATGGTCCACTTCCATTTATCTCGATTTCCTTCGGTAAAATCATCCATATCTTCAGCCCACCATAATCCTTCCAATGGAGGTACAACGTAATCTTTACTTTTTCCTTTGCTTAAGAATTTGGTTTTGAAAGCTATTGGATATAGAACAGCAAGAGCATCTTGATATTCTTTTGAATCTCCCGGAGATCCCATTCCATCAATCATTAAAAACTGCATTTCAGGTACATCAACAAAGACAACTTCCTTTGAACTAGGTTGATAATACTCCTTCATACTTTTTTTGAAGTCTACTTTCGCTGGCAATTTAACTCACAACTTTAATTTCTTTGTTGAAAACTGTTTGTTGGACACTTATTAGAATCTAAGGTTGCTGGAACTTCATGTCCAAAGACTTTTTTTAATTCACTTAGAATGGCTGATAAAAACTTTAAACATTTTATGAAAAAAGGGAAAGAAAAAAATTTTTCTTAAAAAGAGATTGAAAAAATTATCTGAAAATTGTTTTATACTTCTTCTCCTCTTTTTCTAGCCTCGATTTCTTTCAGATCCTTACGCAAAACCTTACCAATTAATGTCTCCGGCAATTCTTTACGAAAATCAATGAATTTTGGCATTTTATAAGGTGCTACAATTTTTCTGAGAAACTCTTTTATTTCACCTTTCATTTCATCACTCTCACGATAACCATCTTTTAACACAATGAAGGCTTTTACTTTTTCACTACCAGGGAGGTTTGGATCTGGAATACCGATAACAGCAGCATTCTCAACGGCTTCATGTTCAAACAAGACATCTTCAAGTTCTCTTGGGTATACTTTGAATCCGCTGACAATAATCATATCCTTTTTCCTATCAAGAATAAATAGATAACCATCTTCATCAATTTTACCTATATCTCCAGTTAAAAGCCAGCCATCTTTCAACTGGTTTGCGGTTTCTTCCGGTTTATTCCAATAGCCCTTCATAACTTGTGGGCCTTTAATCATAATTTCACCTTGTTCACCGATGGGAATTATCTTAGTATAATCATCAACATCAACGATTCTTGTTTCTGTACTTGGTAAAGCTAATCCTACAGAACCAATCTTTCTTTTTCCATAGGGATTAACGTGAGTGGCGGGAGAGGTTTCAGTCATTCCATATCCTTCAAGAATCGTGGATCCAGTTCTTTGCTCAAATTCCTTTAAGACTTCTGGGGGCATAGCTGCTGCACCAGTATTACACACTTTTATCGATTTAAGATCTTTTGCATAATCTTCGAGGTCATCTCTTTCCAATAAACGCATGTACATAGTTGGAACACCCGGAAAAAACTCAGGGTGAGTTGCTTTAATTATTTCGAACAATGTTTTTTGGTCACGAGGATCAGGAGCAAGGGCAACTGTTACTCCCATATAAATGAAAAAATTCATACATACATTCATTCCATAAATATGGAAAAGCGGTAAAGATGAAAGAACCGTACCTTTTCCCCTAGTTCCTACATTCTTATTCCATTCATATACCATTACGACATCTGATATAAGATTAGAATGTGTAAGCATAGCTCCCTTAGGTAATCCTGTAGTTCCACCAGTATATTGGAGTACCGCAATATCTTCTTTTGAATTCGTTTCAAATTTAGGTGGTTTTGGTTTTGTCTTGTTAATTAAATTAAGAAGTTGAATCGTTCCACTTATTTCTGGTGGTTCTCTTTGGCCCAATGGGTTAGCCATTGGGGCATAATCAAATACGTTTGTTATTATTATATGCCGTAGACGGGTTCTATCTTTAATATTACTAATTTTTTCCACTTGATTATCCCAAGCTATAATAATTTCTGCCCCAGAATCATTTAATTGATAAGTTAATTCGTGTTCTGTGTGAAGTACGCTACAGGCGGTAACTGTCGCCCCAGCTTTAAGAATGCCATAAAAACTAAAGAGGAATTGAGGAAAATTTGGCAACATAATAGCAACGACATCACCTTTCTTGACTCCTAAATCCACAAGAGCTGTAGCTAATCTATCGGTAATATCTTTGAGTTTTTTATATGATGTTTTATGCGCTATAAACCAAATTGCTGTTCGACTCCCAAATTCCTTGGCGGCATCATCTAGAAGCTCATAAACATTTTTGTCGGGAACCTCTATTTCAGCTGGAACGCCCTCATCATAAAATTTCAACCACGGTTTTGCATCATATGGGTTTTCACTCATTTTTAATCATCTACACTAATTTTTACCATTTTAATAAAATAAATTATTATTATATTAAATTCATCTACTATTAAATGTTTTGTTGAAATGGATTGTTTAGCTAAATTTACTATATTTAAGAATTATAAAAGAAAGGAATAAAAATTAGGTGCCCTTGATATCATCCAAGGCCTCCATGGCTACAGTAGCAATTAGATCAGCTTTATCATGGACAAGTGTTTCTAATACAGAGATCACCTGAGGGTCTTCGGGGTTGATCTTTGAGAGGGCTTCAACCGAACGCCATCTAACATCAATTTTTTTATCATTTAAAGCATTGATTAATGCTGGAATTGCTCCAGCTGCGGAGGATCCGAATTTTCCTAAAGCAATCGCAGTTTCACTTCGAACTCTCATATTTTTATCCATCAATGCTTCAATTAATGTGGGAACAGCGTCTGAGGCAATATTATTTAATTTTCCTAAAGCTCTAACGGATTCAGTTCTCACACTAGATTTCTCATCTTTTAACATTTTAATTAAATCTGGAATAGCATCAATAGCTTCATCGCCTATCCCACCAATAGCCCAAATCGCCAAACCTCTAATTTTTTTATTTGAATTTTCAAGAGCTTTAATTAGGAGTGGAAGTGCTGGTTTTCCAATATTGCGAAGGGCATCAGCAGCTTTACCTTGAATTCCTTTTTTTCTATCATTAAGGGCATTATATAATTCATCGAGTATTTCAGGATTAGAAAGTTTTAGTTCCCCGAAAGTTTCAATAATACCTTTCCTAATTATTGGATTATAATGTTTCAAATATGCTAGAAGACTTGGTACAGTATCTGCTCCAATCTGAGAAAGGGTTGCTATAATTGCCTTTCTAACTCTCCAATCTTTATCTCCCAGTGCTTTAAGTAAATAAGGAATTGCCTTTTTTGTTCCCTTTCCAATATTGGATAATGAATTCACTGCTGCTGTTCTAACTAAATAACTTTGATCTCTAACACTTGTAACTAAATCTATGATTGATTCATGAGTGCCAGAACCAATTTTACCGAGAGATTCAGCAGCTTCTTTTCGAACCGCTTCATTACTATCCTTTAAACCATATCGTAAGCTAGAGATTACCTCTTTAGATACATAACCGATCTTCCCGAGAGTTATTGCTACTTCTTTTCGAATTGATTCTTCCTCATTTTTTATGAACTTCGCTACTTCGTTAACAGCAGTTTCCTCACTTTTACCCAATTTACCTATTGACCTAACAGTTTCACGGCAAATACTCCAATCGCTATCGTCTAAACATTCTACTAACTGAGATAGAGCAGAACCCGATTTTTCTCCGAGTTCGCCTAACGCATAAATCGCATTGAATTTGATGGCCCTTATGTCATTGCTTAAAAAGCCAATGATCTCTTCTATGATTGATGGATCTTTTTCGGCTCTCGCAAGAACTAGATCGACTCTTGCATCCCTTAATAATTTTTCCAAAGAAGCTGACATTCTTAAACTACCTCATATCCCTAAATAAACTTTTTTTATTCTGGGTTCTTTTTCTAGTTCGCTCTTTGTTCCTCTCATCTCAATCTTTCCTTCTTCTAATACATGGATATACTCTGCTGTATCAAGAGCTAAAACAGCATCTTGTTCAACCAATAGTGTAGTTGTTCCTGTTTTTTTAATTTCATTAATTGATTCAAAAATTATTTTCTTAAATTTTGGAGCTAACCCCAGTGAGGGCTCATCAAGTAGTAAGAGTTCTGGATCTGACATAATTGCTCGACCAAGAGCAAGCATTTGTTGTTCTCCACCACTGAGCGTATCAGCTCGCTGTTTTTTTCTCTCTTTTAAGCGAGGAAACATTTTAAACACGAATTCTAAGAGTTCATCATATTTCTTTTTATTTTTTAATGAGTATGCACCCATTTGAAGATTTTCAAGGACGGTCATCTCATAGAAAAGCTTGCGACGTTCTGGGCATTGAGATATACCCATCCTTGCTATGGTATAAGCATCTGTATCATCGATTCTTTTACCTTTAAACATTATCTTTCCCCTATCAATTTCCTCCAATCCAGAGATTGCTCTCAATAAAGTTGTTTTCCCTGCTCCATTTGGTCCAATTACCGCTTCAAGAGCTTGCTTTTGGAGGCTTAAATTTACCTCTTCTAGTGCTCTTGCTTTCCCATAATAATGATAAACTTTTCTTAATTCAAGTATGTTATCTGTTTCTTCAACAGATTCTGATTTTTTACGTATTTTCATCTTCAGTACCTCTCCCTAAATATGCTTCGTATACTATTCTATTATTCACTACTTCTTGAGGAGATCCGTCTGCTATTAATTTTCCTTGGTGTAAAACGAGCACTCTTGGCACTAAAGCCATGAGTTCGCGTAAAACATGCCCGACCATTATAATTGTATATCCCTCTTCATGAAGTCGTTTTATTAAATCAAATATTATCATTTGTTCTTCATGTGAAAGCCCACTAAATGGTTCATCTAGAAGGAGTAATTCAGGATTAGAAGCAAGAGCTCTAGCCATTTCGAGTTTTTTCAAATCACCAAAAGGCAGGACTATAGGTGGGATCCGTGCTTTATCAACTAAACCAACGGATCCAAGAATTGAACTAGCAAGATGTGAAACTCCAATATCAGCACTCATAATTTTTCCTCTTGGAGACATACAGCCAACAATAACATTGTCAAGACATGAGAGTCTTCGTAATGGTCTAACAATCTGAAATGTTCTTGATATTCCTTGCTTTACTCTCTTATAAACACTAAATTTCGAAATGTTTATCCCATCAAACCAAATAGTTCCCGAATTTTGTTTTTCAGATCCAGCAATCAAATTAAACAACGTAGTTTTTCCTGCTCCATTTGGTCCTATTAAACCGACAAGAGCTCCACGCTCTATTTCAAAACTAACGTCATTTACTGCAGTTAATCCACCAAATCTTTTGGTTATATTTTTGATCTGTAATATTGTTCCCAATCTGTTTAACCTCTCTTTACCATTTAGTTTTTATAATCAATTATTTACCCAACAAAATATCCCACAAGGACTTAGTATGTCTTATAACAGGTTCCATAACTCCACGCTCAGTAAACCTAATAATTAGTATTAGAATTATGGCAAAAATAAACACTGAAATAGTTTCAATCTGAGTTGTAAATGCGGGAGGAAGAGCTGGAAATATTAGCGAGAAGAAACCCATTCCCTCACTTATGACTCGGGTGAGAATCGCAAACGTAAAAGCCCCCATTACGGCTCCGGATATCGATCCAATTCCTCCTAATATCGTAAAAATTACAGGATAGAATGATAATAGATTTGAATAATTATGAAATGAGACATTAGTTAGGTGTATTGCATAAAGACTACCTGCTATTCCTGCAAAGAATGAACTTATCATAAACGAATATAATTTATATTTCGTCGTATTTATTCCTGAGGCTTCTGTTGCAGTTTCATCATCACGAATTCCCTTAAATATGGTACCCAATTTTGAATTGTAGACGATGAGTATTATAAGAACACTAATAATCATAAAAACTAAAACTATAATAAAAATTTCCACTTCGCTGGTCCATCTAAAGATTTTAAACGCGAGTGGTAAATCTATTGACTCTGCGTCCAACTCAGGAAATTGAAATAGATAAAATAAAAATAAACTAAAAGCCATTGTACCTAATGCTAAATAAGGGCCTTTAAGTCTAAGAGCAGGAATTGCAATAATTAATCCAATTACGACAGTAATTATTGCAGAAAAGAGTATCGCTACCAGCCAATGAAATTGAAAAGCTATTAGAAAATATGCAAATGCATAGCTACCTATCCCGAAGAAAGCAGAGTGTCCAAAACTAACTTGCCCAGTTACTCCTGCGAGTAAATCCCAACTAGCTGCAAAAATAGCATATATCATAGCAACTATGAAAATACCATAATATGCCCCGTCGTCTAATAGCAATGGTATAATTATTACCAGCAACATGCTAAGTGAAATAACCTTTCCCCTGAATGATTTAATCCATGTCTTAAGGTTATTTCCTGATGATGGGATTTGATAGTTAATTAACTTTTTTGTGTTGCTGGTTATTTGGTGAAAAAATTTAACTAATGGTTCTTTAATTTGGACTCTAGATTTAATAACAAGATCTTCTAGTTCTTCATCGACTAAACTAACTTCTTTCTCTACCATTTTAACTCATTCTATTCTTATCAGTTTGATTTTTTATTTATACTTTTTCCTTCTTCCCTAATATTCCTCTAGGTCTAATCATAAGCATTATAATAATAATAATAAGGTGAAAAACACTTGATATTTGGAAGCCCACGAGGTCATTTATAAAATATTCACAAAATTTTACCGAAAACGACAGTACAAATGCACCTAAAACAGTTCCTGGAATACTACCCATCCCCCCAAGTATAACAACTGACATTGATAATAATAAAATATCCCAACCAGAGCCCATCATCATTGGGGCAAACGGCACGTAGAGGAATGCAGCAACTCCGGCAAGAAAAGCAGATAAAGCTACTGTGAACATTAAAACAGCATCTATGTTAATCCCCATAAGTTTAGCAGCATCTTGATCCTGTGATACAGCTCGTATCGCTTTCCCAAATCTTGAGTATCTTATAAAGAAGATTACTGCAAATATCATTCCTACTGACATAACCACGACAAAAAGCCTATAATATGTAAATTGGACATCAAATACCATAAAGTAACCAGGAATAAATCCATCAAGATATATAAATCCGGGGATCACATTCAAATTTAAAACATTCTCAGTGAGTAAAACTATATTAAAGATAAAATACCCTAAAGCAAAGGTAGCAATTAATACCATTATCTCATTCTCATGGAATGGTTTTATTAATGCATAATATGTGAGAACACCTACTCCTGTAATAATCACTAGACTTAAAATTATACCAATTGGAAGGGCAATTGCCAAATATTTCGTAAATGCAAAGATAAGGTAACCTGTAAGAAAATAGAACATCCCGTGACTCAAATTAATTACTTTCCCAACACCATATACTAATGAATAGCCTAATGAAATCAGCGATAGTATTAACGCCAAACTTGAACCAAAAATCAGAATTTCCAATATACTTGTAAAAATATCAGCTGCCAAACAAGATCAACCTTTTTTCTAATCAATGTTTTTTTATTAAAATTATACTAATACATTCGTTAAAAAAACTTATTATATAAAATTTCCTCTCATTTTAAAATACTAAAGATCAAAAGTAAAAAAAAAAATAGAGTTTAAATTCTTATATTGGTGGTTTATGTAGTTTTATGGCCACCAATAAGGAAATATTAAGCTATTCTTGTATGCTTCTATGGGTTTACCCCCAATAGTAGGATAGGTTACAGCACTTAGAGGTCCAGTAAAACTGTCAAAAATACCATATGATTCGTTGCCATAGTGCCATCCAGGAACAAGAGGAGAGGAATAGTAATATCTTTGGTATGGAGCTGAACCGTTGAGGGGTTGCCATTGACGAAATAGGTTTTCACCCCAACCCCAAGTTTGAGTCCCATCTTGGGGTAATATGTCATGATATTCATCAAATCCTACTAAGGTGTTAATTCCTTGATAGTAAGCTGTATAATTAGAATAAACTTCTAAAGCTGTAACGATTTGATCAGAGTTTAAAACAGCATTAGCATCGACAAATTCATTAACAATTAAGTTAACGGCATTATAACCGTTCATTGTTGTATAGATTGGTTCTACTCCCCACTCAAGTTGATATTCCTCTAGGAAATCAAGAAGAGTACTGGTGAGATTGACAAATGCATAGCCGTGAGAAGTAATTTCATACATCGCACCATAAATACTATAACCTGGATTCCATGTAGCTTCCATGTATACGTTAAACTGCGCTAAAACATTGATACCTGCAACTAAAGCCTCCGGCATGTAAGCATTGTAACGTCCTCCAAATTGTCCACCAACTGCTGGGTCAGAAATTATGGGAACTATTAAATGGGTACCAGAAGATAAAATTCTTCCCCATAACGCATCATAATCATAACCTAAACCTCCAGAAGGAATCGGTTCGGTAGACATTGTAATACCCGGATTTTCAGACTGAATTGTTGAGATAAAGCTTCCCATAACATCCGCGGTCCACATAAGATTTTCGTATACAATAGTAATATTATTAACGGGATATGATATGTGGTCTGAGATATTACCGATAATTCTGCTGTTAAGATAATTTCCAATAATTACGCCCATTCTCTTATTATTAAGAGGACCGAGTCTAAAAGTATATTTATAGAAATCATAGAAGTTTCCCACTCTTATTTTACACCAATCTTCGGTTGCAGTGCCCGTAATAAGAAATGGAAGTTCAGCAGCCATAACTATGTCGTGATAGACCCCAAAAACTTCAGAACGAAATCCACCAAAAACAGCGTTAGGGTTATGTCCAACCATTGTATGAGCAGCTGCTGTTGCTGTATCAAAATCATATGCCGCTTCTTTCGTATCTTCTGCTACCAAGCCAACCCAGTATGTATTACCACCTATTGTTACACCGCCGTCCAAATTAATTCGACTTGCCGCAATATATGCTCCCTGCCACGCACCTGCACCGCTCCAACTCATATCGTCAAGAAGTCCAAATTTAATTGTCCTATCGAGTGGTTTTTTCTCAGTTCCAAGACCAGGATAAGTATAGGGATTTGCCAATACACCACCTTCTTCAGTAAAAAGGAAGTACCACGCACCAACACCGATCCCTGTGGCTATAACAGCAACGAGAGCAATAGCTAAAATTCTTTTAGTTAATTTTTCCATATATTAGATCACGCATTTTTTTTAATTTCAAATTTTTATGTTTAAATTAATAATTACAATTATTAGTTCATTTTAACATGTATTTAAAGTTTTCATCTTTTTACTAGTATAAATTTGTAAATATATATTAAAATCTAAAAAAATTATCAAAAAGAAGATCTGGATTTCTCTTTCATATCAGAACAGATTCAATCTTAGCAGTTTTTGAATTTTACACAATTTGTTCAATAAATTGTTCATTAAATAATTCATTAAAAATAACAATATATTTATAAATATGTATTTCATATTGATCATATAGAGGTGTTTAATCATAGAAACCATGAAGGAAAAAGATAGAAAAAAAATATTATTAGAGTCGCGAAAATTTGGAGGAATAAGCCTACGGCGTCAAATGTTAAGAGTACATAAGAATGGAGCTAAGTTTCCTATAAGTAAAGCCTATATTGATGATGAACTCCTTGATCCTAATGTTTCTTATACTCTCATTTTGATTCCTGAAGCTAAAATCGCTACGAAAACCAGTGTTGCATTAACATTTTTTGAAAGAAGAAGTGGTCCTCATGTGTTCTATTCGTTTCCAGAGGATGCTCTTAATAATGTAGAAAAAGAAAGCATCGTTGAAATAATGACTCAATCTTTTAAAGAAAGGTACTTTGTACGTCAATCGAGTATTGTTTCTTCATTAAATTATTATTTTGAACTACATTCGGATTGGGCTCGTGGAAATAAAGAAATGTTAATGATTAGTGTAATTTTAGATCGGAAAATCAATCAAGCGCTTGAAGAAATAATTCAATCTCTCTGCACTGATTTTGAAACACAATTAAGTTCTACTAAAGATATTTTCAAAGCTTTATATGTTATTGCCCAAGATTCATTTTCTGATGAGGAGAATACTGATATCAAGAGAATCAACGAAGATTTGAAAGTTATGCTAAAAGAATTCTATAAAAAAATAGTTATAGTTCAACGCCAGAAAACTACGAAACATGTAATAACCGTCTCACTGGAGATTGAAAAAAAATTAGACCTTAATCATATCGCCCAAAAAATTGAAGGTGCTGAGTTTGATCCAGAGAAATTTCCGGGATTGGTTATGAAAAGCGAGAATCCAAGCGCCACTATCATCCTATTTGCTACTGGTAAAATGGTGATAAGTGGTTTGAAAAGAACATCTGAAGCAGAGCAGGTTGTTGATAAAGCTATAAATAAAATCGGGGAATTAGGTATAAATCTAACTAATCCAAAAATTTCGTTCGAAAGTATCAAATAACAAAATAGGATTTTATCATAAATTAATAAATCAAGTTTTTCTTTTATTTCACTTTTTTTAATAATTGGATTATAATTGCACGCTTTCTAATATCATTTTTTGAGTGATTTTTTAGTAAATTTACAGTCTGTATCCCTTTATTTTTGTCTAATGTTAAGTTTTGATTATGTCGTCAAAAGTAGTTTCTTATTTCGATTGGTCATTAGGTTTTAAAAGTAACTCTACTGAAAGCACTTTAAAACTCAAATCTACGAAAAAAAGTAATTTGAATTCAATTGGAATGACTGATGACACCTTTAAGCAATATATAAAGAACTGGAAGAATAGAAACCTTTAAAAAATCTTTTAACTCAACCTTTTTTACAAATCTACATCCTCTATGAATACTATATTCAATTTTGTTCTTTAAGCACGAAAATATAGTAAAAATCTAAAGGGGCTTAAATACATTTTTTTATAATATTTACAAATAAGTAAAAGTTTAAACCCTATAAAATGTCAAAATCAAACTCTTACTTCGATTGGGAATTGACATTTCGTAAAGATCACCCTTCAACTAATAATGTAAAAGAAGAACAAGATACAATTAATTCAATTGGAATTCCAACAAGTAAATACAAAAAATTTATAAAAGAATGGAGAGAAAAAAACTTAGGCTGAAACTAATTAGGCATAATCTCAAACACGTAAAGGATAACTATCAACACAGCCCAGAGAACAGCAAGGATTATTAAAATGATTGTAGTATAAAACCTCCACTTGATTGAAATCTTCTGTTTTTTTTCAATTCTATAAATATAAATTTCTAATATTGCTCCTAATATAATTATGGATGATAGAATCAGAATTATGCCTAAAAGAAATACTTCTATATATGGTATTATTAGTGCAAATACAAAAACTGTAAAACTAATCCAAAGAGTTATAAAACGTTGCATTCTATTCTTAAAAATTTGATCTATGTCGTCAGTTTTCTTGGGTGGGAGTAAAGAAAATAAAATTCCAGAAGTTGCTAAAGCTAATAAGGTTGCATGATCCCATCTTAGCAAACGTAAAAATATAAAAAAACTAATTTCAGAAAAAGTTATTCCTACTATTATACCTGTGATTATACAAAGAATGCCCTCTATAACTCTAAAGTTATTTTTTAAGAAATTGATAAACGAATAATATACTCTTAGAAGAACATTCTTTAACTTTATAAATATCAATCTTAAGTTGTCTACTATATTATTAAAGAAAGCCTTCAATTCTTCCAGCATAAAAACAAATAGGTATAACATAATTCCTACAAAAATCCATGAGAAACTCCAGCCAGATAATGATATATTAAATGTAATAATACTTAACAACAAGAATAAGGTTATTGAATAGAGGAAAGAGCTTATTTTCCTACGTTTAAAGGGTTTAAACAATACTAAATTTATAATCATAAAGAGTAACAAAGAAAGGCTGAGATTAAGAATTAAATTGGGATTCACAAATAATTCTAACGCTAAAAATATATCAGAAGATAATAAAATTTCAGTTAGGATGAAACTGGCAACCCTTAGATTCTTCCTAATCTTTTCATTTACCGCTTTAATGTAATCGTCTAAGAATGTTAATCCAAGTAAAATTATAAATGATAAGAGAACTAAATTCAAAGAAATAAAGAAATCAGGGCTAAGATAATATAATGGCCAAGAGACTAGGTTAAGATATACCAATTTCACAAGAATAATTTTAATCTTTGATCGGTTTGATTTGATATATTCCCAATCTCCCAATAAGTAAAATAGGTAGGCGAATTGAATTATTAGGAGAAAAATAATTATCGGTATTATCTGGATAAAGAATATAAAAATCCAATCAAGATAATAGAATACTGAAAATCCGATTAAGATAATCCACGAAACGCTTATAACAAAATTCGTTGCCTTTCCTAAAAACTTTAAGACATATTTATCAAACAACGCTAGTAAATGCGTGGTTAAGCTCAAAATTAAGAAAATAATATGAAATTCTTGTCCAATAGCTATTAAAATGTTGAGAATTGTACCTAAAAATAGAATATAGACCCCCCATCCTAATATATTCTGTCTGTAATTCTTCCATTTTACAAAGATACTCAATTTCTCAGGATTAAACTTTCGCCTAATATCTAAATATGAATAATTTGTGTAAAATTGCATTAAAATCATTAAAAATACTATTAAAACTAGAAAAAGCATAGAATCATAAAACAAGCTATATAATATTATAAAAAGAATCCATGAGATATTTATAAAACTTAAAGTATGAACTATTTCCATATATCCTTCCTTAAGACGCTTAATAGCATAAATTTCTATTATGCTTATCAAGAATAGTACAATTTGGGAAAACAGAAAACTTACATAGAAAGAAAAGAATAACTGAAACAAACCTAAAAACAAGAAAGAGGCTTCTAGATAAATACTAAATATAATAAAAGAATAAAATTGCTTTAAATTTTTCTTCCATTTCTCACTTTTAGTGAGTTTACCTGAAAGATACATAGTATAAGAGGTGAAAACCGTTTCAGATAATAAAATTAAGATAATTCTAAATAAATCAAGAAGGTTAAATATGGTGAAAAAAGATATCCAAAATACAGCAAAAAAGAATTGAAAGAAAACAAAAGCACTCAATAAAATACTATTTTTAAGTTTGATTTCGATTGTGCGATTTAGTAATCCATTTAGTACTAACATCAATAAAGAAAAAATCATTCCAGAGAAGCTTAATGATGGATATCCAGACAATAATGGATTATATATTATTAATAAACTATTCAAAAATAGCGAAATATATAGGCTAACCACTATGAAAATTGAATTTAATAGAATATTTTGTATTTGGTTTCTAACTTTCCTTATTTTACTCGTGTCATATTGAGTTATTACTCCAATGTAATATGAGAGAGCATAGAGCGTATAAAATTGTAAAGTCAAGAGTAAAACTAGATTTAATACTAATAAAGATACTACTAATAAAGATACGTCTATCACGATAAATTGATTTAAAAACACGAAAACACCGATAGAAGCAATGATATATGCTATTAAATTAAAAGCATACATAATTTTTTCGTTAACCTTCTTTATAAGATGGATTTCGAAGAGGCTTGAGATAAAGAATATTATTAAGGAAATTAAGACTATTTCAAAGAAGCCAAAATTCACGGTTTCACTGATCAAACCAAAACTTAGGAGTCCAATTTCAAAATGCAAAAACAAGTAGAGTACCGAATCAACTTTCAGCATGCCAAAGTCTTCAAGATCCTCTTGATCCTTAACTTTATTTCTATACAACTTACACGGAATTTGGAAAAAAGCAGTATAAAGTATTAAAGATAATAAAATTATAATAAACGGAGATTGAAATAAATCAAATAAAACCATAAATTGCAGCAAAACTAAAATTATTGGAATTGGAAAAGCATACCATAATATAAATCGATATTCGTAGAGTAATGATCTTAAAAAAATTGAGTTTACTAAGATAAAAACCGCTATTGTTAAGTAAATAGAGCCAGGTAAGAATAAATAAGTTAAATAAGATAATGTTAAAGATACACCAAGTGATAAAATCGTTAAGGGGACTATTTTTTTTATCGGGATAATCATTCTATACTTGTTAAATATAAAAAGAGAGCCACCAAATACTACAATCGCTAGAAATATTGAAAATAGTTCGAATTCAGGAATCATAACAAGTGTGAAGTAAGTGAACAACGAGAAATTTATAACAAGGATTGAGGAGATTAAGGTATTAAAAAAAGTCTTGTTGAGTTTGAGGAGTCTTGATGAAAATAAACTCAAAGCAAGTGTTATAAAAGCAATATTTATTGATATGGGTAAATTTTCGATTATCGCATTTATGATATTAAAAATCGTAAGGAAAATTCCAATTAGAGAAGTAAGATAAGATCCTATGAGAATTATATTTTTAATGTTTTTAAGATTGGGGAAAAACGACAATATGAGAAAAAATATACCTATGATTATCAGATTGATTGAGAAAATAATCCCTATGGGTAAATTGATTTCTAAAAATAAAGTAAAGAGGAAAGTCACATTTACAACAATATAAAATAACCATAGAATAGTAATAATCTTCCACAATTTTAATCGATAGATTAGCGGTACCAATAAAGAAATAGCGAAAACGACAAACACGATATTGGTTATCACCACATTATCAGGAAACACATTTTGACTGAACCAATATAAGAAAAACAAACTAAAACTCCAAACTATTATGAGTATTTGAGTAAAATGTTTTTTGATCCATGAATACCAAAATGGTAATGAAAGTATTATACAAATTACAAACGTTATGATAAATGACCCGTTAATATTTAGGACGTTAAAGAAATTTAGAGTATTCGTATAGATATTGACATTTGTGAATAACTCATTGATAATATAGAAATTAACAAAAGGGACTATTATCCAAATTCTCCAACCGGCTTTCCATATAGCCCAAGAAAACTTCCAGTAATAAATCCCGATTGATACATAAAATAGAACTATTCCTATATTAATTGTTATTAAAAACAAGAAGGTATCCCATAGTGGTAAGGATAATAGAGCATTTAAGAAGAAATACATAAAGATAGGAAAGGAAATTATATATATTGCAAAAGCGATATAAAATGTTATTCTTCGAAACTTTTCGGGTGTTTTATTGTATGTTCCTACATATGCAATCCCAGTTATGGTTGAAGTTAATGTAAAAGTAAGTATTGGGTTAAAGTTTGCAAAAACGGGATTATTAAAAAGGATATAATTGGAAAGATAACTCATAAAACCAAAAGTTAGAAGAAGAACGCACGGTCGAATAAACCATTTATACCGCTCATCTTTTTGTCTATAGAAAAAATTACCAGTTAATACTAGCAATATGAATAGAGCAATTGAAATGTTGTAGATTAAGGGTATGACTGTGTTCATTATTAATAGCAAAAGGCAAGTTACAGAGATTAAAATATATAATGTAAACTTCTCGATTACATTTGATTTCTTTAAGTTTAAAACTATTGATAAAAATAATACTAATATTAGGGAGAAGTTAAAGATGAAAAAATAAAGAGAAAAATAAGAGAAATTAAATGTGGGAATAATCATATAGAAATTAAGGGTACCAATCACTTTAACAAATGTGAACCAACTAAGAGAGGTATAACACATCGCACGTGATATAAGATTACGATTTCTATTAGAGATAAATAAGTAGATTGCTATAAAAAAGACTACATAAGAAATATATTCGAAAATGCTTGGGAATATTGAAAACAAAGAAAATAAAACAAGCGATGACCCACTAAATATTTTTATTATTCTCAATTCTGATGCCCTTTCAACGACTGAGTCATATTTAAGTAAGTAATAATTGAGAAACAAATAGATACAACAAATCGCAAGAACGATTTGAAGAGACTGATTTAAACCAAAAAAGGGGATGGTATTAGAATAAATCCAGAAAAGATTAATAAAAATAATTAGTAAGCCTAGTGAAAAAAGATAGAAGATGAGTTTTTTAACTGTTTTCAGTGATTTTTCAGAAATGAAGAAGATTGTTTTTAGATAATAAATAGTAATCGGACTCATAAAAATAATGATTACTATTGGTAGTGTTATCCTTAAAAATAATGAAATTTGAATAGGAAGAATAAAGATATATAGAAAAAGAAGAAATTTTATAAAAATCCATGCAGAAACTTCCAAAGTGCACTTGAATTTAAGGAACTCAATTTTAAATAAATATCCGCCAATAACCGAAATAATTAGATAAGCTAACATAAACATCCCTAGATTAGTAATTATTATAAAGATTATAGAATCTAAAGGATATAGGAGCGACAATATATCGTAAGATGGAACAAAAAACACTATAATAGATGCGATTGAAGATACAATTGCAAAAAATGAGATGTTTTTAGTGTACTCGTAGATTTTATAGATTTTGTAATAATCAAATTTGCTTGTTTCGTTTTCGAAAATCCTTTGTTTTAGGTTTTCTAACGGTATTAAAATAATAAGATTTACAACGAAAAAAGTCAAGAATGAGGAACTCATACTTAACCAAAGACTGTTTGTTATTGAATCTATTAAATTAAATACCCCTAAAGAGATTATTATTGAAATCAATGTCCAGATAGCGATCTGAGAGGATTTAAGAAATACAACATAGGTTTCTTTGGATTTAAATTTGTCAATAAGAAACTCTAAATATCTTAAGAATCCAAAAAAGAGAAGTATTGATGCAATAATAATAAAATAATAATTAATTTCCACTCCATATTTAATTAACTCCAAACTAAGCATAGTTGGGAGGGACATTATTAATGCAGATATTAACAAACTATCCCCTATTAACAATTTACCTACTAGTTTGCTGAAAATTCTCTTACTAGAGATATAAAACAATGGTAATGACATAAGCAAACTAAAAACTAATAAAGGAATAACAAAAACAAGAACTGTGTTAGATGCCAACAAATATATGTAGTAAGAGATTAGAACACTTGTAAAACTTAAAGCAAACACATTAATACTAATCGCACTCTTATCTGAGAAGATAATTCGATTTTTCGATAAAACATTGATGATAAGACATATTGGGATGGTCGAGAAATAGGCTGATAAAACTGGCTCTATTAGAAATTCTTGGTTAAAAATTGAAAATAATATTGCATATACCTCTAAAATTATAAAGACATTTACAATAATCGAATATTTTTTAAAAGATTCACCTGATAATAGGTTTAATTTTGCTCCAAATTTAAAAATATAATAAGAAACAGTGGTAATATAAAGAATATTAATTAAAATTAACACAATTAAAAAGAAATTAAAGAAATTGAAAATTATGAAGAAATTCAAGGCGAATACAGCCAGAGATATAATAGTGGAGCAAAAAAAATGATATTTTAAGAAAGTAATAGGTTTTAAACCAGTTTTTTTTGATAAATAGAAAATGGGAATGTATGAAAGAATGCAAACAATAATTAGTGGTATAAAATAAATATAGAAAGTTCCAAGCGTAAAGATAAAGCTATAATATCCAGCAATAAATACACCAAAGCTAAATGTAATAGTGTTTAGGAACATCGCCGGAAATTTAGGAAATAGTTTCTCTTCCTTAGATGAAATTTGAAAGATAATGCTGATTATAGATAGTGAAATGAAGGATGACAAGAACACATCTAAAGGGAGAAAAGTGGTAAAAACAGTAAAAAGCAAAATAAAAATTTCGATAATGATTGGATAACTTAATAGATTCAAAATAAATTTAGACGACGATTCTTTTACTCGTTTAATTTTCTTGCCAAACAAGACGAGAAGAACAAGACAAAAAGTAAAGAATAGAAAGTTTAACGAAGTTCCTAATATTAAATTGGTGCTAAAATATAAGTCAATGATAAAAAAGTTTAAAACAAAAATTAAAACCAATAGCACCCATGAGGAAATATAACTATATAATGCTAAGACTTTCTGTTTTAATACATCTTCTTTATAGAGATAATATAATGGTGCATATAACAATAAACAAAAAATAACAGGAGCAACAAGGTAAAAATAGAAATAGTTAATATTAGTTTCTATAAAATAAAATCCAATTATGTAAATGTTAAAAGCAAAAATGAAAGTAGTTAATATTAATTTCATTTTACGTGAGATAAATTTCTCGTACGAAGATAAAAGATTAAAAATCACACCAATAACGGAAAGTGAAAGAAATATAGCAATAATCCAGTCAAATGTAAATATTATATTGAAAATACCATAAAATAAGAGGAAAATCTCAAGTAAAAGCGCATAAAAATAAATTTTAGCGATATTTAAGAAGGTTTTATCTGCTATTTTTTTTATTACAGCACCGAATTTTAGGTTTAATAGCGAGAAAATCGTAAAAAGGATTAAATCTAATAATAAGATTACATAATTGTTCCAGTAAAGAGCTATTATTATAAGGAACATGGAAGAAATTAAAAACCAGAAAGTAACATACATATAAGATACGGTAACTTCACGAGAGAATGCTTTAATAATGTAATTGAATAATAAAAATGATAGAAAAGCGATAGAAAGTAAGAAAGTTGATAAGAATAAGTCTCTTTGGAATAATTCAGGAATACCCAAAACGATATTTCTTAAGCTAACTAAAGTAAACAAGTTCACTTCAATCAACAAAAATACGAAAATTACACAAAAATTGAATAATCTCCAAGGTTTTTCATATAAACGAACCCTTGCGTATAAAAAATAAAACGAAATTAATGTAATTGTCAATATAATAATTGAATGGATCAAAACTTCAGAAATTAAAATCAAAACCGGATCTGATGTAAAATTAATATATACGAATTCAACAAGTGGAAAGAAAGAATATAGGGTTATGGTAAAACTAGTAACTGCAAGAATATTTTGTATAACTAGAACATTTTTCTTCGTAAAATAGCCTAGTTTCATAAAAATTTGAAATATGAAATATAGGGAAATACTAAAAACTATAAATTGAATATTAATAAGCGTTATATTAAGGTAAGTTGGGAATATCCAGAATACCAATAAAGCTAAGATGACTAAACAATTAATCAGATATATATATCTACTATAAACTTTAAGAGTAAAATTCAATTTTTCTTCGATGTATGTTATAATGAACATTACTGGTAAGGAAAGGAAAAATACAACAAGATTACTGTTCACTAGAGAAATTAAGAGAGTCGCTAGAATTAAAAGAACCGAGACGACGAGATTTAGCTTTTGATAGCTTTTATTATTATCTAGATCAACTTCTTCAGAATTACTCGAATTCATCGATTTCAAACCTCTTGAGAATTTTGTTATAAAAAGTACTTACATACAATCTGATTTTGAAGTAGAATAATAAGAAGATGAGAGATAATATCGAAACAGTAATGATTTCAATAATTTCATGTTGAATACCTAAGAAAATATAAATAAAGGTTATTACTAATGGCATTTGAATCATTAATGCGAACATTAAGCTTAATAATGAATTTACAAACTTTCTCTTATATTTAGTCAACTCTATTTGAAATTCTTTGCTATTTTTAGTTGATTTTGATAAATTCTTTATGTTTTTCATGGTCGTAAGTCGGGAAATAAGATAAAATACTAAATTCGAGATAAGAGGAAACAACCAAGAAACTTTAGTATAGAAAGTATAAGAGAGAAATATGACATGAATAATAAAATTAACAATAATTATGAGATTATATGGCTGTTTAATCCATTGAGAAAATGGTGTTTCATGTTTGTATTTCTCTTCATTATAATCAAAAATATCTATAGGTTCAAAGAAATAGTAATAATACACAATATTGTAAAGTATGCTAAATGATATTAAAGGTAAGAGCTCAAATTTCTTACTTGGAGTAAAAAAAACAAAAATAGGCGGAGTGAAAATAACGAAAATAGGAGTAACTATCAAAGCTAAAATCGTAATTAAGAAAATAATATTAATTCTAGCAGATAGGTTGTTTCTATTGTTCAAGAAAAAGGGATTATTTCTATATTTATCAAAAGGTTTATAGAAAAACAACAGAGCAGACATAAATGTTATAACAGATAAACCAATTGAGACATAGATATCTTTTCCAATAAAGAAGAAAATGAAAAATCCTATTACAGCGACTAAGGAAGGTACAATAATTAAATAAAAACTAAACCACCAAATCTTCCATAATAATTCAGTGGCTTTTTCAATTTTATCTTCAGAACTTCCATTTTTATTAGATTTCATTTTCCCAATGAAGATATTTTCTCTACTCTGAGATAAAAGGAAACTTTCATTAAAAAATGTTTATGTGGTGAGAGTTGCAAAATTAAACAAAATATGGTAAAACTGTTGCGTATTTGAAAAAAAACCGGTAAAATGTGAAATTTATTTAAAAGCTGGAAGAAATTCTTTTTGTACTTTCTTGATTTCCTCAAAAATATTATCAGCTATTTCGAAACTTCCTACATTAGGATCGATAGCTAAAGCAGCAATTGCTAAGTCTTTTAATTTATGAAGAATTGCTTCAACAAACCACATGGGAAAAAAATCCCACAATATTTATTAGTGAACACTCGTTCTATATTGTTAATAATGAATTTTTCGCGACATAATGCTGGTTCATTGGTAGGCTGCAAGAGCGCCGTAATTCCATTACTTACAGTATTATGAAGAGAATAAATCCTCTTTCCTTCTCTTTTTCTTTCTAATTGTTTGGGTTTATTCTCTGCGCATAATGTCTATCAATTTTTAAGAAAAAGTGGGATAAGGGTTTAATTCTTAACGCAAAATTCAAAAATCAAAAATGGAGGTGAAAAATGAATTGGCAGATGACATAGAATCTAATTCCATATTGGAGTATTATAAAGATTGGAGTTCTGATATTGCACCTGTTATGATGTCGTTTGATATCTCAAATACCTATCCTGGGAAAATGGAAAGTGAAGACCAGGAAAAAATGGCTTATTTGAGACAAAAATATAAAAAACTATCAAAATAATCTTAATTTTTTTTTATTTATTCTTACCTATAATTTTTTGGCTGCTAAGATTATAACTTTAGAAAATCTAGCTTATTACAATTTCTATGCTAATTAGGTTGATTTATATTCAGTTTTAGATGAGCTCAAATAATCTAATCTTAAAATCATAATACTCAAATGATTTTTTATAAAATGGGGGTAAAAAATGAAACATTTAAATAGCATCATCGTTTTATGTATTCTAATGATCTTAAATAATACTATTAAATATTCAATTGTAAGAGTTTTAAGCCTTTTATTAGTTGTAGTAGTATTATTATTATTATAGATGAGAGCCGATCCTTCTCGATCTTCTTTTTAATCTTTTCTTGGATTTGCTCTCTGTTCAAAAAACCAAAACAAAATTAAATTGAGATCATAAGGGATTCCGGCAGCTCAGGAGAAATAAAAAAAAATTGGAGGTGAAAAAATGGAAAAAGAAATTCTTGATAAAATAGAAAGTCGGATTTCCTTTGATAATATAGTGAATCCTATAAATAAAGAAAGTCAATGCTCTCCTGAAAGTACCTTTTGGAAATATCTAGATTATTCAAACTGGATTCCAGGAGAAATTGAAGTTGAGGAAGAAATTTTTAAGGATTATACTTGGTGGATAGGAAAATCTATAAAGAAATAGTTATAAGTGATAGTGCTCTAATTGAGAATTCTTTCAATTCTTTCTAAGGCTTCCCTTATTTTATCAATTGGTTGAGTTAAAGCAAATCTCACAAAACCTTCTCCAAATTTACCGAAACCAGTACCTGGTGTGAGTATCACCCCTACATCTATTAATTTTTTCACAAAATCCATGCTGCTAGTTTCTCCTTCTGGAATGTGAGTCCAGACGAAAAATGTTGCTTTCGGTTTCTTAGTATCCCATCCAATATTATTTAATCCCTTAACTAATACATCTCGCCTTTTTTCATATGTTTTGACAGTTTCTTTTACTATTTTTGGCTTTTCTTCTGATCTGTATTCATCTAAACCTTTAGCTACTGCTGTTTGGATAAATTTTGGACAACCAGAGTCAATGTGAGACTTAACATTTCTTATACCTGTTATTATATCTCTGTGGCCAACAGCCCAACCGCATCTAAAACCCGTCATACAAAACATTTTCGAAGCGCTATTAATTTCGATATGATTCCTATCAATTTCTAGAAGTGATGGTGCTACGTAATCTTCATATGTAAACTCTGAATAAGGATTATCGTAAACAATGAGGAACTTATAATCCTCAGCGTAATCTGATGCTTTCTTTAAGAATCCTTTAGGTGCTATTGCTCCAGTAGGGTTATTAGGGTAATTCAAATACATTAATTTACTTTTTTTGAGGATTTCTGTGTCTATTGCATCAAAGTCCGGTAAAAAATCGTTCTCTTCTAATAATGGGACTAGATGTGCGTTTCCATCACAAAGTTTAGTAGCACCATTTTCATAAACGGGATATCCTGGATTCGGGCATAACACGATATCTCCGGGGTTAACAAATGCTCTTGCGATATTTGCTACTCCTTCCTTCCCCCCAATTAAATTAGTTACTTCATCGTTTGCATCAAATTCTAAGTTAAATCTTACCTTATACCACCTTTGGACTGCTTCTCTGAATTTTTGTTCACCCATGCTTGTTGGGTAATTTTGGTTTTCTGGATATTTTACCTGTTTAATTATCTCGTTTATAATCAGTTCGGGGGTCGTTAAATCTGGATCGCCTATACCTAATGGAATTAAGTCGATTCCTTCCAATTTCTTTTTATTTATTATTTGTTCAATTTCAGCAAAGATGTATACAGGCAGTCTGTTTATTCTATTAGCATATTTTATATTAATTTAAAACACCACGAGAATTTCAGTGAATAAAAATTAGTTTTAATTCATTCACACAAAGTTATAAATCTTATGAAAAGAGATTGTAAAAAGTAATGATTCATTACTTTCAAGAATTCGTAATTATATTATTTATAAGCCCTATATTCATTGAAGACAGCTAAATTTTATATTATATAACCAAATACTTAAAAACTAAAATAATTTTTATTATTATTTATACAAATTGCGAATAATTATTAAAAATAGATAAAAAAGTGTATTGAAGAAATGGGTCGTCGTACGAGTAAGAGGTATGTTAAAAGTCCTCCTAATAATTTTTATTTTCCCTCTGAAACGGAAGACCCATTAGTAGAAGATTTTATTGGTTTAACTATAGCGGAATTTGAAGCAATGCGCCTAAAACATTATATTTCTTTGAATCAAAAAGATTCGGCAGAAAATATGAGTGTATCGCAACCAACATTTTCCCGAATTTTAGATAAAGCTCATCAGAAAGTCACTCAAGCTCTTATAGAAGGAAAGTATATTCGAGTGTATGGGGGAAATATTAACCTTAAAAAGGGTTTCAAAGGCTTTGGGTGTTTAAATTGTGATGAAGAGTGGGAAGACGAATTAGCATCTAAAGAGCGAAAAGTGCATTGTCCAAAATGCAAAGCAAAAGAAGTGTATTATTTAGTAAGAGAACCACTCTAATAGGTACTACACTGGAATCGGTAGTAATAATCCACTTACCGTTATAAAATTATAAAACCCCTAAACATAGAATTTTAATTGAATTAAGAACTTATCAACTTAATTAAATTAGGTTAAATTTTTAAATTAAGGGGATAAAAAAGATATGGTAATAGAAAGTGAGAAAATTTGGTATAAGGCAGCGCGGACAATTGTTAAAGCGGGAAAACTTCCAATGGTTGTTAACGAGACTCTTCTTGAGTTATTAAAAATGATAATGACTGATGAACAAGCCGAATTTGTTCAAATTTTCCAAAAACCTTCACTTAGTATTGATCAGTTAAAAGAAAAAACAACTTTAGACGATAAAGCATTAAACGAAATTTTGAATGAACTAATGGATAATGGAGTTGTAGTAGGTGTTCCGAGTAAGAGAACGGGAATAATGGTGTATCGCCTCCTGGGACCGTATCCGGGATTATTCGAATATCAATTTATGAGAGGCGAAACAGGGGAAAAGCAAGAAAAGCTAGCCCACCTTTTTGATACAATGTTTGAAGGATTAAGCGAAGGAACTCAGAGAAATTACGATAATCTTGTTGCACAATATAAAAACTATCCACCTATTACAAGAGTGGTGCCAGTTGAGGAAAAAATTGAAGATGTTCCAGTTGATAAAATTTTACCCCACGAAGAAGCGTCAAAAATAGTAAATAAGTACGACGATATTGCGCTCGTACATTGTTACTGCCGGCATGAAAAAGATTTACTCCAAAAATCCTGTAAGGTAACTGACGAAAGATTAAATTGCTTTCTTTTAGGAAAGAGCGCCCAATTTGCGATTGAACATCAATTCGGGGAAAAAGTATCAAGAGAAGAAGCAATAAAAATAATAAACAAAGCATCAGACGAAGGACTCGTACATAAAGCGTTTCATATTCACCTTAAACCCGAGTTAGACGAAGAAGCGATATGCAACTGCTGTAAATGTTGTTGTGGAATTTTCTCGATGTTTTGGAAGGGTATAACGCCCTACCATTGCTACACAAGTTATTTAGCGGAAGTGAACAATGAGGATTGCATTGGGTGTGGGACTTGCGTCGAAAAATGCCCTATGGAAGCTATTGAGTTAGAGGAAAATATTGCTAATGTTGACGAGAATAGATGCATTGGGTGTGGTGTTTGTGTTCACCATTGTCCCGAAGATGCGATGAACTTAAAAAGAACGGGAAATAGAGAAGTGTTTGTTCCACCTCCAAGGATAAAAACAATATAATAAAGAAGATTTATTAAGTTAATACTTTTCTAATTTTTTTCTAAATTTTAGATTAAACTTTCACCTACAACGCTCTGATGTGGTTTTTTGCCTAACATCTTTAATAATGTTGGGACTATATCAGTTATTTTGCAATGGGATACCTCTTTTTCCGGTATTTCTTCAGAACCGCCAATAACTAATGGAACTACGGCACTTTTTTTGAGACCTATATCATGCAAATATAAATTATTGTTTAACTTTTTACCATGCTTGATATTGAAAGCTACATCTCCGCACGTACTAAGGATTATATCTGCACTTCTTGGATTTTTGAAGTTACGCGAGATTAGGTCAGTGTATAACGGGTAATCGATGTGATAGGTTGCGTCCAACCATTCTCTTATTGAGTGAAACCTACCATCTATTAGTTTACTCGCGTTTTCGTCGTTTATATAATTAAAGATATCCAAGCCTGAGTTGTCTATGGAATACTTGGTTTTAAAATCTTTTCCATTGCCTCTATATTCAATAAAACCATTAATAATTTTACCTGCTTTTTGATCAATTCTTTTTAAATGGATTTTTCCTTTCTTATATGTATTTTCGTCACCTCTATAGTACATTAGATTAATCCCGTTAATTGTTAACAATTTTTGGAGCAGATTAATCTTTTTTGGGCCATAATTCTCAAGTTCATTAGTCGTTGGATGATTCCATTTTATTTCGGGTGAAGTGCTATTCGATTTAAAATTGAAAAATCCAACGCTTCCAAATCCACTTAGGTTCATATTTCCGTTAATTTTTTTTCGAGGATGGTAATGAGTAAGTTCGTTCTCGTTGAAAAAAGGAGTTAGATCTCCTAAAGTGTTTGCTTTATAATTTCCGTGATCAGAACAGATTACAATTGCAGTTTCTTCTCCATATCCTAATTTTTCTAAGCCTTTTAGCAATATTCCAAGTACCTTGTCTATATGATACAAGTTTCGGCTGTAAATTTCTGAATCGAATCCATATAAATGCATTAAAATATCAGAAGATATGAACAAAAGATTAGATGCGATTGGAGCTTCTTTTGTATCAAAAAATTTCTTTGGGTTTTCGAATGTGTTGAGTAATTTTTTTACAGCAACCAAATTCGCTTTAAAAATGTATTTATTAATATTGTGTGAATGCGTTATAAGAAGATAATACATTATTAATTTAGTTTTTCTCTCAGGGAAAATGTAATCAGCCCCCCTACTAATAAATTGACTAATGCTTGCCGTATTACCCTCTCCAATCATTTCAAACAAAGTTTTACAGTTTTCCCCTAAATCATCATTTAATTTATAAATCTGAATTCTTTCATCTGAGCCTAAGGAATTATAGGATCGTAAGTATGGAGGAGAAACATTACGATCCATCCAATTATAAGCGGGTATTCCATGACATGGCTCTTTTAAAAAATCACCAGTATAAGTACCTGTAAGCATCGATACTTGAGTAGGGTAAGTTATTGATGGAAAATCGGTTATACAATTTTTTGAATGAATTCCTGAGTTCATTAACTGCTTTAAATTAGGAAGTGAACCATCATCTATGAGCTTGAAAAATTGATCTGATCGTACATCATCAATAATACAAAAAATAACGTGTTTTATCTGATTCATCAATTTCATAAAACTAAAACTTAAGACTGAAATTAAGTTTTACCAATTATCTGCTGATTTATCAAATTGATTCCGTATACAGATTTTTAATTTAAGCAGAATATTAAATTGATAACCTGTAAATTAAAAAAAGCCTCTGGAGGGACATATTCCATAAAGAGATATTTCTATTATGTTTGAACCCCCGATCTGCAGATTACAAGTCTGCTGCTATACCGCTTAGCCTTATGTAATTAAAGATTACATAAATAAGCCACAGAGGCATGTAGATACACTTAGTTCGTTAATTGATATATAAAAAAGACGAATTAATTATTAATTTTGCGATTTTACCATCGAAAAAATTCAATACAAATAATTAAAAGTTAACTTTACTTTTTGATTAATTAAATACTAATTATACTATATAATGGAAAAGGAGATCTAGTTTACGATGTTTACTAAGGAGGATATAGAGATATTAGCGTATCAGCGATATACCTCAGGAGAAGATTACGATAAATCCGTTTGGTACTTCGCTGAACTTATAGTCAAGATATTAAAAAATGTAAAAAATGGATATGATATAAAACCCCTTGAAACAGATAATTTGGTCTTATTACTGAATGATAATGTCAACGGGGAACTCATAGAACCGACTAAAGACGAAATTCAAGAATTAGCAAAAGTTATTTACTACGAACATCCGGAAAAGAGTAAGCTGCACTTCTTTATCGCGGAGAAACAACTTCTACTCAACGAAATAATAAAGGTTATTAAAGAGAATAGATATAACCAGTAAATTTTACTTATTACATCGAACTAAACCCGTTCTGTCTCTTTTTTTAAATGCACTTAATAACTTAATATATTAAACTCAGAATAGTTGAGATTAAAATCTAAATAATAATAATATTAAATAGCTAAATAATTTGAATTACTAAATTTGGTAAGTAAATTGCCTAGTCCAAAAAAACCTAAGAAAAAAGCACTTGCAGATGAGAAGCAAAAATCTCTCTTTTCTTTTGTAGAAAAAACCGAAGTTATGAAAGATGCAAAAAGCAAAAGTAAAACAAAAGAAGAAAAGAAGGAGTTAGAGGACCAAAAATTACCCCAAGAATCCCCTAAAACAGAAGACCT
>Ga0255055_10000451_pt1 | contig 32036 bp, 31 predicted proteins | sample JV7_2_27_MG_FD_188633 | JGI IMG/M metagenome (GOLD analysis project Ga0255055, IMG submission 188633) | Seawater microbial communities from Jervis Inlet, British Columbia, Canada - JV7_2_27 | ecosystem: Environmental > Aquatic > Marine > Inlet | place: Canada: British Columbia | collected...
ATCCATCTGACTTCTTGCCCGCTCGATACCTTCTCTGTATTTTTGAATAAATATTTTTTCCTTGACAAGTGCTTTCACACTTTCTAAAGTACGCCCCTATGATTAACAAACGAAAAAATACTTTTTTAAATACACTGAGAAATTGGTGGTGGCTTAGCCCTAACTTGGAGGCGCGCCTGCCAATCTAGACGAATATCATAATTAACCAATAAACCGTGGGCACCTCCAGAAGGTCCCACGGTTTTTTTATTTGAATATTTTTATGGCCGGAGGACCGAAGATCCTCCGGCCTTTTTTATTTGGAGACCCAAATTGAAAATAAAACCTGCATTTTCAGAATTTAAACAGATGGCGCAAGAGGGCAACCTGATACCCGTTTATCAGAAATTCCTGGCTGACACGCAGACGCCGGTTTCGGCCTATCTGAAGTTGAAAGATGATTCTTACTCCTATCTTCTTGAAAGCGCTGAAGGTGGAAAGCATTGGGGACGTTACAGTTTTATCGGCCGGATGCCTTATTTGCGTGCAATATCACGCGACAGCGATATGGAGATCCACGAGGGCCACGAAAAGAAAGTATTAAAAGACGTCAGAAATCCTTTAGATGTGTTGAGGAGCTTAAGCGCAAAATTCAAACCGGTGACGGTTAAGGATCTGCCGCCTTTTCAGGGCGGGCTTGTGGGATTTTTTAATTATGATCTTGTCAGAAAGTGGGAACATCTTCCCAATATTTTACCCGCGGACAGAATGCACCCGGAAGCCATTTTTATCGCTTGCCGTCATTTGATTGTCTTCGATCATTTCACCCACACCATAAATGTGGTGGCCTTCACCCATCTTAGGAAAGACGCAGATCTGAAAACAGCTTACGACCGCGCATGCCAGGAGGTCGCGCAGACAACCGCGAAGCTGCAAAATCCCTTACCTTCGGTTTCAAAAAACGGCTCGTTGGCCCTCTCTGACCTTAAATCCAATTTCTCAAAACCCGACTTTGAAGATGCCGTCCGCAAAGCCAAGGATTACATTGTTGCCGGTGAAGCGATTCAGGTCGTTCTTTCCCAGAAATTCTCTGGAGCTGTATCCGGTGAAGACTTCGCTCTCTACCGCAGCCTCAGGAGCGTGAATCCTTCGCCATATATGTTCTATTTGAATTTTGGAGATATTAAATTGATCGGCGCTTCCCCGGAAATACTGGTGCGTCTGACGGACGGCAAAATCGAACTTCGCCCCATCGCCGGTACCCGTCCCAGAGGTGCGACCCCTGAAGAGGATCAGGCAATGGAAAAGGATCTGCTGGCCGATCCCAAAGAACGCGCCGAACATATCATGCTGGTCGATCTGGGGCGAAACGATGTCGGCAAGGTGGCCGCCCCCGGTTCTGTGACGGTGCCGCGGCTTATGGAAATCGAGCGCTATTCACACGTGATGCATATCGTATCCCGGGTAGAAGGAATCTTGAAACCGGGCGCGGACTGCTTTGATCTGTTTATGTCTGCATTTCCGGCCGGAACCGTCAGCGGCGCCCCCAAAATCCGCGCGATGGAGATTATCAGTGAACTGGAACCCGGTCCGCGGGAACCTTACGCCGGAGCGGTCGGCTATTTCGGGTTCAACGGCAATATGGATTTTTGTATCACCATCCGCACCATTACCATCTGTAAAGATCGCCTGTCTGTTCAGGTGGGCGCCGGCATTGTGGCCGACTCGTCTCCTGAAAATGAGTATGAGGAGACATTAAAAAAAGCCGGCGCAATGTTTAAGGCCATTGAAAAGGTGAAAGATAATGATTCTGCTAATTGATAACTATGACTCCTTTACCTACAACCTGGTCCAGATACTGGAACAGCTTGATCACGAGGTAAAAGTCTTTCGAAACGACCGTATCGATATCCCCGGCATCGAAGCGCTGCACCCTTCAGCCATGGTGGTCTCTCCCGGACCGGGCACACCCGCCAGTTCGGGGGTTTCCATTGAGGCCATCAATCATCTGGGGCCAACGATTCCTATTCTGGGTGTATGTCTTGGGCATCAGGCCATTGCCGCATCTTATGGCGCAAAGGTAGTCAGGGCGGATCGTATTATGCATGGCAAGACCTCCATGATCTTTCACGATGGCCGCAGCATTTTTAAAGACCTGACCAATCCGTTTGAGGCCGTGCGTTACCATTCGCTCATCGTGCAGAAAGATACGGTACCCGATTGTCTTGAGATCAGTGCCTGGACAGCGCAGGGAGAGATTATGGGCTTGAGACACCGTAAATGCCTCGTGGAGGGTGTTCAGTTTCACCCTGAATCTATCTTGACCGAAGCAGGCACAAATATTTTACAAAATTTTTCAATAAACGGAGGAAAATACCATGATTAAAAAATTTATTTCAAAAGTTGTAAACGGCGAGGATCTCACAGAAGCTGAGATGGAAAAGGCCATGCAGGAGATAATGACCGGAACCGCCACACCGGCCCAGATCGGGGCGTTCATCACAGCCTTGCGATTAAAGGGCGAGACCGTTGATGAGATTACCGGTGCGGCCAGGGCCATGCGGGCCAAGGCCACAAAAATAAACGTCAATAATCATTTGGTCAACATTGACCGCGATGAGATCAATATTGATGAGGAGACGATCCTCGATATTGTGGGTACCGGTGGTGACGGAACCCGGACGTTTAATGTATCCACTACGACTGCATTTGTCGCTGCGGGCGGCGGTATAAAAGTGGCCAAGCACGGCAACCGGGCCGTCTCCAGCCTGTGCGGAAGCGCGGATGTGCTCGAAAACCTGGGCCTAAATCTGGATGTCACCAGTACCGATGTGGAAAAGTGCATCAATGAGATCGGCATCGGATTTCTCTATGCTCCTATTTTTCACGGGGCAATGAAACATGCTGCCGGTCCCAGACAGGAGATTGGTATCCGCAGCATTTTTAATCTCCTGGGTCCCGTGACCAATCCGGCCGGTGCCTCGGTTCAGGTGCTGGGCGTCTATGAGCAAAGCCTGACAGATAAGATCGCGCTTGTCCTGAAACGATTGGGAACTAAAGAGGCATTTGTGGTCTGTGGTGAAGGAACATTTGATGAAATCAGCATCTGCGGGCCGACAAAAGTTTCGCATCTGAAAGACGCTGATGTAAACACATTTCAGATGACGCCGGAAGAGTATGACTTCAAAAGAGCTCGTCTGGAGGATATTGTTGGCGGTGATGCAAAGGAAAATGCAAATATTATCCGAACCATTCTGGATGGTAAAAAGGGCGCGAAAAGAGATATGGTTTTGCTCAATGCATCGGCAGCCTTTGTGGCTGCAGGGCTATGTGACAATTTTAAAGAAGGTATCCAAATGGCAGCGGATTCGATCGATTCCGGTAAAGCTCAAGATAAGCTCGATAAATTGATTGAGTTTACCCGGCAGTGCCAGCCTTTTGTGCGCGGCTAACCCTAACCCGGATAAACCGGAAAAATGGCCACCAAGGCACAAAGACACAAAGCAAAACTGTTTGTAAAAATTAAACTTTGTGTTTTGGTGTCTTGGTGGCGTAAATGTTTTGCCATAAAATGTCATAGATCCGCCTCTGGAGGGCAAAGAATTCACAATTAAGACTCTGAGGAGATTTGCATGCATCATCAACTCGTAGAGATACTGGCCGAGAAACAGAGTGAAGTGTCCCGACTGAAAAGGTGCATGCCATTTATCAGGGATAAGGAACGATTGCCCCTAAGAGATTTTAAGGCCGCCATATCAATACCGCAAAAGATCAGTCTGATTGCTGAGATCAAGTTTGCGTCTCCGTCAGCCGGGCGCATCCGTAAAAAAGCGGGCCCCATCGCTATCGGTCGCATCTATCAAGATGCCGGGGCGGCGGCGATCTCTCTGCTTACGGATCAGCGATTTTTCCAGGGCGATCTGGAGCAATTGCCGCGCCTGAAAAAGGCGATCTCTTTGCCTATCCTGCGCAAGGATTTTATTATCGACGAGGTTCAGGTTCGGGAAGCTTTCTTTTACAGCGCCGATGCGATCCTTCTGATCGCACGGATCCTGTCGCAAACGCAATTAACTGAATACATTGCTTTGTGCCGGGAACTGGGTATGACCCCATTGACCGAGGTCCATAGCAGGGAGGACCTTGAAAAAGCCGTTGCCAGCGGTGCCGAGATCATCGGTATCAATAATCGCGATCTGGACAGCTTTAAGGTCGATATTGCCACCACTTTGGAACTGGCACCGCTGATACCGCCCAATTGCGTTCGTGTCAGTGAAAGCGGCATAACCGAAGAAGAAGATATTCTCGCTTTGAAAACAACAGGCATTCAGGCGGTTCTGGTGGGATCGTCATTGATGAGAAGTAAGGACCTGGCGCTAAAGACAAAAGAAATCGTCAGCTCCGGTGAAAGGTCAAATGCATAAGGTAAAAGTAAAAATTTGCGGCATTACCAACTTAGAGGATGCATTAACTGCGGTCGAACTCGGTGCCGACGCCCTTGGTTTCATCTTTGCCTCCAGCCCCAGGCAAATTGCACCGCAAACGGCACGTGAGATCATCCGTGCTGTTGCGCCCTTTGTAAAAACGGTGGGTGTCTTTGTCAATGCAGCACCCGCCACAATAAGGGAAGTTATGCAGCACTGCGGCCTCGATCTGGCTCAACTCCACGGAGATGAATCTCCAGCGTTTTGCGATGAAATGATGCCCTATACGATCAAGGCATTAAGTATAAAGGATGAATCCAGTCTGCAAAAAGGTCAGGCCTATCACGGCAAAGTCCGATCACTGCTCCTGGATACCTATTCAAAGGAAAGGGCCGGCGGCACCGGGAAAACCTTTGACTGGGAATTGGCAATCAAGATCAAAAAACAGGGAACCCCCATTATTCTATCGGGCGGGCTCGGGCCCTCAAATATTGTTGCAGCCATTCACGCCGTCAGGCCCTATGCGGTCGATGTGAACAGCGGGGTGGAAGAGCGTCCCGGCAAGAAGAGTCATATTCTGATGAAAGCCGTAATGGCAGAGCGATAAAGACATCTAAACGCGTGTCGATGCATTTTCCGATCCGGAGTGGCGTAAATTCATAAAAATCAAAGCGGAGGAATATGGTGCTTGAGTCGTATCTAAGAAAGAAACTGAAGGAGAAAGAAATTCTTTTGATGACCCATATCGTCCTGGGCTACCCCTCTTTTGACGACAGCTTAAGACTCATCGAAACCATGGTGGCGTCCGGGGTTGATCTGATGGAGCTGCAGATTCCTTTTTCCGAACCGACTGCAGATGGTCCTGTCATCGTTCACGCCAATCAGCAGGCGTTGAAAGGCGGGGCGACTGTAAAGAACTGTCTCAATCTGGCCGAAACAGCTGCCCGCAACTTCGATATCCCTTTTCTGCTTATGAGCTATTACAACATCCCTTTCAGATACGGCGTGGACCGTTTTATAACGGTCATGTCGCATAGCGGCCTGCGAGGTGCCATCATACCGGATCTGCCGCCGGAAGAGGGGCACGCCTATCTGGCTGCCATGCATGCGCACAACCTTGCCCCCATCCTTATCTTTTCACCAACGACCTCTCCTGGTCGCATGAAGACCATTGTCGCTTGTGGCAGCGGTTTTATTTACTGCGTGGCTCGAAAAGGAGTCACCGGTGAAACCACAGATTTTTCTGAAGAATTGGCACGCTATCTGCGGAGGTGCCGCAAAAGCACATCCCTTCCCTTGGCCCTTGGCTTCGGAATCAATGAGAAATCCGATATAGATTTCCTAAAGGGCAAAGCAGATATTGCCGTTATCGGCTCACAGACCATCCGGGTAATGGAAAAAAAGGGGGTTGATTCAGTGGGAGACTTTATACACAGTCTGCGTTAAGGAAAGTTCACCATAAAAATAGAGCCCGCCTGAAATATTCTTTTTCAGCATACCGTATTTTCAAAAAGATCAGATGACTGTTTTTTATAAAAAACTTGACACCCATTTTTTATTAATGTATTGAGTTTCAAGATATTTACTCGCTAAAGGGATTCTAAAACCATGTTTCAATCTTCAGGCAGATACTATTTTTATTTCTGGTATTTTTTTTACTATACCGGTCTGCCTGGGGCACGCTGATTTAGCAAACATACTTATATAAAGTCATCAGCCGTGGGCAGAACAAACTCGCGGCTTTTTTGTTTTTAAAGGCCGTGAAAAAATTCACGGCCTTTTTTTAGCAAAAAACAAAAATACAGTAAACCGAAGGGGCCTTAAAATGAAATCAACTGACGATCTGCGAATCAAGGGATATCAACCGCTTACGGCGCCGGACATCTTGAAAAAGGAAATTCCTGTCAGCGCTCGGGCCAAAGAAACGGTGGTTTTCGGACGGCAAAGCATCGAAAGCATATTGCGCAAAGAAGACCGCCGCCTGCTGGTCATTGTGGGGCCGTGTTCCATGCATGACGAAAAAGCGGCTTTGGATTATGCAAACCGGCTGAATACACTGCGCAAACAGATAGCCGACACTCTTTTCGTCGTCATGCGCGTTTATTTTGAAAAACCCCGCACCACCGTGGGATGGAAAGGACTGATCAATGATCCTTGCCTGGACGGCACCTGCGACATTACGGCCGGATTGCGCAAGGCCCGCGGCCTGTTAACCCAGATTAATGAAATGGGACTGCCCGCGGCCACCGAGATGCTGGACACGATCACTGCTCAGTATGTCGCCGATCTGGTCAGCTGGTCGGCCATCGGAGCCCGTACCTCTGAATCCCAGATCCATCGGGAATTGGCCAGCGGTCTATCCATGCCGGTAGGCTTTAAAAACAGCACGGACGGCAATCTCTCATCCGCAATCAATGCATTGATGGCCGCCCGCGCCCCGCAAAGTTTTCTGGGAATCGACCAGAACGGCAAAACCTGTGTCGTCAAAACCAATGGCAACCCCTGGGTGCATATCGTGCTGCGGGGTGGCAAAAGGCCCAATTATGACCCCATCAGCCTGGAGGAAGCGCGCCTGAAACTGATTGGAAAAGACCTGCCGGAGACCCTGATGGTGGATTGCTCACATGCCAATTCGATGAAAAAATACCAGGGACAGGCCGTGGTCTGGAAAAGCGTCGTTGGTCAGTATCTGACCGATAACGAATCCTTGATCGGCTTGATGCTCGAAAGCAACCTGCATGAGGGCAACCAGAAATTTTCCGGTGACGCTTCGTCTCTCAAATACGGTGTTTCCATCACGGATGAATGTATTTCATGGGAGACCACCGAACAATTGCTGCGGTGGGCCCATGAAAAAATTCGGCAGACGGATCCTGATAAATATCAGCTGGCATCCTAAATAAAATGAATATTTTCGATTGCAGATTGAATATTTATGGAATTCTGCCAATTTTAAAATCATTATCAGCAAAATGGCGGAGCGAAGCGACCCTTCGAATTGGCAATTGTCGATTGAATGTTTTCTGTCGATTTTATTTCGCCGGAGGCGGACCAAAAAAGTTCAATTGTCATTATTCATTCGTTAATTTAATGGCTTTCATCCTTAAATAGTCAATATTCAATAGTCATTCGTCAATTCCAACGATATTCAATCTACAATCGAAAATTTTCAATCATATAACTATGGAAACTGTTACCATCAACACAGATTCAGGCCTGTCACGCATTTTAATCGGTGAGCGTCTGGAGAACCTGCAGCGCTATATTCCGGTGGCAAAGCCGATCATCATCACGGATGTGAATGTCGGCAAATTGTACCCCCTGGATTCAATGGCCGCTGAGGTGATCACCATCGGAACCGGAGAAGAAATCAAGACTCTGGACACCGTTCAGGAAATTTATGCGCAGCTGCTATCAAGCCGGGTGGATCGCTCATCCTTTATTGTCGGCCTGGGCGGCGGCATCGTGTGCGATATTGCCGGATTTGTGGCGTCGACCTTTCTGCGCGGGGTGCGGTTTGGTTTTGTCGCCACCACCCTGCTGGCGCAGGTGGATGCCAGTGTCGGTGGAAAAAACGGCGTTAATTTCAAAGGATACAAAAATATGGTCGGGCTGTTTCATCAGCCTGAATTTGTCATCTGTGATCCTGAATTATTAAAAACGCTACCGCCGAAGGAAATTTCATGCGGCCTGGCCGAAATCGTCAAACACGGGGCCATAGCAGATGCCGATCTATTTGCATATCTTGAACAGCATGCTAAAGACATATTGGCCCTGGACAGCCCGGTGATTGAAAAGCTGGTGCTGGCATCCGTGCGTATCAAATCATCGATTGTCAGCCGCGACGAAACCGAAAAAGGAGAGCGCCGCTTACTTAACTTCGGCCACACCTTCGGGCATGCGATTGAAAAAGTTACCGGTGTTGCACACGGTGAGGCGGTCAGTATGGGTATGGTGATTGCGTCGGCCTTATCGGTTAAAAGAGGACTGCTGTCAGCGGAAGAAGACCAACGGCTGCGGGTTGTGCTGAAAAATTTAAAAATTCCGACCCGTTTGGAGACACGCTCCCAAAAGATCCTGGATGCCATCACTAAAGATAAAAAAATGGCGGGCGACCGCATCCATTTTGTTCTGCTAAATGGAATCGGCAAGGCCCGGGTGGATCAACTGACCATGCAAGAACTCAAGGATACCTTAAATGGATAAATTTAATGCAGACCGGCCCGGCGGCGATCCGGGTGCGGATATCGGCGCGTTGCGGCAGGTCATCGATGAGATTGATGAAAATATTATAAACTTGATCAATCAAAGACTTTCACTGGCAAAACAAATCGGCGCTTTTAAGAAACAGAGCGGCGTTCAGATTACAGACAGCCAGCGCGAAAAAGAAATTATGAACCGCCTGCTGGAAAAAAACAACGGCCCCATGGGCGCTGAGGGGCTGCGGAATATTTTTGAGGCTATCATCGCTGAGGGCCGCAATATACAACGTACGGGTTAACGGAGAAAAGGTCGCAAGCAAAATGATTGATGCAAATACATCCTTATTCGGCCTGATCGGAAATCCGGTGGCGCATAGCTTAAGCCCCGCGATGCACAATCAGGCGTTTGCAGCGAGCGCTTACAACGGTGTTTATTTAGCTTTCAGAGTCACCGATCCGGGTGCGGCCATAAAAGGCATCCGGGCTTTGAATTTTAAAGGTATCAGTGTGACCCTGCCCCACAAAGTTGTTGTTATGGATTACCTCGATGAGGTCGACGAGACCGCGGCACGCATCGGAGCGGTCAACACCATTGTCAATAACCAGGGCAGGCTGATTGGATGCAACACCGACTGTGCGGGTGCCCTGCAAGCTTTGAGAACCCGGACAACCATTCAGGGCAAATCGGTGGCGCTCATCGGGGCCGGCGGGGCCGCCCGGGCCATCGGATTCGGCCTGGTGGCCGCCGGGGGGCGCGTGACCATTTTGAACCGCTCGCGGACATCCGGAGAACGCCTGGCAGCAGATCTGCAGGCCGAATTTTTACCGTTAAACAATTGGCGGCCAAACCGCCATGAGATTCTGATCAACACCACGCCGGTGGGCATGCACCCTGAAACGGATGCAACCCCGATTCCGAAAAAGGACTTATCACAAGATATGGTGGTCATGGACATTGTTTACAATCCATTAAAAACACGCCTTTTAAAGGAAGCTGAAGCCAAAAAGTGTCGCACCATCAACGGGGTTGCCATGTTTGTGTTTCAGGGGACGCATCAATTTGAGCTTTGGACCGGCCAAAAGGCGCCGATGGATATTATGCACCAGGCGGTTTTAGAGGCTCTGAAGACTAATTATTAATTTTTAGGTGTCGGGCCTTCGCCACGCCGTAGCGGCTACGGCCGCGCAGGCGGGTGTCAGGTGTCAGAAATATTTTTTGGACGGCATCCGAGAACGAGGACGAGAACGAATTAGACGAGGAGAATAACCTATCGTCCTCGTACTCGCGCTCGTGCTCGTCCTCGAGAATCAGCTTAAACCTGTTTATTGAAAAAAATTTTACGATAAACTCATAAACGTTATGAAAGAGATAAAAGCACAAAAGATTGCCAACTGCGAGGTCAGCGTTCCGGGATCCAAAAGCTATACCCATCGTATGTTGATTGCGGCCGCTTTATCGGACGGCATGTGCACCATTAAAAACGCCCTTGTGAGTGAGGACACGCGCCTTACAATTGAAGCGCTCAGGCAGATGGACATTCAAATAGATTTTCACAACGATGCTGTGCGTATTTACGGAAAGGGCGGCCGGTTGGGTGCCGGCAAGGCACCGATTCATCTAGGAAATTCCGGAACCTCCATGCGGTTGTTATCAGCAGTGGCGGCGTTGGGCAAAGGAACCTACACCCTGACCGGAACCGCACGCATGCAAAAGCGGCCGATAAAAGATCTTCTGGATGCGTTGCAGCAAATAGGCGTTGAGGCGCGGTCTTTAAATGACACCGGTTGTCCGCCGGTCGAGATAACCGCTGCAACGATTCGCAAAGATCAGGTGGATATTAATTGTCAGAAAAGCAGCCAGTATCTTTCAGCGCTTTTGCTCATCGCGCCATACACGCATAACGGGCTCGAAATCCGTGTTAGCGGCGGTCCGGTGTCCAGACCCTATGTGGACCTGACTATAGACCTGATGAAAACATTCGGCCTGGACCTTGAGCGCGAGGGCTACCAACGATTTAAAGTCCCGGGTGGACAAATTTACCGCGCCGGCGAATATGCGGTGGAAGCGGATTGTTCCCAGGCGGCTTATTTCTGGGGTGCGGCTGCCATTGGCGGTGCCGATATCAAGGTGATGGGCGTAAACGCCGATTCGGCCCAGGGAGACATCCGTTTCGTGGATTTGCTCCAGCGCATGGGCTGCCGCGTTTCCAAAAATTCAGACGGCGTCCGGGTTGCCGGCGGATCGCTTTCCGCCATTGAAGCGGATCTGGCCGATATGCCGGACCAGGTCCCGACGCTGGCGGTGGTGGCGGCCTTTGCCAGGGGTACCACCGTGATTAAAAATGTAGCCCACCTTAAAGCAAAAGAAAGCGACCGTTTAAGCGCCACGGTAAGCGAGCTTAATAAATTGGGCATCGAAGCCGAATGCACTGCAAACGCCCTGGTGGTCAGGGGCGGAAAGCCAAAGGGTGCCATAATTGAGACCTATAATGATCACCGCATCGCCATGAGTTTTGCCATAGCGGGATTGAATGTACCGGGAATATGCATTCGAAACGAAAGTTGCGTTGAAAAATCCTTTCCGGCCTTCTGGCAGGTTTTTGAGGAATTATATCAGGCATGAACCTTTTTTTGATTGGATACCGCTGCAGCGGCAAAACAACCATCGGCAAATCAATTGCCATGACAGTTGACTGGTCTTTTGTGGATTCCGATATCCTGGTGATCCAGGAAGGCGGAAAAACCATAAAAGACATCATCGCAACCGAAGGCTGGGACGCTTTTCGCCGCGTGGAGCGTTCAACCCTGAAGCAGATCTGCACAAAGGAGCGCCAGGTCGTAGCTACCGGCGGCGGGGTGGTGCTTGAGGCCGAAAACATCAAGGCAATGAAAACCAGCGGTGTGATTATCTGGTTAGGCGCAACCGCTGAAACCATTCGGATTAGAATGCTGCAGGATAAAAACACCGGAACTTTTCGACCGGCGCTGACCGACAAAGGACGCATGCAAGAAATCGAAGATATGCTGTTAAAAAGAAATCCCTATTATGAAAGCGCCAGTAATTTTTGCATCCATACCGATGATGTGCCGGTTGATGAAATTAGCGCCCAAATCATTAAAAAGCTAAATCAGAAAGGCAGCGGCACGTTTTTTAAATTAGATCCGATCCAAAAATGATTTTGTTTTAAAGATTACGACCAATTAGTTTCCAATTTAGAATTCTTGCACTTTTATTCAAAACGCTATGCCCTATGCGCCATGCGCTATTTCGAGGAGAACACTGCTCATCGGAATCCGCCTGCGGCGGACCGGGTGGAAACTAAAAATTAGGAGATTAAAAACCATGTCGAGTTCATTTGGCACCCTATTTCGAGTCACCACTTTCGGTGAGTCCCACGGTCAGGGCGTCGGTGCCGTGATTGACGGCTGTCCGCCCAAAATACCCCTGGACGAAACCGATATCCAGCCCCAACTGGATCGGCGCCGGCCGGCCCAGAGCGAATTGACGACCCCGCGAAAAGAGGCCGACCGGGTCGCTATCCTGTCGGGGGTCGATAACGGCATTACCCTGGGCTCGCCCATCGCGCTGATGGTCAAAAATAAGGATCAGCGACCGGAGGATTATGACCAGATGCGTTCGGTGCCGCGACCCTCGCACGCGGATTATACCTACCGGATGAAATACGGTATTCAGGCTTTAAGCGGCGGCGGGCGCGCCAGTGCCAGGGAAACCGTCGGCCGCGTTGCCGCCGGTGCCATTGCCGAAAAATTTTTGTCCGAGCGTTACGGTATTGAAATTATTGCCTGGGTCAGTGCCGTCGCTACGCTTGAAGCGCCGTCACCCGACATGATGCGCGTTATCCGCAAAGAAGTCGATCGATCGGCGGTTCGCTGTCCGGATTCACATTCTGCAGAAAAAATGCAGGACGCCATCGTCGCAGCCCAAAAGGCAGGGGACTCATTGGGAGGAACCATTAGCTGCGTGTGCCGCAATATCCCGGCCGGGCTGGGTGAACCTGTTTTTGACAAAGTAGAAGCTTTGCTGGCCCAGGCCATGCTGTCGATTCCGGCGACCAAAGGGTTTGAAATCGGCTCGGGCTTTGCCGGTTCCCGCATGCGCGGATCCGCGCACAATGATGTGTTCATTAAAAAAGGGGGGCATTTAGGCACCAAGACCAATTACAGCGGCGGTATTCAGGGCGGCATATCCAATGGCGAGCCCATCATTTTTCGGGTCGCTTTCAAGCCCCCGTCAACCATCAGTCTGCCCCAAAAAACCGTTGATTTCGAGGGCAACGATACCGTTCTGGAAGCCAGGGGACGTCATGACCCATGTGTGGTACCGCGCGCCGTACCCATTGTCGAAAGCATGGCTGCATTGGTTTTGATCGACCTGGCCCTGCGGCAGAAAATGAGAGAAAATGAAACTGTCCGCTAAAATTCAGTCCATAGCAGGATCGCAAACAGTTGCCTTTACAGCCTTGATTCAACAATTACGGCAGGAAGGCAGAAAAATTATCGATCTGGCTGTGGGCGAGCCGCAATTTGATACGCCGGCGGCGGTGATCGACACCACAAAAATTGCCCTGGATTCCCAGAAGACCCGTTACGGTCCGGTAAACGGTCTTTCCGAGCTCCGAACTCAGCTGGCAGAGCAATTCAGCGGATACACTATCGACAACATCTTAATTACGAATGGATCCAAGCAGGCGTTGTTTATGATCTTTCAGATTATTTGCGATCCTGCTGATGAAGTGATTATCCCCACGCCTTTCTGGGTGAGTTTCATCGAGCAAGTTAAACTTGCCGGAGGCAAACCGGTACCGGTCGCCACAAAAGATCATCAGCTGGACTGTGAAGCCATTGAGCATGCCGTTACCCCGCGGACAAGAGCCATTCTGATCAACTCGCCCAACAATCCCAGCGGAGCGGTGTATCCAATGGCCGACCTGCAAAAAATCGCCCGACTGGCAGATGATCACAACCTGTTTATTGTCGCGGATGAAGCCTATAATGCATTTGTTTACGATGGGCACGCGCATGCGAACATGTTCGACATCGAGCGTGCCCGCAAGCGGGTAATTGTAACGCGCAGTTTTTCAAAAAGCTACAGCATGACCGGCTTCAGGATCGGGTACGTCGCCGCCCCCGGGCAGATCATTGCGGCCCTGTCTAAAATTCAGAGCCATCTGACCGGCAATGTTTGCACCTTTGCCCAATACGGCGCCCTGGTTGCCCTGTCGTTGGATGGCCATTTGCTTTCAGCCCGGCACTCCGCGCTGCAGCAAAAAAGAGACCTAGCCTTTGAATATGTATCAAAGTTGTTTGACTGCCTTAAACCGCAGGGAGCATTTTATCTTTTTCCGGATGTTTCAAGGGTTTTAAAAAACGATGAAACATCCGCAGCGTTAGCCGAGCGGCTTTTAAAACAGGCCGGTGTGGCCGTTGTCGCGGGCGAGGCATTTGGCATGCCAAAGCATTTACGCATATCGTTCGCTGTTTCAGAAGAAAACCTTAAAAATGGGCTTGAACAGATAGCAGAGGTATTATGATCGGTATCATTGGTTTCGGACGCTTTGGGAAACTGACCGCCGGATATCTGGCCGAAGATTTTGAGGTTTTTGTTTTTAATCGAACCGATAAATCACCTGAGATCAAAAAAAGCGGTGCCCGCAAGGCATCTCTAAAAACGGTCTGTCAGCAAAAAATCGTTATTTTATGTGTCCCGATTTCCACATTCAAAGAAGTTCTGGCCGAAATCGGGCCGCTTTTAAAAAAGGATGTTGTGGTGGTCGATGTGTGCTCGGTAAAGGTCTATCCGACCCAATGGATGAAAGCGTCGTTGCCGGAAACAGTCTCGATTCTGGCGACCCATCCGATCTTTGGACCCGACAGCGCTTCAGATTCCTTAAAGAACCACAAAATCTTTTTAAGCCCGATCAGAATCAATAAAAAGCAATATCAAAAAATCAAAGCCTATCTGGCCTCAAAAGAATTAGTCCTTATCGAATCGACCCCGCAGGATCATGATGAGCAAATCGCAATCAGTCTGGCGCTGACCCATTATATCGGAAGAACCTTATCTGAATTCGGCGCCGCTCCGCTCGGTATCGATAGCGAAGGTTATAAACGGCTGCTGCATATCCTGGAGGTCGTGGAGCATGATACCTGGCAATTATTTTATGATATGCACCGCTATAATCCGTACGCCCAAGAAAAACGGGCCGCGTTTATGCAGGCCATGCAAAAAATTGATGATGAGATCGAAGGTTGAAAATAAATTTTTGATCGACACATGCAGGTTAGAACCTAACCCGGATCCGCCGAAGGCGGAGAACAAATTGCCACAAAGGCACCAAGACACAAAGTCCGCCTCAGGCGGATTAATATTCATTTTGGCGTCTTTGTGTCTTGGTGGCGTAAATGTTTTGCCATAAAATGTCATAGATCCGCCTCTGGAGGGCAAAGAATTCACAACTAAGACTCTAATCAGGAGCAAACCGAATGGAAAAAAATACTGGCAGTCGCAAAGTTTTGGTTATTCATGGACCCAACCTCAACATGCTTGGAACGCGGGAACCGGATATCTATGGGCATCAAACCCTCGCGGAAATAAACAGCGCGCTGAAGACGCAAGCCGACCGGCTGGGACTTCATATTGAAACCTTCCAATCAAATCATGAAGGGGACATTGTTGATAAGATCCAGCAGGCACATGATTCATTTCAGGGGATCATTATCAATCCGGCAGCCTACACCCATACCAGTATTGCCATCCGGGATGCCCTTTCTCTGCTAAATATACCGGTTGTCGAGATACACCTTTCCAATATTTACAAAAGAGAATCCTTTCGCCGTACATCGCTGATCTCAGCGATTGTCACGGCTCAGATTTCAGGATTCGGGCCCCAGGGGTATCTGCTGGCTTTAGACGGGTTGGCTCAAGTGCTGTAAGGTTGTGTCCCACAAATAATTTGAAAAATGGTGACAGGCAAATACCATTTAACGTCAAGCATGATGATTAGCGCAGGTCATTCCCGCGCAGCAGGCTGTGTCGCAATCGGAAAAACACCGTATAATGCTGTTTTTGTCATTCCGGGCTTGGCCCGGAATCCAGTGTTTTTCCAAGGGTTTACGCTACTGTATGCTGGGCCCGTCATCCCGGACTTGATCCGGGACCGGCATGACGGGCACAAATTAAGTGCTTTTTTTGGATTATGACACAGCCTGGCAGGCGGGGATCCAGAAAATTCAATGTCTTATAGACTCCCGCCTCCGCGGGAGTGACGTGTTGGAGTCGCTTTTCGGCCATCGAATGCAAAGATTACTTTCGTAATTTATTTCAGGGACACAAAAGTGAACTAGGGTTTGAAGTAACTAACGTTAAGGATGGTTGTTATGAAAAATCTTAAACTCGTATCACAAGAAACAGAACAGCGTACGGTTGTCAGGGTGTCCGGCGTCGAAATCGGACGTGATTTTGTGGTAATTGCCGGACCCTGCAGCGTGGAGAGCGAAAATCAATTATTGGAAACCGCGCGGGCGGTCAAAACGGCCGGGGCCGATATGCTTCGCGGCGGCGCTTTTAAGCCGCGCACATCGCCCTATGACTTTCAGGGACTTGGCATTCAAGGCCTGAAAATATTGGAAAAAGCCAAGCATGAGACCGGGCTGCCGATCGTCACCGAGGTGGTCGATCCCCGCGATGTCTCCTGGGTGGCTGAATTTGCCGATGTTCTGCAGATTGGAACCCGCAACATGCAAAATTTCTCGCTTCTTAAAGAAGTCGGCCGAGCCGGACGCCCGGTGCTCCTCAAGCGCGGTATGCACTCCACGCTTATCGAATGGCTTAACTGTGCCGAATACATCCTGAGCGAGGGCAACCCGGATGTGATTCTCTGCGAGCGCGGTATCCGCACCTTTGAAACCTATACCCGCAATACACTGGATTTGAGCGCCGTGCCGGCAATTAAAGAGCTGAGTCATCTGCCGATCATCATCGACCCCACCCACAGCACCGGTAGGCTCAGCTTAATCTCCTCGATGAGCATGGCAGCGGTCGCCGCCGGCGCAGACGGCATGATCATCGAAGTCCATCATAAACCCGCAGAGGCCCTCTGCGATGCGGACCAGGCCCTGACGCCGCATGCTTTTTCAAGCATTATGAAGCGCCTCAGACCGTTGAAATCTTTTTTAAATGACCTGCCATCCGATTAAGCCGGCCAAGAGAAATTAAGGCTGAAATGAGGTAAAAAATGAAACCTGAAGAAATTCACAAAAAAATTAATAAAATTGATCGTGAACTGCTGGTTTTAATCCAGGAACGGATGGGGCTGGCGCTGCGATCAAAAAAATTCAAGGAAACCTACAGCGATCCGGAACAGGAGAATGACTTGCTGGCACGTGTGGAGCGTTTAAATCTGGATCTGATCGAAAGCTCGTTTACCCGACAGTTGCTCAAGACAATTGTACAGGAGACCAAGCGACTTCAGGATGAAGACCGTCCATTGGCCGCATTTCAAGGGGAACACGGAGCTTACGGTGAGGTAGCTGCCCGGCAGCTGGTTCCAAAGGGCGCTTATATTCCCTGTTTGGAATTTATCGATGTATTCCACGGCGTTGAAAAAGGTTATTTCGATCTGGGGGTGGTGCCGGTTGAAAACTCTTTAGAAGGAGCCGTCACCCAGGTCAATGATCTGCTGACGACCACGGATCTTAAAGTCATCGGCGAAGTTAAAGTCGCCGTAAACCACTGCCTGCTTGCCACCGAGGCCACTGATTATCGGGATATTCGTCAGGTCTTCTCTCATCCGCAGGCTCTGGCCCAGTGCCGCAACTTTCTCATGCGCAATAAGCTCGAACCCCGCCCGTATTATGATACAGCGGGGGCCGCCAAGATGCTTGCCAGGGAAAACCCGAGAGCCGCGGCGGCCATAGCAAGTTCTTTATGCGCCGAACTGTACGACCTTGAAATTATTAAAGAGCGCATTGAGGACGGGCCTTCCAATTCCACGCGCTTTTTGCTTCTGGCCCGCGAACCGCATCCCAAAAACGGGGATAAAACTTCCATCATTTTTGCCGTACCGCACAAAGCCGGCCGACTGTATGAGGTTCTTAGATTGTTTGCTGACGCCGAAATTAACCTGACCCGCATCGCTTCGATGCCCCTGCGCTCAGATCCGGGCAATTACAGTTTCTTTCTCGATTTTGAAGGTTCGGACAAGGATGCAAAGGTTGCCGGAGTTCTGAAAAAAATGGAAGATCTGACGATATGGGTGAAATATCTGGGCAGCTACCCGGCGGATAGGACCGCATCCTAAAAACACCTATCGAGCCCGGCGCAATCAAACGATCATCAAGGTTCCAATTTTCGATGGGTCATATAGGCAAGAACTTCAGTGCTTATCAGAGATTTAATCTGTTCGAAGGAATTGGCAGAATCTCCGGAATTTGATTGAAGGGCTTTTTCCAGCTGATCGGCGAGTTGGTGATTTTTTTCCAACAATATTTTGTGCTGGTCATGAACTTAAAGCTGCCGGGCAACCCGGGCGATGATTTCATCCGGATCAAAGGGTTTGGTGATAAAATCCACCGCCCCCAGAGAAAGACCGCGCACCTTATCCTCGGTTGCCTGCAGGGCCGATAAAAAAATGATGGCGGCATTGCGGGTGGTTTCATTCGCTTTGAGTCGGGCACAGGTTTCATAACCATCGATCCCGGGCATCATGATGTCGAGCAGGATAAGATCGGGATTTGCCTTTTCGGCAATCCGCAAAGCGTCTTCTCCTGAGCGTGCACTCAACAGTTTGTAACCCTGACCACCCAGGGATTGATGCAGCATTTTAAGGTTGATGGCATTGTCATCCACCAGCAGGATGACGCGCATATCAGAAACTGTGTTTTTTGAGGGATTATTTTGCTTTTTGCTGAATTCAGTCATTTTTAATCCTTTGAAGCTTTAGTGCTCTACAAAATTAAACCGGGTGTCAATCACCCGCTGTTTCAGCATAGACTAAAAAAAATTGCGTTTTCTGTCAAATCGAATCTGATTTGAACAAAGCTTATGCTTGCATTGGAATTTTTTATTCGATAATAACCCATTGCGATGCAGATTCATTATGACAGGCTTTTAGCCGGAGCGCAGCGTGCCAGAGGCACGGCCGTAATTATCGATGTCTTCCGCGCCTTTACGTGCACACCGTTGCTGTTTTCGCTGGGTATTGAAAAAGCGATTCTGGTTGCCACCCCGCCGGAAGCCTTGGCACTCAAAAGCCATGATGAAGCGCTCCTGCTGAGCGGTGAAGTCAAGGGCATCCCGATCGAAGGATTTGATCTGGGGAATTCTCCCAGTGAAATTCTTAAACGGGGAGCATCCTATTTTAAGGGCAAGACCGTGGTTCAACGCACCTCCGCAGGTGTTCAAGGGGTTCTGGCAGCCCTGGATGGTGCGGATGAGGTCTTGCCGGCCAGCTATAATATCGCCGGCGCAACCGCAGATTACATTCTTGCAAGGCGGCCTGAAAGCGTTAGTCTGGTAGCCATGGGTTGGGATCTGAAGGAAATCGCGCCGGAGGATGAATGGTGTGCCCGCTATATCTCACATCTGTTGGGCTTCAGCGAATACAATCACAACGAAGCCTTGCGTGAGATTCTTTTCAATAAAACCGCCCAGCGGTTTCTGCGAACGGACGAACCGGATTTTCCGGCCGAGGATCCCAGCCTTTGTTTGCAAAGGGATGTTTATGACTTTGCCCTCCAGGCAAAGCGCCGGGAAAACCGGGTTGTCGTAAACAAAATTGAAACCCGCTAAATATTTTTGAATAGGCTGTTGCGATTTAAAATTGAGGGTATTAACTTGAATCTGTTGCAAATATATTAAAAAATAGGCGCGCTACAGTTGGAAGTCAGCTAAAGTGACTAAAGTTAATGAATTCTGCCCGTCGAGAGCCTCCCTTCGAGGGCCTCAGGGTCTAACGACAGGGTCAAATGACTGGGTCGAACGATCATTTTAATTAAAAGATGGAGCGCAGCGATACCCTAACTTTAGGCACTTCAAACTTTAGATCACTCTAGGCACTTTTTTTTAACGTTTGACCGAAACCAGCGCGGATCATGAACGGAGATCCAACTACTTTAGAATGGGAATAAGTATTCATGCGCTTTAATAACATGTGGACCTATCGTCGGATTTTATTTTCCAGGGGCTTTGCATCTGCAGTCTGGCATTCCAGAAAAAATCTGATTGCCGACGAACACAGTCGTCCCCTGACAGCCGGACCCTATATGGCGGAATTCGACATTACCTATCAGTGTAATTGTCGCTGCCGGATGTGCCAGCGCTGGAAAGATGGGCGCACAAATGAGTTGAGTCTGGATGAATATCAGCGACTTGCCGGGGTGCTTCACGAAATGGGCTCTCATCAAATCAGTATCGCCGGCGGAGAACCTTTGCTGCGAGAGGATGTGTTTCCCATCATAAAAAGTTTCAGCGGCCGGGAAATGTCCGTTAATTTATGTACAAACGGCCTTTTGCTTGAAAAATATGAGGATCAAATTTGCAGCAGCGGACTGACGTGCGTCACGGTCTCTCTCGACGGCGCTTCAGACGAAACTCATGATGAAATGAGGGGAATGCCGGGATCCCTTAAACAGATAGAAGAAGGCATCAAGCGTTTGCTGGGGCACTCCAGGTCATCGCGACCCATCCTGCGCGTTAGGATGACCATATCAAATCAAAATTCGAATGAAATAGGCGCCTTTTATCAAAAATGGCATGCTGTCGCTGATGATGTGTTGCTGCAGCCTGTCCATCACTGCAATGACGCATATTATACAGGTATGGATGAAGCCGAATTATATCTTGATCCCCGGGTAATTGCCCGGGAAATTGCGGATACGCCCCTGGAAAACGACGGTTACATGAAACGCCTGATCGAAAGTCTCAAATCCTGTGGCTCTTTTCCCCATCATCAATGTTATGCCGGAGTCATGATGGCCCGCATCGATCCCTGGGGCAATGTCTACCCGTGTCTCGAGCAGCATTCACGGGTCGGGTCCATACGAGAGAAAAATTTTGGGACCATCTGGAATTCTGAAGTTTTAAGCCGGGAGCGCAAACGTCTGGCAAACCACCGAACATGCCGCTGCTGGTATAACAATACGGCTTTAATCGGACATTACGGCAATCTGCTCAAAAACTCCCGAATTCAAATGCTGTGGGATTTAGCCCGCCAGAATATCGGTTGTTACCTGCCCCGGATTTTTTCCGAGAAAAATTAAAAAAACGCTAAATCGATCGAAAACCCACCAATTTCTGTTTTTTTTCATCCCAGAGCTTCAACTGCAGACACTTAAAGCTCTTAAACAGCGTAAGCGGTTTAACTGCTGATAGAGAGGGCGTTGCATCGTAACACCGCTGCAAATTATAATTGGGAATCCGAGGACGCAGGTGGTGAATATGGAAAAAGGTGAAAATTCGGACCAGCAGCGCTGCAGCCACAACAGTCAGGCCCAGAATGAACCCATAGGAAACTCCGGCTCTAAAAGCAAAAACCATCAACAAGCATAACAGCAGATACGGAATAAGGGTATTTGCAAGCTGCCAGCTTGCCTTCCAGACACTTGGGCGCTGGTATTGTCCTATAGCCTGGTACCCGTCGGGTCCTGCTGATTTAATCTTTGCCAGATCGAAATTTTCAGACAATTCCGGTCTCCTTGAATCTTGCGCCGATACGATCAAGATTCAATAAACGGTTTGAAACATCATTCACGATCTTTTATGAGACTCAAGTAAACCGCGCAACACCCGCTTCATCATGGCAGCATCTTTGTGAGGCTGGGGTGATTCGTTAATCAGCGTCACATTCAGATTGCGTTTTATCAGCGCTTCGGCCAGGGGTTCAAAGAATTCTTGGGTCGTCTTTAGATGCTTGCGCTCGCCTTTCTCCCCGTAAGCAATGCCGGAAAAGTGGGCATGCAAAGATTTTGGCAGCTTTTTTAAGATCTGCGTATAATCGATTTCTCCCTGCTGCCGGGCATACAGATGGGCAAAGTCAACACAAATGCCGCAGCCGGTGTCCTGCATCAATTTCAACAGTTCTTCCAGCGAGCCGAATTGAGACGGTTTGCCGGTAATTTCAGGGCATAATTTTACCTGCCACCTGTTTTGGGTGATCTTTCGCTGGATTTCCAACATGGCTTTTTTAATTAAGCGATAGGTCTGGGCCGCGGTCTTTTTCTGATAAAAGCCGGCATGCAACACTACATTTCGGGCACCCAGAGCGGCGGCTCTTTCGCAGGAATCCAGGATGCGCTTTTTGCTGGCAACGACCTTTTCTTTCTCATCCGACGCCAGGTTAATGTAATACGGCGCGTGAACCGATAAGACAACTCCTTTTTCTTTTGCCAGGGCACCGACTGCCCGGGCATCAGCCATTGACATCCGCACCCCGTAAGTAAACTCAACCTCCATACAGTCCAGCTTCATGCGGGCAACCTTTTGAATGCCTTTCAGATTCCCCAATCCGCCGGATCCCGCCGGTCCGATTTTTATCATTTGTATTTTAGACAGGATTTACAGGATTATTTGTTTTCATCACTTTCCAGATGAAAGTGATGAAACTAAATCCCGCCCTACGGGCGAGAAAAACTTTGTATAAAACTTCATATCTATAACGTAAAACCGAAGTAGGGCCGGCCTCCGTGCCGGCCAGGATACGGCGGCCATGGAGGGCCGCCGCTTGAGGTCGGCACAGTGGCCGACCCTACTTTGCTTTTCATCTGGCGATTAAATCTGCGATAATCTGCGTAATCTGCGGAGAAATTAAGCAGCGTTTCGATTATCTGATACATTCGGTACCAGCATCTGCAGCTCGAAGTTCAGGGTTGCAAAGTAGTCTGCCACGGTTTCCGCGCGTCTGATCAGCTCCACCGCGCCGTTTGTTCGCAACAGCAATTCTTTGGGGCGCAGGCGGCCGTTATAGTTAAAGCCCATGGCATGACCGTGCGCGCCGGTATCGTGGATCAACAACCGGTCGCCATTTCCAATCTCGGGAAGAAGCCGCTGAATGGCAAATTTGTCATTATTCTCGCACAGCGAACCGACCACATCCACTTTTTCAAAGTGTTGCTTGGGATGTTTTCCGATAACGCTAATGTGATGGTAGGCACCGTAGATGGCCGGCCGCATTAAGGCGGACATGCACGTATCCACACCAATGTATTTGCGATAGGTGTTTTTCTGATTGATGGCGGTAGTCACCAATACCCCGTGAGGCCCGGTCATGTATCGCCCGCTTTCGATATAGAACCGCGGCAGAAAGCCGTTGCGCTTCTTAAAATTTGAAAAAAGACCGGATATTTCAGCCGCCATTGAATCGATATCAAGCGGCTCCTGTTCGGGTTGATAGGGAATACCCAGCCCGCCGCCGAGGTTGATGAAATCAAAATCAATATTCAGCTCTTTTGAAACCCACCCCACGACTTCCAGAAGCATCGCCGCGGATTCAACCATGTATGCATAACTCAGCTCATTGGATACCAGCATGGTGTGCAGCCCGAATCGGCGCGCCCCCCGGGCTTGGGCAGCCTTATACGCATTAAGGATCTGCTCGTGAGCCACCCCGTATTTCGACTCCACGGGATCGCCGATAATGCTGTTTCCGGTTCTGCGTGGACCGGGGTTGTATCGAAAACTGATGGTTGCCGGCATCTGCGGTACTTTAGAAATCAAAGACACATCATCCAGATTTAAAATGCAGCCGCCATCGGCCGCGGCCGCATCGAATTCATCTGCAGTTGTATTGTTTGAAGAAAACACGATATCTTCACCGCGGGCGCCTATTTGACGGCTAAGCATCAGCTCCGCTATCGAGCTGCAGTCAAACCCGAATCCTAAATCTTGCATGATTTGGAGGATGCGCGGATTGGGCAGCGCTTTGACCGCAAAATATTCTCTGAATCCGTTCAGCGAGGAAAATGCAGCAATGAAGTTCTGCCCGGTTTCCCGGATGCCGGTTTCGTCATAGATGTGAAACGGCGTTCCATAATGATCGATTATCTCATCCAGTGCAGGTAAGAGTCTGTTCTCAAATGTTTTCGACATCGGCATTGTTCATTCTCCGTTCAGGTTCACAGATTACGCAGATTATCGCAGATTTTTCAATGTGATTGACAAACGCAGGACGGCAGGGTGGGGCCGACCTTCTTAAATCAAGTAGGGCAGCCCTCTGTGGCTGCCTTTTCCTGGCCGGCACGGAGGCCGGCCCTACTAGGTTCAAAAAAAGGGGAATCGGATAGGAAGCCGGATAGCTATGAGGCCAGAAAGCTCGGAAGCTTTTATGCCTCCAAGCCTTCCAGCATCCTGGCATCCCAGCTTCAAGCCTATGAGCTACGAGCTATTTGCCTGACACCTCAAAACAAATTATCTTAGCGCCTTTTTGATTCTGGCCATGGCTTCTTCAACATTTTCATAGTCATTAAACGCGCTGATTCGAATGTAGCCTTCGCCGCATTTCCCGAAACCGGCTCCCGGCGTGCAGACCACACCGGCCTTTTCCAGAAGCAGGTCAAAAAACTTCCAGGAATCGGTTTTCCCATCGATCCAGATGTAGGGAGAGTTTTCCCCGCCCACACATTCATAGCCGAGGGTCTCCATTTCTGTTCGGATCAGTTTAGCGTTCTTTAGATAATAATCAATCAAGGCCCGGGACTGGGCCCGACCTTCTTGACTGTAAATCGCTTCGGCAGCCCGCTGCACCGGATAAGAAACCGCATTAAATTTGGTGGACTGGCGTCGAAACCATAGATCATGGACGGAATGGGTTTCGCCATTGCCCGCGTAGGCCATGCAGGATTTAGGCACCACCGTGTAGGCACAGCGCGTGCCGGTGAACCCGGCGGTTTTGGAAAAACTTCTGAATTCAATAGCGACTTCCCGCGCCCCCTTAATCTCAAATATCGATTTCGGCAGGTCTGCGTTCTGAATGAAAGATTCGTAAGCAGCATCATAAAGAATCAGAGCCTGGTTTTTTTTAGCAAAATCCACCCAATTTTGAAGCTGGGATCGGGTGATGGCGGCGCCGGTGGGGTTGTTGGGAAAACACATGTAAATCAGATCGATATTTTCCCCCGGTAAATCCGGGATAAAGCTGTTTTCACGGGTACTTTCCAGATAGGTGATGCCGTCATAGCGCCCGTCACCAAAAGAGCCGGTGCGCCCGGCCATCACATTGGTGTCCAGATAGACCGGATAGACCGGATCGGGAATAGCGATGCGGGTGTCGTCTGAAAAAATTTCCTGGATATTGCCCGTGTCACATTTGGCCCCATCGCTGACAAATATTTCATCAGCAGAAATTTCGGCCCCGCGGTCCTGATAGTCGGCTCTGGCTATTTTTTCGCGCAGAAATTCGTAGCCCTGTTCCGGACCGTATCCGCGAAACGTATCATCATTTGCCATTTCATCCACCGCCCGGTGAAAAGCTGCGATGCAGGCTTTTGGCAGGGGCCGGGTAACATCCCCGATGCCCAGCTTGATGATATCTTTGTCCGGATTTGCTTCTTGAAATTCATCGGTGCGCCTTCTAATTTCCGAAAACAAATACGACGCCTGCAGTTTCAAGTAGTTTTCGTTGATCTTGATCATGTCTCAGCACCTCTTGATGATTTAATATGATTTCGTGAAACTATATGTAGTGACTAAAGTAAAAAGTGATCTAAAGTGCCTAAAGTTAAGGAATTCTGTCATTTAAATATAAAAAGATGGAGTGTAGCGACACCAAAATTTTAGGCACTTTAGCTCATTTTAGGCATTTTAGGCACTTCAAACTTAAGTTCACTCTTGTCCGCCGTGCATTTTGGAGGATTAGTCACTTACAATTACAGAAGCGATTTTGAAACTATTTCTAATCGATACTATCGATGGGTATTCTCGCAGTTTCCTTATAGGTCGACAGCACGATGGCGGTTTGAGTGGATTGCACCGCGGCAATAGCCGCGATTTTATCCCGCGTGAGCCGGCCGAGATCTTTGGTGTCGGCCGCCCGAATTTTGACAAGAAATGCATCCTCGCCCGCCACGTAGTGAACCTCCTGGATCTGTTGTATCCTGGATAACTTTTCCCCTACTTTTTTTTCATCGCAAAGCTTATTTATTTTAACCCTCACAAATGCCACCAGGCTTTTGGCAAACCGCTGCGGGTTCAACCTGACCTCATAACCGTCGATGAAGCCCTGTTTTTCCAGCTTGCGGATTCGTTCCAGCACGGCTGAGGGCGCCATTCCCACCTGCCGGGCCACCTCGACATTGGGAATGCGGGCCTTCTCCTGCAATATTTTCAGTATTTTCAAACTAACCGCGTCAATCATTCTTATTTATTCCTTTTTTACGAATGATTATTCTAAATTATGCTGTTTGTCAAGAATTATTTGCTGTAAAATGGTAGGATAAATGAATTTTTTGCGGGGAATTTCACTGCCATCTACTTTCTGACGGTCTCAGGCCTCTGCCATTCGTTTTTTGACACCTGCATCCGCCTGCGGCGGAACACCTGAAACCTACTTGTTCCTGAAACCTGATACCCGAAACCAGTGAGATGCGGTTAGCAAGAATAGTGAATTTGTTGATTGGCTGAATCATAAAATAGTTTAAAAGGGATTGAATCCTTTGATTCATTGTTTAAATCTGCGATAATCTGCGCCTGCCCAGTTGAATGTCGCTTTGCGACCCCACTGAAAGTGGGATTCAACCGGGGTAATCTGCGGACCGGAACCCTGCTTGTGGGGTCGTCTTGTGGGGTCGAAGCCCGAAGCGCGAAGCCCCATCTTAAACCCGGCCGCCAGCGGCCGCTTCACGTTTCTTTTTCAAAATTACATCGAAGTATTAACATACCCTCTTCCAGGGTGGTTTCCACCTTGTAAGGTAGTTTGTTAAACAGCTTGATCATGCCTTTATTGGTAGAAAGCATATAGGCTACCAGGCTGGTAATGCCGGTTTCGCAGGCAGCCTCGACAATTTTTTCTAATAGAACGCTGGCAATTCCCTTAGCCTGCCATTCTTTCGAGACAGAAAATGCAACTTCCGCAACGGTACCCTCTTCAAGCGCATACATTCCAAGACCGATAACTTTTTCAAACCCGATCTCACCGGTAACCGCAACAATCGAAAGATTTTTAATATAGTCTACCAGGAACATATCTTCCATATCTTCTCTATAAAAACTTCTTCGTATACCAAAAAATCGGGTCTGGACATCCTTTTCATCCAGGTTATAAAAATGTTCCTGAATTAAGCGACCATCAACCTGTTTTGCCGGCCGAAAGGTCACCTCTAGACCATCGTAGACCCGGGTTTCTTCCATTCTGGCCGGGTAGACACCAAACAAGGATTCATTCAGCGATCGATTGCGATCGATGAGTCCGGATTCCTGAGCCGTGTGAAAAAGCTCATCGCGAAAATTCGGATGGGCCAAACTGATCATCGCCATCGCTCTTTCTTCAATATTCTTGCCGAAAAGATTGACCATTCCAAATTCACTGACTACATACGAAACATACCCTTTGGGAACCAAAATTGAACCCACATCTGATTTCGGAATAATCCGGCTGATTTTATCGTCTATGCTTCTGGCCGAAATGACAATAATCGATTTGCCCAAAGGAGACATGGCCGCTCCCATAATAAAATCGAGCATACCGGTTACCCCCGAAAAATGGTTCTGGGGTAACGCATCGCCATAGACCTGCCCGGTAAGATCCATGGTGCGCGCAAAATTTATAGCGACCATTTTGTGGTTTTGAGAAATGATGGCAGGGTGATTGACATAATCAGACGGTCGAAACTCAAGGGCCACATTGTTATGCAACACTTGATAAAGCTCTTTACTGCCAATGGCTCCGCTGGCGATGAGTTTGCCCTCGTTTAAACCTTTATAGCGATTGGTAACCACGCCTTTAGAGACCAGTCCCATTAAATCATCGGTCAAAATTTCCGTATGAACACCGAGATCGTTCTTCTCTGCGAAGGCATCAGCGATCGGCCTGGAAAGTTCTGCCAAACCGAGCTGAATGGTGGAACCGTCGTCTACCAGATTGGCAGTTATGCCCGCAATTTCAGCGGCGGATTCATATTCGGGTAGTTCATATGCGCTCAACAGTTCTTCTTCGTGTTCAACAATTACGTCAACATCATTCAAATGGATAAAGCTGTGCCCCGGCACGCGGGGCATCCTGGGATTCACCTGAACGATCACCATATCCGCGGATTGGGCCGCTGCCAGCGTGACATCCACAGAAATACCCAGACTCAGCCAACCATGATCATCCGGCGGTGATACCTGGATTAAAGCAATATGAAGCGGAAAAAGCCTTTTTTTGAATAAATCGGGAACCGCACACAGATTCATCGGCGTAATAAATCGTTTGTTGGCGCGCAGGCCCTTGGTTTGATCGGAGCCCTGGTAAATGGATCGCAAATGGAAACTGTGACCGCGATATTCATCTGCCATCAGTGCCAAAAGGGATCCTTCGACACTTAACAGGCGCACAATTTCTACATCTGAATAAAAGCTTGCATTATCCATGAGCGCATTGACTAAATGCTGAGGCTCTCCGCATGAAGAACCGATAAACACCCTTTGACCGGCGCGGATCAGACGAACCGCTGCATCGGCGGTCCGAAGCTTGGATTTGTAATTGTCGTCTAATGTGTTTGCTTTCATTTGAGGCACCCTTATGCTTTATTGCAGTGATTATGGGTTTAACGATTTTAGGCTTAAATTATGAAAAAAATATTGACTTTTATTTCTTTATCCGTATTGTAGCAAACCCTTAACCTTTTAATCGGATTCGTTCAATCATATGATGTCATTATCAAATCGCAATAATACAATAAATGGCAGAGTCTTTTAAGTCTCTGCCGATTTTTTTTCTATCCTAAGGAGATAACTTATGTATTTTGAAGCTGTATTTCAACCATCAAATGACACCGATTACAATTCTGATATTGCCGGTTTTGTGGGCAAAAAAGTGGCCATTCGAGAAGGCTGGATCCTGGAAGAAGGGCCCCACAGAGGACAGCAATGTTTTTATATGCCCAACTCAACGATTGGCTGCATCCCCGCCAGCGATCTTCAAGAACTCAAAAATATTCCCTACGTCCAGTGGAAAGAAATTCTTAATCAGACCGGCCTCGACACGCAATAGAGATCTTTGATCATAAAGGTGCCGGGTTGATGATATAAATTGAATGGGTCTAACGGTGATCGGGGCCGGCCCGATCCGTTTGCACTGCTGTAAGATAAAAAATCATTGCAAAACAGATGCACAGTATGGTTCTTATGGATCAAAATGCTAATTTCCAGAGGTAGATTTGTGGAAAAATGAAAAATTTGTTCACTTGGAGTTTATTCCGGTGGCAATAATTTAGGATTTCAAATTCCCGGTTTTTTAGATCTTGAGAGTCCGTTGAGACCTTGAGATAAGCGAAATTCCGAGGTATCACAATAAAGATAAGTTTTAGAATTTATTTTTGATAATATATCACAGTTTTAATATATTTTTTTGTTATAATTTTTTATCAACAAAAATGTTGGTTTTTATTGTAATAATTTATAAAGATCTTCAAATTTGGAAGCGTTATCTTGGTTTGTTCAAATGGTGAGACTTGCTATTCTGTAAGATATGCGATGGGAATATCCGAGATCAGTTTTGATATCTATGGGATGTGTAATTTTCGGGCTAACAGGTGTGCGGGCGTTTATCCCGCACATCCAGTTCAGCCCGTTGTTAGCGTTTTTGAGTATTAGACAATTAGAGTGTCGTAATAATAATTGCTTTGTAGTTTAAATAATTTTGATTTTGAATTTAATTTATTTGTCACTTCTTTAAACTCATATGGATAGTCGAATTCTTTATTTAGCTTTTCGCGATAATAATATAAATTAACGATCATTAAAGCGGCTATTGAGTTTAAAACGTTTTTTAGGTTTGCTTCGTTAAAATATATATTTCTTTGATGTTTTACATTATTGTAACTCTTCCACCAGTCAGGATTTTGTTCCCCTTGCCAATTAGACCATGGAGATAGAGTGAGTCCATAACGGTGGCTGTATGCTTTTTCATCAATAAAAGACGACAATTTTTCTTTTATTATTTTTCTATATTCGTTTATATTTTCTGGCTTTTTGCTTGGAGAAAGTAAAACACATAATTCCTTCATGACAACATCAATCTCTGATGAAGAGGCTAATAAAATATGGGCAAGTTCAATTGAATATGTTTTAAAATTTGCTTCGATAAACTCTATGTACCTTGCGACACGTCCCAAATCATTTTCTAAGGCAATATAGTAATTCCAGTGGATATGTGTTTTTGAAACTTCAATCACTTTTATTCCTTTATTAAACGCTAACATTAGTAATTAAGTGGAGATCTCGCTTTAGGCACAAGCTGACGCTCAGATATCCGATTCTTTAGCTCATCGTAAAAAACTCAAAACTCTCTTCAATTAATTTATGATATCATAGGTTCTTAAAAGATCAATCAATAGAAACATTACCGATCGTCCAGGGCATCATTCAATTCCTGGTCCGTAATTCGGGCATACTGCATGGAATAAACCGGGTTGGTGTGTCCGAGCTGCCTTTGCACGGCTGCGATATTGCCGGTCTTATTGATAAGGTGCCTGCCCATGGCATGCCGAACGTCATGCGGGGTATGGCCCCCTACCCCGCCCAGCTCGCAAACCTCATTCCAAACCGTATTGATCACCCCCGGGTTCAGCCGACCATTGCCGTGGACGATGGTTGAAGAAGATAAAAACAGCGCCGGCGATTGCCATTTTTTAAAATCAGTATCTCTTTCTTTTTGAACATAATCTTCGATGGCGGTAATTCCTTCCCGTGAAATCTTATACCCATGCGTACGTCCCCCCTTTTCTTCGACATTGATCAGACGCCTTTCAAAGTCCACATCCTCAAGATCGATGTTGCGGACCGCAGACCGGCGCATCCCGGTTTCAATCAAAGTATAAACGATGGCCCGGTTGCGGTATGGCCGGTATCCCTTCCTCATCGGGCGCTCTTTGCCCCGGTAGCGGCTGCGGTCTTTGGAGCGTCCGCCGATCACAGGCAGCCTATCGGCAGCATCCAGGATCCGCCGGCGCTCAGAGGCTGTGATGGCCCGTTCAACCTCAAGACCGGTGCCGACCGGCATCAGCTTGATTTTGGCCATGGGGTTATCCAAAGGGAAAGGTTTTAATTTGTGGATCCACTTGGCAAAGGTTTTTAAATGCGCCAGAATGCGATTGACGGTCTGGTCGCTGTAACCTCCCCTTCCCTTTGCCCGATCCTTTTTTTTCAGATGATCTGCAAAAGCTTTTGACAGCCGGGGCGACCACAAAGGCCGATCCTCTCGACCGGCGTCAGCAATCATAAAATCAAGAAAAAGATTTAAGTCTCTTCTCTGCACTTTTTGTGAGCTTTTTGAGGTGGTGACTTCAAAGCGAAAATAGGCCGCAATCCAAAACGTGATCGTGTCCGGATAGCCTTTTTTGATCTCAATTAAGTCCCCCGAAATCTTTCGTGTAGCGTTTTGTTGGTCGTTTTTCACCGGATTACTTAGGATTTTAAGCATTATCCAAACAAATTGCTACACAAAAGAAACCTTTTGTTTAGTATTTTGTCAAACGCGGACGGCAAAATTAAAGCGGCGTTTTATTTTTTATGGCTTTGATTATTGAACTAAAAAATAATCAAGAAACATCGGAGTAAAGGAAGGTTGGAAAGTGGCATTCAGGCAGTCTCATCAGAAACATTTATCCCGATAGAAAGTGCCAATCATAAAAAAATAATGAGTGTCTGCGATTATTCATCACCCACCCACCACCCTAAAAAAAGCATTTATTAAAAAGTATAAACATTTTCAACTGCCTTTTCTATTAGGGCTAACAGCCTCTGCAATCTACTTTTCCCGCCATGGTTTATGCGCTTTATAGCTTTCTAAACGCTTTTGATGTTCAACCAATTTTTCTTCATCACCGCTTTTTTTTAATAAAGAAATGGCTTTTTCTTGACTATCTATTGCTTCCTTGAACATCCCCGACTCGGCGTAAGCAGCAGCTAAAGTAGCCAATACGGTATAACCCGAGTCGAGCTCCATGGCCTTCTGTGCTAATGTTATAGCTTTAAGACCATCCCGATATTTTTCATCTGAGCAAGTCGCATAGAGCCAGGCTAAATTATTGTACGCCATTGGTTGGTGTGAATCCAGTTCCAATGCCTTTTTATAGTCTTTTATGGCTTTATCATAGATGCCATTTTCGCCCCAAGCAGATCCCCTGAAATTATATGCCATGGCTTCCTGGTTTTTGATCTCTATCGCCATAGTAAAATCCTTGATGGCTTTACCTAGCTCGTTTTGCTTTTGCCAAACATAAC
>Ga0255055_10000452_pt1 | contig 32022 bp, 40 predicted proteins | sample JV7_2_27_MG_FD_188633 | JGI IMG/M metagenome (GOLD analysis project Ga0255055, IMG submission 188633) | Seawater microbial communities from Jervis Inlet, British Columbia, Canada - JV7_2_27 | ecosystem: Environmental > Aquatic > Marine > Inlet | place: Canada: British Columbia | collected...
AATTATTTTTCTCAAGGTAACAGATAAAGCAGATTTGGATTTTCCTAACTTATTAGCTAACGCCTCTAAAGAAATTTTTCTTGGAATTTCAAAAAAACCTGAAGAAATAGCATTATTTAAGATTGTTGATTCATCCAAAGTTAATTTGTTTTTATCGTCGTCAACATTATAAGGAGAAGTTCCAATTCTGAGCAGTGTATGTTCGATTCCTTTCTGTTCAAAAAGGGTTAAAAGATCGTCTATACTTTTCCTACTTGATACTACCCTCCAATACGCGTATCCCTCTCTTACTCTCACTGGAAAGTTAATTAGAACGCCACATTTGATTATTGCGTATAATAAAAATGGATCCCTAGTTTTTACATTAAATTTAACTCTCGTTTCTTCTTTTTCTAATACGCTAAATTCAATTACAGATTTATGGTTCCTTATTTCGTCTATTATTAAATCGATGCTATGATGAAAAATTTCAATTATTGAATTTCCAATAGAATTTTCAAAATCATAAGGTAGAAAATGTTCGATTTCCATTCGGACATCATGGAATTTCCTGAAAATTTCCGAAATCCATATTTGGTCTGGAAATTTAATCCTAATCCTCGCTAAACTCGATTTGGGGGAATCCATCGTAATTAGTAGTAAAGAAGATTTTAAAACATTTTTTAGAATAAATACAAATAATAATAAATATAGAAAGAACTTTGCTATATTATAATTATGGTGGAAAATAAGCGATTGCTTCTGGGAATCTGTGGAAGCCCAAGAAATCAAGGAACTGCCTATGCCGTTCAATACGCCCTAAACTACGCTTCAGAGAAGTTTGGATTTGATAATGAATTCTGGACAGTACGAGGAAAAGAAATTAAATATTGTACTCATTGCGACTATTGTATAAGAGAGAAAAAAGGATGTATAAATGAAGATGACATTCAAAACCTTTACCTTAAATTAGAAGAATCGAAATTTTTACTTTTAGGAACACCGGTTTTTCAAGGGAATCTTTCGGGACAATTAAAAACAATACTAGATCGCTGCCGTGGGTTAGTTGCTAAAAATCCAAATGTTTTTAAAGGTAAGATTGGAGCTGCTCTTGCGGTAGGTGGAGACAGAAGTGGAGGACAAGAAATTGCAATAAGAAGTATTTTAGATTTCTACCAACAAAATCACATGGTTTCCGTATCAGGAGGCGCGTTCGGAGCGAATTTGGGCGCATCCCTATGGAGTCATGATAGTGGTAAAGAAGGCGTTCAAAACGATGAAGAAGGATTAAGAACAATTAGAAAAGTTATAAAAAGATTAGCAGAGTTTAAGAAATAAAATAAACAAATAACTTTACTTATTATTACTTATTTAACTCCAAACAATTTCTTAGCTTCCTTCTCTCTGAGTCCAGAAATACCCCAAAGCTCTTTAAACCAATATTTTCCGTCCATAATTACTACTGGCGTATTCACAATACACCCATCCGCGTCACAGAAAGTTTTAGTGAAGTTTTTATCGTGTAACAACTTATGAACGAATTCTTCGTCGTCTATGTCACGCTCTATATATTCGACCTCGTGTTCTTTAAGCCAATCAACTAACTCATGACATCTGTGACAGTCTTCTTTTGTAATAATAATAGGAACTTGCATTTTGCTCATAATATTTATATCATATCTACACACTATTAAAAAAGTTTAGTTTCTATTCTATAAGTTATCAAAAGCGAAATATAATAACAAATCAAATTTACACGAATATCTTTTATAAATTATACAAAATTTTCATAACATTATGTTAAGATTAAAAAAATCGAATGTAATAAAAAGAGTGAAGAGCGCACATTTTATTGGTAGACAACTGTCCCGGCTTAAGTTGGGCCAGTCCTATTATTCAATTGTGGTATCTACCGTTAGTGCTATATCATTAATATCTTTAGCTTTTGAGATAAGTTTTTGGATGTTACTACTTACTTTTCCGGTACTTTTGCTTGGAACATTTGTAATTGGTTATTTCATGGATATTTATAATATAAACACTATGGATAAACTAAAAGCAAATGAAATAGGGAATCGGTATCTTACTACCAGTGATTTAAAGAGCCAAGAATTTCAGCTTTTGCAAACAGAAATTGTTCTTGAAGCATTGAAGGCTATTCAAGAAGATCGCCAATTAGATCCTAAGGACTTACTAAAGAAGTATGATCTTTATTTCAGAAAGTGGAAGTCCCCCTATAAATAAGATAAGATTTTATATCATTTGTTTTAACAAACAACGAATTGCATTGATTATTTTATCATCTTCATTAAGAACATTAATAGAAAAATATTCTATAGACAGTCCACACTTTTCTAACTCCTCCATATCGAATTTCTCATAAATCATATCGGAAGTTATTTCTTCTTTATCGTTATATTTATTGCCAATAATAAGTATTGGCATACTTTCTCCCTTATCTTGACACCTGTTTAAGACTAACTGGAACATTTCAATGGTTTCTTTAATAGAGTCCTTATTAGAAGCATTAAAAATTAAAATAAAGCCTTGAGCATTATCTATACAATCTTCATACAATCTAATTCTTTCCTCATCCGTATCCTCGTCAATACATTCGTAAGTCAAAACTTCGATGTTATCAATAATAAAATCATAAATTTTACTTGTTAAATCTCTCTTCATATTATTGTTCTTATATTGTAGGAATTGAATAACCTCCAAATTTTTAACGAGCTCCGTTTTTCCTGAGTTTCTAGGCCCAAAAATATAAATTTTCTTTAAATTTCCTTTACCTACTAAATGAGTCGTTAAATCTAACTGGGGGGTCATTTTTTCTAGATATTTGTTGAAAAGCGTTAAGAATTCTTTTTTAAATTTTTTCGGTGCTACATTTAGAATCTCTTTTTGATTTGTACGATTTTTATGACTATGTAGTAATTCTGTAAGTTCTTGAAGAGATTTAAGTTCAGAAGCGTAAGATTCTAGATCAGGGGCTTTAGATGATAAATAATTGTATACATCAGTAATTTCGTCGCGGAAGTAAGCTGCTCGAATCATATAAGTAATCATAAGGAGTTCTTTTCCCCCTCGCGCAAATTCTGAGTCAATATAAAAAATGTGATTAATGGTTTGGTACTTTCTATAAGTAAATATAAAATTTCCTTCTTCCTCAGTGAATTCCAGAATTCTACCTAAATCTGGATGTTCTTGAGAATTTAATGGAGAACTACTATGAAGTAGGTTAGGACCCAATATCGAATCAAAATAGCTGAGAGAGAGAATGACTTCCTTTGGCATAGTAATATTGTAATATTAAACGAAATTTGTTTTTATCTAGATTATATTTAAGATGTGATTAGTTTTATATAAAATGTTTTTTACCTAAAATTACATAGATATTAACCAATAATATGCTTAGATTTAATAAATTATAAAAATCAAATTTTAATGTTTGTTCTATATTACATACTTAATGGATTCTAATTCTCGAGATATAGAGTACAATCTCGCTATTAAAAATTTATTTCATGGTAAAATAATGGAACGTGCTTCTGCTGCAAGGCAGATAGGACATTTCAAAGAAGGAAGAGCGACAAACTTATTAGTAAGAGCCTTAAATTCAGAAGAAGACCCAATAGTTATGAACAGAATTATCGAAGCTATGGGAGAGATTAAAGATGCTAAGGCTACTATGGTTATCGTAGAGATATTGAAAAGAGAACTAGAAAAACATGAAAGCGAACAGGATAAAAGCCTTTTATTTTTGATTGTTGAGAGTTTGATGAAGATTGGGGATAAAAGGGCTTTAGAACATTTGGGAATACTATCAAGATCATGTGAAAGCGATTTAAAGAAGCTCACAGAAGAGGCGATCGAATGTATAGATCCCAACTGGAAGGAAAACATCACAGAAAATAGCAAAATCTAATAATAATAATCTTAAACTAATAATTAAAAAGTGAATGATATGTTCCCCGAATTTATTGAGAAATTAATTCAAAATGTTGGCGGTGAAAATGATTCCCAGGAATGGACGATTTTTACTCTATCTACATGCATGTGGTGTAAGAAATGCAAAACTTTTCTAAATGATAGGGGTATTAAATATCGCTATATAGATGTTGATAAAATTGATCCAAGCGAAAAATCAAAAGTTTTAGCATATTTGAGAGAAAATTACAAGCCAGAAAGAATATCTTATCCATTTGTTGTATGCGATGACAAATTTGTAGTAGGATATAATCCAAATAAGTATGAAGAATTAATCACCCATGGAGGAAATTAAAATGGATATGGAAACAACTGAAGGAATGAAAAAGTATGTTGGAATGGTTAGCCAGAAAAATAATTGGATTCTAAACAAAGACCAAACTACATTTAATGACTTAATTGATGGGTTAGTAGAGAATAAGAAGTCAATGGGTTATCAGTCTTGTCCGTGTCGTCTTGCTTCAGGAAATAGAGATTTAGATAGAGATTTAATATGTCCTTGTGATTATGCTTCCGATGATGCGAAAGAATTTGGAGCCTGCTATTGTAATCTGTATATGCGTTCAGACTTTTATAAGACATTTAAAACTGATTATGTAAATGTGCCAGAGAGAAGACCTATAGAAAAGGAGAAAGCAGTTTTAGACCATTTTAACAAATAAATTATCATCTTATTGTTCTATTCTTTAGATTTTCACCAAAATTATAAATCATCTGTTGGTAAGTATCAATTTTTTATAAATAAAAGCTATATATATTCCGAGTTCTCTTAATAATATATGCCAAATAAAGAAGAATTAACAGACGAAGAGTTGGAAGCAGAATTAGATAAAGCTTTTAAGACTAACGATGGAAAAAAAGACCATTGTGGTAGTCCAATTCCTGCAAATAAAGAAGTAGGACTTCAAAGAACAGGCGCAAAGCTAAAAAAAGAATAAAATAATTAATATTGATCCAAGAGCTTTTTTTTAAATATTTTTTAATTATTTTGGATTACTTAAATTAATTTAGAGATTTTTAATCTTAAACCAAATTTTTAATAGAGATTGAATTTGCCTTGAAGGAAAGAATTGAAGGGAGAAAAAATTTTCCTACTGACGAAGTGGACCCCGGAAACTTTTTGAGCGACGACGATGTCAGAAATTTAATTAAAGACCAAGATAAAATTAAGTTTGTACAAAATGACTATTATAAGCTTTATAATTGCGTTCATTGTGGTGAATGTGAAACAGAAGAAGAACGTCTACTTTTAAAACAGAAATATCTCGAAGATGGTAACAAGGTCGATGGCCTTGATGAGATGATAGAATGTTTCCGAGAATATCGTACCCCATATCCTTCAGATAAGATGCGGATTAAAAGACCTGAAGGAATTCCTACTGAATCAGATACGCTTTTTTACATGGGTTGTCTATCTACGATACGGATCCCAAGATACACAGAGCACTCGCTTAAATATTTGCTTAAACAAAAAGTAGATTTTACAATCCTTGAAAAGGAGATATGTTGTGGATGGCCCTGGTTTGCTTCAGGTTGTAATGAAGAGTTTGAAATTTGTAAAAAGGAAAACATCGAAATCTTTAAAGAATTCAAAAATGTAATTTGTTTATGTCCTGCGTGCTATTTTCTCTTCAATAAATATTATAAACCTTCCATGAAATCGGATACTGAATTTAAATATATATCTGATTATTTGAAACCCTCTGACAACAAAAAATCGGGAAAGGTAGGAGTACAACATCTTTGCCAACTAATGAACCGTGGTAGGAAGGGGGTTGATAAACGGGTAAACAACATCTTATCCAAAAGTGGATACGAAGTAGTCGAAATACCTCATTGGTGTTGCGGTGGTGGTCTGGGCTATATGCATCGTACTGATGTAATCGAAAAAGTTGCAAATAAAAGAATGAGCGATTTCGATAAAGCTGGAGGCGATTATTCGACGACTTACTGTCCGAGTTGTTGGTGGATATTAGCAAGGTATAGTAAATTATGCAAAATAAGTCCAAAAGCTAAAGATCTATTTGAATTACTAATATAAAAATGTAAAATGAACGAAGATTATAACTGTCCTTGTAGGGACGTCGATCCAGATCACTTCGTTACAAACGAAGAGGTATTAAAATTATTAGAAAATAAGGACGATTATAAATTCAATCAAGGAGACTATCTTAGGTTATATAATTGCGTTCATTGCGGAGCTTGTGGCACGCATTACGAGCGATTCCTATTAAAGCAAAAATTCTTGAGGGATGGAAATAAAATTGAAGGTTTAAACGAACAAATTGAAGTCCTTAAAACATACGGGACCCCATTTAAATTAAATAAGAGTCGTATTAAACCCATAGAAGGCATTAATGTAAAAAGTAAGACTTTGTTATACTTTGGTTGTTTTACTACCGTTAAAACTCCTAAATATGGCGAAAACATCGCAGAGTATTTGCTCAGCAAACACATAGATTTTTGCGTTTTAGAGAAGGAAATATGTTGCGGATATCCAATTTTATGTACTGGAGAGATGAATACGTACGATCTTCTAATTGAGAGAAATAAAAAGCTCTTTATCGAAATGGGATTCGAAAAAATTATAACAGTTTGTCCAAGTTGTTACATGGTATTTAAGAAACACTACCAAGAGTTAGATATTAAAATTGAATATTTTACTCAATATTTAACTCCCATAGTCGGAAAAGATAAAGGAAATCTAATGATTCAACATGCTTGCCCGTTAAAATATATAGAATTTCCGGATATAGAAGAAGATTTAAAACGGTTATATGAAAAGAGCGGTTATAATGTACTACCCATACCACATAATTGTTGTGGAGGGGGAGTGGGCCATCAACTACGAGTAGATATATCTGAAATGATTGCAGTTAAGAGAATGAAAGAATTTATGGACAATGGATACGATAATTCAAATGGGACAAAAAACAATAGTTACATTACCACCTATTGCCCTGATGCGTATTGGATTTTAAAATTCTATGGGAGAAAGCACAAAGCCAAACGGAAGCTTAAAAATATGTGTGAGTTGTTAACAGAATAAACACTAGTTAAAGAGTGCCAAAGAAAGATCATTGTGGATTTCTTTTAACACTTCCCAGATACTTACTACCCTTATTTTTCAAAATCTAATTTGCACAAAAATTTATCTTAAAGTCGGTTAATAATAAAAATTTTTATAATTTAAACGAATAAAAAATTTAAGAGAAAATTCAAATATTCACAATAGAAAGAAATTTAGATGGTGATCATATGTTATTTTCCCAAAATGAACTTGATAACGTAAAAAGAGAAATGGCAAAATTGAAAGGTAATGTTGTGCTGAAATTGTTTACCGATTTTAAAACTTTAGAAGACGGCTCAAAAATAAGGGCGTGTATGTCGTGTGAGGGCGCCTATAATTTGTTAGAAACACTTGAAGAACTATCAAACGGGAAGTTGGGAGTTGAGGAGATATCTATCGAAGAAACCCCCGAAGAAGCAATAAAATATAATGTTACCCGAATTCCGGCTATTTTATTCGTTGATGAAGAAGAGAAGGAAATTATCCGCTATTCTGCAAACCCCACTGGATCTGAATTAGTGCCCTTCCTAATGTCAATTAAATATTTTTCGGGCGTAAGGCCTTATTATGCAGACCAAATCCTAACTCATCTTAAAAAAATTAATAAATCAAAGATGAAAATTTTCATAACCCCAACGTGTCCATATTGTCCTGCGACCGTTCCAGTTTTGACTCTATTTGCTATAGTTTCTAAAGGGAAGATAACTGCTGAGGTTATTGATGTTAATTTAAACCCTGACATCGCAAGAAAGTATGAGGTTCAAGGTGTCCCATTAACTGTTGTAAACGAGAGTGAAAGAATTGTTGGGATGTTTACTCCACAAGATTTGTTAGATAAATTAACAAAGGGTCAAAGAGATTTTGGGGGAATGTATGCATAATCTGCATTTTAAGAGGTGGTTTAATAATGTCTCAGGATGATAAATATAAGGAAATTATTAAAAGAGAGATGGCGAAACTTACAAAACCTGTAAGGTTAAAGGTTTTTACATCTCAAAGAACAGAAGTAAATGGTAGTAAAATAAGGACTTGCATGGATTGTGGACAATTTATGTCGCTCCTAAGGATTTATGAAGAAAATTCGAATGGGATGTTAACAATCGAAGAACTATCAATAGATAGTAATCCCGAATTCGCTAAGCGCTATGATATTCAGCGGGTTCCAACCATTTTATTTGTTAATGACGACGGTAGAGAATTAATTCGTTATTTAGCAGCTCCAAAAGGCGGTGAAATCCAACCGTTTATCCAAGCACTTTTTACATTTGCGGGAGCGCCGAATTATTACGAAGCCACAATAAAACAAAATCTCGATCGTATTCAACCATCAACAATTAAAGTGATGATAACAGAAACATGTCCATATTGTCCTAGTGTTGTATCTACAGCCTCTCAATTTGCACTTGCATCTGATGGGAAAATTAAAACCGTTATCATTGATATTATGGCGAATCCGGATATTGGACAATATTATGACGCTTCGGGAGTGCCTTACACCATTATTAACGATAAGAAAACCCTCGTTGGAATGGTTGGGCCACAAGAAATACTACGAGCGCTTATCGGAGGAAACATAAAAGTACAATACTAAGTTAAAATACATTTTAGAAATCAACACCAAACAATTAGGTGTTACTAATATTTGGAAGTAGTGAAGAAATTGCCAATATCATACATTTATACGAGAATGATCCGCGAAGAGATTAAAAAGCTAACTAAGCCGGTGACATTGAAGATCTTTACTTCATCGAAGAACCCGCAGGAATCTGTAAAAATGATGAAGGTTATGGATATATATCAGGAAGCCTCTAATGAATTGCTTAAAATAGAAGAATATAAACTTGAAACCAATTCTGATCTTGTTAAAAAGTATGAAATTCAACAAGCACCTACTATTTTAATGACAAATGCTAGAGATCAAGTAATTATTCGTTATTTAGCTGTACCTACGGCTGCAAAAATTCAACCCTTTGTACAGGCATTAATGGTGCTTACTGGATCTCCTAATTATTATGAAAAGGTTATTAGAGAGAATCTGAAGAAAATTAAGCCTACAGTTATAAAGGTATTAATTACTGACTATTGTGCTTATTGTTCTACTGTCATATCAATTTGCAGTCAGTTCGCGTTAGCCTCAGAAGGTAAATTACAAGCATCTATTATTGACATAATGGCTTATCCCGATATTAGTGAACATTATAATGCTACAACGGTTCCAACTTTAATCGTTAATGAAGATAAAAAGCTAATTGGCGATATTACCGCTGAGGAGCTTTTAAATGAACTCATAGATAAGACTTTATGAATACAAAAATATAATAATTTAATATAACATAAAAAGAGGATTTTATAATGTTTAATATTGATATGGAAGGGATCGATCCAGAAAAGACTTACGATCTTATAGTTTTAGGGGGTGGACCAACTGCTATAGCTTGTGCAATTTATGCTGCTCGATTTGCATTGGATGTATTAGTCATAGGAAAAATTTTTGGGGGTTTAATTGCAACAACTCATCTTGTAGAAAATTATCCTGGAATCACCTCTACAAGTGGTCAAGGTTTAATGGAAATGTTTAAAGAACACATGAATTCCTTAAGTATTCCCTACATCACAGACGAAATTAGAAGTATAGAACAGGCAAGCGATCACTTCGTTCTGCACTCGTTTTTTCAAAAATTTAAAGCAAAAAGTGTTGTTATCGCCACAGGATCAGAAAGGAAGAAGTTAGGAATCCCCGGTGAAGAGGAATATGCTGGAAGGGGCGTGTCTTATTGTGCTACATGCGACGGTCCATTTTACAAAGATAAAACCGTGTGCGTGATTGGCGGAAGTGATTCTGCTGCTAAAGAAGCGTTATTTTTATCTCAGAATGTAAAGAAAGTTTACATCATTTATCGTGGAGAAGAAATACGCGCTGAACCAATAAATAAGAAAAGAGTAGAGGATAACCACAAAATTGAAATCATTTATAGAACAAATATCGTAGAGATTAAAGGGGAAAATACTGTTAAGTCTGTTATTTTCGATAGTGGCACAGAATTTGAAGTAGATGGTGTTTTTATCGAAGTAGGGTCTATTCCTAACTCAGATCTAGCAAAACACATAGGCGCAAAAACAAATGAAAAGGATGAAATTATTATTAATAGAAAGTCGGAAACGAATTTACCGGGTGTATTCGCTGCTGGCGATGTTGCAGACGCACCATTTAAACAAGCTATAACAGGAGTAGCAGAGGGGGTAATAGCAGCATATTCTGCTTTCGATTATATTAAAGAGATGAATATTGAATATTAGTTTATTCATATTTCACTAAATTGAGTGAAAAAAGGCTAAGAATTATTAAATAAAGAAATTTAATTTCTATTAAAAAAAGCAAATAATCGGTTAAAAAAAATGGAAGAAAAAACTCCAATTCCTCAAGTAGTAAGAATGGACCAAGTCTATGCTGTTGGAGGGACATACAACGACCCTTCTGAATTTACGCGTAAGGTTAACAAAAACCTAATGATTTTGCGGCAAAGTGACAAGAACATTAAGGTAAAAGATATAAAATTTAGCGCTTTTACTGATCCTCGATATTCCAACGCTGGACCTATTTTGCTAGCTTTTATTATCGCTGAAGTTGATGTAGACATCACTCCAGAACCTGAAAAACATGGCAAGAAACGAAAAAAGAAAAAGAAAAAGAGCAAGTAAACTTCTCTACCCATTAAAATTTATCCTTACTTAAAAGTATCAGTTTAATCTAAAATAATGAGCGATGCACCCGATAAAGGCAAAATTGTGAGTTATAAGTTCCATCATATTGATACTAATAAGTGTAAAAGATGCGAAGCTTTTTCGTGTGAAGAAGCTTGCTTTAGAGGAATTTATGAAGTTTTAAATAAAGATTCTGAACCTATGTGCGTTGTTGTAGAAGAACGAGAAGATCACTGCATTAAATGCCATATTTGCACAACCGCGTGCAAATTAAGAGCTTTAACTATTGATTAAGTGTAAGAAATTAATTTTTTTTTATAAAATGGCCGAATTCCTTTTATTTTTGTATTTTAAATTAATTGGGTTAGGTTTTTTCACAATTTATAAAATATAAGTATACTTTTAATTTGTAAAATTATTATCTAGATATAGAATTAAAATTAATAAGAGTAAACAGATATGATTTCAGATAAATTAAAGCTTGACGATATCGATCGCAGAATAATTACATTAGTTCAAGATGACCCAAACCTAACTCATACTCAAATTGCAGAACAAATTAATAGATCTCAACCAACAGTTGGGATGAGAATAAAAAAGCTTGAAAAAGAAGGAATACTCCAGTTCCAGCCAGGCATCAATTTCAGAAAAGTTGATTTGTTTTTAGCAACTGTGGAACTCAATACTAAACGTCCAAACGAAATTCTTGAAATGGCGAAGTTTTGTCCCTTTATGCTCAATGCATTTAGATTAAGTGGAGCAAATAACATTTGCATTTTACTTGCGAGTTCTAAGATCGATAAATTGGATAATATCGTAAATTACCATTTTAGAAGCGATCCAAACGTTAACTCAGTCTCGCTGAATATGATAACTGAAATTGCAAAAGATTTCATTTTACCTGTCGATTTCGAAAGTGAAGACCACATTCCAACGCTAGAAGACGGATGCGGCGACAAATGTAAGTTTAAAATGGCACAATTAAAAGGATTAGTAAATAGTTTAGAGTAAACTCTCTTCTTAGCTTTCCTCTTCACTCGTATTAAATTTATATTTTGGAAGATTAACATTCATATTACAATCAGGACCGCAAATATTTGAATGTAAATCGAATTTCTCTATCTGAAAATCAATTGGAACTACAAAATCGTGCACAGAATCGATGAGAATATTAGTTTTTACGTTAATTACGTTCGGATCTTTTCTAAAACATAAATCTACTAATTTTTCGATGGTTTGAAGATCAGAAGCTGAAACAAAACATAATAGATTAAATTCTCCAGAGATTTTGAACGCGTGATTGATAAAAGGGCACTTTTCTATTTTACTGACTACAGTTTCTACATCTTTCGTTGATACAAAAACTATGGCTACTTTTATATCTACTTTTTTAATATTAAATCCTACAATTTTGGTCAGCAAATTTTTTCGTTCTAGTTTAATAATCCGTGCCCCAACTGCCGGCTGAGACTTTTCTATTTCTCTTGCTATCTCGCTATGTGTTATATCGGGATTCTCCTCCATCATTTCAATGATCTTATAATCGTCCTTATCAATTCCTAAAATCTCTTTAAAAGTTTTTTTTATCATAGTCTTTTTCCTCTTCTTTCTAGAGAAGTTATTAATTAATTAATTTGAGTTTAATAAATTAAAATTTATTTAAATTTTGACTTAATCAATATGAATAGTTACAATCAAGTAGTTTTATTTTATAAATTATATTGCCTTTTTTGCCGCTATTTTCATTTTAGCCTGATCGGATTTTTTTATTACACAAGACTTATAAAAATATTTATTATGAAAATGATCACGGCAAATCCGATAAATCCAATTAGAAAGTAAATAGGCTTCCCTTTTTCTTTTTCGGGAATTATCTCTCTTACAATTGTATATAGAATTACTCCCGAAATAAATGAAAATAAAATGTAGAATACTTCTGAATATTCAAAAGCTATTAAATCTAAAAGTAATCCGATTAAAACACCTATAAAATTTGAAAAAGCAAGGATGTACTTTCTTGTTAGGTTCTCCTCAACATCGTAAATTTCATAGATTTCAAGATCAGTAAATATGATATGTCTTTCTGATCTGTTTGTTATAATTGCTCTAAACCAGGCGAATAGGAAAAATAATGTCCCTCCAATTAAAGACTCAACAGAGAAATCAATAGTTAATAACCCTACTACAATAATCCCTACGAGAAGATGATACGAAAAATTAGTAAAAAAACGAAGTTTGCTTAAATCCTGATTGATGTGAGTTTGAATCTTTGCTTTATAGGGGTTAATTTTCTCTTTTAATTCTTTACCTTGTTTATGTAAATCTGTTATTGTCAGGGCTATATCTTTCAGAACTTCGTTGTCCAATTCTTCTTTTTCTAGTTCTTTAGTTAATATATTCTCAATATTTTCTTCAACGCTCTGTAAAATTTTTTCTTTTTCGATTAATTTGCGCATTCTCCTTTGCGATTTAGACTCTACCTTTTGCAATATTAATTTTTCAGAAGTGTGAACAAATACAAAACCAATTAGCACAAATAGGTACTCAAAAAGTTCGAGTTGAAAAGGAAATTCGGGTATATTTAAGGCGATTTCTGGGAGGAGAACTAAGAAGAAATAAGAAATAGAGATGCCCGCAATTAAAGAAATATTGAGTTTAGGATGTTTTTGTTCGTAAAAATCTACTACGAAAAAAAGTGCGCCAAATACCAATGAAACGATAGCTATAATTGTATAACTAATTGACATTACATATTTTAATACAATTTTAATTTAAAAGGTTTTTAGAATTAGGGATATCTTTTAAAGATAAAATTGATTTTTTAAAACTGTTATTTTGTTTTTTTGTTTTTTTGTTTATTACATTAATTAACTAACTAGATTAATAATACACGGTGATTCTCAATTCAATTCTTTATAATCAATTCGAAGGAAGATAAAGCTTCCATGAATATGCGAGAAGTATTTTTAAATTCTAAATATTATTCTTTCATAGAGACTGGTGCAATTTGGCGAGAAAATCCGTTATTTAAGTTAGAGAATTCCTCATTTGAAGGGAAATATGATAATTTTCTTAAAGAAAATCAAATCTTCTTAGGTTTGACACCGGAACCCCTAATATTCCTTGAAAAACTTAAGGTTGGTGGAACTAATCTTACACCTGATTTAATAATTTTCGCTAGTAGACATACATCAAAAACAGCACGACCTGCATTTTTAGTTCACACAACCGGTAATTGGAGTAATAATGCAGATTTTGGTGGAAAGCCTCAAGATTTATCCAAAACAAGTGCGCTACTACATAAGGCTGGCATTGAATCATTAAGAGAACAAATCAAGAAATTCAATATTCCTGACTTTTCTTTGGATATGGAAGTAACTCATCATGGACCAACCACTTTAGATATTCCTTTAATCTTTATGGAATTAGGGAGTAGTAATCAAGAATGGTCAATTAAGGAAGCAGGTGAACTCGTAGCAAATGCGATCGTAATCACAGTATTTAAATATCTGGAGTTTAAAGAAGATAAAACTCAACAAGTTGGTTTAGGGTTCGGTGGTACTCACTATACCCCTAATTTTAATAGGTTACTAACCAATAATAACATTGCTCTTTCATTTATCTGCCCAAAGTATTACATCCAAGATTTAAACGAGAATATAATTAGAATGATGATCAACAACACATTAGAAAAAATAGATTATTTTATAGTAGATTGGAAGGGGACAAATTCTCAAGATAAGAAACATCTTATTCCGTTGCTTGAAAAGTTTGATATTCCTATTAGGAAAACGAGAAGTTTTTCAACAATTTAAGCAGAATTACACTTCGTAACGGAAAAATACTACTCTTCTTTTAATTTCTCGTAATATTCTACTAAATTTGTAAAGACATAGTGACAAGCAGTAAAACCTTGGGTAGCTGCTTTTTGTAAAACTTTATTGATGAATTCTACATGCTTAGAATCGTCATCTACGGTTACATTTAATTCCCTTACGTTGTAATAACTACGATAAAATAGGGTTGGCCAATCTACTAAATTACGAATATTTTGGTTGTAGGTCTTCTTACCTTCTTCAGATAATTCTAATTCTTTTTTTAAGCTATAGGAAAGATATTTACCTTTTTTTCTTTTATTAATGAATCCATCTAAGGCTATTTCATGCATGTATGTTCTAAGTTGATGGGCTTTGAGTTGTATATTAATTTTTTTAAGATTATCAAGAATTTCTGTGGTTTTCTGATCTTTAAATTTAATTAATAAATAATTTCTTGCTAATATATTATATTTTAAGGGAACTGATTCATGATCTATCTGATTATATTGTATTAAATTACCTAATATTTCTTTTGCAACAAGATATTTAAGGATAATTCGATCTTCTTCGTTGAAATTGCTTAGAAAAATTTCAGAATCTTCAAAATAAGAGTTATAAAGAGCCGTTAGGAGTGATTTTATAGATTGAACTCCGTCTTCGAAAGAATGCTTTATTGTGTTTAGTGCTTCAATCCTATAATCTATATTTATCAAAAATTTTTGTTTCTCAACTTTAATGTAGCGAACTAAGTGAGGTTCTTCCTTTAAAAATGAAAGATTCTCGTCCCATTCTTTCTTAAAGCGATAAGATTGCGTGCTTGCGATGGTATAAAGTTTATACGCAACACTGAATAATTTATTTAAAAATTCTTCTCCCGATACATTAGTCATCTACGAATCCCTTAACTTTCTTGCTTCTATTTTTTAGAACTAATTATTATTAAAACACTAAAAATTATTAAAGTTTTATTTAAAATAAGTAATATGTTAATATACTTGATAAAAATTAAAAAATTAAGGTGATATTCAGCTTGAAAATCGAACACGTTGCTGTAAGTTCGAATACCGAAGAAGATAGCGATAGATTTTTTATCGAATTATTAGGTATGGAAAAGGAGAGAGCCTTCGTTGTATCTGATGACCTTATAGAACAATTTTTTGGAGTAAGAAAAGAACTGAAAATAATAAGATACGGGAAAGATGATGTAAGCGTCGAATCTTTTATAACGAACGATAATAGCAAAGTAAATGACCTATTTATCCACATATGCCTGATAATTGAGGATCGAGAAAAACTTATAGAAAAAGCAACTGAATTAAGTTTTGAAGTTATTAAAGTGCCTAGAAAGAATAGCGATGGTTTTTACTTATTTTTAAAAGATAATTACGGTAATTTATTTGAAATTAAATAACAATAACATTTTTTAGAATAGCTTTGTATTTAAAACATGGGGCGTTTCACAGCGCCTTAAAATAATAAATGGGAACATCATAAATGCCCAGATCGTATAAGCTAAAATTAGTCTTAGGAGGATCACAAAATTCAGGAAAAACCACATTCATTAATAGCAATAGAAACAAGAATAGCCCAATTGGTGTTTCTTTTGAAGCTATCGAATGTTTCGTTAACGAGGGAGATTATTTTAAGTTTATTGTATGGGATCTAAAAGATAGCGAAAGATTTAGATTTCTTTTCCCTATATTTTGTCGAGGTGCTAGTGCGGGATTATTATGTGTTGATTTATCAAATAGAGAGTCCTTTTTAGACTTAACTAGGTGGATAACTCTTTTTAGGGAGAGTACGGGAGGTATTCCAATAATTTTAATTGGCACTAAATCCGATTTAGCAAAAAGAGAAGTAACGGATGAAATGATTAATGAATTTGCTGCTACAGAAGGAATTGAATATGCTGGGCATACATCCATATTGAATTTAGATAATAAAATAGAAGAAGTTTTTAAAAGATTAATTCAAACATTAAATCCAAATATTGCAATAGATTATTTTCATGTTTCCAAAAAGGAAGACGATGAAGAATTTAAGATTTTAGCAAAATTCTTTGACCGATGCCCTATATGCAAGAAAATGAACCATCACAGTGCAAATTTGAAGATGGTTTATTCTAATAAGACCGATCCTAATACTACGGGTTTAAGAGAAAACCTAATTAGATTGGTTGATGATTTAGATATAATTAATTTCGAATACTCTAATAAAATTTCTGTTGGAATTCCTTGTTGTGAGTGCTATAAAGAGTTATTTGAATAGTTTTTTAAAATTCCAGACGCAATAATTATGTCTTTGTGATCAAATGCTAGTTTTAATGATTCAACTTCTGAAATTTGCACAATTTCTACAGATTGAGCATCATCCCCTGCAATTGGGGTTTCAGTTTTAGTTAAAGGTTCACACAAAAAAGCTATAGAGATATTATGCCCTCTGGGATCGCGATTAGGATCTGAAAAAACGCCAATAAGTTTAATTATATTCAAATTGATATTCGTTTCTTCATAAGTTTCTCTGATACACGCCTCTTCTACACTTTCACCCACATTAACAAAGCCACCAGGTAGAGCTAATTCCCCTTTAAACGGCGGATTTCTTCGATGAATCATAATGATAGAATTTTGTTGATATTTTATAACCGCATCAACAGCTACTAGTGGAGTTATGGGTTTTGGCATTTTTAATCATCCCATACATCAGAGCTTAATAAATGTTCTATTCGTGTTCGACGCGGTCTAACAAACTTAGTTCGGCCTAATTTTCGCTCTAAAAGTAGATGTCTTTCGAGGTTTGTAGAATTTACCATATAAACTTCTAAATCACCCTCATCTAAAATAATGTGGTTGAAGCTAGGACTATCATCTGCTCTAACTTTATAAGAAGTAGATGTACCACAGTAGAGAAATGTCGTTGGCCCGATTACATATGCGTGCGGAACGTGTCTATGTCCCATTAGCACCAAATCAATTTCAAATAATTGAGTAAATTCAAGAATTTCGCCTGCGTCTCTCACGGTTGTGAATTTTTGTCCAGAAAGAGGGACTGGTATTAAGTGATGGTGAAGTGCCATTATCCTATTTTCGAGGTTTTTATTAAATTGGCGACCTAACCAATCTAATTGCTCATCCCCGCATTCACCATGACTTATATCATCTCTTGCACTACAGATACCAACGATCATAGTGTCTTTATCGTCTAGGATTAATCTTGATCTTCTTGGACCAATAATTCTTTCAAAGAAAATTATCCCACTATTTTTTACATCGTGATTTCCGGGTACTGCTAGGAATTTTGTAATTTCTCTAATTCTGTTTATATAAGGTATTATCTCCCTAAATTGAGTAATTCTTCCTTTATGAATTATATCTCCAGTGCATACTACAGCATCGGGAGAATTTTCTCTAATGTATTTTATGACATTTTCCATATATTCCGATTCAAACTCAGAACCATAGTGTAAATCACTTATTTGTATCAGATTAACCATATTAGCGCAACTACTGTTGATGAGATTATTTTTTCTATAAGGTGTTCTTATGCATATTAAATTTTAACCTATATTAAAGAATGTTAATTTACATTTAGAAAAATTTTACTAATAAATCGCTACAAAAAAAAATTGCTTTCAAAATGAGTTTAAAAGGCTATAATTTAGCCACTTCTTATACACATATTTGTTCATTAAAAACATGTAATACTTTCCTAGATTGTGATATTTTATCTAATATCATTTTATCCTTACAATCTACGCACATATCTTTAACTTTTAACCATCTGATGGTTCCACATTCGTGACAAAAAAATTCTTGATAAATTAATTTCATTACATACTTCACCTTTAAATTCTATTATATTTTAAGATTATAACACTATCGAGATTAATCTGATCTATTATTTTGTCAATAGATTTCTCAAGTGGTGTTTTGGTTAGATTCCTCTTGAGTTTTAAATAATCTTCCTTTTTTTCTGTTAAATCTTCTGATATTTCTTCAAACATATTTAATCTCATATTTTCTTTTTTATCTTAATAAAAATAAGATTTTGGTTTGTTTTAAACGATTTCGACATAGTATATAGAATCTATATAGCAATAAAATATAAGTAGAAGTTAGAAGAAGGCAAACTTTGCATCATTATGAAAAAATATATATTATCTTATTAGAGATTCCGATTGGATGTTGTGAATAATTTAACTTCGTGTTAATTCCTCTTTTATGTAATTTACCAGATCGTCAACTTTTAATTCCTTATCTCCGATAAATACTTGTCCATAATCATTCTTGCCACCACCCTTCCCACCGTATTTCGAAGCGATATTTTTAACAAAACTCCCCATATTGAAACCGGATCTTTTTAAAAGCCCTTTTCCTACCATTCCAATTATAGTTATGCCTTTCTCGTCTTTATTGATAAAAATTGTGTTTAAATCTTCAGATTTGCTGATAATTTTCACGCTTAGATTCTTAAGATCGTTTGGAGCAAGATTTTCAAAGGATTTAATAATCGTTTTATAATCGTTTAACGAAAATGCTGATTTTATAAGAGTTTCGATAAATTTTTCGTCAAGTAAGTTTTCCACTTCTTTTAATTTTGCCTTAGCACCGTTCCATTCGTCATATAATTTTTTTACTTTCGGAGGTATATCTTCTTTTTTTGTGTTTAGAATTCGAGATAATTCCGTTAAGATTTCCAATTTAAAAGTATTAGTTGAATTCAGAACCATGTCATTTTCATTAAATTTTCCCGTCTGTAATGCTTTATTTAAGTTTTTCCACTTATTTAGTAATTCTTCAACTCTACCTATTATTTTGTTCTGTGGAATTTCCAATAATTTCTCTAATTGGTTTAAAATGAGAGATTCTTCTACTTCAAGCTCTTTTGTAGCAGATCCTGCTGTAAAGGTTAATCTCACTATTCCATCCTGAATCTTTTGAGATTTAATTATTTTAATTCTTCCAGCTTCTGAAGTATTATTCAAGTGCGTACCCCCACAAGCTTCTACATCCACACCTGGAATCTCAACAATTCTAATATTTTTTCCAGGCACAGCACCTCCTTGATATATTGTCATTCCGTATTTTTGTTCAGCTTCTGATCGTGGAATAAAAGAAAGTTTCACATCAATTGCTTTGTTAACTATCTCGTTTGCTTTAATTTCTATTTTTAGTAAATTTTCTCTCGATATTTGTTCGTAATGAGTAATATCCAAGTTGGAATGTTTCATAGTCTTCTTAGCCCCAGCTTGATTAATATGATCCCCCAAGACAAAACGAGCCGCGGCATTTACAATGTGAGTAGCAGTATGGTGTTGAGAAAGTTGCGTACGCCATATTGTATCAACCTCAACTTTAACATTTTCTCCTTCTCTAAATTTTGGTTTCTCAGATAAAATGTGAATAATATGATTACCCTGTTTGACCACATTATCGAATTTTTGACCGTTAATAGTTCCAATATCATGTAGTTGGCCCCCTGAAGTAGGATAAGCAACAGATTGATCAAGAATGATGTTGTTCCCCACTATTTTTAGGACTTTAGCAGTGTTAGAAGTCTCAGTGTAATCGTAATAATAAAGAGATTTGGTTTCTAAAACATCATTTAAGTCTAACTTGATTTCCTTCTGTGATCCGTTGACTAGTTCTCCTTTTTCGTGCCTTTCTACTACTAGGCTATAAAAATTATCAGGAATTTTTATTATCCTATCAAATTTTTTTGCAGTTTCTTTAACCATCTCTGGATTTATTCCTCTGGAATCGTAAATTTCTATCAAAGTTTCGGTCGAAATATCTCCTTCTGCAAGTAATTTTTCTAACATTTTACTCGCTTTTCGCTTTGTAGTGTAATACTTCTCTTTTTCAACGGTTAATATCTTCATTATATCATCTAACCGTTCAGAAACTTCCGGAAATAATTCTTTCAACTCTTTCGCATGCCACCTACAAACATCGGAAATATCAATATCCCAACCAAATTTATCGATAAAACTTAGTGCACGTCTTAAAATAACTCTAAGATTGTATCCACCACCAACATTAGAAGGGAGTTTTCCATCGTTAATCGCGAACAATAGAGATCTTGAATGGTCAGCAATGGAATAGATGGCTGTCATTGGTAGAATCTTATTTTTCAACTCTTTTACTTCTACATTAAGTTCTGTTGCTACTTTCTCCCAAGCAGCATCCATGTCGTCTACTTCATCAATGTTTAAATAAGCAGAGTATCTCGAAAATTTATTGTATAGCTCCAAATTTGTTTCAATTTTGGTTATGTCTTTTAATTGAGAGATCACAGCAGGAAAAGTGGCTTCGTAAATGTTTGGAGTACCTTGGGAGAACCATGCTACTCGCTCTTGACCTAACCCCATATCTAAAACTTTTAGGTTCAGTTCTCGAGGGCCCTCTGGAGTTTGCTCAAACATTGTATACACTTGATTGAATAATTCCACTCCTCTGCTAAAAAATTCAAGACTACAACCAAAGGAGCCACCTCCTGCCCAGCTGTCTTCATGAATCGTGATTTCTTCCTTTGCTAAACCTACACCCTCATGAATAAAAGCATGAATATCTAGAAAGAGTTCCCCTTGATTCCACTCTTCAGGAGGTACAAATTGATGCTGTCCTATCATCACAAACCCTGTGTTGTGTGAACCGGTTAAGCCTACATTCTCAATATCGTTAAATCTCAGACAAAATTGAGGAATAATTAATTTTTTTGCAGGTGGTTCAACTTCACCAGTAATAACATAAGGTTGAAATGCGGAGATTGATGCTATAGTGAATTCTGAAGTAGGATTCCATCTTGCAACGCATGGGTACCTTTTAATAGGTACATATCCTCGAGGTTCTAGTATCTCGACAAATTTTTTCCATACACCGATAAAGGAAAGTTTTACTTTAGCAGGATTATTAACTGTAATTTGGAATCCCCCAGAACAAACAGGATCTCCACAAACCTTTCTTTCCTTGATTGTAGTCCAGAAATAAGCACGACAGCATTCGCATTGTTTTCTAATGTATCCTAGATGAATAAGTTCTTGAGTTGGAAAAAACTCATCAGGATTCTTTGATGTAATTGTTTTAAATATTTTTTTTAGCTCTTTATCGTTATTAGCACTTCTTAACTGCAATATATCTTCATCGGATAGCATGTTAATCAAAGGCGAAGTATTGATGATCATCTAATATTATTAATTTATACAATTAATGTTTTCCTAAAATCTTTTTCTCTAAATTAACGACATCAAATTTGAAAGGTTGTATGATAAAATTTTTGAGATTTTTTTTAACGAAATTGTTAAAGTTTTTATAGAGAAATCTCATAATATTTCTTAACATTTCAAATCCAAAATAATTAAGTATTTAGAAAGGTGATAATAATATGGCAAAAATTATGATGGTTGCTAAATACCCTCCTCATAAGTTAGATGAATTAGTCAAAACCTACATGAGAACTGACAAACCTGTTTATCCAGATTTCTTGAAAAAAGTAGAGCATTGGGCTGCACAAGTAACTGATGAAAAACATAAAACATATGCAGTATATGAGTGTCCAGATGATAAAATTATTGAAAGTATGGCGGCTCTTACTAAAAGATTTAGTTTTTATGCTTCTGTAGAAGGATATACTTTTCAATGTGAGTTACTTGCGAATGCAGAAGATGCCATTAAGGAATATTTAAAGAAATAGAGCTTTAAGCTTTAATAATAAAATATAATTTTTTTTTCTTATGGTCTTAACCTAAAGGTCTAAAATTTGAAGTCGTGAATATCCATCTTTTATAAAATCGTAATCGAGAAGCTCGATTTTATCTGGAATTATTTTTAAGAGCAACTTTCTTTTTCCTCGGACTATTTTTTGAGCTTCATCAAATTCTTTGTCCCCTTCCCTTAAAAAGACCAATCTCTCTTTCCCGGATGCTGTAATTTGCATACCTTGTATTTTACCGGTATCCATAGGCGTATAGATTCCAATACTAATATTTGGATTTTCCTCTATATTTTTTACTTTTCTCCCAGGAGCAGGTCCTACAAATATATTAAAATCGTTAGATTTCTTATCCATGTAAAAATCCATAGGTGTAGCTCGAGGCACATTATCCAAGCAAGTACAAAGTACGAGAATCTTTCTTTTGTCTAAAAAATCTCGGATTCTTTTTGTTAATTCTTCTTCTGGCATGTTATTTCCAATAATAGATTCACCTTACCGCAATTGTTATTAGTTATAAGATTTTTTCTAAAAAAAGTTTAATGAATATGAAGTTTGGTTTTTAAAGACCCGCCTTTTATAAAAGATATTTACAAATGGCTTATGTTAGAGTGTGGAAATTTAGTTCCATCTATTGCCGCTTGAACATATGGCGAGATTGGGCCTCGGCCTAATGCCATAATTCTAATTTTCGATCCTAAAGTTGGATTTAATGAAGTTCCAAATTTAAGGGAAGCATCTTCGGGAATTTCCCTTGAAATTGTTGAGATAATCTTATCAATTTTAGATAACGATAATTGATGATCTCCTGAAACCGAGACAATACATTTATCAACTTTTTTAGTATCTGGCTCTAAAAGAGGATTATGTAATGCGAGTTTTGCCTTTTTTATTAGATCAGCGTCTTCCCCCAAAGATTCTGTGATACCAATCAATCCAGAAGGATAATCTCCTTTTTTCTCAAGGACCTTTCTTACATCAGCGTAATCAATGTTAATCAAACCGCAATTATTTATTAAATTGATTATCTCTTTAATGGACCGAATTAACACTTCATCCATTATTTTAAAACCAGCTAATATCGGCAATTTTTGATTAAAACGTAGAAGATTATCGTTTGGAATAGGTATTAAAGTATCAGAATATTTCATGAGCTCTTCTAAACCTTTCCTGGCTCTTAAACTTCTTTCGGTCCCCTCAGATGTAAAAGGAGCAGAGCAAAACGAAACCACAGTAGCTTTATTTTTTTTTGCTTCCCTTGCAATTACAGGTGCAGCGCCTGTGCCAGTACCGCCTCCTAAGCCAAAGGTTAAAAAAACAACATCAGCATTTAAAACTTGAGAAAGGCGATCGATATCTTCTTCAGCAGCTGCTGTGCCAACACTAGGATCATTACCTGAACCTAATCCGCTGCAAGTTTCCTTTCCAATTAATAATTTTTGATTAGAATTTGAGTAATATAAATCATGAGCATCCGTGTTAATATTTAGAGTTTCAATCAATTCAGAATCAAGATCTTGCATTCTTGATACGGTATTATTGCCTGCTCCACCCACTCCTATCACTAAAGATTTAATTTTTAAGACTTTAAGTAAGTCCGAGAGGTATGTATCGTTATCTAAATTTGAAGAGTTGCTAGAATTTATATTGTGGTTGGCAATTTCTTTAAACCGGGATCTAACCGATGTTCTTGAATTTACGATTTCGCTTAGATCAAATTCGTCATCATCCATAAAAAGTTACCATAATGAGGAGTAATTAGTTAATAATATGTGTATTATATCCAAATAATATAAGGAAGTAATATGCATGTAATATTGAAAATCGATTCTATCAAAGATTATTTCTAAATTTCCACTTGTTTGTTAAAATAAAAGGACAATTATCGAAGTGCATAAATTTATAAGATTGAATTTTCATGTCTAATATAACACAGGGTTAATTAAAATGGAAATTGAAACGAATAACAACTCAACTGAGACCTCGTTCAATGAATTAGAAAGGGACGATTTAATAAAAGTAAGAGCCCTAATCAGTTGTCCGTCTGGAGATTATAGCAAAAAGTTTAAAAACAAATTTCCTAGAAAAGACTTGGAGCTTATGGTAGTTGCTTTCAAAATCTTTGATTTCATGACTTGCTCTAAATGTGGAGAACTTTTAAATCTCAATTTGGAATTTGAAATATAGCTAATTTAGTAGGACCATACTTATTTTTCGCTTCATTTATTAGTATTAGGTTTACTTCAAGTATTGAAATATCTACATGTTAAATTGAATCTGCCCGTAAGTCCCGCCTCCGCCCGGTGTGTATTCAATTTTGTCCTCTCTTATTGCTTCTATAACTGTAGCAACTTTTTCGTCAAGCTTTTTTATTTCTTCAATAGGAACTTCTAATATTATATCAAATTCGGTTCCTAATTCGTTTATTATTTTATTATAAGCGTTTATTACAGTTACACTTGAAGTGCTTTTAATATTTTTAACAGATCGAATTATATCTATTAATGGTACAGCATTTATATATGTCGGTCTATGGTCAGGGTGTCTCGGTTCTGAGGAAGTAGAAATTACTTCAATTCGTTCACTTACACCTAATTTCATTTTTATGTTTTTATTGAATTTTTCCTTACATGCTGGACAAGTTACTTTTCCTTTAGCAACATTATAGATATATTCCTTTCTTGCCTTGTTAGGGTTGTTTGCAAGAACTTTAATAAAATCTTCTGTGATCGTATACTGATTAAACAGAGAAATCCCTTGTTTTTCTGTTTTTTTAAACAATATTCTTCTTCTGCATTTATTACAAAACATATTAAAATATTTACCCAATTTTGGATGAAGTCCTACGTTTAACTCAACTTTACGTTGACCTTTTCTTTCAATTGCTAAAACTAATTCTTCAAAAGAAGGATTATCCATTCGAAGTTTATTAAATTCTCTTCCTAAAGAACGAGGGTTTTCAGAATGGGCATCACTATTGCTAAGAAAAGTAATTTGCTTAAGGCAATCTAATCGATCAGCTAAATCAGTATTAGCAGATAGACCTAACTCTATAAACTTAACTTTTTTTATGGCGTCCTGATAACAATCTTCAAGAGTATTATATTTATTTTGACGAAATATTGCTTTGAAGGGAGTAAAAGCGTGTGCGGGTCCGATAATTGCTCCAAAATCAGTGATAACATCAACCAATTCAGCAGGGGGTAAGTTTACCCTTGGACGCCCTCCCCACTCGCCTAATATATTTTTTGAATGGGGTTTAAGCTTCTTTTGAATTTCCTTTACTATAGAAAAATCAGGAAAAAAAACTACTTCGTGAACGCTCTCTTGATCTTCAATTTCAGTCTGCAAAATAAAGTGAACATCTTTATATGAAAAGGCTCCTTCACTGTCTTTTTTTAAATTCTTTTCTAAATACTTTAACCAATCAGGTTGCAACACATCTCCGGTTCCTAGAATATGAAGCCCTTTTTTCTTGCACGTCTCAACCATACTATCAAGATTTAAGTTTTTAGATACTGCTATGGAATAAGGCGAGTGAATATGTAAATCAGAATTAAATGAATCCATTAGTTAATCTTAAACTACAATCCATTAAATATCATTTGTTTTTAATCTAGAACCTAATTCAATCCACTCTTTAGCTTTCTCAGGATTTCCTAATTTCTCGTGACAACGAACCGCTGACTCCCAAAAATCCACCTCCGAAGGATCAAGAGAGGCAACTCTATCAAACTGTATTAAAGCCTCTTCGTAATTATTTTTTACATCGCAAAATATTCTACCTAATTTCTTAAGAGCACTGATGTTATCTGGATCGAGATTTAGAGTGTTTTGGTAGTAAAGAATTGCGTTATCGTAATCGTTTAACGCAGTGTAACTGAACGCTAAATTTTCGTATAACACAACATCTTCTTCTTGGAGATTTAAAGCTTCCTTATAACTTTTTATCGATTCTTTAAAATCTTCTGTAAAAGTATAGGAGAGTCCTAAGTTATTCCAAGCTTCAATAAAAGTAGGATTTAGTTCTGTTGCCTTTTTATAGCAATTAATGGCCAAGTCGTAATCGTTTTTCTCATAGGCAACATCACCTAGGTCAAACCATAATTCAGCGTTGTTGGGATCTAAATCAATAGCTTTTTTATAATACTCTATTGCCTCGTCGTAATTTTGGTTATCATAGTATATTATGGCTATATTGTTGTAGAGAAGATGTTCATCTGGATTAATTTTTATTGCCTTTTTGTAGCACTCTATTGCTTCATCGTACTGTTCTCTCTCTCTATAGATTAACGCTATGTTATTCCAGACATCAGTGTAGCTTGGTTCGTATTCTAATGCGATTTTATAATACTTTAATGCGTTGTCGTGATCTTCTAAGTCTTCATAAGCAAATCCCATGTTATAGTATGCGATTGCATCGTCTGGCTCTATTTCGATTGCTTTCTGATAGCACTCTATTGCTTCTTTAAATTGACGCACCATACTAAAGGAGAGTCCAAGATTATTCCAAACTTCGGGAAAATATGGATTAATTTCAATCGCTTTTTGATATGATTCTATCGCAAAGTCATATTCATTCTCATCATAATACGCATCACCTAAATTAATCCACGCATCAGCGTCATTAGGGTCTAATTCTGCTGATTTTTTATATCTCTCAATCATTTTAAAAATTAGATATATCTTAGAAAAATAATATTGTATTCCTATTATTTTTTTTGAATTTAAAAAAAGCCATTAATTACGAGGTAATTATTATCATTTTGTCTTGAATCTGATCTGTTAATAAAATTCTGGAATATTTTTTACTATTTTTGTAATTTACTTCTTCTAATTTCCCTTCGACTAACACTTCTTCTCCTTTTCTCGCTTGTTCACAAAACCTTCCCCGAAACGAATTAATTTCATTAAGATCACCTAAATCTATGTTATTACGAATAAGGTTACTTTCTATTACCTTTAAGCATTTAATCTTATAGGAGCAAGGAGTAAAAATGGAATTAGTTGAATCAACTATTTTCGCTTTTATTTTAATCCTCCCCAAGTTTTTGAAGTTGTAATCGTAATAGGTTCCATTCCAACCTTTAGGGCTTTTAATGTACCTTAAAAAGAAATCAATTCCATGGAATTTTCCTTGGTGCAACTTTCTTTTTTCACTTTTTAGGAAATCCTTATAACTAGTTTTAGAACCTCCAACTCTCCATTTATAGTGAATTTTATATTCCTGAGAATTATACATTCGAATATTGTTTGAGACTTTGAAAAGTGTTTTTACTTTATCTTGAAACTCTAAACCAGAACGTGTTCCATATATTATTAGGTCTATATCAGAATCATCTTTATTTAATCCGATCATGGGGGAACCAGAAATACCGATTGCATCTTCTGGTACGGAACATTCTGTAATAAATAATTCACATAAATCTTTGGAATGTTTTTCGATTTCTGACAAATTATTCCTCGTTTTTAATGCATCATAGTATTCTCGGGGTGTATAAATTTTCTTTATATCTTTAATTTCTACGCCCTGAAGCTCTAAATCAAGTTCGTTTGAAAAAAAAAGATACTGTGGATAGTCCTCTCTTAATTTCGAATATCTTTCTTCCAAGGAATAGATTTTTTTATATTTTTTGCCTTCCTTTATTCTTTCCCCATTTTGATCTGGATAAAATCTTAAGAAACAGATTTTCCGGTTTTGGGGGTGGTGATAACCTTTTATATCGAAAAAAAGGTGGTTTTCTTTTGTTTCAAGGTAGTCCCCTTCAATTCCTTTTGGAATCTTCATAAATCCCCCAATTTTTCTAATTAATATTTCGAAGGCGTTTTTGATTTGATTTTATATTTTGGTATTTCTTGTGCTTTTTTTAATTCTCTCTCAAAATCTCTTTTTTCTTTAAGAAATCTCTCTTTATCACTGTCTAATCTTTGCCTCTCCTTTCTAATTGAATATTTTTCATTCTCTATTTTCGATTTTTCCTTTTCCAATTTTTTAATTTCATCTTTTAAACGCTTTAGGTTATTTTCTGAATTACGAATTTTATGTTCTAATGAAAAATATGTACCCTCAGCTTTTGGTACTTTCCGATCTAATTCTTTCAATCTTGTTTCTTGTCCTTTTTTCTTTCTTTCTAAATCTCTTACATCGTGATCTACATTCTCTTTAAATTTACCCAATTTCTCTTTTTTTTTCTCAATATCACGAGCTTTAAGACTTAAGTCTTTTTTCCTATAGCGAACCTTTTCCTTTTCGTCTTTTAATTTTCTTTTCTGATCGTCAATTCGATTTTTTTCGTCTAATATCTCTCTTCTCAAACTACTGATATCTTTGTTTAAATTATCTTTTTCTCTCGTTAAACTCTTAACATCGCTTCTTAAATCCATTAAATTGTTTTCCAATTTTTCAATTGTTCTTTCTAACGCACTCTCTCTCCGTTCCATTCCAGGCAATTTAGTTTTGATTTCTTTAATTCTTTCTTTTGTTTTTTCTTTTTCTCTTTGGATATATTTCTTCTCAGTTTCTAATTCGTCTCTTAATCCGTCTAATTTCTCTTGATATCGCTCTAAATCAGCATTTTTCTGATCTAACTCCCCTTCTTTAGCATAAAGATTATTTTTACTTTCTTTTATTTCGCTTCTCATATTTTCTAGTTCTTTTTTTATGTGTTCGTGTTGTGTTTGAAGCTCTCTGACTTGTAGTTCTTTTTCTTTTCTCTTTTTTTCTAAATCTTTAATATTTTCTTGATATCCATCAAACTTATTGATAACACGTTCCCATTCATTTTTCTCTTTATTTAATTTAATTCTTTCTTCCTTAATTTTTTTGAGTAATTTCGCACTAGGGATGATATCTAATTGCTCCTCGGGAGTTTTTTCTCGAATTTGATACTTAGGAATAGGTTTATCCTTCATGACATTTCTTAAACTCATGTAAATTATTAATAATATTATATTGATTCAAATTCTAAAGTGTTTGTAATTTCAATTTGAGACATTATTTGGTTTTGTGAAGTCTATTTATATAACTTAAATTTCATTAATTTTTAAAAGAAATATAAAATTAAGTAATCTAAGTTTTTGGTGTTAATCTAATGGATGAAGAAGGGTTCGACGAAGAATTCGATGAAGATTTTGATGAAAGTTTGGATAAAGATTTTGACGATCCATCTACAAAGCACCCTACAAAAGATTTTAGAGCTAAGACTCCAGAACACAAAATTTCTTCAGAAGGAAAAAAGATTTCAGTTTTTTTTCTATCCACTATAGGACCAGGGGAGAAAAAACAAAAATTGCTTGTATTCACAGGGAATAAAGTTGGAGACATCAAAGATACTGTAGCGAATTTATTTGCTTTAGATCCGTCTGATTTTCATTTGTCTTCAGGGGGAGTTACCATGGATGAATTTTCTAACCTAAATGAGTACAATGTAGCTGATGGAGATGACATTTTATTAATTCCAGCTAGCATTGCTGGTTGAATAATTAGAAAGATATATAATTAGTTTTTTTTCACTTTATTTTTTGGAATTAGCGCTATTTCCTCATCATCATCGATGTAATAATCCCTAATTTGCCTAGCTTCGTCTAATAATATTCCCCCCGAAGAAAGAAGAAAGTCTTCTAAACCGTAATCAAACAGAATTCCGATTTGTTCTTTGATAGTACGTATTAATTCGGAGGTTTCAATAATGATGATTTTGGTCCTCTCACCCGGTTCGACTAACGATCTTACATAAACGCGAATTTTGTCATCCATTCCAATTGTGGTTAATGGAGGGTTGTATGTTATCTGTTCATTAGTTACATCTTTATTTTTCAGAATATCATCAATAAGTTGCTTTCTCTCATCAGCATCAAAATATAACATCTCTCTGATAAAAAAGATTTTATCCATTTTTGAAAACCCTAACAAATCGATTTTATCTAATATTTCCTGAGTGAAAAAAGTAAAAATATAATCATTGATAGTTGCAACATTTTCAAAAGATTCGTCACTATCGGCGTATTGATCTATTAATGGCATGGCTTCGAAGTAATCCTCAATCAGTTCACTCGAAGTTCTTTTGATAGGTTTTGGTTTTTGATAATATTTATCTTTTGTTATCCTCTTCGGTGGGTTGCTCTTAGATTGAATAACGGTATAAATCGTACTGGTGGATAATACAGCAACACTCCCAATAGTTAGAAAGAGAAATAAAGGTAAACTCTCTACTTGTAATAAGAAAAAAATCAAATAGATTAAAGCGAAAACAACATAAAGAGTTATGATATTCAAAACTCTATATTTTTTCTTCATGATTTTTTGATTAAAGTATTATCTAATTTTCTAATATATAGTTGCTAATATAAATTCCATTGGAATGAATTCGTAAATTTTAAAATTCATTATCAATAATTGATTTCCTAATATTATCATATTTCTCTAGGTCTAATCTATATAGAACTCTTTTTTTATTTTTTTCAATTTTTATTATTTTCAGATTTCTTAATATTTCAAGGTATTTCTTTACAGTATTGTAATTTCTTTTTAAATTTGCAGCTATTTCCGTGATTTTAAAGGCTCCTTGTTCTTTTTTCAGAAGGTTGATAATATCTCGTACAATATCTTGTTTTAAATAGTAATATAACTCATCTAGATCTGAATTTGATTCATATTCAAAAATCATTCTTTGGTTATCGATTTTTTTTGATCTCGTAAATCTAAATTTTTCTAAGCAGGATAAATGCCATAACGCTTGATTACTTCCAATATTTATTGCTTTCATTATTTCGTTAATATTCGATGGATTCTTTCTTATATAATTATAGATTTCATTTCTTATTGGATGCTCAATGATGTTATTCTTCATTAATTTGGTTCCAGGGACTAGAATTCTTTTTTTAATGAGATTTTTAATAATGAGTTCAATGCTGTTCCTATTTAAATTAGGATTGGATCTCACTCTATTAGCGATGAACACGACAATATCTTCTATCGAAAAGAACGGTTTCTTTTTTAGATATTCCTTTATGATATTACAAACAATAGATTGAAGGTTATCCGGAGTGTTCATAAGCATTTTATTTTAACGTGTTGAATTAACTGATTTATATTATCAAATCTTCTCTCTAAAACGATATTTTCCTATTTATAAATATTGATAGACATTCATTTAATTTATAAATATATTATATTAGGTTTTTTAATGCAGATACTTACATTTTAAACAAAACTCAAAAAACTTCAAAATCATTCCAATGGGTTTTTAATATCATTTCTTTTATCATTTTATTAAGTTTTAAAAAAAAACTTAAATTAAAAAAATAAAGGAGTGATTTAAATGAGTTTTGACGAAGATTTTGATGAAGAATTAGAGCCAGTTAACTCTAAAACCCCATCAAGCAAAGTTCCCTCAACAGGCAAAAAGTTGACTTTATATTTCATGTCAACTATTGGTCCTGGTGAAAAGAAGGAAAAATTGACTGTTAACGACGCTAATGAAGTAAGCGATATCAAACAAACGCTAGGAAATTTATTTGGACTTGATCCAGATGACTTTCACATTAGTTCTGGCGGCGTAACAATGGATGAAGGTAGCCAGTTAAAAGACTATAGTGTTAGTAACGGCGACGATATTCTTTTGATCCCAGCGAGTACAGCTGGATACTTTTAAATAATTCTTTTCATAAAATATAATATATGATAAGGGCATTAAGCCCTTCAATTTTTTTATTTTTTTGATTAATATTAAGGTGATAATATTGCATAAGGAT
>Ga0255055_10000453_pt1 | contig 31997 bp, 16 predicted proteins | sample JV7_2_27_MG_FD_188633 | JGI IMG/M metagenome (GOLD analysis project Ga0255055, IMG submission 188633) | Seawater microbial communities from Jervis Inlet, British Columbia, Canada - JV7_2_27 | ecosystem: Environmental > Aquatic > Marine > Inlet | place: Canada: British Columbia | collected...
CATCGAGCCCGTCAGCGTGATCCCGGGGATCCCCATCAGGCCCGTGTCGGCGATCGCGGCCTGCACCGTCATCCAGCTCCGGCCGTCACCCGCTGTGATGGCCGCGGCCGAAGGCGTCACCTTGCCCAGTGCCAGCTTGCCGCCCACCAGCTCGAAGCCCGTGCCGCTGCCCGCCGTACCGCCCGCGTTGCCGTTGACCCCTAAGAAGAGGTTGGCGTTGTGGAATCCGATCGTAAGCAGCTCGGCGTCCGTCAGGTCGGTCGTGGTACCACCGTCCAGACTCACGTCCACCGTCTGCTTGGACAGCGCGAAGTCCGCCTGACCCACGACAAAGTCGAAGATGTCTAGAGCGACGTGGCCCGAAACCTTGAGCACGGCTGTGGGGGAATCGAAGGTGATGATGGAGGTCCCGGCGGTGAAGGACAACGAGCCATCGGCGCCGTCGCCGTCGGCGTCGATCTCGGGGAAATTGACGTAGGTGCCGTCGGAGGCTCGTGCGTTTACGTCTACGGTGAGGCTGGCCGTGTTGGCGGTCACGCCGCCGATACCCTCGAGACTGCTTATACCGAGGGTCCCACGGACGGCGGTCCACGTTCTCGGCATTTCGGAGTCCTCGATCATGACGAGACCGAGCTCCGTGACGGTGGCGTTGAATCCGGTCTCGGAGGCAGTACCCCCGTTGACCCCTACGAATACCGCACCGTCAGTTGCCGCGATTTTCAGTGCCGAGGCCTGCTCGATGATCTGGGGCGGCCCGCCGTTCGTGACGGTGACCTTGGCGAGCGTTGACTGATCGATCGTGAAGTTACCGCTCAGCTGGAAGAAGCCCGCGACGTCGATCGTCATTTCCGTGAAGTCGGCGCTCGCGCTCACAGAGAGGTTGTCGATAAGGCTCGTCGGATCGGCCGTGACGGCATCGCGGAACTCGCCGAGTGTGATCCTACCGTCGGGAGTCGGTTGCGGATCAGCGAGCGAGAAGGAGAAGCTCGCGTTCGCCGTGATGGTGCCGCCCGCGATGCCGACGCTCACTCCGTCGGCACCCGCAGAGGCGGTGAAGCCCGAAGCCGTGAAGTCGGCGCTGCCCGTTGCCGAAACGTTCTCGAGGAATATGAAGTCCAACGGGTCGCCGCCGTTGACTTGGCTCAAGTCGATCCCGAGAACGAAGTCGAGGGTGGCGCTGGCGTTGAAATCGACCGTTCCGGCGAGGTCCACGTCGGCGAAAGCGTCGAAACCGAAGTCGATGTTGTCCTGACCGGAGAAAGAGTGGCTCAGGCTGACCTGGTAGGTGAGCAGCTTCGTGGTGCTGCTGTAGGCCAGACCCAGGTCGGCGGGATCGACGCCGAGGCTCTGCGCCATGCGGCCGGCGAGGTTTTGCGCGGAGGGGAAGCTGGCCGAAGCACCCGAGGGATCCGTCAGCCGCCCGAGGATTTTGTCGTTGAATCCCTGACCCAGATCGATCAGCTGATCGAGTCCCTTGTTGAGGAACGGTACGTCGATGCCGAAGGCGTTGACGCGATCCCGAATCGCGACGAGCTCGTTCAGGATCTGCTGGGAGTTGAACCGGAGGAAGTTGGCGAGGTCCTGTCCCAGCCCGGCGCCGAACTGCACGCTGACTCCGGCCACATCAGTGATCGATGGCCACGTAAAGATGACCTGGGCACCGGCGATTTCGATCGGCGAGGCCAGCCCGGGCAAGTGGGACGCCGCTTCGATCGAGGCGGTCAGCACCAAGTCGTCGATGCCGGCGTTGGCGTCCCCGAAACTGAAGCTGATCGAGTCGGCAAGAGCCCCTGGAGCCAGGTCGACCAGGCGCAGACGGCCATCGACTGCGGTCGTGCTCATGTCCGCCCGGAATTGCACGCCCTGGTCGAAAGCAAGGTCGGTTTCGTTGACGGTCGCGGTCACGTCCAGGAAGCCGAAGCGTCCGAAGGCGGTCGCCTGCCCGTTGATCTGGAGCTTGTGAACGAGGATCTCGGCGCCGGCCGCGCTGGGCTCGAGGAAGACACCGTCGGCGTCGACCCCGAGGGCCAGAGTCAGGACGACTTCGGCAGCGATCTCGAACTCGCCGGCCAGGCCGATCGTTCCACCAAAGAGGTCCGTGGAAACGTCGAAGTCGACCGAGCCGCCGAGCTCCTTGACGATTTGGACGTCGAGTCGTGTCTCCGCGCCCGTCGTCAGGCTCACGTTGTCGATCAGGTCGAGAGCCTCCAGCTTGGCTTCGAGGGCCTCGAAGGTCGGAATCGCGGCTCCGCCGATCGAACCGAGGCTAAATCCCGTGTCACCGGACTGAATTAGCCGGAGCAGACCGTCACCGGCATCCGCCGCACCCGAAAACTCCTGCGTTGTCGGATCGGGGGGATCGTTGGCCGGCTCTTGGGGTTGTTCGCTGGGACCGCCGATCGCACGCGGGAGCGAGTTGCCGAGCAACGCAAGCTCGGTCTCGGCGCCCTCGCCGGGATCGTCGATCCACCAGGCCAGCCAGCGGAAGAACCGGACGATCCCATCACCAAACGCCTCGAGAGCCGAAACCTCATCGAGATTGTTCTGTCGGCTCTCGACGTCGATATAAACAATGATCTCTTTGGAGACGTCGCCGCGCGTGTCTTCGATCGTGTACGTACCCGCCGCCGACGTGACCGTCGTCAGATCCACATCGTGGACCTTCGTTCCATTAAGGATGAGGGTGTCGCTGTCCGCCCCTCCGTTGAACTCGATCTGACCGGGTACGGCGATCGGGCCATTCGTGCTGTTGACGGTCAGAGTGTCGTCGCCCCCCATGCCCAGGAACTCGATCCTGCGCACGCTCGAAAGCGAAACGGAGTAGATCGGGATGTTGCCGTTGACCAGCACTTCCAGGATCGAGGCGTTCGCCTGGCTGCGGCGCAGTTCGACGACGTCCGCTCCGGAGCTTCCCTCGATACGGATCAGGCTCTGCTCGCCGAGAGTGCCCAGCAAATCCCCTTGGCCGTCGACGGTGAATGCACCACGCCCGTAAGTTCCGGCGAGGAGCACGTCGTCCGGCGTGCCACCGCCCGGCAGCGCGAAACGATCCACGAAGTCGATGTCGGAGACCAGCGCGTTCGGGAGATTGGCCCCGAGCTCCGTCCATTCCGCCAGGGTCCCCAGAATAGAGGTTCGCTGTATTCCCGTGACGCCACCAACGAGCAGGATGTCGCCACTGGGTGTTTCTACGAACTCGAGGGCCGAAGGACTCGGATCGGGAAGATTGGCCGAGATCGGATTCCAGGTTTGCCCGCCGTCGGATGTCTTGAAGACCTTCTTGCCATCGGCGGCGTAGGCTGTCTGCCAATCGTCGGGGTCGAGGACGATATCCACGATCTTGCCCGCGCCCTTGACGGTCTTGGTAGAGTCAAAATCAGCGCCGAATTTGCTCCCGTCCGTGCCGGGCGTTCGCACGCTGATCTTGTTCCACCTCGCGGCGTAGACGACGTCGGGTTTCTCGGCCCCGCTACCGCCATCCGGCTCCATGCCACCATAGGCGATGGCGGTGAAATAGTTCCCCCTCGCCAGCTTCGCATTGGCACCGGCCGGACTCGAGAACATCGCGTTGATCGTGTCGAGTCGGTCCGAGCTCTCGTAGAGGCTGAACAGTCCGATGAGCACCCGCTCGGGCCTGATGGCGTTGACGACGTAAGGGATGGTCGTGAAACCGTCAAACCCCCGGTCCGCCGCCTCGAGCCCGCTTCCCGGGTTTGCACCTGGCGCGCTTCTCAGACCATTGTTGAAGCCGCCGGCCACCTGGGCTCCGGTCTCGTCGAAAGTTCGACTCGCGTATGTGCGGAACCTGAATCCGCTGCCGTCGGCCTTGACGCTATAGTTGTTGGAAAGAGAGATCAGGACGGAGCGATCGAAGGTGCTGCCGCCGGACGAATCGAAATAGGTGACCGCCTGGGTGTTGCCGTCGCCACCCATGATCTGGTCCCACACGAAGCGCGTCGCGGCATCGTCAGGAACACCATCGCCGTCGGTGTCGACGGGCTCGCCGAGACCGATCGACTGCTCGATCGAGCCGTTGTCCTGGGTCCCCGCGATGATGACGTTGTTGAGCGCGTCGTACGCGAGGTTTCTGATCTCGGAGACTCGCAGACCGCGGTTCAGGCTGTCCCAGAAGCGGCCCGCAGAGAGCTTCGCGAAGGACTGGCCTGCCTGGCCCGTAACGGTCTGACCGTGTTGCGGCACGACCTCCAGAACCGAGCCGACCACGTCCGTGATGAGGAAGACGCCGGCGTTCGCGACGACGGAGCCACGATCCACCAAGAGCATCTGATCGACGGCGAATCCATCGCCGGACCAGTTACCGGTCTGCCGCGTGATCGTCGCCGGCGAGCCAGGGGCAAAATCGACCTTGTTCGTCGACGACGCCGAGAACGATGCTGAAATCTGACCCGTCGGGTCGTAGAGGCGCCAGATTCCGCCATCGTCCCCCTGCAGCAGCGAACCGTTGCTGTCGAGAACCATGACGCGGGAGTCCGGATGGGGACTCGTGTCGGCAGCATTGGCATCCGCCAGAATGTCCCACTGCCCCGCGGCCTGCTCCCACCAGAAGAGGTTGCTGCTGGTGCCCGGCCGGTCGCCTCCTATAAAGATGTTGCCGTTGCCATCGGCAACCATCGAGAAGTTGTTAAAACCCTGGCCCCCCGCGTTGACCTGAGGCTGGCGGGTCGCGGCCGCCGTAGGGGGGCCCATGGCGGCCGGGTCGGGTGCCTGGCTACCAACCAACGACCAGTTGGCTCCCCGATCCGTGGAGCGGAAGATCCCCATGATCTTCTGGTTCTTGAGTCCGATCAGAGCGGCGTAAATGATGTTCGGGGGATCGGTCGCCGGATTCTTGACCGTGGGTTCGATGGAAAGGACGATTCTCCGGGCTCCCGCCGCCGTCTCGCCGACGTCGGGGCTTCCGTTGCTGTCCGTTATGCCGTTCTCGTCGTTGTCCAGCGTGTCGGTCGTCAGATCGAGCTGGTTCGGCGACGTGCCATTAATCTGTTGCCAGGTCTGTCCACCGTTGTCCGTCTTGTAGACGCCCGCCAACTGGACCCCCGCGTAGAGCCGATTCGCGTCGCTGGGATCAACGATCAGATCGGTAACCGAGGCATTCGGCAATCCGTTGCTGCCCGAGAGCAGCTTGATGGTCTCCACACTCGACCCGTTGGTCGACAACTTGAAAACGCCACCCTTGCGGACGGTCTTGGTCTGTCCATCGACTCTGCGCAGTTTGGACAGGCCGGACAGAAAGACCACCGGATCTCCGTTCTGGATCGTCTTCGTGGGGACCACCGACGTGATGCGTACGCCGGCGAGATCGACGGCTCCGACCAGCTCCCAGGTTTCGCCACCATCCTTCGAGCGGAGCAGGCCGATCGGGAGCCCTCCCTTGTGGGCGTTACTGAAGCTCCCGGTTCCGGCATAGACGACCAGCTTGTTGAGAGGCGTATCGGCGTTGACCTCAAAACCGGCGGCGTCGAGCGGACCCACGGCAACGGCTCCGATCGACAGGGAGGGGAACTGATCCGTGAGCGGCGACCAGGTGCGACCCCCGTCCGTCGTCCTCCAGACGCCGCCGTTGACCGAGCCGATGAAGATCACATCCGGATTGGTGGGATGTACGGCAATGGCGTGAACCGCTCCCGAGATTGGATCGTCCGGGGGAATCTCCGCCTTTCCGCCGGTGACGCTGCCCGGGCCCTGCTCGATCCACAAGGGGATGCCCGCGACCTTCGCGAAGGTCGACTCGCCGATGAATGCGGAATCGTCCAGGCTCGATGCCAGAACGACAGAACGCTCGAACGCGTTGTCGAACAGCATGACCAGGCCACCGCCGACGCGCTGGATCCCACTGTTGTTGAGGACGAAATCGGCCTGCTGGCTGAAGACGAACGTGTCGGTGTCGACTCCGGATCCGGGATCCAGATGGAGCTCCGGGCTCCCCAGACTAATGAACCCGGGTGAGAAGCCGGGATCCAGAGACTCGATGGTGATGACGTCGTCACCGTCGCCGGACTGGATCGTCAGCGAGTCTGCGGGGTTCGAGAAGGTGATGGTCGGGAAAAAGCCGGCGTCCGGCTGGAGCGTCATGTGCCCGTTTTCGGTCGCGTTCTTGAGCCGGATCTTGTCCGGGGCCGACGTACCGACGAAGACTCGGGCGTCCGCGGGCTTGCGGTCCGTGATGCGCTCGATCGAGGAGTAGGTGTTGGCCGTCCCGTCGATGTCGATGCTGCCGTCCGACGGTATCAGCGGACTGACGGGCGCCGTGTAGATAATCGTGGTCGCCGCCCCTCCGATCAGGAACAGCGTGTCGATGCCGGAGCCGCCGTTGATCTCCCGCAGGGGTGCGTTGGGCTCAATCGTGAAAAGATCGTTGCCGCTGCCGCTCAGGACCTTGGTGACTCCGGCGAAGCTTCCGTTGTTGGCCGCAGTCTGAGCCCCGGAAACGGTGACCGTCAGCGCTCCGCCGCCGGCGTCCTCGAAGAGGATCGTCAGGTCGACCGTCTCGGCGGTGAGATCCAGGGTCCCGTCGGGGAGCAGCGCCTCGGGCCCGAACAGCGGGGTCGCCGATTCGAAGAGGAGGTCCGACGGAGCCGAATTGTCGGATCCGGTCGTCGAGGTGGCGTCGCTCCCTTCCTCGGCATCGTCGTCCACCACGGACCCGACCTCCGTGGCCTGGTCATGATCGTCGCGCGTCGACGATGTCCTCAAGGGCACTCGGGCGCCGACCGCCAGGGCTCCGGCCAGCACCTCTCCGGAGAGCGGCTCCTCGAAAGAGCCGGTCTGAATCCCGAAGGCGTGAGCCAGCTGATGCAGGAGCACGGTCAACAGGTCGACTCGCCCGTCGGCCGAGCCGGTGGCTCGAGCCAGGAACTCATCGGAGCCCGGGGCCCGATCGAACTCGGCGTCATCCCAGGGCGTGTCGTCGACGAACCAACCGTGACCCGCCGCGGTCGGGTCGATGAGGATCACGGACCCGTCCGAGCGCGCGAGGATCAGTCCGGGCAGGTCTACGATCTCGAAGGTGATTTCCTCGGCCGTGCTCACCAGACCGGACGCCTCGAGGCGAGCGAGAACCGCGTCGATCACGACCGCGAGCAGTTCGTCGGAGAGCCCTCCCGCCGTTTCGGTCGGCGCCGCCCCGGACGCGAAAGTCTTCGCGTCGACGAAGACGACCATGCCCGGTCCTGAGGGCCGCTGGTCGTCCGCCGCAGTGTCGCCGACCGGCTCATCCGTGACGCCGCCCGCATCCGGATCGTCAGCGGACTGGATCACCCTTTGGCCGATTGCGACATCTTCGACCGACAGCTCGACGATCGCTCCCGCGGATTCGACCTGGACGACTTGCCGAAGCTGCTCGACGAGGACGCTGAGCAGATCGACGCGACCGTCGGCGGGTCCGTCGACACGCGCTACGAGGTGCGTCGGGTCGGAGCCGTCGCCGAACTCGTTGTCCTCTGAAGGAGACAGGTCGACGAACCATCCGAGGCCCGCCGCGTCGCCGTCGATCAGCAGCGTGCCGCCCTCGTAGCGTGCGAGTAGATCGCCACTCAGGTTGGCGATCTGAACGCCGATCGTGTCGGAAAGATCGGCCCCGGTCAGGGCCGCGAGGCGGGAGAACGCTTCATCGACGAGGCTCGACAACTCGGCGTCGCCGAGCGCACCTTCGGCATTGCCTGCATCCGCTTCCGGTGCAGTCGCGGTCGAATCGTCAGTGGTTGTTGAGTTTAGGGATCCGGTCGTGATCTCGGTCGCATCGTCGGCCGGAGGTCCACGGGCCAACGAGTCGTCCGGCACCTCCAGCGGACGAGGCGCATTGTTCTCGCCTTCCGGAGCGGGGCTCTGATCGACTCGCGCAATTGTCGTCGAGGCAACGACGGCAAGCTGTGTCGCCTCTGCCACGACCTTCATCGACGTCGCCTCGGAAGCGAGCGGCGCCGGATCGGACTTCAGTGAATCTTTTTCGTCACCATCGTTCAGCACGGTCTCGTGACTGTCCGCGGTCGGTGCCACGGAACCAGCGTTGGCCGCATCGGCCGCGGTCGAGGCGTCTGCGGACCCGGTCTCGAGGTCGGCGCTCGAGCTGGTCGCCTCGGGTATCTCGGCGGAGACCGTCTCGTCTGCAACGTCGCCCGGCGTGCCGGTCATCTCGTCGCCCGGCTCGGCCTCGGCGTCGGCCCCCGCGGCGTTGTCGATCGCCTCGGTCATCCTCTGCGTGGAATCGTCGACGGAAGCGAAAGTCGGGTCGCTCGCCGGAGCGTCCTCGGAGGCGCTGTCGAGTTGCCAGTCGACCCACTCGTCGGCCCCCGCAGCATCGTCGACCCACTCGTCACCGAGGTCGCTCGGGCCTTGCTCGGCACCGTTCGTCGCGGCGTCGTTGGCCGCTGCGGTTTCGTTCCCCGGGGCGAGGTCGAGGTCGCCTGCGGTCACCGCAGACGGCGCCCCGTCGATCGCGTTCTGGTCTTTCTGGAAAGTGTCCGCGATGCCCAACAGGAGCGGGTCGGCGGACAGGAGGATGCGTGGCTCGAGCGCCTCGATCGAGATCCCGCGGCGCTCCTCGCGACGTGACTGCTCTCGCGCACGCGCTTTGGTCTTAGACCGACGCCACAAGCTCTCTATCCCCCCCGGCAAAATGCCGCAGCACAAGATGGGCGAATATATACCCTAAAAGGTCCTTTTTAAGCAATCAAAAAAAAAGGCCCCTGCGTGAATCTATTTTTGTGCTTTGGCTCCGGCGGCAGAGGATAGGCCGGGCCGAAACCTAGATATTGAACCGCCTCAGGAAGAGCTGGCGAATGGCGCGGTACCACTGGAAGGCCAGTGGCTCGAAGCCGTGATCGAAGCGGACGAAGACACGACCGCCGACGAAGACCGGGTCGAGCGGCTCCTCCAGCTCGAGGTCGAACTGGAACATCCTCTCGAAGGTCTTCGTGCCGCTCTGCTCCGTGGGGTCGATCGCGATCTCGCCGCCGCCGACGGCGCCGAGGATGGCGCTCGGAAGGTACTCCTCGGCCTCCGGGACCTCGCGACGGATGACCGCGGAAACAATGCGGCCGATCTGCTCGGCCGGACGGGCCTTGACCCGCTCGGAGTCTTGACGGACCAGGTCGACGCGAGACTGAGGCACGACCACGCGAATCGTCGGACGTTCGACGTCGAGCACGAAGGCCAGCAAGTCACCCTGCTTCAGGAAACGATCGGGCAAATCCGTGGCGTTGGGGATGACGAACAGCCCTCTCCCCGGGCTGCGGATCTCGAGATCGGCCAGGCGCTCCTCGGCTCGCGCCAGCTCGGCCCGGACGTCCTCGAGCTCCTGCCTCACGATACGCGCCTGTACGCGATCGGTCGCCAGCGCGGCGTCGTAGCGGCTCTCGAGCTCCTCCAGGCGTGCCCGCAGCACCTCCACGTTGGCCCGCAGAAGCGGGTCCCGACAGGCCACCAGCAGCTGCCCCGGTTCGACGATGGTGTTCGGCTCGGCCACGACGCGATCGATGAAGCCGCTCGTCCCCGCACGCAGCAGGCCCTCGTTCGGCGGCCAGACGACGCCCTCGGCCCGCGTCCTCAGAGGGAACGGGACGAGAAACAGCAACAGCGCGATCACGGCCAGTGTCGCCGCGGTCACGGCGATCGCGCGCGGCCGGTTTTCGCGGAGCGAACGGTGAGTCGCCACGAACTTGAGTCCTTTCGAGATCGGAAGCACGACCATGCTGAAGGCGGCCCAGCTGGCCAGGAGTATACCGACAAAGAAGAACTTCCCGGCCAGGAAGAGCACGATCGAGACGTAGATGAACGCCCGGTAGATGAAGGCGGCGATCGTGTAGAAAACGAACCAGAATCGCTCGCCGTGCGCCGTCCGCGGCTCCTCGACGTTCTCGATTCTGAAGACGTAGCGCCGGACCAGGTAACCGACGTAGCGGGTTCCCCGCATGGCCAGATTCGGGATCTCGAGCAGGTCCGAGAGAACGTAGTAGCCGTCGTAGCGCAGCAGCGGGTTTCCGTTGAACAGCAGAGTCGAGATGCCGCCGATCAGGATGACGTTGTAGGCCAGGGACCGCGGAGTGCCGGGCTCGAGGCCGACCCAGATCACCATGGCCGCGGCGGCCAGGAACATCTCGACCAGGATCCCCGCTGCCCCGACCACGAAACGGCGGTGTCTGGATCGAAACTCCGATGCGGCCGAGGCGTCGACGTAAGGGACCGGCATGAACACCAGAAACATGATCCCCATCTCGTGGACCTCGCCGCCCCACACCTTCGTGGCGTACCCGTGGCCCAGCTCGTGCACCACCTTGACCAGCGGATAGACCAGCCCGATGACGAGCAGATTCTCTGCCGAGAGCACCCGGTCCACGATGTTCTCGGTCAGCTCCGACCAGTGCAGGCCGGCGAGGATGACCCCGGTCATGACCATAGCCAGCCATAGTAAAGCGCCGAAAGAACTAAAAAGCGGGCGAACGAGCCCGACCGTGAATGTCAGGAAACGGTCCGGATCGATGAGCGGGATCTTGATCGCAAGCGGGCTGCGCAGCTTCTGTCGCCAGCGGGCCCGCTGCACGCGCTCCGATCGCCGCAACAGCTCGTCGGTATCCGGTGGCACGTCGCAGAGCAACACGTCGGCCGAGTGGAGCTGGCCCAGAACACGGACGACCTCTTCCTGCGTGGGCGCGTCGTCCCCCAGCTGCTCCGTCGAGATTTCCCACAGCTCCTGGACGGTTCGATGGCCGTTCATCAGCCCGATCACCTGGTAGGTCGTCGGGGTGAAGCGGTAGTACTGGCCCTTGGCGTGGTCCTGAAGCACGTACCACACCTCTCCCCGGTAAAGGTGCCGGTAGACTCGGGTGTGTCCGCGCAGCCTAGGCTTGAGTGGCGCGACCCGGTACCAGGAAGGACTGAACAGCGACTCCGCCATGGGTCCCCGGCGGGCAGTCCGCCCGCGCTCAGCGAATCAGCGAGATGGTCAGGGGATCCGGATCCCGTAGCACGATCTCACCGGCCTCGTCGTGCCACAGTCGGCCGATGATCGTGAAGGGTCCCCCGACCGCATCGGGGGAGAAAGAGAAGCTCCCGACGTAACTCCCATCCTCGGTCTCTCGCATCGGCTCGTGATCGGCGATGTTGGGCCGGATGTCGAAGGAGGCCGTCAGTCCGGGATCGCCGCTGAGCCGCACGGTGACCGCGACCGTCCCCCCTTCCCGCCGGGTGTCCGCAACCTCGTGGGAGATCTCCTCGATTTGCGGCTTCTCGTACAGCACTGCGCCCTGGACGTCCATCAGCACGTCCCGCTTGGCGCAGGCCATAAATGACACCGCCAGCATCGCTCCGATCAATCCGATTCGACCCGCTCTCATGATTGCATCGACTCCGGGTGGTCCTCTCTATACGCCCAGCCATTGGGCCGGGCCATTCTGGATCAGTCGCCGCACCCTGGCAAGCGCTGCCCAAAGACAAAGATTGACTTTCGCAAATTTTTCGTGATATGAACAGCGCCGGCTTGCGATAGGTCAACTTCAACGGTAATGAGACCAGTGGAGTCCGACTCGCTGCCCGCCGAGGGGGGCAGGCAGCGAACCGGCGGGCCGTGCGAGGAGACGGCGGCCGAGAGCGGCCGTTGATCCAGGGGCAAACTGCATGAACAACTACAAGGTCAGGCCGCTGCCGGCCCGAATGCTGGTCGTGGCAGCTTGTCTGCTCGTTTGGACCGGGGACTCCAGGGCTCTCACGGACGAGGAGATCTTCCTGGAGTTCCCTTTCAGTTTCATCAATGCCGGGACGCGATCCCTGGCCATGGGCGGAGCCTTCGTGGCCGTGGCGGACGACGTCTCCGCGGTCAACGCCAATCCGGCCGGTCTCGTCGCCCTGGATGGCCTCAGTTTCTACGGCGAGTTCGGCACGCTCGACGTGGACACGCAGGTCTCCACCGCCGCTTCGGGCAGCCTCGACGTGGATCCGGTGACCGGTGAACGGGATCTTCCGTACTTCGGTCTCACATCCGTCAAGAATGCGGAGACGTACGAAGGAGCCACGCTCGTTGGCCTGGCCTGGCCGCTGAGCCTCGGTAGCGTCGATCGGCGATTGACACTGGTCGGCGCGCGCCAGGTCATCGTCTCCCAGGAGAGCTCGCTCTCGGCGGGCAGCGACGTTACCGCAGCCAGCTTCTCCTTCGAGGGCTTTCCCAACACGGTCAACGGAAACACGGTGGAGGCCTACTCGGTCGACACCACGGTGTCCGGCGGGAGCGATACCGAGATCGTCTATTGGAGCGTGGGCGCCGCGCTCGAAGTGCACCAGGACTTTTCCTTCGGCTACACACTGACCTACGCCACGCTCGACATCGAAGCGGATACGGTCACCGAGATCATCGATCCCCTCGAGCTGTTCGTCGATCCGAGTCATCCGCGTTTGCCCGCGCAGTCGACGACCGACGTCTACCGTACGATCATCGATGGCAGTGACGAGGGTCTTGCCTTCAGCATTGGCGTTCACTGGCACCCCGACTCGGTCTTCGCCGACGGCCCTTCGCCGTGGAGGCTGGGGGCGGTGTTCCGCAAGGGTGCCGAGTTCGGCGTCAGCGAGTCCACGTTTCTCAATGGCCAGCCCGACGAGACCTTCATCAACCGCATCATCGTTCCGGACAGCTACGGGCTGGGACTGAGCTATCGGGCGGGAGAGCGCTGGCTGTTCGTGGGAGAGCTCGAGCGTGTCGAACTCTCCGACATGCTCGACGGATTCCGCTCCGGCGTCAACTACCTGACGAGCGGGCGTGTCGCCGACGGGGCGTACGGCATCGATCCGGACGCAACGATCACCTACGACGTGGACGACGACTGGGTGCCGCGGATCGGTGGGGAGTACCGGATCCCGTCGCGCCACGGGCCGGATCAGGGCGCAGCACTACGCGCCGGTTACTACCAAAGCCCCGACAACCGCATCCGCATGACCCAGTTCAACAGCGACGACCCCGAGATCAACGAGATCTACCTCGAAGCCTTCGGCGGCGGCGAAGAGGAAAACCACGTCACTGCCGGCTTCGGCTACACCTGGGCCGGATCGACCTTCCAGATCGCCGGCGACTTCGGCGACGAGTCGACCCAGGTCCTCGTCAGCTACACCTACTCCCTGTCCAAGAAGCGCAGCGCTTCCAGACAGCCTTGAACAGACCGCGGTCGAGGAGAGCATCATGATTCACGCGCTATCGGAGGAGCGGATCAGCCGGATCGGACGATCGATCGGCGGCCTCTTCGTCCTGCTCGCGGTGCTGCTGGGATCGACGGGATCGACGTCGCCCGACATCATCGGGTCGGGTCTCCCGGCCAGCTTCTCTGTGTGCGAGGCCGACGATGATGCGCGACCGGAGTGTGAGGGCGGGGACGTGCGCTTCCAGGCCCTCGTCGCGGCGGCCGAGGAGAATCAATTCGGCTTCGCCATCGCCGCGGGCTACGTCAATGGGGACGAGTTCGAAGACCTCGTCGTCGGAGATCCCGCCCTAAACCGTGTCTATGTCTTCTTCGGACGTCCCAGCGTGGCCGACAGCTACGGCCTCGACCCGCTGAGCGTTTCCGATCGCGAGGTGCCGGCGGAAACCTCGGCCGACATCATTCTCGAGCGCAACCCTGCCGCCCCGGGGCAGGTGGGGTCGTTCGGCTTCTCGGTCGCCGTCGGCGAGCGCACGTCGGCCTCGGGCTGCGCGCCGGACGACCTGGCGGCGGCACTGTTGATCGGTGCCCCGGGACAACCCGGAACCACGGGCAATCCCCCGGGGACGGTCTTCTACATCCCCGCCGGCGGGCTGTGCCTGGTCCCGTCCGACCCGCCGATGCCGATGATCGTGGACCCGCTGGACGTTGGCCAGGCCTTCGCCCCTCCGGTCATCGAGGACGACGACGAGTTCGGCTACTCGGTAGCCTTTGGCCGGCTGCTGACCACAACGGGCACCGAGCAGGACCTCGTCGTGGGCGCTCGAACCGGCAGCGGAGGTGCGGGCAAGGTCTTCATCTTCCCGGTCGAGAACGGCACGGTGCGGAACGGCCTCGACGAGGTCGTGGAGATCGAGGGCATGCCGGACGACGGCCTCGGCGAAGCGCTGGCCGTGGGCGATCTGGACCAAGATTTCGACGAGAGCGCGGAACCGTTCGGCGACACCGACGACCTCGGCATTGGCGCCGTTGGCGCGGAGAACGGAAAGGTCCTGCTCGTACAGGGACCGCTCTCCCCTGCCGGAGGATCCAATCTGGACGGCATCTACCGGGAGGGCGATCCCGCGATCAAGACGATTCCGGGAGAGAGCGCGGGAGATTTCTTCGGATTCAGCCTGGCGATCGGAGCCGACGGTCGCCTGGCCGTCGGGGCGATCTACGCCAACAACGAACCGAGCGGGAACGAGCTGACCAACATCGCCGACGCGCTGAAACGTACGAACGCGGGCAAGACTTACGTGTGGGATCTGCCCGTATTCGAGGGCGGCGGCCTAGAGCTGGACCCCGCATCGGCCGAGACCGTCCTGGTTGCCCGCCGATCCGGCGACCATCTGGGCTTCTCGGTGGCGTTCGGCGACCTGGACGTCTCCGGAGACGACGATCTGGTGGTGACGGCGCGGCGTGAGGACGGTAGCGGTCTGCGCGTTGACGAGATCGACCAGGGCACCGCTTATGTGGTCTTCGACGGCACTCGGCTGACCTCGCCGGTGGATCTCGGACAGTGCGTTGCTTCCTCCGACTGCACCGGTGTGGCCGGGGTGGACGTGATGATCTTCGGCGGCGACCGCAACGCCAATCGTGGCGAGGAGTTGGGCTACTCCGCCGCCGTCGGCGATTACAACGGAGACGCCTCTCCCGATCTCCTCGTCTCGTCCCTGGTTCAGAGCCGGGTCTACGCCGTCACGCTGGACGACGCCGACAACGACCGCGACACCGAGGGCCGCAACATCCGTGACGACGACGACGACGAGGATGGCGACTCCGACGGGACGGACTGTGCCCCGCTCGACGACTCGATCTTTTCCGGTGCCGAGGAGATCACGTGCAATGGCGTCGACGAGAACTGCAACGGCATGGACGACGACGCCCCCGACGTCGACGGTGACGGCTTCGACGCCTGTGGCGATGACACTACGGCGGCCGACTGCGACGACGACGATCCGGATTCCTTTCCGGACGCCCCGGAACTGTGCGACGGCAACGACAACGCCTGTGATAGATCGATTCCGCTGGACGAGCGAGACATCGACGCGGACGGCTGGGTCGAGTGTAGCGGTTGGGACGACACGCAGGGCGACGACACGGAAATCCTCGGAGGTGGCGATTGCCAAGCCGCGCGGGACAACGTCTTCCCGGGCGCCGCGCCGAACGACGATCCCGACGCCTGCATGAAGGACACCGACGAAGACGATTACGGAGACGCCACCGACTCGAGTGGGTTTACACCGGGTAGCGATTGCGACGATTCCTCGGCTACGACTTTCCCGGGCTCTGCCGATTCGGACGACCCGGCCGAGTGCATGCGCGACGACGACGACGACGGGTACGGAGACGGCTCGGCCCTGCTCCCCGTGGTCTCGGGCAGCGATTGTGACGACGACGACAACTCGAGCTTTCCTGGGGCCACCGAGCTCTGCGACGGCAACGACAACAGCTGCGCGGGAGCGGTTCCGACCGACGAGATGGATGGGGACGGCGATGCTTTCGTCCCGTGCCTAGGCTGGAGCGACGTCCAGGGAGACGATCCGGGTATCGGAGGCGGCGGGGACTGCGATCCGACGAACGGCGTCGTCTTTCCCGGGGCGGCGCCTCTCGAGTCCGTTCCGACGGCCTGCATGGAAGACGCCGACGGCGACGATTACGGCGATATCGACCCACCCCCGGGCGCCATTGCCGGGACCGACTGTGACGACGACTCCCCGACCGGAGCGTCGACCTTCCCCGGCGCGGCGGAGATCGAGGCACCGCTCAACTGCATGAAGGACACCGACGACGACGGCTATGGAGACGACTCGGTCGAGCTCCCGATCGTACGTGGGGGCGATTGCGCCGACGACGACCCCACCCGCTTCACCGGCGCCGTGGAGATTCCCGGAGACGGCATCGACCAGGACTGCAACGGAGCGGACACGCTGACCTGCTTCGTCGACGGCGACGGCGACGGTTTCGGCTCGACGACGTCGTTGACCTCGGACGACGGGGACTGTACCGACCCCGGAGAATCCGAGCTCGACACCGACTGCGACGACACCGACGACGCGATCTTCCCCGGTCAGACCGAGACGCCGGACGACGGCATCGATCAGGACTGCAACGGCGTGGACACCATCACCTGCTTCCTGGACGCCGACGGCGACGGCTCCGGGTCGGAGCTCGGGGTGACGGTGCTAGCCGACGACGGGACGTGCGATGCGGAGGAGCAGGAATCGGAGGTGGCCGACGACTGTGACGATGCCGATGCCAACACGTTGCCCGGTGCCCCCGAGCTGTGCGACGGCAACGATAACGACTGCGACGCCTCGGTACCGGTCGACGAGATGGACGGGGACGGGGACACCTGGGTCGCCTGTAGCGGTTGGGACGACACCCAGGGCGACGATCCGAGCGTCGGTGGCGGCGACGATTGCGACGACACACGGGCCACCACCTTCCCCGGAGCCGCCGAGAACGAGCCGCTGGCCCCGGCCTGCATGAAGGACGCCGACGGTGACGGGTATGGCGACATCTCGGCTCCCGCGGGCGTCACCACCGGCAACGACTGCGACGACGAGGGACCGGCGGCGGCGGTTACGTTCCCCGGGGCCGCCCCCGCGGACGACGAGTTCAGCTGCATGAAGGACAGCGACGGCGACGACCGGGGCGACGAGTCGGTCTCGTTGCCTGTGGTCCCGGGAAGCGACTGCGACGACGGCGACAGCGCAAGCTACCTCGGTGCCGCCGAGAGTTGTGACGGCAACGACAACGCCTGCTCGCGTTCCGTTCCGGCCGACGAGATCGACGTGGACGGAGACGGCTTCGTGGCCTGCATCGGGTGGAACGACGCCCAGGGGGACGACCCCGGCATCGCGGGTGGCGGCGATTGCGACGAGACGGCCACCGACACCTTCCCCGGTGCCGCGGCCAACGAGCCGGTCTCCGGCGCCTGCATGAAGGATCGCGACGGGGACGACTTCGGCGATCGCACTCCGCCCGCCGGCGTGCCTCCCGGAAGCGATTGTGACGACGACGGGCCTTTCGCCGCCAGCACCTTCCCCGGCGCCGCGGCCATCGACGGTCCGCTCAACTGCATGAAGGACGCGGACGACGACGACTATGGCGACACCTCGGTGACGCTTCCGGTGGTCCCCGGTGGCGACTGCGACGACGCCGAGCCGGCCGTCAATCCGGGAACGCTCGAGGGACCCCAGGGTGACGCCACCTGCACGGACGGTGTGGACAACGACTGCGACGGCGATGCCGATGCAGGCGACCCGGTTTGCCAGGGTGCGGCCGTACCCTGCCCGGACGCCGATAACGACGGGTTCGCCGATTGCTCGACCGATCCTTCCTGCGACTCCTCGGGGCTGGTGTGCGGCGATTGCGACGATGGCGCGTTCGTCGTCAATCCCAGCCAGCAGGAGGTGTGCGACAACATCGACAACAACTGCGACACCTTCGTCGACGAAGGATTCGACACGGACAGCGACGGCTTCACTACCTGTCAACTGCCGGCTCCTGACTGCGACGATTCCAATCCGTTGATCAATCCCGCCGCGGTAGAGCTGTGCAACGACGGTCTGGACAACGACTGCGACCCCGGGACGGTCGACCTGTTCGACGGCGACGCGGACGGAGCGACCTGTGACGTCGACTGCGACGACTCGAACGCCGCTCTCAACCTGGACGACGTGGACACCGACGGGGTCACGACCTGCGGGGGAGACTGCGACGACGGCGACCCCGACGTCAATCCGACGTTGCCCGAGCTTTGCAATGACGGCAAAGACAACGATTGCAACGCCGCCACGCCGGACATCTTCGATGGCGACGCCGACGGGGCGGATTGCACCGTGGACTGCGACGACGACGATGCCTCGGCAAATCTCGACGACGCGGACTCCGATTCGTTCTCCACTTGCGCCGGGGACTGCGATGACACGGACGCGGCGATCAGTCCCCTGGCCATCGAGGTCTGCGACGGAGTGGACAACAACTGCAACGGTACGGTGGACGATCCCTTCGACCTGGACGAGGACGGCTTCACGACGTGCGGCCAGCCCTTGCCCGATTGCAACGACATGAACCCCCTGGTCAACCCGGGCGCCCCCGAGATCTGCAACGACGGGGTGGACAACGACTGCAACCCGGCCACGCCCGATCTCGGCGACGCCGACGGCGACGGCGCGAGCTGCGACGTCGACTGCAACGACGCCGATCCGACCAGCAGTCCCGGAGCCACGGAACTGTGTGACGGTGACGACAACAGTTGCAGCGGGCTCGTGCCCGCCGACGAACTGGACGGGGACGGCGACGGCTACGTGGAGTGCAGCGGCTGGAACGACTCGCAGGGCGACGACCCGGACATCGCGGGAGGCGGTGACTGCGACGACCTGTCCTCGTTTACGTTCCCGGGCGCCGCGCCGAACGAATCCATCCCGGACATCTGCATGAAGGACGTCGACGGTGACGACTACGGCGACCTGACGCCTCCACCGGGCGTGGTGATCGGCAGCGACTGCGACGACGACGGGCCCTTCGCCGCCAGCACGTTCCCCGGAGCAGCTTCCATCGACGGGCCTCTCAACTGCATGAAGGACGCCGACGACGACGAGTACGGCGACGACTCGGTGTCGCTGCCCGTGGTGCGCGGCACGGACTGCGACGACGACGCTCCAGCCGTCAACGAGGGGGCGAGTGAGGGGCCGTTCGGCGACCCGACCTGCTCGGACTCCATCGACAACGACTGCGACGAGAGGATCGACGATCAGGATCTGGAGTGTACTCAGGGGCTGCGGACGCAACCGGTACCGCGCGGCGGGTCCCGCACGCGGCCCTCCTCACCCCGCCGAGGGGTCGAGCCGCGGAGGCGCTAGGTGGAACCGCTACGGTTGCGACGAGCTCTGACGGCGGCTGTGCTGCTCGCCTGTTTCCTGACGGGACTGCTCGCCTCTCCGGCGATGGCCGCCGCCAAGAACTACGCTTACATGCTCGTCCAGGGCCGCCTCATCGGCGAGAGCGCGGCGCGCCCGCTCGCGGGTCTTACAGTCCGTCTGCTCGCCGAAGGCGAGGTCTTCGAGACGGTGACGGACAGCCGCGGTGCGTTCGTCTTCGACAAGCTCCCGGTCGCCTCCTACGACCTGCAAGTCATCTCGTCCGACGGACGGGCGATGCAGGGTTTCCGGGACAAGGATCCGCTCGAGGGGTCGAGGATCCGCGTGCGGATGCGACCGGGAAACAAACCGCCGAAGCTGATCCGTATCGAGGCCGACGGCGAGGAGATCTCGTTCGTGGTGCCCGAGCGCCCAACGAACTGGAACAAGCTGTGGGCGGAGGTCGGGATCTTCGTGGGTCTGGCGGCTCTGCTCGCCCTGTGAGGCGGGTCAGTCGCCGGCGTCGATCGGGAATTCCACCCAGCACTTGACGCCCGCGGGCAGGCGCTGAGACGGATTGCGCAGCTCGAGCCGCACGCCGATCGTACCGCTGGCGGCGTCGACCACCGGATCGACGACCGTGACCGTGGCCGAGTGCGCCCCCATCGCGGGCGCCTCCCACTCGACTTGTCCGGTCATGCCGACCTCGACCTTGCCGTAGAACCCGACCGGCAGTGCCGCCTCGACGCGCAGGGGATCGATCTGGGCCAGACGCAGGATCGGCATCTCGCTGACGAACTCGCCCGGCGACGCCATGCGCTCCACGACCACGCCGTTGATCGGGCTGCGGATGGTGCGGAGCTCGAGCCGCTCCGCAACCTCGCGGATCTCCAGGCGCAGGAGCCGCGCTTCGGTCTCCAGCTCGTCCTTCTCGTGCGATGAGATCATCTGCTTGAGGTAGAGCTCCTCGTTCCGCTCGGCCTTGCGCGCCGCGAACTCGGCCCGGGCCTTGACCAGATTCAGATGAGCCTTCTCCGACTCCGAGACCAGCTCGGCCAGTGCCTGGCCCTTCTTGACATAGTCGCCGCGGTCGACGTGGACCTCGCCGAGAATGCCGTCAACGGCGCTGCTGAGGCCGACCTCGACGTAAGGCTCGACGAGGCACTCGAACTTCTCGGCCCGGCTATCCGCGGAGATCAGAAGAGCCGCCGCGATGAAGGAAACGCTAACGATCCAGGTCCGTGTTTGACGCATGCCGCCTCTCACCTTCCGGTCACGCAGAGCGGGAGTCTACTGAAGATACGCGTTTATGGCTCGGAGATCCGCAACATCGAGTATGCCCGACCACCGTTTCAAGCTCAAGCTGGCCAGAACGTAGTCGTAGCGGGCCTGGGCCAGATCGCTGCGAGCAAGGAACAGGTCGCGCCGCGCGTCCAGCACCTCGAGACCCGTGGCCAGACCGGCGCGCATCCGTTCCTCTTTGTCGGCCAGCGCGGCCTCCTGCGAGAAGACGGTCTGCCACAGCGCCTCGACGCGGGTGATGCCGCTCGTCACGCCCTGGAACGACTTGCGGGTCTCGGCTTCGACGACGCGCTTGGCCCGCTCCAGGCCCTGGAGCGCGATGTCTCGTTCGAGCGCCGCGCTGCGTACCAGGGCCGAGCTGCCCCCGCCGTCGTAAATCGGCACGATCAGCCGCAGGCCGACGCTGCCCGTGCTGATCACGCTGCCGCCTCCGCCGGCGAACTCCGATCCTCCCGAATCGGAGTAGTTGTAGGCCGCCACGAGATCGAGCGCGGGCCGGCGCCCCTGACCGCGCTGGACCCGCATTTCCTGTGCGGCGACATCCGCGGCGGCTTCCAACGCGCTGATTCGCGGGTTCTGGAATCGCGCCGCTTCGACCCACAGCTCCACGTTCGGCTTGTCGGGAGCCACGAGCGGGAAGGTCTCGCTGAGCGCCTTCACGTTGGCCGGCAACTCTCCGGTGATCTCGGCGATGACCAGCCGGGCGGCCTCGACCTCGTCGTCCGCACCGATCTCGGTCGCCTGAGCCAGCGCGTAGCGCGCGCGCGCCTCGTGGACGTCGGTGAGGGTGCCGAGTCCGGACTGAAGGCGTTCTTCGCTCTCGAGCAACTGTCGGTGGATCGCCGTCCGCTCCGCGACGGCGAATTCGAGAATGTCGCGTGCGGCCATGAAGCCGAAGACGGCGTCCGCCAATCGGTAGATCAGGTCCTGCTCCTCGGCCCTCAGCTCCGCCTCGGCCTGGCCTGCGACGGCCTTGGCCTGTGGAAGTCGCGCGAACGCATCCTGGCGGTAGACCGACTGGGACAGCGTGATCGAGAAGGCGGAGTTGAAGAAAGTGCTCTCCCCGACCTGGAACAGCAGGTTGTCGCTCTTCTTGATGTCCTGATTGACGGCGCTGGCGTCGGCGGTGGCGGCGAGCTGCGGCCGCACGCCGGCGCGACTCTCGCGGACACGCTCCTCGCCGAGCTCGGATCGGTAGAGCGCGGTCCGCAGGATCGGATCGAACTCCGTTGCCTTTCCGTACAGCTGAAGCAGATCCACCGCGTCATCTTGGGCGAGGACAACGCCGATCTGGAGCAGCAGGATCATCAGGCTGAAAACACGCAGGCACACTCGCAGCATGGAAACCCTCCTGAGTTTGGACGACGTGGCCAGGGCGTGCGCCGTTCCGATGCTCTCCCACGCACGCTCACCACGAGGGAGAGATTGTCCCACAAGAACGTGAGAATTCGACTCTGATCTGGAGGCAGCGCCCTACCTGGCCGCCCCGCCATCGTATCCGGTGTCCGAGAGCCTCGCGGGATCGGGATCGCCCGCGACTCGCGTCTCGACCGCCCGAGCGAGGTCCACCCTCGCGTCCGGCATCCGCGACGACGGGTTCAGTGCGGCCACTTTCGAGGGATACTGATGGGTCCCCTCGATCTGCTGTACGATGCGTTGGACCGGCTCTTCGAGAATGTCGAAGAACGGTTTGGGATAGACGCCGATCCAGAATGCCAACACCGTCAGCGGCAACAGCGTCATCACCTCGCGGAAGTTGATGTCGACGAGCTTCTTGTTCTCTTCCTTGTCGAGCTCGCCGAACATCGTCCTCTGGTACAGCCACAGCATGTAGACGGCCCCGAGTACGATGCCGGTGGCCGCGAGGACCGCCCAGAACTTCTGCGGCAGAAGGAAGGCACCGATCAGGATCGTGAACTCGCCGACGAAGCCGTTGCCCGGGATCAGCGGCATGCCGATCGACGACAGCATCATGATCATGAAGAAAACCGCGAAGACCGGCATCACCTTCCACAGTCCGCCGTAGTCCGCGATCATCCGTGTGTGCCTGCGCTCGTAGACGAGCCCGACGATGAGGAACAACGCGCCGGTGGACAGGCCATGGTTCACCATCTGCAAGACACCGCCCTTGATCCCCTGCACGTTGAGCGCGAAGATGCCGACCATCGCGAAACCCAGGTGGCTGACCGACGAGTAGGCCACCAATTTCTTCCAGTCCTTCTGCATCAACGCGACCATCGCCCCGTAGATCACTCCGACGATCGCCAGTCCCAGGGCGTAGGGAAGAAAGTATTTCGTGGCCTCCGGCATCATCGGCAAGCTGAAGCGGATGAAGCCATAGCTCCCCATCTTTAGCAGGACGCCCGCCAGGATGACCGAGCCGGCCGTAGGTGCCTCGACGTGGGCGTCGGGCAACCAGGTGTGGAACGGGAACATGGGCACCTTGATTGCGAACCCGACGAAGAAGGCCAGCCAGACCCAGTACTGGAGCTGGAACCAGTCGGTCCACGCACCCATGGCCTGCAGGATCCGGACGTCGAACGTGTACTCGCCGGTCACACTGCCGTGATACAGGTAGAGGGCCAAGATCCCGAGCAGCATCAGCAGGGAGCCCAGCAGGGTATAGATGAAGAACTTGATCGCGGCGTAGATCTTCCGAGGCCCGCCCCAGACCCCGATGATGAAGTACATCGGGACGAGCATGACCTCCCAGAAGATGTAGAACAGGAAGAAATCCAGCGATACGAAGACGCCGATCATGCCGGTCTGCAGCAGCAGCATGGCGGCGTAGTATTCCTTGACGCGGTGGTTGATCGAGGTCCACGACGAAAGAATGGCGATGAAGCCCAGGATCGTCGTCAGCAGGACCAGCAACATCGAGATGCCGTCGACCCCGACCACGTACTTGATTCCGAACCTCTCGATCCAGCTCGCCTCCTGGACGAAACGGAAACCGAAGGCGTCCTGCGGGGCGCTGGCCCAGCCGAACCACAGCGGCAGGCTGACCAGAAAACCGAGCCCGGCCACGGCGGTGGCGAACCGCGCGATCAGATCCCTCCCCGCGTTACGAAATCCGACGAGGATCACGAGCGCGCCGACGGCCGGCAGATAGGTGATCACGTTGAGCAAGTTGCTACCGAACGGATTCATCTCGGGGACACCTCTCGACGTCTACAGCGCGCGGCCGTCGCGACAGCGAACACGGATTCTAGCCCAGACGCACCGACCCCCGTCAACGCCGCACTTTGAACGTCACGGTATAGCATCCCGTCCCCCAAAAGTCCCGGGTTTCCGCGACCGATCCGGTCCTCTAGCCTTCCCAGGGTTGCGCTCGATCGGGCGCCCGTGACGTTCGTGGGCCCGCCCTTGAGTGTGTCGGGAGCGGAGCGCCGTGTGGGTTCGCTCGGCGGGGACGCTCCCCGTCGCGACGATGTGTCGCGACAACTCGCTCCGCCGTCCACTCGCACGCGACGATGATGTCGCGCGCTCCTTCCCAGAGGCCCCGGCGAGCGAACCCACACGCCGCTCCGCTACCGACACTCTCAAGCGCTGCGTTGGCGATAGATCGAGCGTAACGAGCACCGCGTCAGCGCGGGTCAGGGGCGGATTCTGGACGGGACATGGTGTCGCTCGCCGGGGCCTCGTGCAGCGAGTGCGGCACATCATCGTGGCGTGCGAGCGGAACGCGGAGCGAGGTCCCGCGACACATCGTCGCGGGTCCGAGAGTCCCCGCCGAGCGACACCATGTCCCGTCCGGAAACCGCCCCTGCCCCACACTACTCTGGAGGTAGAGGCAAAGGTGCCGGCCCTCGCTCCCAGCGCAGCGCTTGGGTGTGGCGGGAGTGGAGGGACGTGTGGGTTTGCTCGCCGGGGCCTCTGGTAAGGAGCGCGCGACATCATCGTCGCGTGCGAGTGGACAGCGGAGCGAGTCGCCGCGACACATCGTCGCGGCGGGGAGCGCCCCCGCCGAGCAAACCCACACGTCCCTCCACTCCCGCCACACCCAAGCGCGGGCCTACGAAGACACTCCGCAGCCCAAGAAAACGACGAAGCTCAGGGCGTGTCGGTGAGGGCGCCGGCGGGGAGAGGGTCGAGCTCCTTGGCGGAGATTTGGAGGTGGACTTCGAGGCCGTGACGCTGGAGACGGAAGAGTTGGGTGGCGGTTTGGATGATTTTTTGGCCGTCGTCGAGGGTTATGGGCGGACGGTCGGGGAAGCGGGCTTCGAGGGCGCGTCGGATGGCGTAGGCGAAGTCCTCGGCGCCCTGCTCGTCGGTCCAACGGGTTTTCCACACGGTTATGCCGCGGTCGGGGTCGCCACCCTCGGGCTCCCAGCGGTAGAGACGATCGCCGGCCCACCCGTCACCGGCCAGCAGTGCCAGGTTGTCCTTGCCGGTCAACGTGGAGACCAGGACGATGATCGCCTCTTCTCCGAGCGTATCCTCGTCGATCAGCTGCAAGCCTTCGGTCTGCGACAGCGCCGGGGCCGGGAAATCGACCGGCTGCAGCGGCTCGGTCTTCGGGTGTAGCAGGTCGCGTGTCGTCGTCCCTCGCGCCATCGCGGCGTCGAGGCCTTTCCAGCCTCCCGTACGGAAAGCCCGCACGGCCGAGGCGAAGCCCTGCTCGTAGACGAAACGCACCAGGGCCCCCTCGGCTCCCGAGAGTTCCTCCAGACCGTCCGGAAAGAGGGCGCCGTCGAGGACGTCGGCCGGATCGATCTCCCGCTCGAGCACGTCGTCGGCGAGTCCCATACCGCCGAACAGATAACGAATCGCTACCAGATTGGCTTCTCCCTCGGCCCACGCCGATCGGGCAAGTAGGGCGTCCGTGGTTTCCGCCAGCGTGTCGTGCCCCGAGCGCTCGCGCTGGCGCACGTGCATCAGTAGGTGGCTCGCCAGAGGTTCGTCTACACGGACGCCCGTCATCAGCAAGACGGTCGAGCCCGCGTCCTCCGGTTCTTCCGGTACGAAGTCCTGATCCGTCAGACGGTCGGGAGCCACGAGCAGCCGGTTGCCCTCCGGATCGAAGCCGATGCCGGACAGGTCGGCCGCCAGAATCATATAGACGGTCCCGGGGGAGGAGGGTCCGCCCAGCCCCAGGTCCGCCCAGGCGCGGCCTCTGGCCTCCAGGCGGTTGCGGGGCAGCACATTGAGGGCCCGAATCTCGGCCGCGACTTCTCGCATGAGATCCGGTGTGCGTACCGCGATTGGCGAGCGCTCGAACTCTTCGCCACGCAGCTGCTCGACGCGCTCCGCGACGGTCCGCACCGCGGAGAGAAGCTGCAGGTCGGCCCCCTTGATCGTCAACACGCCCGACGGCTGCTGCCGTACCGGTTCTTCGTCGGGCGTGCCGGGCTGGCCCTGCTGCAGCATCGCGAGGATCAGCAGCAGATCGATCACGGGATCGCGGGCTCCGACAGGACGGTGATGCGATCACCCGGCTCGAGGGCTTCGCGACGCGCCGTGCCGCCGGCCAGCTCGAGGACGAAGCGCGCCTGGGACATCGGCCTTACGGGCGGGCACGGCCCGTCCTGGGGACAGGGTTTCTGGTCGTGGGCGATCTCGACCACGCGCAGCTTGCGGTCCAGGAAGATCATGTCCAGCGCGACCCTGCAATCCTTCATTTCGAAGGATAGGGGCAACTCTTTGTCGAAAATGAACAGCATACCCGTGTCGGCCGGGACGTGCTCGCGGTGCCGATAGCCGCGCCAGCGTGATTCGGGGTCGGCAGCGATTTCCAGGTCGAACTCGGCGCCCGAAGGAAGAACCGCTACTGCCCAGGAGTATTCCCTCGAGGGCTCTTGCGCGACGGACGGGGCCAGCACAGGGATCGCAATGAGCGAAACGAGAACCAAGGCGCTCGGTCTCATGGAAGCTCCACCGACGGTTTCCTCACAAATCTCCCGTCCTCGATGTACCAGTCGCGGGCGTCACCCTCGCCGCCCTGCCGACCGTCCGATCCGAAGCAACCGAGCAAGTAGCCGCGCCCCCGGGGCTTGACGACGTAGATCAACTCACGTCCCCAGGGATCGATCGGCGGCTCGGATAGATAGTCGGGCGTCAACTGTCCAAGCGAACGCGGCCACTTTCGACGACGGTCCTCGTAGCTGTAAATCGCACGCGCGGTAAGGACGATCTGATCGCGCACCCGACGCACCGGGTAACTGTCGACCGCCGTCGATAGACCACGGTACAGGACGATCTCCTCGCCTGCACGTTTCGACGCTTCGGTACCGGGATACTTGTCGAGAATCTCTTGGTAGAGACGGACCGCCTCGTCGAACTCCGTTTGTTCTATGTGCGTTCTCGCTTTCTGGTACAGCTTCTGCGCGCGACCTTCGCGGCCGCTGCAGGCGAACGTAAAGCAAGCGAGGAAGACCAACAGCATTGAGAAGGCGAGGCCCGAACGAAACAACCGACAGCAAACGATCGAAGCGCCGTTGACTTCGTCGCCGTACGGTCTGATAATCCGTTCGTTCGTTTGCACGAGGTCACCTTCACCGAGAGCGTTCGATGACACTGCGGCCCTTCCGCAAGTTTGCCTGTGGAAATTTATAGATGATGACTCGTTCCAGGGCAAACGAGATACCGGAATTGGTTCGTCGGCTGGGAAGTCGTAGCCAGACGCGCGTCGACGCGGCGCGCGCGCGACTTTCGATCATCGGTGAGCGCGCCGTCGAAGACCTGATCGAGGCCCTCGAGGGTGACAACAACCGGATTCGCGCCAACGCGATGCCCCTGCTGGCCGTGATCCAGGATTTGCGCGCCCGCGAACCCCTTACCGCCATTCTGCTGCTCGACCGCAGTGCGCGAATGCGCGAGACCGCGGCGCGGAGTCTGGGACGCTTTTCCTGCCAGAACTCCGTACGCGCGCTCAACCGGGTCCTGGAGCGCGAGCGCAACGACGAGGTGAAGATCGCGAGCGTGCAGTCGCTGGTCGAACACTATCTGGCCGGAAGGGACGAGGCGATCGGCGGGCTCCTGCACCTGCTGGTCGATGAGCGGGAACCGTCGCGCGTGCGACTGGCAGCGTTCACCTTGCTGCGCGCGCTGCCGCCGGCGCAGCGCCGCGGGATCCTCGCCCGACTCAAGCAGGACCCGCAAGACGAGATCCGAGACAAGGCGTTCGAGGTCGAGGCCGCGCTGACGAACCCGGCCGAGCCGACCAACGGCGAGATCGAGCGCCTGATTCAAGATCTGGCCTCGGACGACTACGCTGCCTGGAACGAAGCCGTTCAGCGCCTGGGTGCCTACGGCACGCCCGTCGTCCAGCCGCTGATCGCCGAGATGCGACTCCGCGCGCACGACCCGGAATACTGCACTCGTGCCGGGATGGCGTTGAAAGCACTCGGCCCGAGACGGGCGCGCTCTCTGGCCGACGCGCTCGACGGTGTGAGAGAGCCGCTCCCACTCCAGGTTCTGGTCGAGGTGATTGGGGCGCTGGGCGAGAAGTCGATGATCTACCGGCTCAAGGAGCTCATCGAGCGCGTGGCTTCGGAATCCTCGCCGAACGGTGCCTCGGGAACTCTCGACGCGTTCCAGCGCGTGCGCGCCAAGGCGCACCTCGAGCTCGCGCGCATCGGTAGCCGCGTCGCGATCCAGGATCTGCGGCAATCGCTCTCCGATTCGGGCCCGCGTATCGAGCTGGAACTGCTGGCCGCCGTGGCGCTCGTGGGCAAGCGGGAAGAGCTGGCGATCCTGCTCCGGGCGTACGACTGCGAGGACGAGTTCGTCCGGGGACGAATTGCCGGGGTGGTGAGAGAGATCATGAAGCGTGAGCGCATCCGCCGCAACGCCCGGCTATTGCAGAATTTGCCGGGCGATCAGCGCGAGGCGCTGGAGCGGATTCTGGCTCGAACGCGGCCCGTTTCGCGCCGCAAGCCGCGAGCCGAGCGGCCGCGAGTCTAGCCGCCGTCCGTTCCGTTGGGCGTTTTGTTGCCGGGGTTCCGGCCCGGTGCTATATTCCGGAGGTTTCGGCCAGGACTATCTGGATTCGAGGTCCGAACATGCTTACAGCTTTGGTTACGGTCGTGCACGTCATTGTGGCGGTGTTCCTGATCATGGTCGTGCTGCTGCAGACCGGCAAGAGAGCCGATCTGGCGGGAGCCTTCGGTGGTGGCGGAAGTCAGACGGCGTTCGGCACGCGCGGCGCAGCCACGCTGCTGTCCAAGCTGACGACCGCGGCGGCCGTGGGCTTCATGTTGACCTCGATGTCTCTGGCGATTCTCGCCTCGCGCTCGCCCGACGGCGGCGGAAGCGTCCTGCCCGACGATCAGCCGCCCGCCCAGACGGAGTCTGCGCCGTTGCCGCAAATCCCGGCCGAGCCGGGTACGGACGCCGGCAGCGAGACCTTGCCGGTCGAGGAAGGCACCTTCGAGGATCCAGCGCCGGCCGAATCCGAGTCTTCCGGCGAAGAGCAGGACACCGAAGAGCCCTGACCGACTTGATCCCGCCGCACCGTCTCGTCTCGACGCCCTCTGGGGACTTGGCTATAATCCGGCTGCGAACCCCTCCATTGATGCCGAAGTGGTGGAATTGGTAGACACACCATCTTGAGGGGGTGGCGCCCGCAAGGGTGTGCGGGTTCGAATCCCGCCTTCGGCACCATTTTCTTCGCTTGGGTCCCGCTTCCCGCTCACCAGTCGCGGTAGTACGTCCCGTCGAGGGCCCGCCGGTCGGAAAGGCTGTAGACGTCGTAGACGTTCTCTCCGCCCCAGCTGTCGCTGTCCCAGTCGTCCTGGTACGAGCGCAGGCCCCACTCGACCTCGCCGGTCATCGGATCGACGAGGATCCGCTGGAGGAACCTGATCTCTTTTGATTCGGGCGATTCGGGATCGCCCACGTCGATGCCCTCGATCAACTCCTCCAGGGTCAGCGGATAGCCCTTCTGCTCGACGTCCGACTGGATGATCAGGCCCTGATCGGTGTACTCCTTGTACTTGTCGATGGCGCCCCGCATCATGCGCAGCGAGGTTCGCAGGCGCGCCTCGTCGCGCCGCTTCTGATCCCATCGGGCGAGCGGCAGGGCCACCGTGGCCAGTATGGCGAGGACGGCCATTGCCACGAGAAGCTCGAGGTAGGTCATGCCGAGGCCTCGCCGCCGAATTCGGTCTCGTGGCATCTTTTCGCTCACCGTGCGAGTTCCCTTGCTGTCCGGCCTTATCCGGCCCTTTCCTTCCTTGATACGTTCCCCCGCCCGGGTTCGTCTACCCCCCGCTTGACCGTCGGCCCCGGAAATTCCTAGGATTACGCGTTCGCCCGGAAACGGGAAGGGGTGAGGCCATGACCGACGACCGAAAGAGTGCCAGGAAGAAGAAGGGCGGCGAGGGGCTCGACGCCGTGATGCACGAGAACCGGCAGTTCGAGCCTCCGGAGCTCTTTGCCCGCGAGGCCGTGATCCGCGACGTCGCCATCCACGAGAAGGCGGCGAAGGATCCCGAGGCGTTCTGGGAGGGTTTCGCCTCCGAGCTGCACTGGAGCCGACCCTGGGACAAGGTTCTCGAGGGCACCGGCCCGGCGCAGCGCTGGTTCGTGGGAGGACAGCTCAATGTCAGCACGAACTGCCTCGACCGACACGTCGAGGGCGGTCTGCGCAACAAGGCCGCCCTGATCTGGGAGGGCGAACCGGGGGATCGGACGACGTGGACCTACTTCGACCTGTTTCGCGAGGTGAACAAGTTCGGCAACGTGCTGCGCGGCCTGGGCCTGGGCAAGGGGGACCGCGTGGCGATCTACATGCCGATGATCCCCGAGGCCGTCGTGGCGATGCTGGCCTGCGCTCGCATCGGCGCGATCCACAGCGTGGTCTTCGGCGGCTTCTCGGCGGAGTCCCTGCGCGACCGCATCATCGATGCCGGTGCGAAGTTGCTGATCACCGCCGACGGCGCTTACCGCCGCGGCAACTTGCTGCCGCTCAAGCACGACGCCGACTACGCCCTTCGCGAGACTCCGACGATCGAGAACGTGGTCGTGGTCAAGCGGGGTGACTTTCCGTTGCGCATCAAGGCCGATCGCGACCACTGGTACCACCGTCTGATGCAGGACGCCGATTCCTGGTGCGAGCCGGAACGGGTGGACAGCAACGACCCGTTGTTCATCCTCTACACGTCGGGCACGACGGGTCAACCAAAGGGGATCGTCCACTCGAGCGGCGGGTACCTGACGGGTACCTACGCGACGACGAAGTGGGTCTTCGATCTGAAGAACGACGACGTCTTCTGGTGTACGGCGGACATCGGCTGGATCACGGGCCACTCGTACATCGTCTACGGTCCGCTGGCGGCGGGGGCGACGGTGGTGTTGTACGAGGGCGCGCCGGACTGGCCGGATCGCGACCGGTTCTGGGAGATCTGCTCGCGCTACGGGGTTTCGGTTTTCTACACGGCGCCGACCGCGATCCGCGCCTTCATGAAGTGGGGCGAGGAGTGGCCGGCGAAGCACGACCTGAGACGGCTTCGGCTACTGGGCACGGTGGGCGAGCCGATCAACCCGGAAGCCTGGACTTGGTACCACGAGTACATCGGCGGCGGACGCTGCCCGATCGTCGATACGTGGTGGCAGACGGAGACGGGGCAGATCCTGATCACTCCGTTGCCGGGAATCACTCGCACGAAGCCGGGCTCGGCCACGCTCCCCTTTCCGGGAATCCGAGCGGAGATTCTCACTGACTCGGGGAGCAATGTCCCGGTGGGAGGTGGCTATCTGGCCATCACGGGTGGCTGGCCGGCGCGGACGCTGGGAATCTGGGGCGACGAGGAGCGATTCATCGAGACCTACTGGAGCAAGTGGAACCGAGAGACTTATTTTCCGGGAGACGGGGCGAAACGGGACGACGACGGCTACTTCTGGATCCTGGGCCGGGTGGACGACGTGATCAACGTCGCGGGCCATCGGCTGGGCACGATGGAGTTGGAGTCGGCTCTGGTCGATCACCCGGCGGTGGCGGAGGCGGCGGTGATCGGTGTGCCGCACGACCTCAAGGGAACGGCGATCGTGGCATTCGTCAGCCTACGCGATGGTCACAAGCCGGGCCTGGGCCTGGGCGCCGAGATTCGCGAGCACGTGGTAACGAAGATCGGCTCGATCGCGCGGCCCGAGGAGGTGATGTTCGCGGCGGATCTACCGAAGACTCGTTCGGGCAAGATCATGCGCCGTTTGCTTCGCGACATCGCAGAGGGGCGGGCTCTGGGCGATACCACGACTCTGGCCGATCCTGATGTTGTGGAGAATCTCAAGAACAAGTACGAAGAGTCTTCGGGCTGAGCCGTTCCTGGAGGTGTGTTCGGTTCGCTCCCGGAGCGAACCGAACAGGCTTCTCTTACTACACTCCCGGTGGCTCTCCTTTCTTCTTCTTTTCTTTTCCCAGGAACTTCTTTATCCAGTTCTTGAATCGGCCTTGGTGGAGTGGGCAGTCGTTGTGGGGCTCGGTGCCTCGCGCGAAATGCTCGCGGTAGACGGTGCTGCAGCCGGACCTGGCGAGTTGGCCGGATTCGGCGTCGATCTTGCGCGTGACGATGCCGGTGGGAACGCGGAGCCTGAGGGGGCTTCGCTGGGCGCTGCGCTTCATGAATTCGACCCAGACCGGCAGGGCACCGGTCGCTCCGGTCAGGCCGGTGCGGGCGTTGTCGTCGTAGCCGACCCAGACCAGCGCCAG
>Ga0255055_10000454_pt1 | contig 31897 bp, 25 predicted proteins | sample JV7_2_27_MG_FD_188633 | JGI IMG/M metagenome (GOLD analysis project Ga0255055, IMG submission 188633) | Seawater microbial communities from Jervis Inlet, British Columbia, Canada - JV7_2_27 | ecosystem: Environmental > Aquatic > Marine > Inlet | place: Canada: British Columbia | collected...
ACATGATGTTTCACTACAGCGGTGGTCATCTGGGCGCAATACGCTATGAAGACTTCAAGGTTGTCATGAGGGGAATGAAAGGTGGACTTCCCGACATGGACTTTTATAACGTTAAACGGGATCCAGGCGAGAAGTTTGGCGCCATGTATCAAGGCTTATTTGCTATAACCCCACTCCAGAGTGGGCTGCGCCAGCACATGATGGCGATAAGGAAGTATCCTCATCGCACCTCAGAAGTAACACCTAAAGGGGCTGAGTTAACTCCTCACGATTAAAGATAACCACAATGGGTAACAAAGAAATTCAAAGAGTTTCGTTAGAAGCACGCCCTGAAGTCAACTTTTGGACCATTTTTAAAAATAAAGGAGGATGACAATGAGGAGAATATTAGTCGCGGCTCTGATTGTTTTAGCAGTCGGATTAATTTGCCCATTGGCATATGCTGAAGAGTCTAGCACGAATAGCGACTGGGAGTTCAGCCTGGCTCCGATGTATTTGTGGGCCGTTTCGATCGACGGTGACATGACGGTTAAAGGCAATGACGTTGAAATGGATGTCCCCTTCAATGAAATCTTCGACAATCTCAAAGGTGCCTTGACCTTTCATTTTGAGGGGGTCCACAAGCAGCGCTGGGGATTTTTCACGGATTTGAACTATATCGTACTAAACCCGGAGGAATCAACGCCTGTCGGTGACATTGACATTGACTTCACAGAAATCATGTTTGAGTTAGCCGGTTTTTATCGCATTACCGAGGGAGCCCATGCTATAGATGGACTGGGCGGATTGCGATACTCATCGATGGATGTCGACGTGGATTTTCCCGCTCCCCTACCTCTCGATGTAGACGAGCGCGAGGATTGGGTTGATCCCTACTTTGGCCTGCGATGGCAGTGGATGTTTGCCGAGAAGTGGGCGACACGATTGAGAGGTGATATCGGCGGCTTTGGTGTTGGATCGGATTTAACCTGGAATCTGGTTGGCAAGGTTGATTTTAAACCCTGGAAGCATGTCAGCCTTTTTGGTGGCTACCGTGCCCTGTATCAGGACTACTCGACCGGCAGCGGTAGCAACAAGTTTGCGTTCGATGCCACCATGCATGGACCTCTGCTGGGATTGAATATTACCTGGTAGGGAAGTGGTCTAATCAGGAAGGCAGGTTGTGCTCTCCGGTTGAAATTACTGCATTTAGATTGATATGTATTCAAAGATATAGGGTCACCCCAAGAAAAACAATAAAGCTATAAGGGGGGATGAAAAAGCGGAGGAATTATGAATAGAAAAAAATGCGCTATAAAGGCGATTCAGCTTATGCTCGCATTGGCGCTTTTTGTCGTTGCCGCCCAGAGAACTTTCGCTTACACGGAGGAAGAAGAGCAGGAGGCATCTGCCGGCGCCGATGCATCCAATCCAACGGCAGCCGTGAATTATCAGGATTTGCGCTATCGCTATTTCGATTTGAAAAGCGGTGCAGAAAAGCACAGCTTCGAGACCGATGGCTCCTATGTGTTCCATCCGCGATTCAAAGTTACCAACGAGCTGCGTGGGGTCAGCACCAATCGCGGCGGCGACTGGGAAAACAGCCTGGAAGAGCTGGCTTTCAAAGGGATTTTCCTGACCGACGGCAGGCCCTTGGGCATCAAAGCCAAATACGCCCTGGGACTGGAATGGAAAAAGGATCTCGGTGATTTCAGGGAAGGCACGGGCAGCGGCGCAGACATCATCGCGCCGTTGGCCGGCATCGGCTGGGTGCCGACGGATATGGATTTCATTATCACACTGATTCAATACTTTCATTCCTACAGCACCCACGATGGCGGGTCAGATGTGCGATCCACAGGGCCCAGGCTGATCTATATTCGCAAAATTCCGCAGATCGGGGGTTGGTTCAAAGCCGATTTTAAAGGAGTCTTCGATCATGAGGATGATGATGACTTTTCCTCAACGCTGGAGTTGCAGCTCGGCAAAATGTTTACACCCAGAATCGGTCTGTATGGCGAAGGATTTATCGGTGATGAAGTTTTTGACACAAATGCCTACGACTGGGGCCTGGGTCTGGGTCTTAGGTTTATGTATTAGGGAGTTGGCCGAAAAAGATACGTCGGAAATCAATTTATGCAAAAATAGATAGCCTGAGCTAATAGTCCATTGCCGCTCTTGTTCAAGCTGAATTGTAAATTAGATATTTCGTATTATGTAATGCAATATAAAAATCTCAAGAAATTTATATAGCGGCTTCTAAGAAACAAATTTATGTTTCTTCCATGAATAACCGGAAAACGAAGTGTCGCGGTCGGATGCTATGAAGGAACAATCGCAAAAAATTGCAGATATCATCTGAGAAACTAAAATATCTATAGACCGGAAAACTTGCGATTTCTCCAACGTACTACTATCCTGCTGTATCTAATGATTATTGGGATATCGTTTTCATATCTCAGGTGTAAAATTCCACCTTATAGGTGACTTTCCGAGATTGTATATTAGCCATACGAAACCCACAATTTGGCTTAATTGTAGATTCCGGCTATGCATCTGCAAAACTCATTTTTTGTGGATTTCATGTGCCAGTCTTAAAGATTTGCCATCTAAAATACATTTAGTAGATTACGTCTATTTCTCTAACTCCGCTATCCGATCCGCCTGCTGGGCCACGCGAATCATCCACTCGTTGTCCTCTTTGAGATGGATTTCCGCCAGGTGATTGAATTCTTTGGCCTGGGGGGCGGATCCTTTCATCAGCCAGGCCTCCGACAGATAGTAGTAATTTTGTCCATTGGTGGGATCCAGGCTGACCGCCTGTTCCAATGCGTGGATCGCCTTATCCGGTTTGCGTTCCTCCAGAAGGCGCCGACCCTGGCCGGTCAATTGCAGCGCGGCCGCCGCGCGCGGATTCTCTTCAGCCGCCGCTTCGGATGGTGTTGTTTCTTCGGCCTCAGCGGGTTCCCATTTTAAAATCGGTTTGGGACATCCGGCCAGCAATACTGCCAGCAGGACCAGAGCGACAATTTGCATGGGTCTCGTTTTCATCGATCATCCTCATCGATCACATCTTTTAGGCTTTCTATGATTTTTGCGGCGATGCCGCCCTTGGCGTGCAACGCGCAAGGCTCAGCCGGTGTGTGGCCTGCCAGAAAATACACTTCAGCTGGCTCGGGGCAGTTATCGACAGCTATCAGACCGGTGACCGAACAAACCAATATCTTCTCAACGCCCTGGGGGGCCTTAAATTCAGTTTCGGATCTGTATTGCGGGATGGCGTTCATCAGATCCGCCCAGATCGGCAATGCGGCCGCCGCTCCGGTGGCTGCAATCGTATCCCCATTGTCAAAGCCCACCCAGACCAAAGCTAAAATATCCGACGTGTACCCCACAAACCAGGCATCTCTAAAATCGTTGGTCGTTCCGGTCTTACCCGCAACCGGCCAGGATACACCTCGCCATTTCAACGAACGCGCCGTGCCTTCGTTTACCACACTTTGCAGCATTGCGGTCATGATGAAGGCTTCGGCCGGCGGAATTAAACGTTCAATATTTAAATGCGTTTGCTCAAGAATGTTGTCATGTTCATCCACGACACCCTTTAAAGATAGCGGAAACGGCTGCACGCCTTCCGCTGCAAAAACACAATATGCCCGGGCCAGCTCAAGGGGGATGACTTCAAAGGCGCCTAAGGCCAGCGAGGGATAGGGCTTTAGGGGTGTCGAAAAATGAAATTTTGAGGTCATATCCACGATCTGATCAAGGCCGATCTTCATGGCCAGATCGACGGTGGCCAGGTTATACGACTTTTTAAGCGCATTCTTCACACTGACGGTATATTCGGTCACCGGCTCAAAGTTCTTGGGCTCCCATAATTTCCCGTCCACCGTATAGGATTTAGGGTCGTTCGACAGCAGGGTCGTCGGTGTGAATTTTGCCAGGGCGCTCAAGTAAACGAATGGTTTGAAGGCACTGCCGGGCTGACGTCTGGCCTGGGTGATTCGATTAAACTGGCTGATGCTGTAATTGCGGCCGCCCACCATGGCAAGGATGTGCCCCGTTTTGGGCTGCATGACGACAATGGCCCCTTGAAGTTTTTGTTCCGGCGCTTGGCGTTGCAGGTCCGGGTTTGAACTTTCCAGCCGCTCCAGACCTTTTGCCAGAGCTCCTTCGGCGGCCATTTGAACCTGTGTGTCCAGGGTGGTGTATACAGAAAGCCCCAGGCTGGAAAGGTCTTCGGGGCGATAGAGGGACTTCAGCTGCTCGGTCAGGTAATCAATAAAATAAGGTGCTTTTGTATCGGATACGGTAAATCCGACGGCTTTGATCGGCTGTTTTAGCTCGACTTGGAGTTCTGCCTCCGAAAGCCATTGATTGCGTTGCATCGATTGTAAAACAACATCCCTGCGGCTGCGGCAGCGCGCTTTGTCCCGGTATGGTGAATAATGGTTGGGTGCTTTGATCAAGCCCGCCATGATGGCTGCCTCCGAAAGCGTCAATTCCTTTAGCGGTTTGCCAAAATAAAAATAAGATGCTTCACCAAATCCATTGATGGCCACCGAACCTTTTTGTCCCAGATAGATTTCATTTAAATAGATCTCTAAAATTTCATTTTTGTCGTATTTTAATTCGATAATAACCGCCAGGAGGACTTCTTTGAACTTACGGGTGAGGGTTCTGGCAGGTGTCAGAAAATAATTTTTAGCGAGCTGCTGGGTTAAGGTCGAGCCGCCCTGACGGATGGCGCCGTGGCGCAGGTTGGTAATCAGCGCCCTGAGGATGCCGCGGAAATCCACGCCGGCATGCTGATAAAAACGGTGATCCTCAGCGGCCAGGACCGCCCGAACGAGATGCTCCGGAACCTGTTCAATCGAGATCAGATGCCGGCGTTCGCGTTCCGGACCAAAAAACTGCATAATTTCCTCAGGTTCCAATTCCAGAATTGGAATTTTATCACCATTGTCAATTCGGCTTATCGTTTCGATTTTATTGTCAGCGGACATAACCCGAACCGGGAAGCCTGCCCGTGTACGCCACGGTGTTTTTAGATCATTCAGGAAAATATTTATCTCCACAGGCGTAATCTGGAGTTCTCCTTTCTTAGCCGGCAGGTGATTTACGCGGCGGTAGCCCAAATTGATGAGTTTCCTGGTGAAAATAGTTGGGTTGAAGCGCTGGCCCGGATAGAGGAGCGTCGTATCCGAATAAACCGTGGAAGGGATCTGCCAGCGTCGAGCTGAGAAGCGCTTTTCAACCTGGTTTGAAAGGTACCATCCATAGATGGTTAGGCCCAGACCTGCTAAAACAAAAATGAGCAATGCGTATTTTAAAAGTTTTTTTAGCATATATTCAATTTTGTTTCATTGGTTTGATTCGTTTTATTGGTTGGATTGGTTGAAAATGCTTTTGATTTTAATGAGATGAAACTTAAGTATTTTTAGGCAGCACTATTCGGAAATAAATGAGAGTTGTTATAAATTTTTCTTAACCAATAGAACCAATAAAACCAATGTAACCAATATAACCAATTAAACAATAGCAATAAAGCCATAAAAAAATAGCCGGCAACTTTGCACTCAATTAGGCTTATTCCAACCACGCAATCCCCAAAAAATGGACATAAGGGCTAAAGCGCTGATGATTGCCGAAACAAGCGACGTTGCGTATATGCCGCCTGCCAGCCAGATAGGGCCACCGATTAAGGCGCCTACAACCCGCCCGATGCCGCCGGTTGCCAGATAACTTGCCATCATGGTTGCCCGTGCAGAGGGCAATAATTCCGTGAAAAGAGACAGACCGGTAACAATCATAAACTCAAATGATAAAAAAACCAGAAATAAACCCACCAGCGCCAGGCCCAGGGTCTGACCCAGATAAGGCAGGATGCCGTAGCAGATGGTGCAAACCACGAGACCCCCCAGTAGCGATCGCTTTAATCCCAGGCGATCGGCAAGGGCAGCCGTCAGGGTCTCACCGGCTAATTCGGCAATGCCGATAACGGCTGTCCCGAAGCCCAATGCCACAATGCTCAGACTAAATCGGTTTTCGAGCCAGGCTCCATAGATGACAAACAGGTTGTCATTGGCCGCGCTGACCAAAAATGAATAGAAAAGCGCTCCCAAAGCTGCTCTTTCGCGCAGCAAAGGGCGCCATGCATCTTTGAACAACAACAGGGAGTGTTCCTGCGGATCTTTTTGCCCGCCTTTTTCAATTAAAATTCGTAAAATAATGATTCCGAAGAGGCCTAAACCACCCATAACAAAAAAAGGCGATTGCCACCCCAGCCGGTCGATGAGAAGTGCGATCGCCGGAATCCCCAGCAATGTGCTTCCGGCCCAGCTAAATTCAAGAAATCCGATTACCAGACCCCTGCGATGAAACGGAACACGCTCACCGACATAGGCTTGCAGGGCCGGATCAAAAATACTTTTCCCTAAACCAGCCAAAAATAAAGCAACCAGAATCACACCGTAAAAGGGAAAGAAGCCCCCCGCAAACATGCCCACGACCAGGAATGCCATCCCCGTCAGCATCATTAAGCGATACCCCAGACGGTCCGCAACCGGTCCGAAGAAAAGGCCTAAAACCGAGGTGGCCTGATTTACGGCAATCAATGAAGTAATGGCCGTAAGGGGCACACCCAGGCCCCGGCTTAATGCCGGTGCAAAGGGATACACAAATCGGCGCGCCGTATTGAGCACAAGGCGACACAGGGTGGTTACCACTATTGTCAGGGTTAGCTGCGTAACAGAGGCTGAGGTTTTATCAGAAAGCGCGGCTTTTGGCATGGCTAGTTACATATGAAGGGATAATTCTTTGTTGGATGTCTTCTGCACATACTTGCGCATTGTAGATTAATCTGCGCTTTGCGTAATCGTTTCAAACTCAGGTGGTTCATGCAGGTGTTTTTTGACATAGCAAAGATCTACAGCTTTAATGATAGCCGGTTTGTATTTTTCCGGAAAGTCGGGTGGCAGCGTGAGTTTCATCCTGATTTTTTCTATCATCCCGGTTTTTTTATCGGATTTAAGTTCAAGTTCGAGTTTTAATTTTTCAGTATCGATCTTGCGCTTTTCACAAAATTCCAGAGCATAGATACCCGCACAGGTGCCCAGTGAGGCAAAAAACAAAAAAGGGGGAGTTGGTGCTGAATTCTCGCCACCGTCTTTTTCACTTTGATCGGTTTTGATCGTAAATCCTTTAAAGTGTGCATCGACTTTTTTACCACCCGGAAAGCTGATTTCCATTGCCATAAGCGTATCTCCTTCAAAAATAGTGTTTTAATTTTAATATTTTTCTCTGTGTGCTCTGCGAGCCCCGCCTGCCTTTCCTAAACGTTTAGGGTGGCGGGCAGGTCTGTGGTGAAAAATACATAAAGGGCTCTTTAAGCGTGCAAATCCGTGCGAAAATGTTCTCCGAAACTCGATTATATGAAGATGCCAGCAGATACCATAAAACATCGGTGCTTTCAATTCCAATTAATTTCGGAGCATTGGAGTCACCATAATTTTGGATTTTGGAATTTGGATTGCGGATTGAAACAGACTCGGGTTTAAGGCTCAATGGCCGCCACTGTTTTTAAATCCAAAATCCGAAATCTAAAATCTAAAATCTGTATAGCTCCAGGGACAAGGCTTTCAAGAACTTTTGGCATCCTTAAAATCATCTTTTTATGGGTCATATTTCCGGAAATTTTTAATAGATCATATTATAATATACTGTAATAATAAAGAATATAATCATAAACGCATCCCGCATATTTGTTTTTTGTTTCATAAAAAGTTGTTCGGATAAGATATTATTTAAGAAAAAACAGTCTTGAGCCGATAATCTCATTATAATCCGCTGATATGCGTCAACATTCAATATAATTTACATTAAGAACAACCGGATAGATCCGAATTTCATTCGCAGAGCGAAAGGAGTTTTCCAAAATGGAACCAAGCCAGTTAACGTGTCCGCAATGTGGTCTTGTTAATAATTATCTTTCGGAAGCCTGCGCCCAGTGCGGGATTATTTTTGTGAAAAATCCTGCCATGCTGGCTGCGCAAAATGACCCTGCCTTGCAGGCCCAGGCCGAGCAAGATGAACAAAAAAGAAAAGCCATAGAAGAGGCCGAGGCGATATTGGAGCAAAGTGATCCTGCCGCCGAAGATGCCACGCTTAAGAATGAAACGATTACGCGGCCCCATCCTGCTGAAGATACGTTGGAAATGATGATCCCGACCGAACCCGAGGCTCCGGAAATAAAATCGGAGGCCGCATCTGCAGACGAGATGAAATCAGATGAGAATCAGAAGGCGGAAAATCCGGAAATTGAGTTGGAAGCCATTGAGACCACGATTGAAATGGTAACCGAACCAACGGATGTTGAAGAGCTTTTTTTATCAGAGGTTAATACAGACCGATCTGAAGAACCGACAGATTCGGAAACTGTCGAAAAGCCTGTTGACCCGGCGACCGATACGCATGCCGTGGTCGAACAGAGTGATAAAACGGCTAAATGGGGCACCGTTGAGCCGGAAAGCAAAGATCAGAAAAAAGACGATACGGCTGTAACACAACCAGAAGCCGAGCCAGCGGCCGATACGAAACTGCAAAAAGATCAGAAGGAAGAGGCGCCCGAGGCTGCCGAGCCGGAAAATTCCGAGAAGACAACTACAGATTCAGCCAAGCCGGTTGAGCAAGAGATAACGGTCCGGGAAAATTCCGAGAAGACAACTACAGATTCAGCCAAGCCGGTTGAGCAAGAGATAACGGTCCGGGAAAATTCGGAATCGATGGCGGCAGAAAAGACAGTGGTCGAAAATGAAGCCGGGACCCCGGAAGAATCTGCAAAAAAGCAGGAGGCGGTCGCGACCCGGGAAGAAGCTCTGAAAAAACAACAGGAGATAAAGGTGAGGGAAGCCCTGAAAAAGCAGCGGGAAACTCAGGCTAAGACCGAAGCCTTAAAAAAAGAAAAAGCGGCCCAGGCCCAAGCAGCGGCACTAAAAAAGAAAAAGTTGGACCGCGTTAAAGCCGAAGCGTTAAAAAAGCAAAAAGCAGCTCAAGCCAAAGCAGAAGCGCTGAAGAAAAGGAAGGAAGCACAGGCCAAGGCGACATCTGCCAAAAAACAGATGACGGCCGAGGCCAGGGCGGAAGCGTTGAAAAAGCAGAAAGAAGCCCAGGCGACAGCCGAAGCATCCGCCCAGGAAATACAGATTGCCAGTAGCGGTGTTCAAAAAGCGGGTTCACAAACTACCGCGGAAAATCGAAAAACTCATGAAAAATTGTTGGGCTTGCTCAAGAGATACAAAGGCAAGGCCATCGGGATCAACTACGATAATTCTACTGAAATTAAAGAAGCAGAGTTGATCGAGGCCAATGAAGAATTTTTCAGTGTGATGGTCAAAGATAAAAAGCTCCAGTATAGTTATCCGTTAAAGAGTATTTTAACGATTATCGAGGGGCAGGAAGGGGTTGAAACCGGCCGGGATGACAAAAAATTAAAATTTGATGCTGTTATCAAGGTGTATCCCCTCGTCGCATTTTAAAACAACCAGCGCCTAAAATTAGCAAAAGTGCCTAAGGCTGAGAAATAGATGATGCGCTTTCCAGCTTTAGGCGCTTTTTTATTCGCCCGCGCTTGGTACCCTGTCCGCGGACTTCAGGGATGATCGATTTTCAGCTTCGGATACGCCCCAACAGCGAAGGCAAGGCGAACCGCGCCGTAGCTCCTTAGAGCGAAGGCGGGTTGGTTCCTATCCCAATTGATTTTCTTGTCTTTTTATGTAAATCTAAACAGGGCTCAAAACCTTCACTTTAAAAGTTGAAACGCTCAATAAGAGTGACATTTTTCTCAATAATCATTTTAAAACATGCTGGTGGATCCTTATGCGATATCCCATGATTAATTCCAAATTGTTTGTCCGCAACAGGCAGCGTTTTTGTAAACAACTAAAACCGAATTCGATTGCGGTGCTCAATTCCAATGACTTCATGCCGACCAGCACCGATGGAACTCACCCGTTTATTCAGCAGACGGATATCCTTTATTTAAGCGGCATCGATCAGGAAGAAACCCTATTGGTTATTTGTCCAGATACCCCCGAAGAGAAGCAAAAAGAAATCCTGTTTATAAAGGAAACCAACGAGCAGATCGCCACCTGGGAGGGACAAAAATACACCAAGGAGCAAGCCCGGAAGATTTCCGGAATTAAGACGATCCACTGGACTTCAGAGCTTAATACGATATTGCGGCCACTGGTTGTTGAGTCTGAAAATATTTATTTAAACACCAATGAGCATCCGCGGGCAGCGGCTGCCGTGGAGACGCGCGACATGCGCTTTCTCAAATGGTTCCGGCAGGTCTTTCCATTGCACAATTATGAGCGCCTGGCGCCTATTATGAACGATTTGCGCGCAGTTAAATCCCCTCTGGAGATCGAACTGATTAAAGAAGCCTGCGGTATAACAGAGAAAGCATTTCGGCGCCTGCTCGGTTTTATCCGGCCCGGGGTATGGGAATATGAGATCGAAGCCGAGATCGTTTACGCCTTTATGCGAAATCGATCGCGGAGACCGGTTTTTGAAACGATCGTGGCTTCAGGAACCGACTCCTGCACCTTGCATTACGTCAAAAATGATAAACAATGCAAAGACGGCGACCTGGTACTCATAGATTTCGGCGCTGAATATGCGAATTATGCCTCTGATGTGACCCGAACACTACCGGTAAACGGCAAGTTTTCAAAAAGACAAAAAGAAGTATACAATGCCGTTTTAAAAATTCAAAAGGCCGCCATTCAAATGCTTAAACCGGGCAATACGCTTGAAAAATATCAAAAAGACGTGGCCGGGTTAATGGAGGCGGAACTCATTCGTCTGGGAGTGTTGAAAAAAGCGGAAGTCAAAAAACAATCCGAGGATTCACCGCTTTATAAAAAATTCTTTCCCCACGGCACCTCGCACCATCTCGGGCTGGACGTGCACGATTATGGTGATCGGTATCGCAAATTTGAATCCGGAATGGTCTTTACCTGCGAGCCGGGAATTTATATCCGGGATGAGGCCATCGGGGTTCGAATTGAAAATGACATTTTAATCACCAAGGACGGTCCCGTCGATTTGACGGAAACCATTCCGCGGGAAGTTGAAGAAATTGAGGCGCTAATGAATCAATGACTGTTTTCGTGACAGATGGTCGGCTTTGCGGATGGGTTCAGGGAGGCGATAACCGCGACAGGATTTTAAAATAATCCGGATGCTGCCGTTTAAATCCATTAGATGCCCGATGGATACGAAAATGGGCTTTACCGCCGTGCGGGTGCGCACCACCGCTCCGATCGTTTCATCTCCGTGGGTCAGGTATGCGATGCTTCCTCTGGTGCGTTGCGGTTCTTGATAGTCTCCCACTAGTATTTTTTTAGCGCAACCGATGGATGGGATATCGGTCAGCAGGCCGATATGGCTGGCAATACCGAATCGGCGCGGATGCGCGATTCCCTGACCATCAAGCATTAAAAGATCAGGTTGTGATTTCAATTTGCCCAACACCTCCAGAATCACCGGTCCTTCTCGAAATGCAAGCATCCCGGGAACATAGGGAAACGAAACCGTTTTTGTGGCCACTGCTTTTTCCAGGACCTTCAGGTTCGTCAGGTTCAACACAACAACTGCGGCATAGACCGTGTCGTTGCCGTACCCGGCGTCCACACCGGCCACCGTCACAATTTCGGCGAGCCTGATGCGCGATTTTCGAATCACCCGGGGGGCCAGCTTGGTTTGAAGCGCAATCGCCGCTTCAGGTTTCAAACCCCATGGGTGCTCAATTTTTTGGATACCCTTTGTCACCATCATCTATGTCTGCGAAAAATAAAATTATGGAACTATGACCAATAAAAAGGTAATGTTAGTGATGCCAAAAGTTTTTGAAAGTCTCGGCCCTGGAGCTATACAGATTTTAGATTTCGGATTTTGGATTTTGGATTTAAAAACAGTTGCGGCCATTGAGCCTTAAACGCGGGTCTTTTTCAATCCGCAATCCAAATTCCAAAATCCAAAATTATGATGACTCCAATGCTCCGGAATCAAATTGAAACTGAAAGCCCCCACGATGAAAACATGGTCCATCATCTTGGCCCTGGTCCTTGGATCTTTGTTTACAGGGGACCTTTATGCTGAAAACCGGGAACTTCCGATGATTGACATCCAGCAAACCAAACAGCAGCTCCAGGACCACGTAAAAGCCCTGACCGTGACCATCGGTGAGCGCAGCGTGGGTGTACCCGCTAACCTCAAAGAAACCGCCGCATACATTAAGTCCTTTTATCATGCCATTGGCGTGCCGGCAAACAGCCAACCGTATTCGTATGCTGATTTTGCGGTCGAAAATATCATCACGGAAGTATCATTCAGTCCGCATGCGAAATACCGGTTTTTGGTGGGGGCCCATTATGACTCGGTGGCCGGTACCGTCGGTGCGGATGATAATGCCAGTGCCATCGCCGTCCAGCTGGAGACGGCCCGGCATTTGGCTGCGCTGATGGGTAACGCTAAACTCGATCTGACAGTGAAATTTGTGTCATTTGCGCTGGAGGAGCCGCCGGCATACAATACCCGGCATATGGGCAGCCGGATGTATGCCAAGAAAGTCCGTAAAGATAAGGAACAAATTGACGGTATGATCTGTCTGGAAATGGTCGGCTATACCTGTCATGAACCGGGCTGCCAGGGTTACCCGTTTCCACTGATGTTTATGGATTACCCCAAGGAAGGCAATTTTATCGGCATCGTCAATAATTTTAAAAGTCGCGATTTTGCCGGGCGGCTGGCTAAACAATTTCAAAAAAATATTCAGCTTCCTGTGGTCAAGTTGACCGTCCCTTTCAACGGATGGGTGATGCCGGCGGTAAGACTCAGCGATCATGCGTCCTTCTGGGACCAGAGATTTAAAGCGGTCATGCTGACCGACTCGGCCTTTTACCGCAACCCCTATTACCACACCGCCGCCGATACCATGGACAAACTGGATTTTGAATTTATGGCTGAGGTGGTGGAAAGTCTACTTCTCTTTTTCCTATCCCACCCTTGATTTTATTGATTAGCCACGGACCCGTCTTCACGCAAGGCTTCGTCGCGGCAGGCCCCACACAGACTCACACAAACAGTTTGTCTCCGCAGTTTCTCCTTATGTTTCTCCGAGGGAGCACCATCGAATAGATCCTACAATGCAATTCGGGCGCGGATTCCCCAGACGTATACCGTATCTTCTTCCGGGTTACGCACCGGGTCGATTATGAGCTGAAACGTGGGGCCGACCTGGAATTCCGGCGTCACCTGCACGCGATAAAAGGCATCGATCGTGCTCTGATCGTCCAGCTCATGATTGGCCGGATCGGACCAGGTATAGCCGATACCAATGCGATCATAGGATTGTCCGAAGATTTCATTGATAACCAAGCCAACGTTCGCCATGTGCTTGACGGGCGTCGGGCCATCGTCGCTGTGGTTCGCGTAACCGTAGCGCACCCAGGGCGTAAAGCGTCCGAACCGCTGCAGGGCTGAAGCGGCGATGCCCCAACCGCTGGTAATCCCGGCCTCTTCCCGCTGGTTCTGATGCCACATCGAGACGTGGACGTGTCCATGCGGAGCACGCCCGGGCTCTCGCGGTATCAAGCCCGTATCGAAGCCAGCCTCGAAAATCTTAAAGAGTTCGCCTTTCTCGTAAGTATTCAAACCGAATCTCTCCGTATCCGCGTTAGCGTCATGGGCACCGAGGCGCAGCATGAACCTGGGGTGCGGTCTGTACATAGCGTACGCCCCAAGCCCGTTGGAGGGCAGCGGTATGGCAGCATTGGTGACATGATTGAAGTCGACGAAGTCTTTCCGGAAGTTTTTGAACGGAAAGAAGTCGTAAGCCGTAATGGGAAAAATCTGTCCCAGGCGAAACCCAAAGACATTTTTGAATTTCTGCTGTATCCAGAGCTCGCCGATGGACGCATCGGTCTCCCCGTAAGGCGCGGCGCTCGAGTAGAGCGATCCGAACTGGGTGAACAAAGTCTGGGGCGTAAGCTGAGTGCGAATGTTGTTCCGCTTGAGGAATTCGAATCCAAACATGGTCTGCGTACCCGTTCCGCGGCCTATAGGTGTCCATGTGCCAATAATGTCGAGGTCGTAACCGGCGGCTTCGTCCTTCGATCCGAAAGTGTCACTCGCCTTTTGATAGTGGGTTGAGTAGGAGATGCCGTACCTGAATCCGTACTTTTCGTCGAGGTCAGCCTTCAATTCAAACCAGGGTTGCAAAGCCCAGTCGACACCGGGGAATTGAAAAAGATAATCCTGCCGTTCCACGCCGTCTCGCCGCAGCCTGTTGACAATGGACCCGGGGTTATTCCATCGTGGTATGCCACGTTCCTGCTTGTTTACGCCTGATTTGTCGGCTTCAGCATCTTCCAATTTTGTGTCGGCGGCCTGGACCGGTGCGGCCACGATCAGGCCCGCCATTAAAATGGCACCCAACCGGCCATGGTGCCAAACCCATTTTAAAAAACGATTCGACATTGCACCTTCCTCCTAATCAATGGTTAATTCATATTCAAGCCGCCAATTATTTAGTTAAAACCACACCGACATCCTTGGCGTAGCGGTCCCATGCAGCTTGCAATTTTTTCAGTATTTCCGGCTCCTCTTTGGCAAGGTCATGGGTCTCGCCCGGGTCATCCGCAAGGTTATAGAGATGCCATGTTCCGGTTCCGTAAGGCGGTGCAACCGACACCGCTTTGAAATCTCCCTGTCGCATCCACTTACCGTTTTGCATCTCGCCACCGAGGAATTCGTCTGCGCCGTAGACCGCTTTTGTCGATCCCGTCAGCACGCCTTTCAGCGACTTCCCCCGCATTCGTTCGACTTGTCGGCCCTGGTATTTCTCAGGGTGCGGAATCCCGGCGAGATCCAGTATCGTGGGCATGATGTCCCAAACATAGGCAAAAGCGTCAACCTGCCGGCCACCTTTGACACCCGGTCCTGCAATGAGTGTAGGGCTGCGGATGCCGCCTTCGGCAACGGTCATTTTGAACAGGTCCAATGGGCCTGCGCAGGCGGATCCCCAACCCATGCCATAGGCATAGTGGGACATGGGGTGTCCAAGATTATCGATACTGTTGTCGAACTGCGCAAACCACTTGCTGCCGCGGTTGCCGGGATATTCTTCGCTGTACCATGGGTTCGGACCGTTATCAGACAAAAAGATTACGATCGTGTTTTCATATTCACCGATGTCCTTAAGAAATTTCACGACCCGCCCGAAATGGTAATCCATGTTGTCTACCATGCCGGCATAGACCTCCATGGCCCTTGACTCGAGCGCCTGCTGCTCCTTCGTGAGCGAGTCCCATGCCGTCACCCACTCATAGAGCTCTGGATGGTAGCGCTCCGGCATCGGGGCCTTGTCTGAAATCACACCTCTTTGTTTTGCCGCCGCGGCTCGCTGTGCTTTGAGCGCTTCATACCCATCGTCGTAGCGGCCGCGGTATTTGCTAAGCCAGGGTTCGGGAACATGCAAGGGATCATGCGGCGTCGTGAAAGCGAGGTAGGCGAAAAAGGGTTTGCCGTCGCCCTGGTTTTTGCGAATCGACTCGATCAGAAAGTCGGTGTAACTGCGGGTGGCATAGAAGTCCCCGGGCAGTGCGTCGAGTTTTTTATCGTCCTGGACATAGTCAGCAGTCTCCTCATGCACTGCCAGAAGCCCGTACATGTCACTCCAATAGCTGGCCCCACCAAAAAGCATGCTGAATGATCGCTCAAACCCGCGAGCGTGCGGCCAGTACCCGGGCTCTTTTCCGAGATGCCATTTGCCGGCCATATACGTGTGGTATCCGCCGGTTCGAAGCACTTCGGCCAGCGAGACAACACGGTTGTTCAGGTACCCTTCGTAACCCGGCTTACCACGTTGCTCGGGTGCAATCATCTCTCCCATATTGCCGAGTCCCGCAATGTGATTGTCAGTTCCTGATAAAAGCATCGAGCGGGTCGGGGAGCAGCTCACGGACACATGAAAGTCGGTAAAGGTTACACCCTGCTGGGCGAGGGCATCAAGGCTCGGTGTTTCGATCTCGCTGCCAAAGCTGCCCATATCTGTCCAGCCCATATCGTCGGCCATGACCAACAGAAAGTTTGGTGGCTTTGCGTCGGCATAAGATGTCGAGATGACCAGGAGGCATAGCACACCTAATATAGATATAAACTTTTGTTGTTTGGATACGCTAATCATAAATGACCTCCTTTCGTCAGGTTTTTCTTATTTTATAATTTATCACCCATTTTTATTTCTATATATTTTGCGGACGGTCCTCCGCAGATGGGGCAGGTCGTTTCCGGAATTTCCGAAAGGGTTGAGCCGCAGTTTTGACATACAAAATATGGAGACGGGCTGCCTTCGATCTTTTGGGTCAAAAATCCGAAAAATATGCCCGTGCCGGATTTAATTTTTAAACACCCAATCTCAGAAGTGCTAACGGCAGTGGCTCTGTTGGTACGCCATGTAGTTCCCCCTTTGTTTTTGACTTTGTCAATATCCGCCCGTTGGGATACTTGGCAATCTGTTTTATCTGTTTTGGGCGCAATTGTTGGGTCCATTTTATTTCAACAGGCCAGAGCTGATTTTCATTTACATAGGCCACATCGACTTCCCCTTTGGCTTTTACATAAAAGGTTGGAAATTTTCTCCTGTAATGGGTGACTGTACAAGCCTCCGTAAATTTTGAAGCCCATTGCTTTTCGGCCAACAAAGGCTGGAGCTGCTGATTAAAGGGATCATCAACCGGATTTAGCCAGGAATTTACTGCATGAAATATAAAGGGATCGGTAAACATAACCTTTTTGGCCTTCTTCGGTGCGGCCGCTAGCTTGTCTTCCCGGATCGCAGGCTGAACAAAAACTGCATCCATAGAACTAAGCAGCTCAATATAGTCTGCTACAGTTTTCGGGTGATCAATGGAAAGATCTTCAGATAGAGCGTTCCATGTTATCTGGCTGCCGTAGCGTTTGATAATTGCGCCCAGTATTTCCCGGAGATAATTTTCTCGTTTGTTGCGTTTGAGCACATCTCCGCGAATCCAGTCGCTGTATGTTGAAAAAGTAGCCGGTAATATCTTCCGATCTCTGGCAATATCGTTGATGGCGATCAGAAATCCACCATGGACAAGATAGTATTCAAACTCGTTGAAGAGCCGATTCATCAGGTCAGGAGAAGGTTTGCGGCTGATGTCTTCTAAAAGACCTAATTCATCACGGGTAAAGCATGATTTTAATTTTACACACTCGTAAAAACTAAGCGGGTAAAGATGAAAATCAACCTTATGCGCCTGTCCGCGCCGGCCGGGAAAGCGCATGCGAGCCTCCCGGATAATGGCTAAATCGGAACCCGTCAGCATCAGGACTACATTTTCGAGCAAGCCGGCATCGGCCAGATATTTTACCCCTTTATCCCAATCTTTGATATATGTGACTTCATCTACAATAAGATAGTTTAAATCGTCATCCGGCATTTCATCCAATACTTCGGTAATGACTCTGATGAGGGAATGGTGGTCGTCTACCAGTTCTCCTGTTAAATAGACAATGCTGCTGGGAATGACATGGTTTTTGATCAGTTGCGCCATCCACTGTTTTAAAAGAGTTGTTTTCCCGACCTGTCGCCCCCCGCTAATGGTATAGATTCCAGGATTCAGGTCGGAAAGTCGAGCCATCAGGTTCGAACGGTAAACCAGCGGAAATCTTGCCAGCTGCCTTAGATGTGGATCAAGCTGTACAAATGCACCAGGCTCGTCAAGATGGGAGTTGTGCGGTAGAAAACGATTGTCCATTTTTGTCTTTTCCGGTGAAATGATTTATTCATAAGTTATTGACTAAATTTAGTCATTTATTATTATGCAAAATTCATCGTGATTGTCAACCTATTTTATTGCTAAAAGCTGTTAAATGAGCTTTTCTTTGCCCGCCGAAAGCGGCATAATAGATACAATTGCATATCGCTGGTTTTTTGATACCTAAATTTTTCATGAAAATAGATGAGAAACTTTTGATTGGCATTTCACGATCCGAACCAAAACCGAGAAGAAAAAATAAATCATGAGCAGAATTGACAATACGAATTGGGAAGATCGGGTTGTTTCTCCCGAGGAGGCCCTGGCGCATGTCAGACCGGGGATGACCATTTTTCTGGGCAGTGGCGTTGCTGAACCGCGGACTTTGATGAAAACACTGATTGATTCCGGTCTGTCCAATATCAACGATCTGGAATTGATTCAGCTGACCAGCCACAGCGATGTTTTTTCACTAAAAAAACTGGATTGGCAAAAGTACCGCCTGAAAACGTTTTTTTCCACCTGGGTGTCCACCGAGGCTGTGGTCGCCGGAAGTGTCGACTTGATTCCGGGCCGCTTTTCACAGATCCCAAGAATTATCAAATCCAAAAGGCTGCCCATTGATGTGGCCTTTATTCAAATCACGCCTCCTAATGAGGATGGATATTGCAGTCTCGGGTTGGCCGTTGATGTTGCCCGGGAAGCCATGGAGCAAGCCTCGGTGGTGGTGGGTGAAATCAATGCTCAGATTCCCTTCACATTTGGCGACACCATTGTCCCGGTTTCGGATTTTGACCTGCTGGTAAAATCAACCGAACCGCCGGCCTATTTTAAGCGCTGGCCGGTTAACAGCGTCATCGATAAGGTGGCCGCCAACATTGCCCAGGTGATCGAAGACGGGGATTGCATCAGCTTTTTCACCGGATCTTTGTTCGAGGCTCTCGGTCGCCACCTTGTGCGCAAACGTCACCTGGGAATCCACTCCTCTTATTTTACGGATGCGTTGATGGATCTCGTTAAAAGCGGTGCTGTCAGCAACTATCGCAAAGCGGTATTCAGGGGCAAATCGGTGGCTTCCTATGCCCTGGGGACGCCGGAACTGATGGCCTGGTTGGACCACAATCCGCTGGTGGAATTTCAAAGCCTTGAACAGGTGTTTGATCCGACCCAAATCGGGCGCAATCCTAATTTTGTAGTTGTGGAACAAGCCCGCAAGGTGGATCTGTTGGGCCGCGTGGCTTTTGCGGCCGGAAAGAGAGATATCATTTCGGGACCGGGGCAAGCGGCAGACCTGTTCACCGGTGCCGAGATTTCCCGCGGTGGACGCTGCGTTATAGGACTGCGCAGCCGGAATCCAAAAGGGGATCCCAATATTGTGGTGATGTTGCGCAACCTTCGCAACCAGTTCCATATGCGCGAATCAATTGATGCGGTGGTCACCGAATACGGGATCGCCAACCTGAAATGGCGCACCATCCGCGAGCGCGCGCAAGCCTTGATCGATATCGCGCACCCGGATGACAGACAAAAACTCGTGGAGCAGGCCAAGGAAAAGCGGATCTTGTTCAGTGACCAGATTTTTTTGTCCGAGAGTGCCCATTTATACCCCATGGAAATCGCAACCGAGCATGTCTTTAAAGACGGATTGAAGATTCGCCTAAGGGCCATCAAACCTTCCGATGAAGAAGCCATGCGGCGCCTTTTTTACCGTTTTTCAAATACGGCGGTTTACCGACGATTCTTGTTTCCGATATCCACCATGCCCCATGACAAAATGCAGGGATACGTCAATGTAGATTATAGTCAGGTGATGTCGGTGGTGGCACTTGCAGGGGAACCCGATCAGGAGGCCATCATTGCCGAAGCAAGATATGTTAAAGATGACCAAAGCGCTTACGGGGAAGTGGCTTTCATCGTGGATGAAAAATATCAAGGGCGGGGTATTGCCACATACCTGTATAAAATGCTGATCCGGCTGGCAAAAGAGCGCGGATTGAAGGGTTTTACCGCGGAGGTGCTGCAGGCCAACAAGGAGATGATGAGCGTTTTTGGAAAAGGCCATTTGCCGATTGATGCCCGCTTGCAGGATGGTCTATACCGGCTGACGATTCCCTTCGATGCCAAGTCCACTGTCTAACCCGGATCCGCCACAGGCGGAGAACAAATTGCCACAAAGGCACCAAGACACAAAGTGAAACTTTTGGTTAATATTCACGTTTGCGTCTTTGTGTCTTGGTGGCGTAAATGTTTTGCCATAAAATGCAAAGAATTCACAATTAAGACTCTAAAGTAAATTTGATCGTTTCAGCGGCCCTCTTGCGAACTACCTTTGCTTCTTCCTCCAGGTAGCGCAGATGCGCAAGCGCCTCCCCGGTGGCAAACCATTTTTGAGCGACCGGAAACTGATCCCAGCGCTCACAATCTATATCCCAGGACATATGTGCAGCGACCTCAAAAGCACTCATTGAACCTTTGTTAAGGATTGCGAGGACCTCATCTAATCTGAGGGCATGATGTTTTTTCAGCTCTGCGATCCTGGCCCTGTGGTTGTCAATCAAACGCCGGTGCCCGGGCAAAACAAGATCAACCTGCAATTTGTGAACTTTGTCCAGGCTGGCCAGATAATGCTTTAAATGATTATCTGTGTCCGACCAGCATTGGATGTTGGGCGTTATGTCGATCAGGATATGATCTCCGGCCACCAGAATCTTCTTATTCGGTTCGTACAGGCAGGTGTGGCCCATTGTGTGGCCGGGTGTTGCCACACATTTGAAATGATAGGCACCCACATCAATCCCATCACCATCATCCAAAACCTTTGATTCCGGTATCCAATCCGAGCCGTATTTAGCGCCCGGATGTTTATCGATTGCCGCTTTTAGTTGATCTTCGGGAAAGCCATTTTGGCCGGCATATGCAACCATAGCCCCAAAACCTTCCCAGGAGTCCATCAGTTCTTTATCCGGCCGGCTGAAAAAGATATTGGTGGAATCCGTGGCCAGTTCTGAAACCAGGCCGAAATGATCGGCATGCAGATGCGTTATAAAAATGTCGCTTTTAGAAAGATCAATCCCCACGGTATCCAAGCCCTTGTGCATGGCTTCGAGGCACTCTTTGCGGTTTAAGCCTGTATCAATAATCAGGCTCCTTTCGTGATCCTTGATGATATAAGAATTTAGATATTTGAGAGGGCTTTCCGGTAAAGGGATTTTGTTTCGAAACAAGTTCGGCAATATTTCTTCGCACATATGTTCAACCTTTCAGGTTGCGGGTTCAGGGTTCAAAGGTTCAGGGTACAAGGGTTCAAAGGTTCTGGGTTCAGGGTTCAAAGGTTCACGGGCCAGGAATTAAGGCTTCCGGTTTCTGGCAGCCACAGAGGGCTGCCCTACGCTCCAGTTTTCATCTGTCCTCTGACCTCTGTTATCTGTCTTCTGTTAATTAACCTTTGAACCAGGCTATACCACATTTGCTGAGGCAGCAAAATGCTTAATGCGATTGGCGGCGATTAAAACGTGCTTACTACAGCAAATGAACTAAAGTTACAAGTGATCTAAAGTGACTAAAGTTTTGGTGTCGCTACGCTCCATCTTTTATTAAAAGACAGAAGTCATTAACTTTAGGCACTTTAGTTCATTTTAGGCATTTTAGGCACTTCTAACTTTAGGGCACCTTTGGAACTTATTTCCTCTTTCTTCCAAGATGAGCTGTTAATTTTGAGATAGCTTCTAGTAGGTGTAATCAACCAGGGTTGCATCGATGTTTATTGTTTCAGGTGCCAGTGCGCGCAGGGCAGGAGCGCTGAAGACGGCCATGGCTGGTTCTGGAATTTTGCCGTGTACTTTTAGTTTCACAATGCTGTCTTGGGGAATTTCAAACAGGCGGGATTGAATCCAGGCCTGGATCTCGGCGCCCTGCATTCCCACGGCGTGCAGGTCCAACTGGATCATGGGACGTGCAGGCAGTTCATGAAATGTCCATCGCTTTAGCGCTCCGGCGGTGGGGGTTTGGGTTTCAAACTCGAGTATTAAATAACCTTTGCTTTCATTTTTTTCGGCAAAAGAGGTGCGCTCGAGCGAACCGGGATAAAATACCGGCGCACTGAGTGTTCTGCCTTTCAAGTCTTTGGTTAATACTTGAAAACGGTGGATGTGCCCGGCCAGAACGGCACTAAACCCGGGGGGTATGTCGCCGATGCGGATGACATCGTGGGCATAGCGGAAGGTGTAAGCGCCGGGACCGACGGTGGCGCCGTCCACCGATTGGTGAATACAAAGGACGTATCCGTCAACCTTTACCTGCTGCCAGCCGGTTTGCGCGACGATGTTTAAGAAATCCTTGCGGATTCCAGTGCGTACAAACGGAAAGCCCGCCAGGGCCAGGGAACCGCTTGCCGTTTGTAGAATGAAGGTTCGGGGCTGTTCAAAAAGATGAATGTTGGGGTGCTCGGCAAGATGGGCATGGGGGATAGCAGCGCGCTCATGGTTGCCGGGCACAAGATATACGGGGGTGCCGCTGTCAGCCACCTGCTTGAGGGGTTCAAATGCCATTTCAACCAGCCGGGGCGGGACTTTGCTGCGGTATAAAATATCACCGCCGTGGACGACGGCGTGCACCTGCCCCTTTAAAGCCGGCATCAGGGCCTGTTCAAAATTAGCAAAAAAATCCGGTCCGCGTCTGCGACGCTTGATACGCGGACGAAAGGGCAGGTCAAACCCGAGGTGGGTATCGGCAATCAGCAGGATACGGATTATACCCATGGTAATATTTTTACCAGTTGTCTGTTGCTTAGAGCTGCATTTGGACTCAAGCGAATTTCAACTTTGCGGCCTTCGGCGACCAGTCGCCGCAATTCGGTTGTGACAACCCGCAGACGTTCGTAAGTCGTTAAATCAAATATTTTCCGTCGATTTGCGCTGCGTTTCGCATATCCCGCTGATAGGGGCGTTTTTTCCCCGCTGGGCAGTTCTTGACGATGACCGATGGCACCGTTTTTAAACAGCAGGACGATTTTGCGGCGGCCTTCTGAATTTCGGGTCTCCCAGGCCAGCGATGATTCGCTCAGCAGGCACAGCCAGCGGGAGCGGCGAATCAGAAGCGCGCTGCGCATACTAAATTTTTCGATGGCGCGGGCAACCGCTGCGGGCGTCCAGTCCGGTGTTTCATCGAGTTGCAACTCCTGATTTTCAGTCTCTTGCGCAACGGCATCCTGCACGTCTGCGGACTTTGCCTTTTTAAGCTCCGCGAGGCGTTCATGCCAGAGTTTAAGACCAAGCCCGGATAAGAATCGTAACGGGGATGTCTGCGTTAACCGCGTCAGGTGATTTTGACGAAATAAAGCCAATCCCTCTTTCAGGCAATCCGGTTCCGGGGCATAGGCTTCCGGTATACCCAGAATGACGTACCCGGTCTGAAGAAAATCATCACGGGGCGCGTTGGGGTTGTTTGTGTGCCAGACAGCAAACGCTAGGATCGCAGCGGTTATGTTCCCCGCGGGAAGCGGACCGATGCAATGGATTTTATCAGCTTTACCAGAGTACTTTTGGAGATCTCGGGAGCAAAACACCAATTTACGCTGTCCTGCTTGCAGGGCGACATTATAAGGCGGAGAGTGCCGCTTGATTTCATCAGACTCCAGCACGGCCGCCTCTAATGCTGAACCCGTCGGGGTCACGTCCAGGTCGGTGGCCTGACTGAGCATTTCCAATATATGTTCCGCCTGGGATCCCTTCTGCCGGAAATAGCTATTGACGCGATGCTTGAGCGATGTGGCCTTGCCGATGTAAAGCAAATCACCATTGGAGCGCAGCATACGATAAATACCGGGTTTTTCAGCCAGATTGAGACGAATTTCGCGCTTCATTGGATATATGCGGCCGGTTCGGCTTTGCGGGACGGTGCGATTGAGCCAGTCTGCCAGTTGATCTAAATTTTGAACGTCGTATTCCACCCTGAGAAGCCGAATCAAATTCTGCCAGATAACGGCTGTGGCAACGGCGTGATCCGAACTGCGACGGTGTTGGGGCACGGAGTGTCCAAAGTAACCGGCCACAGCCCGCAGTCCTCTGCGCGGCAGGCCGGGCAACAGGCGTTTCGCGATTTCGTGGGTGCAGATAATACGGAGCGGGAAGGGTCCCCGGGGGTTGTTTTCAGTATGCAGATTTCTGAGAAAGGGCGCTTCAAAACGGGCATAATGGATAAGGGTCGGACATGTATCCATGCGATTGGTTGCGGCGATCGCCTGTGCGGTTTTGATGACTTTTCGCCAGATGCCGGCTGGAAAGAGCGCTTTTTCCAAAGCCTCAACAGATATACCGGTTACGCGCTGCACCGCCGGGGGAATTTCGACATCCTGCGGCAAACAAGCAAGGTAGGCCTTTACGGGCAGAGCTTTTGGTCGAACGGCTGTAACGGCGCAGGTCTTTACCCAACCGATTTCAAGGACGTGCCCTCTTTCGGGATTGGCACCGGTGGCCTGACAATCAAGCGCCAGAACCTGTAGGTCGTTAAGGTTTATCTTCATCTCTAAGAATTTTATTTCATATGAAATAATTTTAAAGCGCTGGCTGCTTGCTTCTGGATACTGGCTGCTGGCTGCTGGCTACTGGCTGCTTGCTTCTGGCTACTGGCAACTGGCTGAGCCGGAGACAAGAAGCCAGATACCAGAGGCCAGCAGCCAGCAGGGCAGCCCTCTGTGGCTACCAGAAGCAAGCGGCCAGTGACGAGCAGCCAGAACAGAGTTTAACCGATTCTGATAATAATTCAATGCTTGAAAACACGGACTTTTGTTTTATTTTTTGTTTTAATGAAGTCAATATGTTAAGAGGTATTAGGGGCCTCGCCCCAACTGGAATGATGGAATTGTGGAAAAATGGAATAATGGTACAAGGCGTTTGGATCAAGATGGACTGAAGTTGTGGAAGGCTAAATGGAACCCGCATTTTACGATGCCCTAAATCATCTGAAGGACAATATCCCCGGTTTGGCGAAATCGCTAAAATTCGGTGACGGCGCGGATATCGCCTCCTGGATCAACATCGTTGAGGCCAAATTGATTCCCCGATTTTCATCGGATTTTCCCATTGTTGCGGCCATCTGCGGCGGCGGTTCTTCGGGAAAATCCACACTGTTTAACATGTTGTCGGGCGAGCGGCATGCGCCGATCGGCGGCCGGGCCGGCATGAACCGCCGGGTGCTGTTCTCGGTTCCCGAAACCCTGGTGGAACAAAACCGGGTGGTTGCCGATCTGGTCGAACCGTTTAAATCGGATTTGCAGCCGCTAAAGGACAGCGATGAGCTCACCACTCCCGGGAATCCGCTATATGTCATCAACCGTTCGGGGCCCAAAGACCTTGTATTGCTGGACACGCCCGACTTTGACACCGGCGCCCGGGGTGAGTACGTCAACCGGGATGTGACCCGCATGGCCCTGGAAGCTTCGGATATTTTCATTTATATCTTTACCAACTCTAACTACAACAACCGGGACAACACCGACTTTATGTCCCGGATGCTCACCGGCATCGGCAAACGCAAGTGTTTTCTGATCTATCGCGTTTACCCCAGTTTCAGCGATCAGGAGGTGCGCGAGCATGCCATGACCGTTGCCGGGGGTATTTACGGAGAGGATGCCGAAGACAATCTTCTGGGTATCTATCGTGCCGATGAAGACAACCGGGTTGCGGCTGCTGAACAGGACGTCAAACTGCGGCCCGTACCCGCCAAAGGGCCCGAGTTTTTTTCTGCTCTGGGATCCATCGATGCGCCTGAATTGCGACTCGAACTGCACGGGTCCATTTTAACCGATGTGTTGAAAAAGGCGGAACGCTTCCTTGGCAATGCCGCACGCTCCCTTGATGAGCTGCGCCTCTACCTCGATGCCTTTCAGGCCGTCCAGAGCCAATATGTGCATGAAGCGCTCAAGCATTTCCCGATGGATCGGGTTATGAAACGCTTTGCCAAAATTTGGGCCAAAACCGATCCGGCTCATATTAAGTTTATGCGCAAGACCGGCAGTCTGATCGGGTTTCCTTTAAAGGTGCTGGTTGGCGCAGCGGGTTGGGCCAAAGATCAAGTAGCTTCAAATAAAGCCGTAACGGCTGATTCCGGAGATTTTCAGAAAAAAATGGAGGAGGATCTGGTTACCGCGGTAACCAGTTTGCATGCGCAGGCCATCGGCCCTCAGATTACGGTTTCCGGATCATTAAACGATCCGGTTGTTAAACGCATGTCGGATCTGGTGGATCACCTCCGCGTCCAAAAGGGCAATGGCGTGCTTCAAAATCCCCGGACGGAATCTGCCGATCAAGATCACGTGCTTCGTTTTTTTGTCGACACCCATCCGGCCGTTTTATCCGAGCAGGCGCATTTGCGGGATCAGGATTTTAGATCTATCTTGCAATCCATCCTTTCCCAAAAAGAGGAACTGCTGGATATTCCGCAGGATATGGTAGCGGATCTCAAGGATCTTGCCGAACATTTTCGCAGTAAAATGGGGGTCTGGGCTAAAATTAGCGAGACCTTTTGGGCTTCTTTAAACGTGCTGCCGGCAGCTGCAGCCGTTACTTACGTGCTTTCCACAGGAGATCCGATCGGCGCTGCCGGGATTAAAGTCAAACTGACCGGGCTTTTCGGTGCCAAAGATCTTTATGCCCTGGTTGCCATACCGGTGACGACTCAGTTAAAAAAGGCCGATCAACAACAGCTCGAAACCATGCTGGGGCCGATTGCCGAGGCCTGGTTTAATCACAAATTAAAAAAAGTGCAGCAGCTTTTTGAGCAAAGCATCACCGCCGGCACGATCCGCACCGCGAACAATACCCTTGAGCGGGCAACCGCCAGGATCGCCGAAATTAAAAACAGCATGGATATCTGCACAAAGGAAATGAAGTAGAAAATGAATCTAGATCGCAATACCGCCGTCTTAAAGGCCATGGGCAGAATCGAGGGATTTAAAAATGATTTGCGCAGGCTGAATTCCGAGCTCGGCCAGGCCCCCTTGTGGCTTCCGGGTCGCGGGCTTGAAATACAGTGCGACCAGGCTGTTGGCATGATTGAAAGCATTGCCGAGCGCTTCCAACGCAAGCTGGTGGTCACGCTTGTGGGTCCCAGCGGCTCGGGCAAATCCACCTTGTTAAATGCACTGGCCGGTGTTGATGATCTTTCGAAGGTCGGTCATCGGCGGCCGACCACCGATCATTTAATTATTTTTAGTGGAGATCAAGGCAATCAAAATGATACCGGGCAGCTGGCAGAAGCGCTTGATAGTGAAATCGTTGAAACGCGCTCAAATCCTGCTGGCGATCGCTTCGAGCATGTGCTCTTGATCGATACGCCGGATACGGATAGCACGGCCTTTAAAAAACATATCCCCATTGTGGAGCGGGCCATTACCAGGTCAGATATGCTTATCTGTGTGTTTGATGCCGAAAACCCCAAACGACGGGATCATGTCGATTTTCTGGCACCCTATATCCGTAAGTTCAGCGGGGAATCTCTGGTTTGTGTCTTAAATAAATGTGACCGGCTAAATGAGCCGGAGCTTAAAAATCAGATTGTGCCTGATTTTCTGGAGCACATTCGTCTGGGCTGGCAAATGCCGGCGGACCGTGTTTTTTGTATATCCGCCCGGCGAAACCTGAAAAAACCGGACTGGGATGAAACCGCCGGTCCCAAGCACGATTTTGATGAGTTTGAAGATTTGAAGCAACTGGTGCTCTATACCATCAATCGGGCCGGATTTATCGTCGATCGTCGACTCAAAAACGCCGAACGCCTGCGGGATTTTGTGTATGAGGAAGCCGGCCGCGAAGTTATCAGGAATAAAGCCGTTTTGGTCGATGCCGCCGGCCGGATTACAGAGGCTGAAAAAAAAGCGCTGGACAACGCTGTTTCCGGCATGCAGGAAAACGCAACCCGACAGTTTTTTGGGCTCAATGTCGTGGTCTACCAGAAGCTGGCCCAGCGGTGGCTGGGTCCCATGGGTTGGATGATTGCCATCTGGGCCCGGCTGTTGATTTTTGGCAGCGGAATCATGGCTGTTTTTCGATTCGGCCGCCCTTTGCGCCAGGTGGTCGGCACGTTATCGGCTTTAAGGCATGCAAAAGACGCCAAATCCGCCATTGAAGATCCTGAAAAAGATCAACGCATGGCAGCGGCCTTTAGAAACTATCGGCTGGTAGTGCTGGAGCACTGGCCCGAAATCGCCAAATCCCTGGTTCGAGGCGGCTTTGACAGCTCGATTCGCAAGGTGGAGGATGCGCTTGTCGGTACAGATGGTTTTGAAGACAGACTCGCTTTCGTCTGGACCGATGCCTTAGAAGCAGAAATCGAACGCTTAACCGGCAAACTGAGCGGTTTATTGCTGCAAATCCTTTTTAATATACCGGCCATCGGTATTCTGGGTTACTGTGGCTGGCTGACCCTGCAAACCTTTTTTAGCGGCAGCTATCTTTCCGGTGATTTTTTTATGCACGCTTTCTGGGCCATCGGCATTATCCTGTTTTTAAGCTTCTTTATTTTACAGCTGTGCATCCGGGCTGCCGCGGGCGCCGGGCGCATTACCGCCAAAGCCCTTGAAAAGCTGAAGAGCCAGCTTGAACCTTTGAATGAATTTAATCATAACCCCCTAAAATCCCAGCTCGAAACCGTTCTGGGATTGGCCGCCCTGGCGGAAGGGAATTCTCAAAATCTGGAGTAATGGAGTGTTGGAGCGCTGGAGTAATGGTAAAGATGATGCTCTAAACTCAGATATTCACCTTTCATTCAACACTCCAATACTCCACTACTCCAGCACTCCATGTGGATTATTTAAGATCAAATATCCGTTCGAACCATTTTAATGATTCGCTATCGGTGATGCTCAGTCTTTTGGCCACGGCAGGCGAAAATACGGCAAATGTTCCGCTGGCTTTGGCACAGCAAACCTCATCTTTGTTATAGATGCGTCCCTCCATTAAAGCCTCATGTTTGCCTTTATTTTCCAAAACCATGCCTTCAGCCGTTAAGGGATTGCCGACATAAACCGGCTTAAGGAAGTCGACGCTGATGGATTTTGTCATGGCCACCCGTTTTAGCAAATAGATCGCAGCCCAGCTCATGATTTCGTCCATAATTGTTGTGAGGACGCCACCATGGACCAGGTTATTCCAGCCGCAGAGATGGTCGGGCACGGCTATCTTTGAATATACAGCCGCTTCATTGGTGTAAAATGTCATTCTAAGGCCGGATGCATTCGCCGGACTGCAGCCGAAACAATTGTGCTCACTCCGATTGGGTAGCTGGATGTAATCTTCGGTTTTTTGTGTCATAAGTTGCGTTTTAGCCGTAAATTTCTTCAAATAATTGGTTAGCGAAATCGATATCGAGCTTCTTAAGGATTTTATATTGATCCAGTGCAGCGGCTTTGTCTCCCCGGTTTAAATACGTCTGGCCGATTGCATAATGGGCGGGTGCGAAGTCCGGATTAATTCGAATGGCCTGTTTAAACGCCTCCATTTGGTCCCTGGATTGGTCGAGTTTGCCGAAAATGATACCCAGATTGAAGTAGGCTTCAACAAATTCAGGAGTGTTGTCGATCGCCTTCTTATAGGCGTCTATGGCTTCCTGGTATTGGCCGAGTTTGGTGTAGCTGATCCCGATGTTATAATGGGCCTTTGTCGCCGCGGGATTGATACGAACAACATTTTGAAATGCCTCTTTTCCATCGATCAATTGGCCAATTTCGGAGTAGATGATTCCCAAATTAAAATACGCTGCTTCAAAATCAGGATTCATACTGACGACCTTCTTATATGATTCAATCGCTTCATCGTTGCGACCGAGTTTGCGGTAGTAATTTCCCAGATGGAAATATGATATCTCGTTTGTAGGATCTGTTCGAATGGCCTGTTTATAGGCCTCGATGGCGTCATTTTGACTATTTTTGCCGGCTAAGCAATATCCGAGGCCGTACCAGGCCGTCGTGCTGTTCGGATCATTCTCGGTGGCCCTTTTAAAATACTGAAGGGCTTTTTGGTCTTGCCCGTTTACTGAAAAACTAAATCCTTTGCGGCACAATTCTCCTGCCAGCCTTGGTTTTTGATTGCTGATGCGGTAGGTCCATTGCGAGAGGGTCTGACCGGGTTTATTTGTTTTCAGGTCCAGGATGGATTTGCCCGATATGGCAAAATTAAGGTTTTGGCCTTGCAAAAATTGAAAGCTGGCCACCCCCACAACCCGGCCTTCCATATTAACCACCGGACTGCCGCTCGAACCGGGAGATATCGGGGCGGACATCTGGAAGAAGATCCCGATACCTGGTATTTCTCGAACGGAAGATACAATCCCATCGCTGACAGATTGTTCAAGTCCCATCGGACTGCCCACGACCATAACGCGTTGAGCCACAGGGGGCATCTCCTCACTCACTTCGATCCAGCGGACCTTTTCGGGAGGGATATCCACCAATACTTTTATCAGATCTGTTGCTTGATTTTCAGCAACAACGGATTTAATCGGATAAGTGCTACCGTCTGCTGTTTTGATTTCAGCTCCGAATTTGCCGACAAGCACATGATAATTCGTAATTAAATGGCCGTTATTATTTACAAAAAATCCGGTGCCGATGTTTGCCACATTGCTGTCAACATCATAAGCAACAACGGTGGCTACCGAGGGCTGAACCACCTTTACCAGTTCGGTCAAATCGGTCTCGGCTTTGAGTGGCTTGGAAAGGATAACCACCCAGAGACTGATCAGAATCATAATTGTTTTTGACTTCATCAGTTTTTCCTTTCCGGTGATAATTGGATATCCCGGGACAAGGGGCAATGATCGCATTTATGTCGCTTAAAACCGATAATATGCGTACCACCTAATATTTCGTTTTTCAGAGATTGATTGAAATTTTTAAAAATACCGCATCCAGACTCAGTCGCCGGTCCGATTACGGCCTTACATATAGACCTCTAAAGACCATTTACCATCAAGATTGCACCTTCTTAAAAAAAGGCTGAATATGCGTTTGCATCCAGAAAATCAATATAATACCCTGGAAAAATGAATTTAAGACCTATGATAAGCATAAAATTCGCATGATAAAGCTATATTGCATTATTTTTGGATATTTCGTCAATAGGCTCCCGCCATGAATGATTATTTTCTGATGCGTCCGGCCTTAAAGCCGCCGTAAAACACTGAAATGTACCATATATAGGTTTTTTTCTTGACATTTAACTATATATTGCGATATAAATAATATACAAAGATGATTGTTGCTGGCCATTGGTGATAATCATTTGAGGGCAGGCAGGGTAAATCCAGCGAAACGATTTGCCCGAAATGGTCATAGTGAGCAGCTAGAGGGCGTTGTAAAATCGATTATTGTTGAATTCAGTTTGTGATAATGTTTCATTATGACCACAATAAAAACACCCCCGGGCGGTGTGAGGGCTACCCGGGGGTTTTTTTTGTGGTATCGGCTACGGCGCTAAGGTTTATCCGCTTTGATTTTAACAGCGTTTCTTAGCTCTCTTTGGGCCTCGGCACAATCGCAGTGGCCGTCAATGGCTTCAATAAAATGCATACAGCGATTGCGAACCGTCGATTTTTCAGCATACTTGCATCTTTGCTGGTCATTCCAGGCCGTACCTGCACTACAACGCGACATCATCCCCGTCACGCAGAAATTGGCACAGCCCAACCGCACTTCGCGGGTCTCCTCGCGGAGCAGGCAATTGCGTTTCTCATCCGGTAGGCATTTTGTCATTTTAATTACCCATCCTAACGCGTAAAGGACCGCAATCAGTTCGATTGCCTCGATCGACCTTGCTGTCGGTGTTTTTTCTTCAAAAAATTATGAATTCGCATCTTGCCCACCCTCCAAAACAAAACGGTTTCATAGCGAATTTCCAGCCTCTTTTACCACTTCAGCCATGCCTATTTCTTTGATCTAAATCAATTGACGTAATCGGCACCGAATCTGTTGACAATAAAATATCCCAACGGTTGGATATTCATTTGAAAAAATGTCATTTTCGGATAAGCACAATTCAGAAACCGCTTCCGATACGTTTTTTTATGAATATAATAATGGA
>Ga0255055_10000455_pt1 | contig 31845 bp, 22 predicted proteins | sample JV7_2_27_MG_FD_188633 | JGI IMG/M metagenome (GOLD analysis project Ga0255055, IMG submission 188633) | Seawater microbial communities from Jervis Inlet, British Columbia, Canada - JV7_2_27 | ecosystem: Environmental > Aquatic > Marine > Inlet | place: Canada: British Columbia | collected...
CTGGGAGTATTTCAACGAGGCCCGCGATCAGGGCGAGGACCAGGTCGGCTGGTTCATCGTGCGGGTCGACGACCCCGAGAACGCAAAGGCGGTCGCCGACCGGATCGACGCCGGCTTCGCCAACTCGACCTACGAGACGGAGACCTCGACCGAGAAGGCCTTCATGCAGGGGTTCGCCAAACAGATCGGCAACATCGGTAAGATCCTGACGGCGGTGCTGACCGCGGTGTTCTTCACGATCCTGCTCGTCACCGGAAACACCATGGCGCAATCCGTTCGCGAGCGAACGAGCGAGATGGCCGTACTGAAGACGCTCGGCTTCACCGATACCCGGGTCCTGTTGCTGGTCATGGCAGAGTCGCTCGCGCTCGCCGTGCTGGGAGCAGGACTGGGTCTCGGCCTGGGCTGGCTGATGGTCCAGTCCGGCGATCCGACGGGCGGCGGGCTTCCGATCTTCTTCATACCTCCGAAAGACCTGTTGCTCGGTGCCGGACTGGCGCTGGTCCTCGGGTTCGTCAGCGGAGTGCTGCCGGCGGTCCAGGCGATGCGGCTGCGCATCGTCGACGCGCTGCGGAGAGCGTGATGGGCTGGCTATCCCAGGCGGCCGTGGTCACGTTGATGTTCCTGCGCACCATCCCGCAGCGCGCGGGCTCTGCAGTCGCCGCAGCGTTCGGCGTGGCGGGCGTGGTCGGCGTCATGGTCGCCGTGCTCTCGATCGCCGAGGGGTTCCGCGCGACGATGGCCGAAACCGGCTCCGCGGGCAACGCGATGGTGCTGCGAACCGGTGCAGACTCGGAGATGAGCAGCAGTCTCGGCCTCGAGGCGACCCGGATCATCATGAACGGTCCGGGTGTTGCGCGCAGGGAGGACGGCGCGGTCGCATCGGCGGAGATGTTCGTCATCGTCGACCTGCCGTTCCGCGGCACGGGCACCGAGGCCAACGTTCCCCTGCGGGGCGTCCAGCCCTCGGCCTTCGACGTCCGCGACGGGATCGAGATCGTCGAGGGACGCCGCTTCGAGCCGGGACGCAACGAGCTGATCGCCGGCATCGGTGCGAAGCGCGAGTTCGCGGGCGTCGAGTTGGGCAACCGGCTCCGCTGGGACAACGTCGACTGGGAGATCGTCGGCATCTTCCGCGCCGACGGCGGTCTTTCCGAGTCCGAGCTGTGGTGTGACGTCAAGGTGCTGCAGCCGGCCTATCGGCGCGGGACGCGCTTCCAGTCGGTCTACGCCCGTCTGGAGTCGCCCGACCGGTTCGATGACTACCGCGACGCGTTGACCAGCGATCCTCGCCTGCGCGTCAAGGTCATCCGCGAAAACGAGTACTACGCCGGCCAGTCCGAGCTGCTTCACGCGATCATCACGGGCCTCGGCTCGCTGGTCGCGTCACTGATGGGGATCGGCGCCGTGTTCGGCGCGGTCAACACGATGTACTCCGCCGTTGCCGCACGCACGCGCGAGATCGCGACGTTGCGTGCGCTGGGTTTCGGAGGGGCGCCCGTCGTGATCTCGGTGTTGATCGAGTCGCTGTTGCTCGCTCTCGCGGGTGGGCTCGTCGGCGGCGGCGCGGCCTACCTGGCGTTCAACGGCTACCAGGCGTCGACGCTCAACTGGCAGAGCTTCAGCCAGGTCGCGTTCGCGTTTCGTGTCACGCCGGGTCTGATGATCGCAGGGATTGCCGTCTCGCTGTTCCTCGGTCTACTGGGGGGTATCTTCCCCGCCGTCCGCGCGGTTCGCATCCCGGTCGCTACCGCCCTGCGGCAGCTGTAGGGCGGGGGGAACGACAGCGCGGCAAACGCCACAACGAGAGCAAGTTGGCGAGGCGTGGGTCAGAACCAAAGAATCGCTGAAGCGGCACGCCTCGCGGAGGCGATCCAGTCAGTACGTATAGCTCGGCGGGTGCACGGTGTTGACGAACAGCAGGGCGTCGTAGTTGTCACGCGGTATCATCCGGATCGGGCCCGCGAAACCCCAGCTCCAAGTGTCGATCCACTGGTCCATCCAGGCGTTGCCGGCCCCGAAGCTGCTTCCCGGGCCGGGTTGCGCCCACAGCATGTCGAGCACGGCGAACTTCCTGCCGGCGGCGTACCCGATCGCCTCGAGACTCTGCTCGCGGTGCGGGGACCGCAGCGTATAGAGCTGACGGTTGTTCCATGCCGCCCGGCCACGGTACATCTGCAACCCGACCGTGTAGACCTCCTCGCGGCGCCGTTGCCCGATGTAGTAACCCATGGTCATCGCGCCGTCGGCTGCCTGGACGTTGGGCTGGTCGTAGCGAATGTGGTAGTTGTGAGCCCAGGTGATGATCTTCTTGTCCGGATAGAGCACGTCGGCGAGGTAATCGACGTTGTCGGCCATGGCCCGATCACGGACCAGCGTGTAATCCAGAGAGTACGGCTCGGTCGCGAAGATCCACTCCAACTCCAGGCGGGTCAGATTGTTGCGCAGGATTGCCACGAGTAGGTCGGCAACGTTGGGATCGTCGGGCCACGATGCCTCGATCGCTCGCCGATGCTCCGCCACGAACTCCAGCGCGTCCGCGTAGAACTCGTCCAACCGATCCCTGTTGGCCAGGGTGAACTCGGGCAGCAGCCAGTTCTCGACATACTCCGTTTCAACCTCGTACACAGCCGCGGCGTAGTCGGCGTCCACCGGCTCCAGAACATCGCGTAGAAACCCCGGCTGGTTTTGCAGACCCAGGAAGGACGAGAACTGCGGATCGAAGCCGGCCAGCATCAATGGGCGTGAGGTCAGCTTGGATTGCCGGATGTATTCGAACAGCTCGAGTGTCTCGTAGGCGTGCCAGACTCCGAAGATCGAACTGTACATGTGCCAAAAGCGGTTGTACGCGTCGGGGTCCATCCGGCGCGTCCACTCGCACTCGAAGAGTCCGCTTTCGAAGGCGATGACGTCGAATCCCATCTGCTGGTGCAGGAACTTGATCAAACGGACCTTGACCGAGTCGAACTCCGCCACGCCGTGTCCGCTCTCGCCGAGCTGGACGATGCGCTTGTCGCCGACCAGCTCCTTCAAGAACTGCAGGTCCTCGAAATTGTCGGAGGCGATCGAGGCCAGAACGTGGTGGTTGTCCTTCACGTAGGTGTCCCACAGCGGCCGCAGCGGAATGGCCCACGGGTCGAGCCCCGAATTGAGTGCGCGACCACTGGGCAGGACCTGGGACGGCATGGCATCGGCGGCGGGAATCCTGGCCACCGCGCCACCGCCATCGATCTCCTCCAGCAGCCCGGTGATGGCAATTCCGTCGGGGCCGCTGGAAACAGAAACGTAGCTGTCGGGTTCGAGCGCAGTCATTTTGATCGTCGTCACGCCGGGCCGGTCGAAATCGACGGTCCTGCGCAGGATCTCGTTACCCGCAGGAGAGTGGACGCGAACGACGGCCTCACCCGCCTCGCCGGAGTGCAACAGCAGTCGGCAATCGTCTTCTCCATCGGGGAGCGCCAGGCCCAGATAGCTCGACGGCACGGTCGGAACGAATCCCTCGAGCACGCCACGGTCGCGCTCGTCGACACGTGTGACGACGAACGGTCCGTCGGCCTGCAGGCGGACCGTGCCGACCTGCCGCCCGTGCCTGCCCGGTAGCTTGATGCCGCGCCGAGGACCGATGCCCGGCTTGGAAGAGTCGAAAGGTATCTGCACTCCCCCACGGCCGACGAGGCCCTTGAGGCGGGCCTTGGGATCAACGTTGTAGCTCTCCTCGAGGATCCGGTCGCCGCCCTCCGTCCACACACCGACCCGGATGGTGATCGGTTGCGAGCTCGGATTGAACAGGTCGAACGTCCTGTAGACCTCCTCGCCGAGATTCAAAAAGAGTGCCCGCTCCCCTTCCATGCCTGCTCGGGGCTGAGCGGGGATCGCGGCGACGTCCCCTCCCGCACGACCGAACATTACCGCCCCGGCGAGGCGACCGGCGCTTTCGATCTCGATCCAGGCGACATCATCGGCGCTCCCGTCCACCAGCTCGGCGTAGTCCGCCGAGAAACGAGCTCCCGGCGCCAGGCGGATCGCGCCGGCAAAATCGCCGGCGAGCCATGGGGACAGGTCGTTTCCGTTCTTGTCTCGCGGAACGATCCGGAAGCTCGTCTCCATGTAGGTGTTCACCACCGTGAGCCGGTGCCACAGTTCCCGGTTGGCCTGATGGCCCTCCCCCACGATGTGCGGGACGATCAGAGAGGACCCCGAATACGCCGGCGTGAGAGCCATGGTCGCTCGCCTGCCGGAATCGTCGTGCAGCGTGCAGGAGCCGGCCAGGCGGCCGGATGCCGTGATCTTCATCCAGCTCGCCCGGCTGTCTTCGCTCCACTCGTCGAGTACGACGACTTGTCCCGGCAGCGCTGCCATGGAGCGCTCGTCCAAGCGGGAGCCGGCCGTGTCGTACGTGACGACGTGGAGCTCCACGGTGCCCACGTCCGGGTTGAAGACGCGGATCTCGGTTCGCGACGGACGATCGAGAGACAGCCACGGGATCGCATAGACCCGGTCTGCGGCCGTGGCCGACTTCGCCTCCGGGACGAGCGGAGGCGCGGCTACGGGCGGGAGTTCGCTCAGGTGTAGAAACGGAACTTCGAGACCGCGCGAAACGGCTTCGGGCTCCTCACCGGCAGGGACTCTGTGCGGGTCCAAGGCATCGAACTGCGGCGAAGAGGCAAGAAAGAAAGCGAACAATCCAAGCGAGACGTGACGGGCCGCTCGACGCATCATGTTTCCCTCCGTCCTGCTCCCAATAGACGTCGCTTCGTCGGAATAGAGAATCTACGATAAACCCGGGTGCTGCACTTCTGCAGAAATCCCGTGTCCTAGACCACCGCCTCCTCGTTCCGGAACAAACCTGATCGAGGGCTTGACTATTGAGTAAACGTTGTTTACCATTCAAGAACATCGTTCACTCAGGGGAGATCGGCGCGAAATGTCCGTTGTTGCCCCGAAAACTCGCTCCTTGGTGACCCTGAAGCGGATCACCGATGCGACGCGCCGGCTCCTCGCGAGCAAGGATTTCGCCTCTCTTTCGATGCGCGCCGTCGCGGCCGAGGCGGGTGTTTCGCCAGGCGCGATCTACAAGCACTTCTCGAACAAACGCCATCTCGTCGATTACGTCTGTCACGCAACCTTGGAGGAGTTCGAGTCGGATCTCGCCCGCGCGATCGCGCCCTACCCGCACGGCTCCTTCGACCGGATCGTCGCGCAAGGTGCGGCCTACATTCGGTTCGCGCTCCACAGACCCGAGCATTTCAAGATCCTCTTTACTCCGGTCAAACCGGAGCCGACAAGACTCCGCGACCTGCCCGGACAAGGAGGCTTTCGCCTGCTCCGGCAGTGCGTCGCGGAAGCGATGAACGCGGGCGAGATTCGCAAGGATGACCCGGACCTGGCGGCGTTTTTTCTCTGGTCGCGGGTTCACGGCATCGTCACGCTCATGATGGCCTGCGACTTCAGCGAATCCCTGCCGTTACCAAAGGAAGAAATCACACCGCTACGCCTGTTCGAGCTGAGCCGCACCCTACTGTGGGAGGGGTTCAAGCCGACCGACGACGAGATGAAGGCCCGCTCTCGAGAGACGCTTTAATGGAGAAAGAGACACCACCAAGAGAGTCGGGATCCAACTGGGTTCTTCTGCTCCTCGCGTTTGTCCTGCTATGTGTCGCCAACGGGCGGTGGCACATGGCGCCGGCAGCGTGGCTTGCCCCGGTCTTTCTTCTTCTCTTCGTTCAGTCTCAGCCGCTGGGGCGCGGTCTCGGATACGCTTTTCTCGCTCAGTTGCTGGCGTTCTTCGTCAACTGGCGCGACATGATTCCTGTCCCCGGTCTCTGGTATTACCTGGTCGCCGGCATCTATGCCACTGTCTATTTCCTCCCGTTCGTGCTGCACCGCCTCATTGCCCCGCGCATCGGCGGGTTTCGATCCACATTGGTTTTCCCCGTCTCATGGGTTGCCATCGAGTTTCTCTTCCAGAAGTTCATTACGCCGTATGGCAGCTGGGCATCACTGGCGTATACGCAGACTGCGTTCCTGCCGCTGATCCAGCTAGCCTCGGTAACGGGTTTGGGCGGCATCCACTTCATGATGACGTGGTCTGCCGCCGTCGTCGCCTGGGCGCGGCAAGAGGGCGCGCCGTTTTCTCGCGTTAGAACCGGCGTCGTTACCTGTGGCACCGTGCTTCTGGCCCTCGTGCTATGGGGGCAGTGGCGGATCGTCTCCGCCCCCAAGGACCCACCTTTGCTCCGGGTCGCCGCGCTGACGCCGTCCGCAACGCTGGGCCGGGAACTTCAGAATGAGCTTGCCTCGCTCGCGACATTATCTTCGGTCGACGAGTCGTCGCTCGCCGTTGCATCCGAGATCGCAGAGCGCCTCAATAACGATCTCATCGAACGCACGCGCCGAGAGGCCAGGGCCGGAGCCGATCTCATCGTCTGGTCGGAGCATGCAGCGCGCGTGACGAGACATACCGAGGCTCAGTTCATCGAGCGGGTGCAGGCCCTCGCCGGGTCTAACGGTGTGCCGTTGATCCTCGGGGTCGGCCTTTGGGACCCCGAGTCGCACCCCGCGTTCGAGAACAAGGCGGTCATGATCGATACGAGTGGGGCCCTCTCCGGCACCTACCACAAGGCGCGTCCGATCGTCGGTCAGGAATCAGGACTCATCCCAAAAGGCGATGCCGGTATCGCGACGATGGAAACGGCTCGAGGTCGGTTCGGGATCGTGATCTGTCACGATCTCGACTTCCCGAGCTTACTGCGCGAGGCGGGCAGGAAAGGCGTCGTCGTGCTGTTCGGGCCCTCGGCGGACTGGGATGCAATCACCCCCTTTCATGCGCGCATGGCGGTTCTGCGAGCGGTGGAAAACGGCTGCTCGCTCGTCCGGCCGTGCTCGAGCGGGCTGTCGTTGGTCGTAGACCCGCTGGGCAGAACGGTCGCATCGCAGATCGACCGTGGCGACAACGGCAACGTCGTCGTGGCACAGGTACCGCTGTTTCGCATGGGTACGTCCTACCCGATCATCGGAGACTCGTTTGCTTACGCTAACCTCCTCGCCCTGGCGTTCTTCTTGGCGACCCGCTTCCGGGCGACGGCGCTTCACGACGGATCCGCGAAAGGAGCATCAAGATGATCGCGTGTCGCGTTGGCTCTACTTGCCGACCGCGCCGCTCAGTGCCGGCCTTGGGTGTCGTCGTGTTGATCGGGACGCTCTTGCCGTATATGTGCCACGCAAGAGAATCGGCGCTGATTCGGTTCGAGATCGCGGATCAGTTCGATCGTGTTCATGCCGACATCGATTTGCGGGGCGGCGTTCTGCTGGTCGTCGGCGCTGACAGGAAGGGCAGCCAATATCAGGGGGGTTGGATGGATGCGCTGCGAACCTTGGCAGAGAGTCGCATCGCGACGGATGAGATCCAGATTATCGAGGTTGCCGATCTGCGCGGCGTTCCCTTCTTCGTCAAAGGCTCCGTCAAGAAGAAGTTCCCTTCCGACAAGCGCCAGTGGGTGTTGATGGACTGGAAGGGTGTGTTCGCCAGGGCCTACGGGTTCGAACCGGAAAAGTGCAACATGCTGCTGTTCGACCGGACCGACAGGCTGCTCTACCAGGTCGCGGCGCAGGAAGTCGATGGAGCTGTGCTTGAAGAGATTCTTGGAGCGATCGACGCCCATCGACTAAAGGGCAAGGGCCCCGATCGCGACGCGGCGATCGGGACCCTCGTTTTTCTGGGCTCTAATCGCAGCCCTCGACCTCGTTGACGCAGAAGTCGCCCTCCTCGGTGAAGGTCGCATTGTCGTCGACGCCGATCGCACCGACCTCGATTTTCACCGGGGTATCGTCGGGAAGGGCCGCCAGGTAGTCGGCGGGAACCGTCACGACCATTGGCGCGATGTCGCCGGCCACCCGGATGGTGAACTTGAGACTGCCGATTGGGTCTCCGTCTTCGACGTCGGGCTCGAGAACGACCTCCCAGGCGGCGACTGCTACATCCTCCGGGTGCACCGGGAGAACGCCGTCCGCGACCAGGTCGGCGAGCTCCGCTGCCGATGCGCAGTTCCCCAGGTCGTCACCCGCGAACCACGAGATCACGCTGCCGTCGAAGTCAACATCCGATGGAGCCGCCGGAAGCGCGTACGTGAGCTCCGTTTCACCAGTTGATTTCTCGCCGTCGTCTCCCATCCCGGTGAAGGCGTAGGTTCCCGCCGTCCACAGCTCCAGGAACTCCTCGAGCGTGACGATCTCGTCATCGGGATCCGCCTCAGGATCGGGCCAGCACAGCGGCTCAGCGCTCTCGGCAAACGTCTCCGTCAGCTTTTGCTCTCGCAGGGGGCCCTTGGCCTGATCCTCGAAAACCTTCACTCCGTCGGGATCAGAGATTCTCGCTGAGTTCAAGTCATCGCCGTCCATCAAGAAGTGGAAGCCGATGTCCCCGTCCGAGGCGTTGATCTCGATCAGCACCTTGCATTCGCCAAAGTCGTCGCACGGCTCGGTAGCCATCACCACGGTCGTTCCCACGCCGAGGACCAAGCCTACGGCGGCCGCGGCCGAGAGGATTTTGGTTATGGGTCTCGTATGTACCATCTCGTGATTCTCCTTTCGTTGGGGAAGCCGCACGTGGACCTCCTTGCTACCGTCTTGTCATCGTTCTTAGAGGGGGCAGCGTGGAAAATCCTTCGTTGGACTCGACCTCGGTAGTTAAGGATTGGATCGTAATCCGATGACCGGCTCGTGATATCCGTGCGGCGCTACAGATGTAAGTGGCTTACCGTGAGCGGATTACGGTGGTAGGCCCACCAGGACTCGAACCTGGGACCAAATTATGAGGGCGCCACCTGACCACTGGCTGCAGCCGGGTGCGATCCAGGCGCTGGGTCACCACGAAACAAATTTTTCGAAGTGTGTGAAAAGAGCGCGGGGCTGCGGTCTACCCTTTTCGGGGTGGGCGTCGATGAAGACAAGGCGGACTACGGATCCATTGCAGATAGACGTCCATCCCCATAAGATTTCACGCATCGCGGGAGCGCTGGGGTATATTTGTGGACGTCGCAGAGGGGCTACCATGAAACCAAGCAGGCTCGTTTGGACGGTGGTATTCGGCGCGGCACTGCTCGCCTCGCAGCTGTCGGCACTGGCGCGCGGGAACGTCACCAAGAATATCCCGGCCGCGCTCATGGTCGATCCATGCCGCAGCCACACCGATCTGGCAGAACCCCAGAACGACCAGGTCTCCGAAGTGACGCTCATCGACTTTCTGGGAGATGCCCCGGGACCTCTCGTCAAGGAACTCAGTTGGGTGACCAGCTACCCGGACCCGCACGGCGGCGCGACCTTCGCCTCTCTCCCGAAGTACCAGCAGTCGCACATCTTCGTGACCCGCGGCGACAAGCTGGATGTCTACGATGTGGGCGAGAAAATCATGGGGTGGCTCAGCATCCGCAAGGTCAGAACCGTTTCTGTCGGGTCGCTTGTCGGAGTGCAGGGGCTCGAGCTGGGCCGCGTCGCGCCGGGCAATTTCACCGCCGCGGAAGCCGAGCCCGGCGCGTTGTTCGGGCAACACTCGTTGTACTTGCTCGCTACCCGACCGGACCTGCAGAGAGCCTATTACATCGTGATCGATCAACAGTATTTGATCGAGGGCACCGCTCCGACTTCGACGATCGTCTACGGTTTCGGACAGATCTGCAGCTCGCCCACCGGTTGCACGACCTCTGCGGCGCTCGACATCCGGGTCGGTGACGAGAGCGATTTAGGCGTCACGGAAGAGGCCTACATCACGACAGTCGAAAGCTTCGGCTCGACCGACTTGCAGATGACCTACCGGCTCGAGCGGGGGATCGGCGCCACCGACTTCACGCTGAGTCCTCGCTTTGCTTCATACTGGAAGAACGCGCACAACTCGATCGATCCTCCCATGGTGTCGGAGGCGTCGGGACTGAGGTTCGCCGATGACTCGAGCGACGCCTACGTCCTGAAGAAGTTCGAGTGGCAGGTCAGGAATCTGGCCGACGGGACGGAAAGTTGTGTCCTGTCCGGCGAGCCGACCGACGTCGCGGTGTGGGAGCCGGGAATCGCCAGCGCCGAGCCGCGCTATCTGCTGGCGACTTCGTGGGATGGCTCGATCGGCCGGCTCGACCTCTTTCCCGCCGGCGACTGCCCTGCCGGGAACCCGGCCTCGACGCTGTCGATCCTGGTCGGCGCCGAGCCGACGTCCATGGACCTGTATGCCGTCGACGACGACGAGCTGTGGGTCCTCGTGGTCTCCAAGGGAAGCCGACTGTTCGAGGCGATCCACCTCGAGTTCCAGAGCGCCGGCGGCGTTGACTCGTTCACGGTTCTCGAGACTCGTACACTCCCTACCTATGTGGAAGTGCTCGAGGATTCCTGCCCTTCGTTCGTGCAGTTCGGAATGCGGCAGGAAAAACAATTCATCTGCCCAATCCCGCCTCCTGGAGGATGTACCGGGATCGACCGCAAGTGTCTGCGCAATGATCCGCGCTGCCAGTAGAGAGTCCGAATGGGGTGTTGCTACGGCTCTCGACAGCTGAGTCTTGTCGTAGCCCTTGTCTCGCTGGCCGTCGGCTGCTCGGGTTCCGAGCCGCCCGTAGACGCATCCGGGGCAGCGTCATCTTCCGACCCCGAGGAATCCCGCGAGGCGTGCCACGCGTCCTACCCCGAGCTCGCGCCGTGTCAGAAGTACGTCGTCGAGTGGATCCGCGGTGAACGCGGGGCGGAGCTGTTCGAAGAGCTGGCCGGGCTACGGAAGGAGCGTCCGCGCGACTGGACGGCGGCGTACCTGACGGGATTCGCGCGTTACGTCTCCGGCACTCCCGAGGACAGGCTCCCGGCAATCACACAGTTCCAGGAAGCCCACCGGCTGGCCGCCGCGGCCGAGGAGCCGGCGGGTAGTGCGCAGGCGCTGCTGATGCTCGGCGCGGTGGCGGAGTTTCGGGATGGCCAGACCGAGGAAGCGCTGCGGCTCTACCTGCAGGCGGTGAAGCAGGCCGACACCGGCGGGGACGCCGCGCTCTACGTCCAGTGCGCGTGGGCCGTCGCCACGATCTATCCCGAGCTTGGCCGCTACACGGAACAGATCGACTGGCTGACCCGGGCGCTCGAGCGCCTGGGCGAGCACGGCGACCCGTTGGACCGGCGAGCGTTGCTGTACGAGCTGGGCAACGTCCACCGCAAGCTGGGGGACTGGAATTCGGCGAAACAGTACCTCGAGCGGGACCTCGAGAGCGCGGTGCGCGACGACGACGCTCTGGACGAAGCGCTGGCGCTACAGATGCTGGGCAACGTCGAAATGGACCGCGACCCCGCGGCGTCGATCCCGTGGTTCGAACGATGCGCGGCGCGTGCCGCGGAGGCCGAGTTGTCGTCGATCCAGGCCCACTGCGAGGTGCTGATCGGCGTCGCGATGGTGCAGGCGGATCGTCTGGAGGAGGGGCGGGAGCGACTTCAGGCGACGCTCGACCGCTCGCTGGAGATTGCCGAGAGCGACATCGAACAGACCGTCCAGGGCGTATCGAACCTGCTGTTCCTTGCCGAGGCGCTTCGCCGGCTCGGCGATCCCGGGCCCGCGCTCGAGCTCTATCGGAAGACACGCGCCAGGGCCGAGCAGTGGCGCAAGCCTTACTTCCTGTGGCAAGCCTCCGCGGGCATGGCCGCCCTTCACCTGGGGCAGCAACGCTACGACGACGCGATCCGTGAGGCGCGGCGGGGCGTGGAGGAGGTCGAGTCACTGAGAAGGTCGATCGAGGACGAAGCGAAACGTCTCTACTACCTTCGCCAACGCTCCAACGTTTACACCACCCTGGCCTCGGCGCTGGCCCACCGCGAGCCGGACGCGCTGGATGCCTCGTTCGAGACGCTCGAGCGCGTGCATTCGCGGACGTTGCGGGAAATCCTGAGCGATCGATTCGACGCCGGCCCCGGAGCGGAATCCGCGTCGCTTGCCGCGATCCAGGCGCGGTTGGCCAGCCGGGACGTGTTGGTCGAGTACCTGCTGGGCGAGGACGAGTCGCTGCTGATGGTCGTCACCCCGCAGACGACCCGGCTCCACCGGTTGCCTCCGCGCAAGACGATCGAGGAACTGGTGGAGCGCTATCGCGGCGTGTTGCAACGACCGCTCGTGTCACTGGATGCTCGTCTGGATCCCGAGGCCGATTTCAGGCGGACGGGATCCCCGGGGTGGGAGCTGTTCGACATCCTGCTGGGACCGGCGTCGGGCGAGCTCGCGGGCGCCGACCGGCTGATCATCGTCCCCGACAAGCAGCTCCATCGACTGCCGTTCGGCACGCTCCCCCGAAATGCTGCCACTCAAGATCCGATCTCGTTTGTTGCGGGGTCACATGCCGTTCTTTACCTGCCCGCGGCTTCGTTTTTGATGGAGCAACGCGTCGCGCGAACAGGGGACGTGGTCGTGCTGGCCGCGGGCGCGGCCCAGCCCGTGCTCGGCCTGGCCGAGTTGTCGGAGACCTCGACCGAGGTCGAGAGCATTCGCGGCTCCTACCCCGACTCCGGGCTACGCATCCTCGAGGCCGGCGCGGCGACCCATGAACGACTGCAGTCATCGCTCGACGGCCGGGTGCGTACGCTGCACATCACCGGTCACGCGGTGCTCGACCCCGTGGCCGGACCGCAGATCGTGCTGTCCAGTGACTCGCCCGAGGGTCATCGACTGCTCGCCATCGAAGACATCCTCGCCCTGGCACCCACACCCCCGCTCGTCGTCCTCTCGGCATGCGAAACGGGAGAAGGAGAGTTGGTCGGCGGAGAGGGCATACTGGGACTCGTCCGTGCCTTCCGCTTGTCGGGTTCGTTCCAAACCGTGGCCAGCTTGTGGAAGGCCGACGATGCCGCCGCTGCCGCCTTGATGGGCGCCTTTCACGCCCGCCTGCAACACGGCGATGCTCCCTCTCGCGCGTTGGCGCACGCGCGTCGCGAGCTTCTCGCCGAGGGCTTCGTACACCCGTTTCGTTGGGGTGCGTTCGTGCTCTACGGCGCCGACTGACCGGGCGGCCGCGAGCCGCACGAGCGCTCGACGCGCTCGCGCGCCACTGCAGCCCGGCTCCCACCGATCTCGACGACCGAGCGCAGCGCCTCGCAGGCTTCGTCTCGGCGGTCGATCCGCTCGAGTGCCGCGGCCAGCATCCAGCGCGTGTGCTCGGACGGCGCGTCGCTCTCGAGGGCGTCCGAGCGGCCGAGCGCGTCCACCGCCCCGGCCGCGTCGCCGGCGAGCAGTCGCGCTTGGCCCAGGTAGAACCAGAGCGATGCGTCTTCGGTGGAGTCGCCGACCGTGGACTCGAGCAAGGCGAGGGCCCGAGGCATGTCGTCCGCGCCCCAGGCCAGCTCGATTTGTTGCCACGCCTCGGTCGAATCGACCGTCCGCACCGTGGGCGGCGGAACCAACGGCATGCGCTCGATATCCGCGATCAGCTGCTCGTCGCCCGGCGAGAACCAGACCACCAGCAGCAACATGGCGGCGAACGCCGGCACCAGCCAGGTGACGAACCAGCGGAATCTGAGGGCCAGCCGGGACAAACCCAGTCGACGGCGGATCCTCGCGTCGCTCTCCAGGAAGGCGCCGTGCTCGGACGAGATGGTCACACCGGAGCTGGTCAGTTTGCGGAACGTCTCGACGTCGTCGAGCAACTCCGAACAGGCCGCACAGGTCCGGGCGTGCTGCTCGAGTGCCTCCAGGCGGTCGACGCTCAGCCGGCCCTCGACGAGGCTCACCAACTCCTCCGGAAACAGATGCTCGCAGCGCGTGTCGTCACCCAGCAATTCGCCCAGCCGGAAGTGCAGTTGCGTGATCACTGCTTCCCCCAACGCTCCAGGCAGAGCCGCAGCTTGCGCTGGGCCGCCAGCAGCACGCCACGTGATCCGCTCGGATTGTCCAGATTTAACCGTTCGGTCAGCTCGCGCAGCGTGATGCCACCGAAGTAGTGGCCGATGACCACGGCGCGGGCGACGTCGCTCAATCGTCGCAGGCACAGCTTCAGTCGCGAGCGTAGAAGCACGTTCGCCGCCTCGTCGTCTGCATCGAGCTCGAGGCTGAGTTCGCCGCCGAGCTCCGCGACGTCCAGGGAGACCGTGCGGTCCGCCACGCGCCGCCAGCGTTGGCTGCGAGAGTCGGCCAGCACGTTACGGGCGATCAGAAAGACCCAGGTGCGCCAGGAGCACGTGCCCTCGAACGTGTCGATGGAACGCGACAGCCGCAGGAACAGGTCCTGGTTCAGGTCGGCAGCCGCAGCCCGGTCGCCGACCCGGCGCAGGAAGAAGACGAACGTCGACGAGGCGTAGCGGTCATACAGCTGCCGGAAGTCCGACGCACGGCCGGGGTCACGCTTCAGACGCTCGATCAGGTCCATGTCCGCCTTGGCCCGAGCGCTGCGTACCGTCACGTCCACCGCGCGACCTCCGCGTTGGCGAATGGCGGTGGCGAGCACTGCACGACCATTGTATTCCCCTCCGATGAGGTAGACGGTATTCGGCGGCGGATTTCACGGGCCAGGGTGAGATTCCCGCCCGCGACGCGGGGTGCGGACTCGAGCCGAGGCCGAGGAGGTGTCTTCTGCACCTCCCCGGCCTCGGCCGAAAGTCTCGTTCAGGGTGGCGAGCCGGGGTCGTCCTTGATCTCGGGGCACTTGCGACAGGGCGGTGGTGGCCAGTTCGGGACGGCCGAGTCCTCGTTGGAGTAGGCACTCTCGCCGCCGGTTTGATCGATCGCGGTCACGCGGTAGTAGTAGCGTCTGCCGGTGACCAGTCCCGTGTCGAGCAACGAGGTCGCGCTCGTCGTGGCGACGAGGGTGAAGGAACCCTGCGTCGTGGTGCGCCGGTAGATTGCGTAGTTGATCACGTCCGAGTCGGGGCTGGCCGTCCAGCTCAACCGGATGCTATGGGCGCCGTCCCGACTGGCATTCAGGCTCATCGGCGCCGCGGGGAAGGGATCCCGCTCGGCCATGAAGATGTCGTAGTCGAAGGCGAACCCGACAACCCGCCGGTACTCTTCCCATACGATCCGGTCGTCGTCCGCCTGGGGCGACGTCGCGCCCGTTCCCGTCGTGAGTCGGGTCATGGCCCGCGTCTCCAGGTCCAGGGCATGCACGCGACGCGCCGCGAGGCCGCGGATCCAGGCCACGTCCGTTCCGGAGATCGCCGGATCCCAGTCGGCCGAGCCGCTACGGATCAGTGAAAGATACGGGGGCCGGTCGAGATCCAGCACCCGGATGCCGAAGCTCGATAGGTCGGTCAGATCCGCCTCGGTCCACACGAACCGGTTGCCGCTCACGTCGGGGAAGATGTCCGACGTCGGCCCCTGGGTGATCGGTGACTCCGGGCCCGACGGCAACGTGAAGGAATAGACGTCGGCGGCGGCGCCGCGCGAATCGACCCACACCACGCGGTCCCCGTCGATCTCGGGAATGCTCTGATCGGAGGGGTCCGTCGTGATCTGAGTCTCCGTGCCGCCGGTGCCGAGATCGTAGACGAAGACGTCGTAGTTACCGTTCCGATTGTCGTTCCAGACGATTCGGTCTCCGTCGATGCGCACCGTGCTGCGGAACCGCGTGTCGGTGGTGATCGGAATCTCGATCCCCAGCGCGAGATCGTATAGGAAGACGTTGGCGGGTCCGTTGCGGTTGTCGAGCCAGACGATCCGGTTTCCGGAGATTGACGGAGACGACTTCCGCGAAGGGCTGAACGTGATCCGCGTCTCGGTCGCGCTCGAGAGATCGTACAGATAGATCTCCGGGGCTGCGGGGTCGTGCCGATCGTCGGTCCAGACGACACGGTTTGCCGAAACCGACGGGGATTGTTGCTGGGCCACGCTGCCCGCGGGTGTCAGGCCGGCGTCACTGGCGATGACCCGCTCGACATAGGCGAAGGACAACACGTTGACCGTCGTCACCGCCTCGTTGTTGTCCTCGGAGGTTTCGTCGATCTGCCCGAGAGGATCCGCAACGACGAACAGCTCCTGTGAACCGGCGTCACTGAGCGTGACGATCGTCTCGGCCTCGAAGGCCTGCGTACCAATGGTCGAAGCGGTCCACTGGCGCAGGAGAACTCCGCCGAGGGCAGGATCGCCGTGAAACAGCTGGATCTGGACGCTGTTGGCCACGACCGGACCGGCGTTTTCGACTCGGACCGAAACGTCGATTGGACTGTTCGGCGCCGCGACGGGCTCTGCAGAGACCGCGGCGATCAACTCAGCTCGTGTCACGGCCAGGTCGGACAGATTCAGGGCTTCGAACGCGTTGACACGACCGTGGCCCGTTTCCACGTCGAATCCCGGGGTGCCCAGGTCGTCGGCCGAGACTTCCATCACCACCCGCACCAGCTCGTTGCTGAGCGTGGGGTGCAGGGACAGAACCAGTGCCGCCACTCCGGAAGCGTGGGGTGCGGCCATGCTGGTGCCGCGGATCCGGTAGTAGAAGTCGGCGACGGTCAGAAGCGGGAGGTTCAACCTCGGATTACCCGAAGCCTTGAGCGACAGGATGTTGTTGTAGATCTGCTGGGGGTCAGCCGGATTCCTGCTGTCGCCTCCCGGCGCCGAAACGGAGATCCCCTCACCGAAGTTCGAAAAGTCCGATGGAACGTCGAGGTGATCGAGCGATGCTACGGCGATGACCTCGGGATAGGACGGAGGGATCGCACCCTCGACGTCCAACGTCTCGTTGCCGGCCGCTCCGACCAGAACCACACCGAGATCGTGGGCCGCGACCACCGCGTCGTGAAGCAATTGCGACGCGCCGTAGCCTCGCCAACTCATGTTGACCACGTCGGCTCCGCTGATCGCGGCGTAGAGGATCGACTCCGCCCCGTCTTCGATCGTGCCGCTCCCGAAGGAATCGAGAAACTTGACGGGCATGATTCGGGCGTCGAAGGCGACGCCGACAATGCCGGTGCTGTTGTTTCCTTCTGCGGCGATGGTCCCCGCAACGTGGGTCCCGTGCCCGTGCGAGTCGAAGGGATCGTTGTCCATGTCGCCGATGTCCCACCCCCGCAGGTCGTCCACGTAGCCGTTATCGTCCTCGTCGATGCAGTTGAAATCGCCTGAGGGCGGAGGAAGCGGCACCGCGTTGCAGTCGATGGGTGTCCCGTCGACGAGATCGTTCCCGTTCAGGTCCTCGATGGGATTGACCCACACTCGATTGACCATCTCGACGTGCGTGTAGTCGACACCGGTATCGGACACCGCGACGACCACCCCGGCGCCGGTGGCCCGATCCCAGGCCGGCTCCGGTTGCAGCTTCTTCAGGGCCCACATGTCGTCGTAGGGTTGCCCCCAGCTGCCGAACGAGTGGTAGAAGGGATCATTGGGGACCAGCGCGGTCTCGACGATCAGATTCGGCTCGACGTACACCACGTCGGACGAGTCTTGCAGGGCGTTGACCAGCGCGGCCAGATCGATCGACGGATCCACGCGAATGAGGTAGACGTCCTCCAGTCGAAGCAGGCTCTCGTCACCTCGCGCCAGCGATTCGCTGGAAACACGCGCGGTTCGCGCGGGATGCATGGCCAGCAGCGCAGAGTAAGTTGGAAGTTCGGCGAACAGATGCTCGGTACCGCCACCGGGCGAGCTCGCCAACGCCGTCTGAATCTCCGAGATGTCGAGCGGACTCAGCGACGGTTTGAGCTTGACGATCAGCTCGCCGGGTATCGCCTCCAACGGCGTCACCGTTGCACCTTCGGCAGACACGACGGCCGCACCGGGCGCGTCGGCTGCCGTACCGGCTCTCAGCGTGGGCGCCGCAGCCGCGACGAGGACACACACACACAGGAGGATCCATAGGGCTCCCGTACGATATCGACCGACCATGAGTCACCTCCAGTTGACAGCCCGATCCCGAAGCGGGACAGGGACAACTGAGATAGACCCGGCGGTGCAGTCGTTTTCACATGGTGCGAGCTCGACGAGTGTCTGGTCTCGTCGAACCAGCACACCGGGAGCCGCTTTTCTCTGTGGTCGGCACCGCGCTTTCGGCGTAGGTTGCTCCCATGAGCCTACGGAATCTGACTCTGCTGACGCTGCTGTCCGTGCTTCCGATCACCGCCGACGCGGAGACCGTCCGCATCGAGGCGGATCGCGATGCGACGCTCGTCGAGCATCCCGACGGCGCCCTGGCGAATGGCTCGGGTCCGTTCCTCTTCGTCGGACGCACGGCCCAGGGCCAGAACTCGGTCCGCAGAACCCTGCTGTGGTTCGACGTCGCCGCCGCACTTCCGGAACAGGCGATCATCGAGAGAGTCTCGATGACCCTGTTCATGAGCCCGAGCAATCCCGGTATGCGCGAGGCCCGTCTCCACCGCGTGCTGGCCGACTGGGGCGAGGGAGCCTCCTCGGCCGGCGGCGGCGGCGGCCGACCGTCGGAGCCGGGAGACGCGACCTGGATCCACGCGTTCTACGACTTCGAGTTCTGGGCTCACAGCGGCGGGCAGTTCGTCGGGCGGGCCAGCGCGCGACTCGACGTCGCCGGCTCCGCCTTCTACACCTGGGAGAGCACGAACCATTTCGTCCAGGACGTCCGGCTCTGGAAGTCCGCCCCGCAACGCAACTTCGGCTGGATCCTGATCGGTGACGAGACCACGCCCCAGACGGCCAAGAGCTTCGCGAGCCGGGAGAACCCGGACCCGGCGCTCCGGCCGGTGCTGGAGGTGACCTATCGGGCGCCCGGCAGGCCGGGAGGCCGGTAAGCTCACGGACAGGCGGTCAACCCCGGGTCGCGCGGGGCCACTTGGCCCGTCCCTCCCGAATCGTAGCTGCCGGGCTGGCTGCGAAGGAGATACCAGAAGCCGTCACCCGAAGGCGGGAGATCCGCCGCGATGTCGACGAAGGTCGCGGTCTGGTTGTTCCCCTCGCAGGTCTGCGCCGCCAGCGAGAAATCGCCGACGGAGCGCAGATCGTTGAGCGTTCCGCTGACGACGTCGTAGCCGCTCGTCGCCGCCTCGACGTTGCCCCACCACAGCTGGGTCCGCTGGACGCTGAGCTCCAGCACGTCGGTCAGGCCGGCGTCGCGGAGGTCCACGGTCTCGATGTCGCCGGTGGTGACCACGCGGTTGCCGATGGCGGTAGCCGTGATGCCCAGCGCCTGCAGGTTGACGTTGTTGTTGATCTCCGTCGCCAGGAGTTGGACGACCTGGGCGGCGGTCAGGCCCGTGGTGGCGCTCGCCCGGATCAGCTCGCCGTTGACGATCAGGTCGACCCGGCCTCCGCCTTGCCCCGTCCCGGTTCCGCTGAGCTCGACGTACTCCTCGATCTCGCACGTCGATGAGCACCCGTCGAAGTCGGACAATGCCCCGTCGTCGCACGCCTCGACCGGCAGATCGACCTCGGCGTCGCCGCAGAGCACCGTCTGGAACTGCCGCATCATCTCGTGGTCCTCGTGCTCGAGGATGTGGCAGTGGTAGGCGTACTTGCCCTTGTAATCGTCGAACCTCACGATCACCCGCAGGATCTCGTTCGGCCCGACCATGGCCGTGTCCTTCCAGCCGTCCTCCTCGGCCAACGGAGGCTGCGGATTGCCGTCGGGAATGATCTCGCCCCCGGAGCCCTTGGTGAATCCATCCCGATCCAGGATCTGGAAGAACACCAGGTGCATGTGCATGGGGTGGGAGACGCCGGAGTCGTTGATGAACCTCCAGATCTCGGTGGTGCCCAGCTCCGGATACTCAGTGATGTCGTCCCAGTGCAGATCGTTGATCTCCCAGATCGAGCGCCCACAGGCGTCGGTGCCCGATCTCTTGAGGCGGAAGTCGCGGCTCATCACCGCCTCGGCGGGATCGATGCGCTCGATGGGGCGCAGGGTGCTCGGGAGGGGGTCGGTGTCCCCGAACTGGCTGGTGACCACGAATTTGATGACATCGGTGACGTCGTTGGTGCCGTTGGGGAACGGCGCGCCCGCGCTGTTCGCGAGCAGGATCTCGTCACCGGCGTTGTAGCTCCCGAAGTCGACGACGACGTCGTAGCGCTCGCCCGGCCCCATGGTGAGCTGGCCGACCCCGGGCACCGGCGCCTCGAGCAGGCCGCCCTCGGTCCCGATCACCGTGAAGGTCAGCAGGCCGCTCGGCGGGCTCAGCGACAGCGTGTAGACGCGTGACCCCGATCCGTTCAGAAGCCTGAAGCGGTACTTGCCCTGCTTGACGTTGAAGAACGGCCAGACCTTGCCGTTGACCATGACCTTGTCGCCGAACCACATGTCTTGCCACTCGGACGGGTACTTGTACGAGCCGTCGGGATTGAACTTGCGGTCCTGAATCACCAGCGGTACCTCGAACTCACCGCCGGGGATGTTGATGGCGTCCTCGACGGAATCGCGCATCAGGTACGCGCCTGCCAATCCCATGTAGACGTTGAGGCGCGTAATCCCGAGCGCGTGGTCGTGGAACCACAGGTAACCGGCCTGCTGGCCGTTGGGGTAGACGTAGGTCACGGCCGGGTCTCCGGGCAGGAAGGTTTCCTCGGGATAGCCGTCGACCGCCGCGGGTACGTGACCGCCGTGCAGGTGCACTACCGTCTTGGCGGCGTCCTCGGCGCCGTGGATGCAGACGTTGCCAAGACCGTCGTCCTGGACGTCCACGTCGAGGTAGTGGTTGTCGGTGCGGGGCACGGTGGTAACGAAGTCGCGAATGTCGTTGACCCAGTTCACGGTCACCGGCATGTTCTCTCGCGCCACGATGATGGGTCCCGGGGTCTGCGGTGCGGCGACGCCGTCGGTGTAACCCCACACCCGTGTCGGACTCGGCAGCTCGCTGTGGGCTTGCTGCTCGAACTCCACCATCGTGATGGTGTACTCCGCGGTCGCGCCCGGCGATCCGGTGTCCGGCGTCGCAATGGGAGGAAGCGGAAGAGCATCGACGTACGGCGTGAGCTCGATGGGGCACTCCACCGTCGCACAGGTCGAACCGTCGCCCTGGTAGACGTTGCCCGTCACCGCCTCGCAGTTCGCCTGGGTGTCCTCGGTACACGTTCCGTCGGTGGCGCAGCACGCGCCGATTGCGGGACCCGTGCACGGGTTCGGCGAGCAGCTCGTGTCGTCGCCCTGATAGATTCCCGAGCAGGCTCCGACTCCCGCCACGATGGTGCAGACGTCGCCGGTGCAGCACGCGCCTGCGGGCCCACCCGTCGGCGTGTAGTCCACCACCAGTGACGGCCGGTCCGCCCCGCCGTTATCGGTGTTGTTCACGGTGGCGAAGCGCTTGGCCGTCTCGGGTTGGGTCTCGTCGCCGACGATGATCCAGCCGTAGTTCTGCGACGAGTTGTCGAGCCAGAACTGCACGTCGGCGGCCATGCCCGAGGTCGATCCCCAAACGTACGTTCCGGTGTTGCCGACCGGAATCGACGCGCTGACCGTCAGCGAGTCGTAGTCACCGCCCGGGGTGGACCAGCTCTGGCTCGAGTAGAACGTGTGGTTCCACGTCGGGTCGTTGGTCGTCGGTGTATCGCCCCGGCCCTGCTGGGAGTTGCCCGTGTTCGACGTGCCCTCGCCCCAATCCGATAGCAGCCGGTGCAGGGCGACGTCGAAAGCGGTGGCCAGCTTCACCTTGTTTACGACCAAGGTAAGCTGGACGGCGTTGATGCTGGCGCCGGGAGGAATGGCACTGGCGATGTCGAAGTGCACGACGGCGCGGCGGACCGCAACTTCTCCGGACTGGTTCAGGGCATCCTTGACTTTGCCCATGAACATGTTGGGCCCGAGCGCGTTGCTGGTGTCCAGGAAGCCGACCTGGCTGATCGGCTCGTAGAGCGTGTTGTCCTTCGTCGGCGACAGCGTCACGGTGTCGGCCTGAACCGCGACCGGAACCAGCAGCGCGATTCCGATGAGCGCGGCGCTCGTGATGACGATCCTAGTTCTCATGACTTTCCCCCCCTACGGCCCGAGCCGTTCCAGGAAACCTCGAATTGCTCATGAAATCCGGAGCGGTGGTCCCGCCCGGTCGATCGGTCTTCGATCGACGCCAGCAGACTGAGCGTCATTCCATTGAGGGATTGCTCGATCCGCGCACGCTCCTTGGACCAGTACGGATGCAGCACGCAGCTCTGTTTGTCGGAGCACCGGCCGTGTCCCAGGAGACAGCGCTCGAGGGACTCCGAGCCGTCCACCGCAGTGACGATGTCGAGCGCGGAGGTCTCGTCCGGGTCGCGGGCGAGCCGGTAGCCGCCGTGGCAACCCACCTTGGTCCGGACGAGCCCGGTGCGACCGAGCAGATGGAGGACCTTGACCGCGTAGGCACGGGGCACGCCCGTGGCGCTCGCGATGAGATCGGCCCCCCGGATCCAATCGCCCGGATGCCGCGCCAGATAGACCAGGATCCGCATCGCATACGATGCTGTCAGAGAGAGACAGAGCATTAGAGCGGAGTGACCCCCCACCAGGTATTCACGACATCTTTGATGCTCATGTCAAGAATCACAGACCACAAAAAGGATGGGGTTTGTCGTAAGGGGGCGTGAACTGTTCCACCGAGTTCAGCCCCCGTCGCAACTAAACCGAGTTGCGCATTCAGTTCGCCGGGCCTAGACGCCAGGTCAAACCCACGCTCAAGCTCGTGTGCGTCGAGCTCACGTCGAACGTGTCCTCTCGGAGCAGCGAGAGTTCGAGGCGCAGTGCGGTCCGCTTCGTCTTGCCGAAGAATAGCCGCACACCGCCGCCGGCCTGGAACGCCGGACCGTCCTCGTCAAAGCCGACACCGGAAGTCAGGGATGGAGATTGAATACGCCGTTGACCATGAACGCACTCATGGTGGTGTTCTGAAAGGCGTGGCCGGGTCTCTCGAGTAGCACCACCTTGATAAAGGCACCTCCCCGCCAGAGCCCGTCGAACCAGTTCAGCAGACGCCGTGCCGGTTGACCCCTGAGCGTTTGCCGTTTGGAGGTCTTGTCTTTTCTATTGCGGATGCGCTTGGAGATATTCTCGACACTTCCGCCAGGCCACTCGTTCATAAACTCGCTTGGCGGCAGGTGGCAGATTCGCGTGTACGTGAGTAAGCCCGGCATCTTCTCGGGTCTCGCGCCATACGCGGTAGAGCAATTGAAGCTCGCTCAGGTGGAGCGTAAAAGGGTCTACTACACACTTGCGGCGTAGGCGCTTCTCCTCGGAGCACCAGCGCCACCAATGCAGCCTGGTCGCTCGCTGGAGCAAGCGGAACTCGTCAACTTCCCGGTTCATCCGACAACCTTTACTTCCATACGCAGATACTCAGTCGCGGCCTACCCGGCCGGTCCCTCCCGTCGCCGCTGATCATTGAGCGACCAGTCATACTCGAGAAAACGAACCGTGGGCCGGTCGCCCCCGTCCAGGTCCTCGCGATAGCGCGCCACGTAGTCGAGGATCGTTCCCGCGACCTGCTCGAAGTCGTCGCGGTACCACTCGTAGAGGCTGGTCAGCCCGATGGTCTCCGCCCCCGACTCGTAGCGGAGCCAGCCTTCGCCGTGGTGCACTCGAAGCGCCTGGTCCTCCAGTTGGTCGTTCAGCCGCGCACCCGTGTAGGCCTCCCGCCTCAGTGGCGGGCAGCTCACGGCGGCACACACGAGCGCGAAGTGGATCCGCGGCTCGCGGAACTTCGGCCGGATCTGCTCGTGCTCGATCTGGTTCAGACTGTACTCCCGGCCAGCGACGTTCCAGCGCACCGCCTCCCACCGCTGCTCGGCGGGGATGTCACGGATCGACTGCAGCGGCGCGTGCTCGAGGATCAACTCCAGGGTGAACGCGTTGTAGGCGTTGATCAGCAACGCCAGCTTCTCGTCGCGCCCGAGGCCATCGAAGTGGGCCGCGGCCAGGGAGCGGATGTAGCCTTGCAAGTCGACGCGGCGTTCGCGGAGTCCCTCGTAGTCGACGTATCCGCCGTCGTCGACGAACTCGCGCAGCAGTTCGTTCAGTACCGCGTGATCGAAATCGGCGACGTCGTCTCTGGCCGCGTACGCCTCGGATAGCTCGACCTGCGGCGGCCCGAACCAGCGCACGAGCACCCCGCGCGGGCCTCCGGGCTGCAGCATGGCCCAGATTGCGGGAATCAGTACGACCACGGCGAGCGCCAACCCGGCCCACAGCAGCCTCGATGATCGTGGCATGTGTCTCACGCGTTCGTTCCGACCCGCTGGCGCCGGCGTGGTGCAGTGCGGCCGCCACGTCCCCGGTTTGCCCGGAGAAGGTCGTCCGGGATGTGGATCGTCGTCTTCATCATCGGCCTACCACCATGCTAGGAGACGGGTAGGCGTCGATCAAGGATCCTTCGATCGGGGTAAATCGAGGGGCAGCTCGGTGTTATGCTGCGTCGGTGGCTCTCGCCGGTGAAACATCATGTCTGGCCTGACCAAAGTGCTCGCCATCGCCGGCAACCAGCGCGAAATCGACGTGGGTGAACCCGAGATCATGACTTGGCGCGACGTCGCTGAGGAGGCGTTCGCGACCCAGGCCAAGCCGCCCAAGGTCACGCGCATCCCCGCATGGCTGATGTGGTCCGTGGTGCGCTTTGTGCGCCTCTTCAACCGGCACCGGGGCGAGCTCCTGGCATTCTTCACCACCATGGCGACAACCGATATCGTAGCTCCTGCGACCTGCTCCCATTCTCTCGAGGAGAATTTTCGAAAGCTCGGAGCCGGAACATGATTCGTCAGGGAGTCCGAATGAAAACACTGATCTACGGTGCTGGGACGCTCGGGTGTCTGTACGCCCATCGTTTGTTCACGGCAGGCAAGGACGTGACCCTTCTCGCCCGAGACGAGCAGAATGTCTTCATCCGAGAAAACGGTGTGGTGCTGGTGAATGAATTCACCGCAGAGCGGGAGTCCTCCAACGTGCCCGTGGTGGAGGCGCTGAAAGAGGAGGATGCGTACGACTTGGTCGTGGTGCTGATCCGCAAGAACAAACTTTCTCCGGTCTTCGAGCCCTTGAGTCGCAGTAGTCGTGTTCGAAACATCCTGTTCATGGGCAACAATGCACTCGGTTTTGACCCCTACCTGAGTCGTCTTCCCGCGGAGAAAGTGCTGTTTGGTTTCCCCGGAGCCGGAGGGAGTCGGAAGCAAGGCGTCGTTCACTACGTCGATAGCGAGAAACCGGGTGGAAAGCGGATGCCCATCACGATCGGCGAAGTGGACGGTAGGAGTCGAGACAGAACAAAGAAGATCGGTGACTTGTTCAAGAGCAGCGGTGTTCCCGTGGATGTTGTCGCCGAGATCGACGGCTGGCTGAAGTACCACGTCGCTCTGGTCAGTCCGATTGCGAACGCCCTCCTGATGCACGACTGTGACAACTACGCGCTTGCCTCCGATCGAGACGCGCTTCGGCTCATGGTTCGCGCCTGCAAGGAAGGGGGAAACGTGTTGAGGGCGCTGGGCTACACGAAGCGCCAGCCTTTCAAGTGGAACTTGTTCTACTGGATGCCTGAGCTCATGACGGCCAAGGTCTTTGGCGGGCTCCTGAACAGTCGGTACGCGGAAATCGCGTTTGCGCAGCATGCCAAGGCGGCACCCGACGAAATGAGATGCCTGGCAGATGAATTCAGGACCCTCATTGACCAGACATCGCTGGCAACACCGAACATCGACAGACTCGAAACCGGCGAGTTTCTTCAGGGGGCGGTTTCTTGAGATGCGGCGGTTTGCGTGGACCGGCTTAGCCGAGTTTGGTACGATTCTAGGGTGAAACAATCCCCTGATTCCGGAGGAGACAACCGATGAAACGCGTAACGTCCACGATCGCCATGGCCTCGATGCTCGCGGGCCTGGCCGTTCCTGTCTCCGCCCCGCGAGCGCAGTCGAAGGGTGCGTCCGCGACCATTCGAGTGGGTGAGGTCACCGCTCGCGAGCAGGTCGAGCTCGACAATCAGGCCGCGGCGAAGGGTGCCCTCATCGGTGGAGCCATCGGTCTGGCCGCGGGCAGCGGCAAGAGCGGAAAGACACGGCGAAGGCGGGCCGCCGGTGGGGCCGCGCTCGGTGCCGCCGCCGGAAGCGCCAAGGGCAAGGACACCGGAATGATGTACACCGTCAAGACCGGTGACGGCGCCATCGTGAAGGTCGTCACCGACCAGCTCGAGATTCAGTCGGGAGATTGCGTCGCCGTCGAGGAATCGGGCGGCAAGACCAACATCCGCCGGATCTCCCCCACGGCTTGCGAGCCGGAATCGCAGGCGGTCATGAACGACCCGGCGATCCAACATGAGATGCAAGAGGAGGCGGCGGAGTGCGTGGCCGCGAAGGAAGAACTGCTCGCCGCCGAGACGGACGAAGCGATCGATCGGGCCTTGCGAAAGCTCGAAATCCTGTGTGACAACTAGGCGGGAACTGCGCCGCGTCCTGTATCGCGGTACGTCCTTACACCGTCGTTTCTAGCTGGATCGGTCTCGTGGGGGCAGGTCATGGCAATGGTCGCCGCGTGTGTGATTTGCGCCGTATGGTATTGAAAGTAGGCATCGTCAAGCTTGTTTCGGTGCCCTGTCTTGACGCAAACTCAGGAACCTCCTCGTCTTACGCGCTCCTTGATGCGCTGGATGTGACCGCGGCCCATCCCCTTGACTTCGCATCCGAGCTCGAAGTAGCGCCGTATTGAATCATCGTCGAGGACGCAGAAGCAGTCGATGATCGCGCACGGCTGGCCCACCGCGCGAACGACCTTGTCGGGATCGAGCTCCAGGTACGGCCCGTGCCGCACGGCGAGCACGATCGCCTCGACCCCGTGCATCGCCTTCCACATGTCCGGTTCGATCCGCGCGTCCGTGAGCTTGTCCTGTCGGTGGAAGAACCGCGAACGGCTGTGCCCGGGGCTCGGATAGCTGTCCTGGGCCTCGAGCTCCCACCAGTGGTCCACGTAGGGATCGTGAACTCGGATCTCCGCGCCCATCTCGGTGAGTCGTCGCACGATCAGCTCCGAGCCGCTGTACCGCGTGTCACCGACATCCTCGCGATAGGCAGCGCCGAGCAACAAAACATCCGCGGCCGAGATCGGCCGGCCCATGTTCCGCAGCGCATCTCGCACGAGTTGGGCCGCGTGTAGCGATCGCGTGTCGTTGATGTCGATCGCCAGCGGCGTGATGCGGAAGATATCGTCCTCGAAGCCGTGGATGTGACGGTAGGCCCACACGCCGAGCCCACCGTCCTTGGGCAAGCAGTAGCCGCCGATGCCCGGTCCTGGAAAGATCATGTTCGAATGGGTCGGGCGAACCTTGATCGCTTCGATCACCTTCTTCAGATCCACGCCGTTCCGCTCGGCGAACAGGGACCACTCGTCGAGGAAAGCCAGGATCGTAGCCCGGTAGCTGTTCTCTATGATCTTGGCCGTTTCCGACTCGATCGGTCGCTCCAGAACCGTCAGCGGAAAGTCGTCGGTGTTGAGGATCTCGGTGAGGAACCGACGCACCCTGTCCCGGGCCTCGGCGTTGACACCGCTGCAAACTCGCCAGAAGTCTCGGATCGAGGATACGTAATTGCGCCCGGGCATCACGCGCTCGTAGCTGTGGGCCAACACCGGGTCCGAGTCGATGCCTCGTTTGCCGAAGATCTTCTTGATGATGGGGTAGGCGATCTGCTCCGTCGTTCCCGGGGCCACCGTGGTTTCAATGAGCACTAGCGTGTGCGGCTGGATCTTCTCGCCGATGATGGCCAGCGAGGCTTCGAGCGCCTCCATGTCGGCGGTTCCGCTGCGACAGTCGTTCAGCGAGTCCTTCAGATAGTCGCACTGCACGTCGACGACGACTACGTCGGCGAGTCTGAGCGCGTCGTAGGTGTAGGTCGCGACCAGGGTCTGCTTGTCCTTGACGCAGCGGGCGACGAGAACGTCCACCTCCGGATCCTCGGACTTCATCGGGGCCAGCCCTCGGTTGAGCAAGGGGATCTTCCAGAAGCTGCGCGGGCTCGGCCGCTGCATCCCGATGACGAACTTGGCGGGGCGGCCCTCGTCGTCAGTCGAGTCCGCGATCACTGAGGCCATCACCGCACCGACGAAGCCAACGCCGACGACAACCACGATCTCGCGACCGGCTTCGCGTTGCTCTTCGACGAGCTGCTCGAGTCGGGAGAACTCGGCCTGATAGTCCGAAGGTTGCGGGATCGGGAATTGTTCGCCGGAGGGACTGATTGACACCTGATTACTGGCCATGCCGAGACTCCTCGAATATGCAGACGGGGTAGTTGTGCGTTCCACGAACTTCGTCCGCGCTGATTCTTCCGTGAAGCGGCCTCCCCTTGTCAAGTGGTGCGCCGGTCGACCGAATTCTTCCTCAGACCTCATCCGGTGAATATGCGTACCGACCTTCGTTGCGAACCCGATTGCGACGTTCCCAGGTGGCAGGATCCTTGATACGACGTTCGAGTATTATGGGTAGTCGATCCCGAATTTCCATTCCGTCGGTGCAATCCCAGTTCAGCGTGTTTCGAGTATAGGTCGTGTCGGCGACCCAGGGGCGGTCAACGTACTTCAGCATCCATGGCCGTTCATACGGCACCTTCCGCGTCACAAAGCCCAGTGCGAGCTGCAGACGAAGAGCCAATCGAGCACTGGCGGACGATATGAAGACCGGCGTTGCAGACTTGCCCTTCGCCCGCGCCTGACGAATTAGCGGGAACAGGTCATTGTGATGCACCACCCCATGCTGGGAGGCGAGAAACACCTCATGCGATGCGAGGTGCCTATGCCGGTCGATACAGCATCGAACCAGCCGGACGAGGTCATCGCGATGAAGGTATGGAATTCCGGAGGTACCGCGGCCAACCATGAGCCTGCTCGATGCGAGTCTTCCTGTCCAGAGCCTGATCAAACTGTAGAGCGGGGGAAGTTCGCACCAGTCACTGAACACGCCGCCGATCCGCAGCACGATGGAGGGCAAACCATCCGACGCCTCTCGAATCACCCGTTCGCCAAGAGATTTGGATCTTCCATACGGTATGAAACCGGCCGTCGGGGTGCGCTCACTGAGTCTTTGTCCATGAGGCGGCGGAAGCATCGCCACCATACTGCTGGCAAAGATCATGCGCTTCGTTCCAGTCTCCGTAGCCGACCGCACCACGTTGGCAGTTCCATCGACGTTCGTTCGTTGATACTCCGGGAGCCACTTCGAGCCGAAGTGATAGAAGGCCGCGAAATGCAGAACGAAATCAATACGCCCCAACTGACGTTTCGTTTTCTCAAAAGCTTCCGCCACCGCCTTCTCATCGGCAATATCGATCCGGTGCCAGGCGACGTTTGGCGTTGCTTCGATCAGCGCCTCGGACGGCTCCCGCCGATCGATCGCGACAACGCAGTGGCGGTCAGCAAGATCAACGGTGATAGCGGATCCAAGAAACCCCGCGGCTCCTGTCACGATGATGATCTGACCGTCCATCCTGAGGACACCCTTGGGTCCGGATTCCCACTCAAGGAACACGGAGCAGGTTGGTCATTTTCAAAGAGAGAATCTGCCGATTGCCTCGATCATATCGGTGAGAATCAAACGGTGGAACGGATAGAGCATGTACCAGTACAACGCCCCGGACAGACCGCGCGGCTCAAAGGCCGCTGTCTGGATCAATCGTGTACCGCCTCGTTCTGACGTTGTTTCCCACTGAAGCCACGCTTGTCCGGGAAGTCTAAAGTCCGCACGAAGGCGCAGCAGGTGTGGAGGTTTGATCAGTTCCACACGCCAAAAATCGACCGCTTCGCCCGGTAACAACTCCGCGGGATCGCGGCGCCCACGTCGCAAGCCAGGCCCGCCCACGAGTCGATCGATAAAACCACGCACCCGCCACGCCCAGTTCCAGGTCAGCCATCCGCGGTCGCCGCCAAGGCTAGAGAACACACGGAAGACGGCATCGGGCGGCACATCTACATGCAGCGAGCGCACTTCGCGAACGGTTCCTCGGTGGTCGCGAAACTCGTACGTGGGTGCATCGGTCAGCGCACGGTTCCAGCGCGTCTCGACTGCCTGTTCGTGAATGCGGGCCAGCGCCAACTCCAATGCTTTCTCATAAGGGATTGGCTCGATCTGTGGAAAGAGTTTCTTGGCTCGATCGTCATGGACGATCAAAGGATGCACCATGCCCTCGATCAGCGGGATGGCAATTGCGCTGGGGATCGGAGTCAACAACCCGACGCATCTGGCTCCCACCCGCGCGGGCAACAGCGGCGGGACCGAGACGATCCACCGACGCAATCGACGCACTCTCGCGTACAGTTGCATCATTCTCTTATACGTCAGCCGATCGGCGCCGATCTCCACGACGTCGCTTGGCCCCCGCTCCAACGCGGTTAACAGATAGGACAGCACGTCTCGGATGGCGATTGGTTGGATTTCATTGAGCACCCAGTTCGGCGCGATCAGGACCGGGAGTCGTTCGATCAGATAGCGCAGCATTTCAAACGATGCCGACCCGGAACCAATGATCGGTCCGGCCCGCAGCTCTGTTGTGGGAAGGTGCTTGCGGAGAATGCGACCAATCTCGGCACGGCTTCGCAAATGTCTGGACACATGTGCCGTGTCTGGGAGCAAACCACCAACGTAGATCACGTGGCGCAGCCCAGATGCGGCTTGGCAAAAGTTTTCCACCGCTTCTCGGTCACGCCTGGCGTAATCATGTCCGGCGTGCATCGAGTGAACCAAGAAGTACGCCACGTCGACGCCGCCAACGGCACCCTTCAGCTGCTCTGGCTTGAGCAGGTCGCCGCGGACCACTTCAACCTGATCGGCCCAAGGCCACTCGGCGATGCGCCCCGGGCCGCGAACCAGCACACGCACGGCATGACCTTGCCTGAGGAGCCGCGGTACCAAGCGGCCGCCGATGTACCCTGTTGCTCCAGTTACCAGCACACGCATTCAAACCACCTGCCGTTACGAAGCTGAGGAATTGTATCGGCGGATTCGATCCCGAGTCGAGGAAAAGAGCGGCTGGGTCTTCGGGCCCGGCGCCCGCCGCTCGGGGGAGCTTGGCGTTGCAGGATTGGAGTCATGCCTTCCCGGGTTGATCGAGCCACGCAGAATCGGCGTAAGACGCTTCGAAATCCGCGTCTTGAATTCGCTGGATCACTTTAGCTTTCCCCGTTTGTGGTCGAATCTTCCCCGTTCGGGGTGCTCTTTGTCCCGGTTGGTGGCCGTTTTGTCCCTGCTCACGGACGGTTCGAGCACTGTCTTGTCCTGGGGTGGGTCCTATCATTGATTACTTGTTGGGAATTGAATCACGATCCCGACCGAATCCTCGGACTAGTGTTCGGAGATCATGCCAGTTCACGGAGTAAACCTCGTGTATCCTCGCGTAGCATGAGTCGATCGCTGCTCACGCTCGCGGCAATCGCCCTGGCGATTATTCCCGCCTGGCCCGCCGGAGACCCGCCGGGCGGCCGTGCCGTGGCCGTCACCTTCGATGATCTTCCGTGCGTGCCGGCCGAGGGAGCGACGGCCGAAATCCAGGTCGACATTAACCACCGGATCGTTGAAACGTTGGTCGAACGCGATATCCCCGCGGTCGGGTTCGTCAACGAGAACCGGCTCGAACAGAACGGCGAGGTGATCTCTGATCGCGTGGGCGCGCTCGCGCTGTGGCTCGACGCAGGGCTCGAGCTCGGCAACCACTCTTACTCGCACCCGTCGCTCCACGCCGCGCCTCTCGACGAGTGGCTGGCAGACGTCGAACGCGGAGAACGGGTCACCCGGCACCTCCTCGCCGAGCACGGGCGCGGGCTCCGCTGGTTTCACCATCCCTTCCTGCACACCGGGCTCGACCTCGACACGAAGCTCGCGGCCGAATCCGCGTTGGCCGAGCGCGGCGTGAGCGTGGCGCCGGTCACGATCGACAACTCCGAGTGGATCTTCGCTCGCGCCTACCTGCTCGCCGACGAGGCGGGCGATGCCGAGGCCAGGCGGCGCATCGCCGAGGCCTACGTGGCCTACATG
>Ga0255055_10000456_pt1 | contig 31808 bp, 26 predicted proteins | sample JV7_2_27_MG_FD_188633 | JGI IMG/M metagenome (GOLD analysis project Ga0255055, IMG submission 188633) | Seawater microbial communities from Jervis Inlet, British Columbia, Canada - JV7_2_27 | ecosystem: Environmental > Aquatic > Marine > Inlet | place: Canada: British Columbia | collected...
CGTGGGCAGGAGGAACTGCTGCGCCACCAACTCCCTGGCCAACTTGACCTTGTGCAGGAACGAGCGCGGGACGGTCTCGACCTCTTCGGGCGTGAGGTCGCCGTCGCCGTTGCGATCGCTGTGGGAGACCCAGCCGGCCGCGCGGTCCAACTGGCGGATTGTATCCGCACCCGCGACGAGGTCAGGCCCCAACGGCGGGATCCCTGGGTATATGGGCGTACCGACGGGCTCGATGGCACTGACGATCGCCCCGGCGAACACGTACGCCATGACGACGGTGACCGACTCGCCGGGACCGAGCGAGAACGGCCCCGTCGATTGGAAGAAGCGGGTGTCGTGGGGTACCTGAACCAGCGTGCAGACGCGCCGCTCCTTTGGCTGGTTGACGTCGCAGGGAGAGTCCCCCTCTGCCACGGAGATATTCCCCGACAGGTAGCGCCACAGCTGCGAGACGCCAACCGGATCGGGGAATCGAGCGCTACCTGTGGTGTTTGAAAACAACGTCATTCCCGGTAGTCGGCCGGCTCCCTGTGCTGCCGGGGTTCTGAGCAGCGCGGCCCCGACGAAGCCGGGATACGGGCCGAATGGCGGCTGGATGTACTCGGGCAAGTGCCTCAAGGCGAGATCTGTGAAGACCAAGTTGTAGGCGATGCTCGCGTCGAAGGGCAGGACCGCCGAGGAGGTGTTGGTGCGGAACTCGATGCCGACGTCCGGATCCATCGCGAGCCCCACGTACAGGCTATCGATGCGGTAGCCGGAAGGTGGCAGATCGACGCCGAGTCGCGACTCGGCCCGCGCGACCCAGGAAGCCCCGATTCCCGCTATCTCGCCTTGAATCGCGGGGTCGAGCCCCGCATACGCCCCGGGGTCGGACGCCGAGATGTTGTACAGCGTGAACACCCAGTAGATGATGTCCTCGTTGCCGGCCGGGTAGTTGAATTGCAGCGATCGATGCTCGACCATGACCCCCATCGGATGGCTGCGGCCGCTCAATTGGCGGGGACCGTCCTGAGTGCGGAACCACGCATCCTCGCTGGATAGGTACTTCCGACCCAACAGGGACGCGTGGAACACGTCGGCGTCGCGAATGACCGCTCCGTTGGGCCAGTGTTCGAGGTCGTTGCTCCAAGTGTTGGCCGAGCTGGAGATGTCCGTGACACCTTCGCCGTGCGGCTGCGTCCCCCGCGCGTCGAAGATGTATGCGCCCACGGTATCGCCCGCCCAGATGGCCGCGTCCGCCGCGACGATGCCGGCCACCTGGAGGCCGGAGTTGAAGATGTACGGGTTGTGTGTCGGGAGCGGCCATTCGCCCCCTAGGTGGTACTCGCACAGTTCACCGGCATGCCAAATCCGGCACCCGACTCGGTTGCCATTGATGTGCCAGATCGAGCTGCTGAGCAGCATGTCGAATCCGGAGCTGCGCGACTGCTTGGGGGAGGGCAGCTCCTGCGCCACGGTGGTGGGTGCGGCGGCACTCAGCAGCAGGGCACTGCCGACTACCAAGGCCCCTGTGATCTGCGCCCGGGTCATCGTGGCACGCCCAGGTTGGAGCCGATGATGACGGTCATGCGCCCGACTTTTTCGACACCGTCGGGCGTTTCGACGTGATAGAAGTACACCCCACTCGCGACCAGCCGGCCGCCTCGGTTGCGTGCATCCCATGTGGTCTGCCCGCTGCCGCTCTGATCGTGGTGCTCGATGACGTCTACCAGCACACCGCTCACTGAGTAGATGCGCACGATCGCTCGGGCGGGGAGGTTGACGAACGTAATGGTGCGGGCCGCCGGGGACGCCTCCACCGGGGTCGTGACGTAGAACGGGTCGGGCACGGTATGCACCGTGGCCAGGGAGGCTTCCGTGGTCTCGCCGGGATCGAAGGTGGTGCCGGTGTACCGTAGACGGGCGCGCAGTCCGGGTACCGCGGGAGGGCGAATGGCCGGGCGGAACTGGTAGTCACCGGCAGCCAGGGTGCCCGTCGTGTTGCCCGCGGGCGCGCGGTAGTGCCATACGGTGCCGGCGGCGGGTAACTGGCGCATCTGCATGAGGTAGGTGCCGCCGTTCAGGTAGAACAGGAAGCCGGTGCCGGTCTGCTCCATGCCGGTTGCACCCCGCACCGTCTGCTGGACAGACACGGGGTTGAGCGCGGCCCTCTGCTCCAGCACGGCGGGCGTCTGGCCACTCCCGCCGCAGTGGCCCGTGTACGCAGGCACCGGCGCGAGGCAGTCCCCGTCCTGCCACGTGATGAGACCGTTGTCCTGGTCCCCGGTCGACCCTTCTGCAGTGTTGGCGAAGCCGGACACGTTCAGGATCCCCCATGACGGACCCCAGCCCTCCTGGAACGGCACGCGCACATTGTGGGTGACGTCGATCACGGAGTCGATCGCGCCGTTGCGCCCCCAGTAGACCCTCATGTCGGCCTGGCGGTACACCGTGGCCCCCACGCCCTCCGTGTTGCGGTACTCGTAGCGGAGCGTCGAGTAGGCGCGCGGCGTGAACAGCGTGTCCACCCCCGGCAGCCGCCCGGCCGTCAGGGTGATGTCGGGGGCAAACTGGTCCCGCCCACAGTGGCTCGCCGCCGGCGTGCAGAAGCCGGAGTTGGGCCCCACCACGTTCTCGTTGTCGGCCCCGGCCCACCAGCGCGGCCCCGCCTGCACCGAGTTGCCGGGATCGCCGTTGCGGTCGCTGCGGCCCCAGGAGGCCACGCGGTAGCCGCCCGGCACCGCGATCTGAACCTCAGCGGGGAAGGTGTAGTCCGCTCGTCCCCGGAACAGGGCCGCCTTGGCCGAGTCCAGCGGGATACCGGGAGCAACGGTTGCCCCGTCACGATCGATGCCTCCGTAGTGCTGCTGCAGCGCCAGCGTGAATGAGCTACGGGCCGCCCCGCGCGCCATCGTCAAGTGGTAGGTGGTCGGCTCCGCGTTTAGTGTGGCCCCCGGGGTGATGTCGTCGATCGTGAGCAGCAGCTCACCGTCGGTGCTCAACTCGGGCACGAAGTGCTCGACCAAGAACTCGAGGCCATCGGTAGGTGGCATGGGGCCGGCAAACTGTCCCGTGGCGGAATCGATGGCCGGCACCGTCTGGGTAGGATTGAGCACCGTGTCGCCGCGGCCCAGCAGCTCGACGGTCCCGAGTCCCCCGGCGGCCACGTGCGACGACGGCGCGCGGGGCCGGATGGCCTTGGTGGTCAGGGGGGATTCCAAACTGCTGGGGCCCGACGCAATGGAGTTGATGTCGAAGGCGGTGACCGCGTAGTAGTAGGGGTAGAAGTTCTGCACCCCTGTATCGACGTACACGAACGGTATCCCGGTGTCATGGAGCGGAGGGAACGGCGCCGCTGGGGCGCTGTCGCTGGCGAGAGTCACAGCGAGGTTGCCGGAGGGCACGCGCTTCCCCACGGGCACCTGGACCAGCCGACCGTTGAGCGCACGCGTGACGGGGAAGGTGGGACATCTCTGCGTGATGCCCAGCTCCGGAGCACACTCGTTGTTGTAGTCCAACCGGCCCGTGTGGTCGACGAACGTCGTGCCCTGGTAGTCAAACTGGGCCACCAACTCCAGCTGCTCGGGACTCCGTCCGCGGTAGACGCGATACCCCTCGACATCGCCGCGCCGGTAGTTGGGATCGTACAGGCCGGACTGCGGATCGGACGCCGCGGCGAAGTAAGGATCACCAGTCAACTCTGTCGCAGACTTCTGCCACACCACCGTGACCTGATCGTCGCCCGGGACGAGGAAGAAGTCGGGGGCTTCGGGCGCGGTGGGCAGGAGGAACTGCTGCGCCACCAACTCCCGGGCCAGCTTCACCTTGTGCAGGAACGAGCGCGGGACGGTCTCGACTTCGTCGGGCGTGAGGTCGCCATCACCATTGCGGTCGGCGTGCGAGACCCAGCCGGCCGCGCGGTCCAGTCGACGGACGGTATCAATACCCGCGACGAGGTCCGGTCCCGACGGCGGGATTCCCGGAGGGACGAAGGTGCCGGCCGGCTCAATGGCGCTGGCGACCGGCCACGCAAACACGTAGGCCATGACGACGGTGGCCGATTCACCCGGCTCCAGGGAGAAGGACCCCGTCGACTGGTAGAAGCGGGTGTCGTGAGGATTCTGCACAAGCACGCACAGGCGCCGCTCCTTGGGCGGGTTGAAGTCGCAGGGGGGATCACCCTCGGCCTGGCTCAGGTTCCCCGACAGGTAGCGCCACAGCTGGGCCACGCCCACCGGATAGGGGAATCGAGCGCTACCTGTGGTGGTTGAGAACAACGTCAGGCCCGGTGCTTGGACCGTGCCCTGTGCTGCCGGGGTTCTGAGCAGCGCGGCCCCGACGAATCCGGGATACGGTCCAAACGGCGGCATCGCGTACCCCGGCGGGTACGACCAACGAGGCTCGGTGAAGACGGAATGGTACGCGACACTCGTCTCGAACGGCAGGACCGCGGAGGCGTTGTTGGTGCTGAAGTTGACCCCGACATCCGGATCCATCGCGAGTCCCACGTATAGACTGTCGACGCGATAGCCGGACGGCGGGAGATCGACGCCGAGTCGTGACTCGGTCCGCGCGACCCAGGAAGCCCCGATCTCCGCGATCTCGCCTTGAATCGCGGGGTCGAGCCCCCCATACGCCCCGGGGTCGGACGCCGAGATGTTGTACAGCGTGAACACCCAGTAGAGGATGTCCTCGTTGCCGGCGGGGTGATTGAACTGCAGCGACCGGTGCTCGACCAGGATGCCCATCGGGTGGCTGCGGCCGCTCAGCTGGTTGGGCCCATCCTGAGCGCGGAACCACGCGTCCTCACTCGACACAAATTGCCGGCCCAATAGGGTGGAGTGAAAGACGTCGGGGTCCCGGATGACGGCGCCGGTGGGCCAGCGCTCGAGGTCGTTGCCGCCCCATCTGCTGGTGGAGCTGAAGATCTCCGTGACACCTTCGCCGTGCGGCTGCGTTCCGCGCAAGTCGGCGATGTATGCGCCCACCGTATCGCCCGCCCAGATGGCCGCGTCCGTCGCGACGATGCCGGCGACCTGGAGGCCGGAGTTGAAGATGTACTTGTGGTACAACGGGATGGGCCACGCACCGTTCGTCCCAACGACCGAGACACACAGTTCGCCAACATTCCACACTCCGCAATACACACGGTTCCCTTGAAGGCCTATCACGGAGCTCGAGCGTAGCATATCGAACCCGGAACTGCGCGACTGCTTGGGGGCTGGCAGCTCCTGGGCCACGGCGGTGGGTACGGCGGCACTCAGCAGCACGGCACTACCGATCAGTACCCTCCAAGCCGTCACTCGTCGCATGGCCGCGTCTCCTCTAGAACCCGACCCTGAGCCCGAACCGCACAGACGGGCCTGCGCCGGCAAAGTGCGGCGCGCTGAATTGGGAGTCGTACCAGGCTTGGACGGCCGCTTCCTGCTCCTCCACGTCGTAGTAACCATCGCCGTTCCCAAAGCGCCGCTCGGCACGCTCCAGCATCACACACGCGGGGGTGCCTCCTTGCGCGTACCAACGGGAACAGACATCGCTCAGGTCTCGCAGGTCCATGGCGCCGACGATCCGTGGGTTGCTCCCGTCCGGATCGGACTTCGGGATCTCCGTCCAGAAACGCCATTGGGTGTCGTTGTACATCTGGCTGAGCTGCTGATCGACCAGGGTCTCGCGGTGCAATTCGTTCTGCGCGTTCCGCGTCTCGGCAAACACGACCGGCGTATTCTCGAGGCCCAGCAGGTTCCTGACGTCGCCGTAGATCTCGATAGCCGCGGGGCCGATGCGGAGTCCCTTGCTGACGCGGAGGTCGAGGTAACGCTCCCACGATGTGCGGGAGTGGTTCCAGTCGTCGACTGCACGTAGCGCGGACAGTTGCCCCCAGTTCGATCGCACGCCGCTGCTGATGTTCTCGAACAGCGTGTACGGCAGACCGTTGGCGATCCGAAACGCTAGAAAAACCCCGAGGTCGGAGAGCACGGCGCCGACTACCGTGCCCCGCGCAAAGTCGTGAGGAACGAGTGCGGTCACGGTCCCGCTGATCTGGTGCTGGCGCTCGTCGCGGGTGGGCAAGGGGGTGTCGGGCGGCGGTACGGTGTCCACATCCGCTGACGGGACGAGTTGTGCGAGGCCGAATATGTAGTCGGTAGGGTCGGAGCCGGTGCTGCGAACGGACGCGAACGAATACGCAGCCCGAATTGCCAGCCAGTCGCCCCAGCGTTTGGCGACGCTCAGATCGATGCCCCGTACATATCCGTAGTCGGCGTTCGTCGCGAGGCGCCGGTCCACGATCGAATCGAGCACCGGGTCGTACACGGGCAAGAACCGATAGGCGAACTGGTCGCGGAGATCCTTGAAGTACGCGGCTGCATCGAGCACGAAGCCGCGGCCGACGCTCTGCCGAGCACCCACCTCGTAGAGGATTGTCCGGCTGGGTGTGATGGTACCGCCGAACAGTCCCTCGTTGCCGGCGACCGAAACATCGTTGTTCGCTCCGGCGGCGAGCACGCTGAGCGGAGGAGCCTGGACCTGGTGGCCGTACCCCAGGCGCAACGAAGTGCCGCGACGGATGGGGAACACGGCGCGCACACTGGGTGACAGCGTGCGGGTCGTGGGCGACCCGACCCATACCTGTTCCGCCCCGTCGCAGTCGGACGCGGATTTGGCAGAGCAGGTCAGCCGTGCGATAGGCGCTTCCGGATCGAACGCCGGGTGGGTGAATGTCCGGCCGGGCACCAACGGCTGGTTCGTTCCCGGGTCGAACCAGTCGAGCCGCAGTCCGATATCGAGGCGCAACAGCTCGAAGTCCCCCGTCACGGCGAGAAACGCCGCCGTCTTGTGAGGACTCGCCGAGTAGATCTCGCCGCCCTCGAGTGTAGTCCAGTCGGACTCCCAATGACGGACGCGGCCCCACGTGGACTCGAATCCGCCCCGCAGGCGATACCGCCGGGTCTGCCAATCGAGGACGGCGCGTCCGAAGGCTCGGCGCTCATCCACGAGCAACTGGCCGAAATCGAGTCCCGTTCGCGGGTAATCCGCGATCACTGAATAGGGGTTTACTCGTGGGTCGCTCGTCGGGACGAGTTCGGTCCAACCGAGATAGGGCCGCAGCGTGCCACGGTGATACCGTACGTTCTCGATGGCGGCGTCCCAGTCATTCCCGGACTGGAGGCGCGCGAGCGTCCAACCGCCGGTCGAGTCTCTGGTCAGGTGCTGTGCGGGATCGGCGGAACCGAACCGGTCGAAGTCGACGACCAGGTCCAGGCCATCGAACGCCTTGCTGAGTGACGGCGTTTCGGAGTGGAGGTCGACAATCTCCTGAGTAGCTCCCCGGTTGATCCGGTCGCGCTGGCTCGAAACGGTTGCCTGCAGAGTCAGCGCTCCACCGGGGCGCCGAACAATCCGCTGCACCCAGTCCAGAGCGAGCACACTGGAGGTCGTCCTGTGTCCGGGACGACCCTCTTCGTGCATCGCGTAGGTCCAGTCGATCGCCTGCCGGGTTTGTGTGAGTCCCGAGAACGTGACAAACGACCCCCCGCCAATGTCGAACTGCAGTTTGGCATTCCAGCGGCTATCGCTCTCCCATGCGCGAGGGCGGCGGCGGCCGAGACACGGGTCGTCGCTACTGTCGCCGGGGTCGAGGGTGTCTGCAGTCGAGGCGACGCACGCGCCGCCGTATTGCACGAACTGAGGAATCGTGAACGACACCGTGTCGGGCCGACCATCTTCGTTCACAGGCAGTGAGAGCACGGTGTCCTCGGGTCCGTACGCATAGACCGGCAGCCCTTCGACGCCGATGTTGGGTTCGGCCGCCTGCTGCGTCGTCGCCGCACCGCCTGCGAACAGCGTGAGACGCCCGAGCAGTCGTCCACCGACCGTTGCCTCCAGCCGCTGCATGCCCAGTCGCGTGCTCGCTCCCTGGAGCCCGTCCGATTCGTAGGCGAGCGAACCACGCCACGATGGCCTGCCGAACGCGGTCACGTACGAAAGCGCGCCTGCCTGTGCGTCACCCCACGCTGCGCCGAGCAGTCCAGTGCGGGAAGAGGTTTGAGTGAGCGTGTTCGGTGCGAGGCCCAACGGTGAGTCGCCGGTGTCCATCGATCGGACGGGCACGCCGTCCACGAACGTCGTCACATCAGTCGGACGCGATCCGCGAAGGACCAGCGCATCAGCCCGGCCAGACGTGACGCCCGGGTCGAGCCGCAACACGTCCACCGGATCCGATACCGGTAGCCGATCAACGTCGTTCCCCGAGGTGAACGACCCGGACGTTGCGGAGAACGGCAATGGAAGGTCACCCTCGGCAGCAGCGGCTTCGGGTGCCGCAGCATCGAGGTCGAGGAGCAGCACCTCGCCGGCGACGACCCATACGTCTCGCCCGAACCAGGCCTGACCGCTCGGTACGCGGAAACGGACCTCGTGTGCTCCTGCAGGGACAAACGTGAGACGGTAGAAACCATCGGGATTGGATACGGTGGAAATGGACGTTCCGGCTATCTCGACGCTCGCGCCCGCCGCGAGGCCTCCGTACACATCGGTCACCGTTCCCTCGACGGTGCCCATCGCGTTCTGAGCCTCGGCCGTATTGGTGGTGAGGAATGGGAGTGCCAACGCCAAGAGGAATGCCCTGGCGTGGGTGCGGTCACTGAGCCGTTTCATCTGACCCCTCGCCATAGCCCGATCGATCATTGCGTCGACTCGCGGTCCGGGTCGAGTGTGCAGTGCTCTCGTGTCGAACGCTTACACTATGAGCTGCGGTTGGCGCTCTGGCTAGACCTTCGATGGGACTCTAAGTGTCGGATTTGGGGCATTCGGTAAGGGCAGATTTCCGAGCGAGCATTGTGGTCTTCACAGCTCACCGCTGCTTTTCTCGCAGCTCTCTCAGCAACCAATCGAACTCATCGGAACCGACGAGCGGTGCCAGATTGGGATCACGCTCCAGCCGGTCGGGATCGGTTCCCCAAGCTGCCACGACACACTCGAGCGCCTCGACAGCGCCTGCAGGGTCTCCCACTTGGGCGCGTGCCCGCGCGAGCCCATAGCACGTGGAACCGTTGGTCGGCTTGATGGCGTGCGCAACCTCGAGCATCGCGAGCGCGCGGTCGGGGCGTCCACTGTCGAACTGCGCACGTGGCCCGTAAAACGCGGTGTGCACGAACGTCGTCTCCAACATCCGTTGAGCGCCGGGGCCGCCGAGCGAGTCCTCCCCAGCCGCATGGCGCAGTAGGCGGTCGATCCAGAGGCGTTCCTTTGCCTCACTGAGCGTGGGCGGATGTTCCGACGTGCGCACATTCTCGAGGTACTCGCCGAGCCATCCCGTGTACTCGAGGTAAGCGTTGTACAACTGATCGAGGCGCTGCCGCGCTTGGCGCACGCTCTGGGTTTGGGCCAGGTCTTCCGCCGCCGCCGCGGCCAGCGAGACGTCTTGGAGTCCAGCGAAATCCTCGGCGATGGACTCGTACAGTGTGAGCGCATCGAGCAGGCGTTTGTCCGCTCGGACCGCCCGTGCTTCGTCCGTGCGTTTTTGGAGGAGCTCGGGCACCCAGTCCGACTCGTCCGTCTTGAGCCCGCTATGGATAGCCTGAAGCTCCAGCCACTCGACGGCGCGGGTGAATTGCACTTCGGGTGGCCAGGCGTGTGGGCCGTCGTAGAACTCGATACGATGGCGCATCCCCAGCTGGTCCAGCTGCGCGTTCAGCAGACTCAGTTCCCAGTAGTTGAAGTCGAGGAATCCCGCCCCACCGAAGAACACGAAGGGTGGTCCACTCTGATCGAGCATCGCTCGAAGCACGGAGAGTGGCCATGGAAGAGCGGCGCCGAAACCGACGACTCCAGCGACTCGGTCACCTAGCTGGAACCCCACGTCCCACGCGATGCGGGCGGTGCCCGAGAAGCCGACGAGGTAGAGCCGGCTGGTGTCGATCGAGGAAACGTGCTGCATGTCGGCGAGGAGGGCCGTGATCGCAGCGATGTTCGGCTCGGGGGGACCGTCACTCAACGTGTTGTGGGAGCTGATGATGATGTAGCCGTGCTCCGCTGCCGCCGGTTCCAGAAGGCGCAGGGGGACGAGGGCGCGTCCCCGTGGGTCCATGGCAAAGAGGACCGGCCAGGTGGAATCCGGGTCGAACTGCGCAGGTGCGAAGACGGCGTACTGCTGGGTCGAATCAGAGGTACTGACGACCTCGGCGACCGTCGTGCCCGGGGCCAGGACCGAGTCCAACTGCTGCGCAGCTGATGTAGGTGCCACGAGGCCCAAGACTAAGAAAAGTAGCCTCCACCGAAGCGGGTCCATACGTGGCATACCGGAGATAAACCCCCAAACACACCCGCAGTTCCGACACCAGCTCGCGTTCAGTCCCGGCTCGTTGCTGAGGAGGTTATACTTACCGGCCCAGCCCGAGTGGTGAAATTGGTAGACGCGCGGGACTCAAAATCCCGTCCCGGCAACGGGGTGTCGGTTCGACTCCGACCTCGGGCACTGTGAAGCAACCGAAGGCCTCGCATACTCTTGCGGGGCTTTCGTGTTTCGCAGGACAATCTCGTCCGAGCAATCAGCCACCATTTCCGACTCCTCCTTTACTGTTTCTCACGGACGGAAGACCATAGCTTTTGCCCGCAGGCACTTGTTCTCAGGACGAGCCAATCATGCTACGCATCATTCTCTCCCTCGGGACCCTGACTGCGCTGGCACTACCCTCGACGGCACAGGCCCAATCGGATTCCCCCAAGACCAGCAGGTTCTTCTTCACGGTGGGGATCGGCGGACACACGATGCAGGACAGCGTGAAGATGGAGTTCGGTCCAGAGATCTTCGCGAATGTCGGCTACTTCATCGTCCCCAATCGCGTCAGTATCGGTGCCGAGTTCGCGATGTCCGGCCACGGCACGCGCAATGACTCGATCTTCAACACGTCAGCCCTTGCAGGTCACTATGTCGCGGAGATTCGTGTCTTCGTGACGAGTGCCGCAAAGGTCGGGGTGTATCTCGCGCCACGCTTTGGGTGGACGACCTGGACGGCGGACTATATCTACGACACTGACGTCCACCATTTCGTTGCTCACGGTGTCCTCGCTGGCGGACGCGCGGGCGTTGCCATACCGGTCACGCGGATGCTGCGCGCCGAGCTGGGTGGAACGATGGACTACGGCTTCTACGGTGATATCGTGCTCGAGGGGTATGGCGTTATCGCGCCGGACTCGAAGGCACTACAGGCTGGCGGGTACGCGGGCATCTCCTTCCGGTTCTAGGAGTGGTGCGCCTTCACCATTCCCGACAAGCCTGCCTCTGTTTCTCCCCCGATCGCGCACCGTAGCTTCTACTATTCCACACCCCTCTGGAGGCTGTCATGCGCCGCATGATTCTTCCGATCTTGCTGTTGGTCGTCGTCGCACTTCCCGCCCGAGCACAGTTCGCGGATGTCACGGATACCGGTCCGGCAGAAGGCGAGATCAATGCTGCCGAATTCAACATCGAGTGGCCGTGGGTCGCGGCCATCGCGTACGCCAAGGATGTCGGACGGACGCCGGAGCAGTACGGCCGGTTCATCGGCGAGTTGGCCGCTCCGGGATGGACGGCACGCACCCCGGCGGGCTTCATGCTCCGCATGTACCGCAACTATTGCGACTGGGATGGTCTGGAGTTCGAGGTGGTCCAAGTGGCGGACGACATGATCAGCGTTCGCACGAACGTTCCGTACGAATCGCGCGTCGGTGATTCGGGTGATCCGTTCGGCGTGACCGTGCAGGACTACGTGAAGGTTCACGAAGCGGCCTACGATGCGATTGCCGAGCACCTCGACTTCGAGTTGACGCGTCAGCGTGACGGCGCCTGGACGGTAGTCACAGTCAGAGCGAGGTAGCAGCGCACGCACCAACCGGCGAGGCTCGGCCATCACGTTGGAGTCGAGCCCCGCCGGTCCAACCCTCGGGGCCGGCCGCACCCGCATCATTCGACAATTGCTCACCGAGAACGTCGTGCTAGCGCTTTTCGGAGGTGCTGCAGGCCTCGGATTAGCGGTGCTAGCGATGAAGCTGCTCGGCACCATGATGCCGCAGATCTGCCCAGGCTCGAGAACATCGGGATCGATGGCATGGTGCTCGGCTTCGCGCTGGGAATCTCGGTCCTCACCGGGATCGTGGTCGGCCTCGCCCCGGTGCTGTCGGCCTCGCGCACGGATCTCACGGAGTCCCTCGAGGAGGGAAGGGGGAGCGCCGAGTCCGGCTCCCGCCGCAACCTCCTGCGAGCCACGCTCGTGGTTTCTCAGCTCGCCCTGGCCCTCGTGCTGGCGAATGGTGCCGCCCTCATGGTGCAGAGCTACCTGCGATTTCGCGGGATGGAGCAAGGCTTTCAGCCGGAAAACGTCCTGACGGTATCCCTTTCGCTCCAAGGTGAACGCTACGAGGAAACCACTCCGCGGGCCCAGTTCCTGGACGCGGTGATGGACCGGCTTGAGGCGATCCCTGGGGTCCGGGATGTCGGAGCCACCAGCAAACTGCCGCTCAGAGGCGGCTCGAATAACCAAGTGTGGGCCGAAGACGACCCGGAACGGCTGCCATCGGGTGGGGACGGTCCGCTCATCGAGTTCTCCCGCGTGTCGGCCGAGTACTTCCCAGCGATGGGTATCCAACTCGTGGCAGGCCGATACGTGACGGCCGGCGACACGGCCACGGGACAGGTCGGTGCCCTCATCAATCAGGAAATGGCAGGTCGCCTGTGGCCTGAGCAGGATCCGGTAGGCAAGCGCTACAGCTACCGCACCGAGCCACCGGAGTGGATCACCGTGGTGGGCGTGGTCAGGGATGTGCGGCAGTGGGGACCGTACCGCCGGGCTCAGGCGGAGAATTACCTCCCCTATGCGGCACTGCCCGACAGGATGGCCGGGTACCGGATGTTCCTCATCCTCCGGACCGACGTGAAGCCACTGTCGATCCTCGGTGCGGTGCGTCAAACCATTCTGGCTGTGGACGGAGATCAGCCGATCTCGGAGATCCTCACCATGGACCAGGTGGTAAGCAGTCAGTTCGCGGGCCAGCGGTTCAATACGACCCTGGCCACGATCTTCGCGGGCATCGCCCTGCTGCTCGTGACGGCCGGTGTCTACGGCGTCGTGTCGTTCCACGTGGCCCGTACCAGTCACGAGATCGGCGTGCGCATGGCATTGGGCGCCGGCCGTGGCCGGCTGCTCGGCCTGACCCTCTTCCGGGGCCTCAGGCTCTCGTCCATCGGTGCTGCAATCGGCGTGGCCGGGATCTTCGCCTCGAACACCGTGATTCGAAGCATGCTCTACGGCGCCAACCCCCTCAGTATCCCGACCATGGTGATCGGAGCCCTCGGACTCGTCGGCGTCGGGGCACTGGCGTCGCTCGTGCCCGCCTACCGCGCGGCCAGCGTGAGTCCCGTGTCAGCCATCAGAGGCGAGTAGGCCGGACCAGGGAATGCCATAAGCCATTGTAAGATATCGCGTTACATCTCACGACCAACACCTGCAACACATTATTGTAGGTATTATATGGTCAAATACTGCTCTACAATGAAGCACTGGCAGTCAGTATAGATCTCATTCATCTCCACTATAGCAATATGTATGAGTGTATCATTAGATTGTTGATCTACTGTAAATTGTAGTATATTTACATATTCGTATCGCTCATGGAGTTGGAGTACTCCTGAGTGCCTGTCAGGCGCTCCGAAAGCCGGGAGAGATCAGAGATGGCAACGTTCCCCAGGACGGAAGCGCAGGTTTCCCAGCTGGCCCAAAGCGTCATCAACGGACTGAACGAGCATCGGGATATCTATCCGTCACCTCCTGCGGCTCCGGCTGAGCTGCGGAAGGCCCTGGACGCCTACAATTCGGCGCGGGCCGCGGCCATTGCGGCCGCTGCGGCAGCCCAGCAGCGCGTGGCGGAGAAGGGTGAGGTGTTGGGTGCCCTCGTTGGGCTCCTCAAGACCGATATTCGGTACGCCGAGAACACAGTTGACTACAACGACGAGCTGCTGCAGTTGATTGGCTGGGGTGGCCGTGGGGAGAAGACACCGCTCCAGGGGCCAGGGGAGGTGCGCTACCTCGAGATAGCCAAGGAAGGGCCTGGATGGATCGAGCTGGACTGGAAGAAGCCGCACGGCGGTGGCAAGGTGGCCGCATACCAGATCCAATCCCGCCGCCACGGTGCAGGGGCATGGCGGTACGTGGGGATGGCGACGGGAACTGAGATCCACCTGACCGATCAGGAGCGGGGCGTCGAACTCGAGTACCAGGTGATTGCGGTGAACAAGGCGGGGGAGGGTGGGCCGAGCAACCTCGTGGGGGCGGTGCTCTGACCCATTCCTCGCTCTGGATCATCGGCTAATGTGCTGCATATGATGCCAGTAAGTGGTTGTTAGTTAGTTATTTGCAGCGTTGACATGAAGTAAATGCTCATGTCGAGATGGCGGCCCACGGGGCCGCCTGCCTAAGCCCAGGTTGCGGCTCTCCCCCGGACGTCCGGCGTACAGGAGGGCGGGTTGTGGGCGGCCTGGCCCGCCCCATCGGATGACCCTCCCGGATGAGGCCACTCGGGTCACTCCCTGATGCCAGCCGGGGCCCGGTTGTCGCAGCAGGCTGCCCAGTGCCATCACGAACGCCCGAACGCACTCGGGATCGAATTGCCGCCCAGCCTCGCGCACGAGCTCCCGGACTGCGTGGGAGATGGACAGGGCGGGACGGTAGGGGCGCTCGCTGGTCATGGCGTCGAACGAGTCGGCGATGGCTACAATCCTGGCACCCAGCGGAATGACACTGCCACCCAGTCTGTCCGGGAAGCCGTGGCCGTCAAACCGCTCGTGATGCCAGCGCACGATCTCCAAGACCGTGACGTGCTCCCGGAGCAAAGGGGCGAGAATCTGCTCGCCGATAGTGGGGTGTTCGCGGACCTGGGCCATCTCGTGCTGTGCCAGGCAGCCTCCCTTGCCCAAGACCGAATCGGGGATGCCGATCTTCCCTACGTCGTGCAGCTGACCGCCGAGCCGTACCTCCTCGACCTCATCCTCCGACATGCCTACGGCTCGTGCGATCAGCTCGGCGTAGAACCCCACCCGCCTCGAGTGGCCGCGCGTGTATTCGTCTTTGGCGTGAATGGCTTCAACCATCGATTCCACCGCATCGCTGAACAGCCGGTGCTTCCGTCCTAGGGTCGGCGTCGCGTTGTCGGATGGGCGCAACGACCCAAGCATCGATGCTACCTCTTGACAAACTGGGTCAAAATGATCCAGATCTAGAGCGCCCAAGGGCCGCGCCATTTCGGCTCGGTGTGTTGTCGATCCCGGTAGAGTTTGTGTGAGGTGTGGCACTTTATGTCCCGGCTGTGGGTGACATTATTCCTTGGCTGAATGCCGCTGACCCGGTTTCCTGTGGCTTCTGGAGGCGCAACCGGTGGGCCAAAGTGATCCGGTGATGTAAGTCGTTGGTATGTAGCTGGTTACGTGCACATGGGTACCCGGGCACTACATGGTACGCTTCGTGCTAACTGGTTCAATTGGTGCCAATTGGGAGGAACGGGTGAGTTCGACTAGGGAGCGCACAATGAGACCTGACAGAGATCGGGTGTCATACTCGGACGGGAATGCCGCCGTAGCAGGCGGGATGACCCTGCTCGTGGTGCAGCTCTCGGAGTCGTTCTCGGAGTTGTGGGGCCAGATCAGCCGCGATCTGGGCACGGATGTCCGGGTCATTGGTGAGGATGACTTGGGTGCGGTCGGGCCCGAGGTGGCGCTGACCGTGCTCGCGGCGGGTGGGGCGGAACGGGAAGCCGAGGAGTGGTTGGACGGCCACGAGCTACCTCCGTCCGTTCCCGTGCTGGTCGTTGGCGCGGATCCCGGCCGGCGCATGGCTGCCAGGATCGTGGCCCACGGTGCGACCGACTACTTCTCGCTTCCGGACGACCTCGAAGTCCTGCACAGCGTTACGCATTCGATTCTGGAGCGGCAGCGCGAGCGTCGCCGGCGGGACGCAGGCACTCTTTCGGAGGTCAAGCCTGAGGCCTTTGCCGATATTATTGGCGAGAGCCCAGCGCTCAAGGCGGTGTTGAGCCGCGCGGCCCGGCTGCTGCCCCACAGCGATGCGACTGCGCTGGTCGTGGGGGCCACGGGAACCGGCAAGGAGCTGCTGGCACGGGCGATCCACGATGGCGGACCACGCAGGCGAGCGCCATTTGTGGCGGTGAATTGCTCGGCACTGCCGGCGAACTTGATCGAGTCGGAGTTGTTTGGACACGAGAAGGGCGCGTTCACTGACGCGCACGCTGCCAAACCGGGGCTATTCGAGATCGCCGAGGGCGGGACGCTGTTCCTCGACGAGATTGGTACCCTGCAGCTCGATCTCCAGGCGAAGCTGCTGCGCGTGCTGGAGGACAAGATGGTGCGGCGCGTTGGTGGGACGAAGTGGCGTCAGGCGGATATCCGCATCTTGGCCGCAACGAATGAACGGCTCACGGAGGCGGTCCGCGCCGGGACTTTCCGTCAGGATCTCTTCTACAGGCTGAGTGTGGTCACGCTCGAGCTTCCCACGCTCAGTGAGAGGGGTGAAGACGTCCTGCTCATCGCCAATCAGCTGCTCGAGCGCACAGCGAGGCAATACGGCCTCGAGGCGCCTCCGCTCGACACGCGCGCCCGGGCGGCCCTCCAGGGCTATCACTGGGCAGGTAATGTCCGCGAATTGAAGAACGCGATCGAGCGGACACTGCTGCTCTCGGCGCCAGGGCAATTGGACCTCTCGGAGCTCGTCCCGAAGTCTGAACCGGCTGCCACAGTCGATCAGCTCCTGCCGTTTCCAGCACAGCTGGACGACATCGTCTCGGCTGCAGCGCGGGCGATGCTCGACGCATGTAACGGCAATCGGAGCGAGGCTGCTCGCCGCTTAGGCATTTCGCGGCGGCGTCTGAGACGGCTTCTCGGTCTCGCAGAAGAGGGCGGGGCAGACCGCCGGGACGAAACGCCCCAATCCGGGGCGATCTGATCCAGGGGTCCCGAGGGCCAAAGTCTCCACTAAGCCAATATCATATAACGACTTACCGCTCTATGGTGCGGCGGCACGCGGCATGCTCCACCTCTGGGTAGACCACTCCACGCGTTCGCGGCTCAACCAGGTACAACGTGAGCACGAACCGAAGCCCGGAGGAGGAGGGGAAACGATCATGGACTGCCGAAAACTCTTCATGCCGCTTGCTGTGGCGGCAATCGCGACCGGCTGTGGGGAACCCACCGGTCCGGCGGCGCAACCGCCCCCAAATGTCATTGAAACGGTGGATGACGGTCTGCGAACACTCCGGTGGGGAGGAGGAGCACCGCGCTTTGTGGTTGTGATGGACGGGTCGCAACTGCCAGTGCCGACACCGCCGGCGGGCTGGGGATCACCGGTCAGCGACTATAGCGTGAGCTTTTCGATCCCGCAGGCGTCGTCCTCTACCCTTCGAGTGGACTACATGGACGCCAACGGTCGCACGAGTCCGTTCCTCGAATTCTCGGTGGATGAATCCGGGATCGAGTCAGATTCCAAGGGAAGACCTGTTGCGCTTGGGGAATCGGTACAACTGACTCTGACCATTGATTTGTCCGACTTGTCGGTGCAGTTCGAGCCGTATGGCGTGCAGTTCAAGGCCAGCCAGCCGGCCTTGCTCAAGATGTGGTACACCGAGGCGGATGGTGATCTTGATGGCGACGGCGATACGGATGGTCAGGACACGTACATCCAGCGGAACCTCCTTGGTCTGTGGGACCGCGAAGCTCCGTGGAAACCTCTCAAAGAAGTGGACGCGTCGCATTCGGTCGGCGAAAAGAAGTTCACTGCCGGCGTTCTGAACTTGACGGGTTACGCTGTTTCTTACTAACGATGAACGCGCGAGAGTCACTGAAGATGCTCAACGAGGCACATAAGCTGGCGGCCACAGGCCAGCATGCTGGCCTGCTCGAGTTCCTCGGTACTCAGCCCGATGAGGAGTTGCGGCACTCGCCGAGCCTGGCACTGCTACTCGGCATCTCGCATGCCCGACTCGGCCACAATGATGACGCCCGACAATGGGTTGGCATCGCGCTTCGGCAGTCCAGAGAGCGCGGGGATCGTGCAGCCGAAACCCGTGCGCTCAACGTTTCCGGCGCGATTGCCTTGGAGAATGGAAGGGTGAGTGAGGCGGCGTCACACTTCTCGCGGGCTCTTGCCGAAGCTGAACGGGGCGGAGACCACGCGACCGTTGGTCGCGCGTCGAACAACCTTGGGATCATTGCCAACATGCGTGGTGACCACGGCCGCGCGGTGGGCTCGTACACGATGGCGCTGGCAGCGTTTCAGCGGGCAGACCTGCGGACCGGCGCGGCTGAGGCCCTCCACAACATGGCGATCACCTACCGAGACCAGGGTGACCTTGCCAAGGCGCTCGATACGGCCGACCGGGCGGTGGACGAGGCGCAAGCGTCGGGCGATCTGCGCCTCACGGCACTTGCCCAAGGCGGCCGCGCGGAGATCCGGCTCTTGGCCGGCGACGTCGTAGTCGCGCAGCGGGAAATCGAGCGAGTACTGGAGAAGGAGAAGGAGTTGGGGAACGTCGTTGGCCAAGCGCAGGACCTTCGTGTATGGGCGGGATGTCTCGCCGGGTTGGGGGAAGGGCAGAGGGCGGAGGGTGTGCTGCGGGACGTGATCGAGCGTGCTGAAGAGCTTGGCCGCCCATTGCTGGCTGCGCAGGCCGAGCGGGATTTGGCGCTTCTGACCCACAAAACGGGGAGAGTCGAAGAGGCCAGTGAGCTGGCACGGTCCGCTCGGGACCGGTTCGACACCCTTGGCGCCGAAGCAGAGGCTCGGAAGCTCGAAGACCTTCTTTAGGAACTCAGACTAATCTGCAGGTCTAGCTACGGCTGGCGGGGCCGTAATCTCTCTGCCTCTTCCTCCGCCGATTCCAACTTCTCACGCAACAGGTGTTCCCTGGCATTGGCACGCCGGGCCTTGACCGTCAGCACGACAAATCCGATACCCCAAACACCCGCGAGCACTCCGAAGGTAGGCAGGGGAAACCGGACGAATGCCAGCAACACGACCACCAGCACAACGAGCATTCCTACCGCCGCCAATCCAGCCAGCAACAGCTCCTGCGCGCGCTCGCGGGGGCTCTTCTGTTCCTGCTCGGCGTACTGCCTCAGAAACGGGCCAAGTCGTGGTTTGTCGTCGGTCATAGGTCTCCACCGAGAGCTCTCGGTCGTCAGTCGTTGGTCATCAGTCGGATGGTAGAGCGAGGGCTGGCGGGCGAGCACCGATAACTGACGACAGATAGCCGAAGACTACTGGACCGGGCACTGCACATTGGTCGGCACGGTGTTCTGGCAGGCAATGCTCCCGTCCATGCCGGAGGCCAGCAGCGCACACGCCGCCTGTTGCGCGGCCCGGCGGGCATCCTCGTCGGTGGCCCCGGATCCGCGGCGGCAGAGCGTCTGCCCACCGTACGTGACGCACAGCTCGCATTCTGCCTGGACCACGGAGAAGCTTCCATAGATGAGTGCCACACCCAGGATGGTGATGGCAACGATCAACGCGATGAGGCGAGCGCGTTTGTTCGGCTTAGTCTGTCTTCGCATGGTACTCCGATAATAACCCGTTAGTTGGAAACCGGTCATCCTCGGGTGGCGTAGGGTCAACTACGCCTTGATGACCACAGAAATGCCCGATTTCCGCGTCCCGGAGCTGGACGAGCTTCTGGGGACAAAGCCCGCGAGCAGGAGGAAGCCAGCGCGCCGGTTCCTGCTCGGCGTCCTGACGGCTGTCGTTCTCACGCTCCTGCCATTTACCCTGCTGCTCAGGGCCTCCACCTATCTGTATCAGACGAACGGTGCGCCGACGTGGCTCGCGTTGGGGATTGGGGCCGTTCTCGCCCTGGGTGCGGTCACGGCCTATGGTAGCTGGATCTCGAAGCGCCTGACTGGGAAGGCGAGAGCAGTCGTGATTGCCAAGTGGGTCGCTGGCCCCTTGGTCGTGCTTTATCTGGCCCACGCCCTGCTGTTCCTGTCCTCGGTCAACGCCAAGACGGACCAGGTGCGCTCCTATTACACGAGCCTCCACCCTCTGCTGCGACTGTCTGTTAGCACACTGGTAATCGTGGATGGAGGCGTGGTCATCACAGACACGGCGCGTGAGCCCGCCGACTATGAGCGGATGGGGCTCCCGGTTTATGAGTCCTCCCTCCACTTCCGGCAATCCGACGGGTACGTCCACGCCATGGATCTCCGCACTATCGGCAGGTCCGGGTTTCGCAACTGGGCAACCAAGGCCTACTTCCGGCTGCTGGGGTTCCGCGTGATCCGCCACGTGGGGACGGCCGATCATTTCCACGTCTCCCTTCCCATGCCCGGCCCCTAGCCCGCCGGCTCGTTGGGGGTAGATTTGTGACCGACAGCACAGCCAGAAGCTGTGGGCCGCCTCACATTCGATGTTGTTCGACGGGAAGGCCGTGAGATGCCATCGACACGAGACTCCCTGAGCCGTTCCAGGGAGAGGATGCAAACAAAACACGCGCATTTTGCCTCGTCCCCCAACGTCGAGTCGCCGATGACCTACACGGCGGCCGAGTGGGAGGAGGAGTGCATGGCGTCGTTTGGAGAGGGGCGGGATCCCGGACCCTGCCCGGATTGTGGCCGCACCGGCTTCTATGGCCCCCGGATCGATGCCACGGACCGGCACTACCGACAGTGTCGGTTTTGTGGGTTCACGCAGATGGTGGGAGAGGAGCCCATCCAACATCAGCCCACGGTGCACGGGTGCGCCGAGTGGCCAGTGTGCGCGCGAGCCCCGTACGTGTGGTGGGTCAGAGGAGACGTGGAATCCTATCTCTGTCCGTTCTGCGGGAAGCGCGTGAGTGTGGCCGACGCGACCATTCCCCGACCGGTGGACGACCCAAGCCACGCCTGGTGGAAGGTGCCTCAGCACCGAAACCGCTTCTACTACGTGCGGTTCTGGGAGAACTGGGAAGTCACGAGGGGCCGAGTGCACCTCTGACGCGGCATGCGACCATCCGGATCTTCATCCAATCCCTCCCAGGCGGTCCGGGAGGGATTCTCTTTGTGTCTAACCTGAGCTCTGATACTTGAGGCTCACCCCGAACTGGAAGACGTCGATCTTCGTGTTTGCCGTCATGAGAGGAAGCTGGTTGCGCGTCGTCTCCGCGGTCGAATTCAACCATTGGCCGAAGGCCCCGATCCGCAACTTGCCGGTCAGCCGAAAGTCGACGCCGAGCCCGAGTTCTGTGCCGAGCGCATCGCCCTTGTACCGGATTGCCACACCTTGCTCCAGGCGATCGTACTGAAACGACGCCAGGCCTGCGCCTGCCTTGATGTAGATGGGCAACGTCTTTGACGGGTACACGATCGCGACGGCCAGGAGCGCCGCGAACTGTTGGGTCGTGTCGGCAGCTGAGGTGCGCCAGCCGGTGGCCTCAATGCCGAGGAGCACGGCGCGAGAGATCGTGCCGCCGCCCGCCACGAAACCGCTCGGGCCTAAGGTCTTGGAATCGATGAAGCCTTCGAGATTGATGTTGCCCGATGCTCCACCCAACCCCGCAACGAACCAAAAGCCAGATCGCTCGTTCTGTGCCGACGCGGTCGATGCCACGCTTAGTGATACCACCGCACATCCAACAGTCCACATCAGACGCTTCATGACCACCTCGGTGGAAGAGACTTACCAACGGCCTGCCGATCTAAGGTACCCAAGACGGGTTTGGGCTCAAGAGCGGCGATGCCGCTTGCCGGGGGATTTGGCTTTCACTAACCTTAGGCGAACGAGGCGCTCCAAATGCTGGCAGGCGCCACCTTCCGAACAATTGAACAGCTGATAATAGCGTGAATTCCACAGTCAAAGTCGTTCCCCTCGAGCGCGTGACCTCGCCCATGCTTGCCGTGGCAGTCGGCGAGGTGACGACTGGTAAGCTCCCGACTTCGCTCCTCGGCCTGGACGCCAACACTGCCGGTGCCCTGACCCGTCTCTTCGCGAGCGGCGATTTCAAGGGGGAGCGTGACCAGACAGCTGTCGTGTACCCGCCCAAGCAGCCCAAGCGTGTGGTGCTCGTCGGTCTGGGATCGCAAGGCGAGATCACGCGGGCCGCCGTTCGCCGCGCCGCGGCTGTGGCAGCCCGCAAGGCGCTCGAGGCTGGTGCGGAGTCCATGGCGTTTCACTTCGTGCAGGAGGCGCACGGCGGCGTGGCCCCGAAAGCGATTGGCCAGCTGATCGTCGAGGGTGCGGTCCAGGGAGCCTGGCAGTTCACCGATCTCAAGGCCACCGGCAAGAAGTCCAAGGTCGGCGCAGTGGACATCATTGCCACTCGAGAGGAACGGCCCGACATCGAGCGAGGTCGGAAGATTGGAGCGGCGATCGCCTCAGGGCACATCTTGGCTCGCAATCTCCAGGTGCTGCCAGGCAACATCTGTACACCGGCGTATCTCTCTCGTATCGCCAAGAAGCTGGCGAAGGCGTACGCCTTCAAGGTCAATGTCATGGGCCGTGAGCAGATCGCCAAGGCCGAAATGGGTGGCCTTCTAGCTGTGGCCCAAGGCTCGCAGCAGGAACCTCAGTTCATCGTCCTGGAGTACAAGGGAGCCGGGAGAAGCGCGCCGGTGTGTTTCGTGGGCAAGGGGGTCACGTTCGATTCCGGCGGAATCTCGATCAAGCCGTCGGACAAGATGGAGGAGATGAAGTACGACATGTCGGGTGCGGCTGCCGTGCTCGGGCTGTTCGAGACGCTGGGGCACCTCAAGCCGAAACTCAACGTGGTCGGCATCGTGCCGGCCACAGAGAACTTGCCGTCTGGCACGGCCATCAAGCCGGGGGACATCGTCCGGGGGATGCTCGGCAAGAGCATCGAGATCGTGAACACCGACGCGGAAGGTCGGTTGATCCTGGTCGACGCCCTGGCGTACGCCCGAAAGTACAAGCCGGCGTGCGTGATCGATGCAGCCACACTCACCGGGTCCGTGGTCGTCGGGCTGGGCAGCCACGCCACCGGGCTGATGGGGAATGACGACCAACTCGTCGAGGAGGTTCGGCGGGCTGGTGATTTAGCTGGCGAGCGGTGCTGGCCCCTGCCTCTGTGGGACGAGTACCGCGAGCAGATCAAGTCCGACGTCGCTGACGTCAAGAATCTCGGCGGTCGGGCCGCCGGAACGATCACGGCCGCGTGGTTCCTTCGAGAGTTCGTGGATGGGTATTGCTGGGCGCACCTCGACATCGCTGGCACGGCGTGGATAGACAACGAGCGTCCCGACATGGCCAAAGGGCCGACTGCGAACGGTGTGCGTCTCTTTGCCGAGTTTGTGATGGGACGAGCCGGGGGGTGATCCACATCCGGCGCGTCCTCGCATTCGCCGCCGCACTCCTCATCGCCACCCACATCACGGCATCCTCGTCCGCGGCGCAGCAGGACACAGCGCTGGCCCGTGTGGATACGGTGCAGGCTGGTACCGACACCACACAGGCCATGTTGGAGGAGGGGCCGCCGGCTCCGACCATCCTCCCAATAGCTAGAGAGGAAGTGCCGCCCGGACCGCTTTCGCCGGGCTCGCGCTATGTGTTCACCCGTGACTCGCTGCTCTGGTCCGGTGCGTATACCTTAGCCGACCTCCTTGCCGAGATTCCCGGTGTGTACGTGGCACGGGCCGGTTTCACCGGCGTTCCGCACTACATCCAGTACGGTGGCCGGGGTGGGAGCGCCCTGGAGATCTACTGGGATGGCATACCCTGGGTCCCACTCGGCGGTGATACGCTGTTCGTCGATCCGGGTCGGTTTCCGCTCACGTACATCCGGCGGGTCGACGTCGAAGTCCTGCCACAACGGCTCCGCGTGTTCATGGTTTCCGAGCGGCACGAGACAATGGACATCCGTACGAAGATCCGCGTCGAGTCGGGAACCCATAAGTCGGCCCAATACACGGCGTTGTTCCAGAAACGTGCACGCAACGGGATTGGGATCGATCTCGCTGCCCACTTTTTCGGAACCGACGGTCCGAACAAAGCTGCCGGAAGTGACGCGTTCGACATGTGGGCCAAGCTGGGGTGGATGCCAAACGATCGGATCGGTGCCAGCTATCAGATCAGGCGACAGGACTTAGACCGAGACGTTGTGTCAGGTCCGGGGGGCGTGGGTGTGCCGGGTGTCAAAGGTGCTCGCACCGAGTACCAGTTGGCACTGTTCGCAGCCACGCGGGGCGATGACCTCGGATTGCGCGCGGATGCTGGTCTCGTCACCAGTACGTGGACCGCGGACTCCACCAGTACCCTCGAAGATCAGCGGATCCAGCACGCCTACGCCAGCGTGAAGTATGCCAGACCCAGCTGGACCGCCGAAGTCAGAGGAAGGGTAGCCGATTCGCGCACCAGGGAGAGTGTGGAGGCGCGAGCGGGTTGGGTACCGTTCCGAGGGCTCGTGATATCGGGAGACGCGAGACTGCAGCGGCACGAGCATAACCGCAGTTCTCGTGAGGTCCACGGGGCGGCGGCACTGTACTTCGGTCCTGTGTACTTGGCGGGTGACGTTTCGCTCGGCGATGCGGTGCAGGCGCCGGCCATCCCGGACGACACCGCCCAGCAGACGTTCGACCGCGGGGTGCGGGCCGGGCTCAAGACAAAATGGCTGACCGGTTACGTCGGGGCCGTGCAGCGCGATGCCTATCAGCCATATCCGTACCCGGAACTTGGTGCGATCCCGCAGCTGGGGCCCTCAGCGGAGGCAACCTACCTGGTCACGGAGTTCTATCTGCGACCGGTGTCAGCGCTGACGCTCTCCGGTTGGTACTCCGATCCGATCAACGGCGAGCTCGCCGCGCTCCAACCGCCGAATCACATCCGTGCTGCCCTCACGCTGCGCACGAAGTTCTGGCGCACGTTCAGGAGCGGCGCATTCGATTTCAAGGCACAGGTGGGTATGGAGTCGTGGAGTGACGGGATCGCCGGTCTGAGCGGGGACGGAAGCCCCATCCCCCTTCCGGCGGCCCTGTTCTGGGAGTACCACCTCGAGGTTCAGCTCGTTGGCTTCACCGCGTTTTGGAGCCTGCGCAATGCCCAGCTCGCGAAAGAGCAGATCGTACCCGGACTCGACTACCCAGGGAACCTGCAGACGTTCGGGGTATCGTGGACGTTTAGTAACTAGGGGCAGAGAGGGCAGAGAGGGCAGAGAGGGCAGGTTCGAGCGTCGCTGCCCTTGCTGCCCCGCGTGCCCCTACTGCCCCCCAAGTACGTTGGATAGCTTTCCCGCAACTCGCAGCAAGGACGAAGATTGCCCAACTCAATGACCGGCTATGGAATAGCCGACGGTCCCGTAGGGGGCGGCAGGTTGTCAGTCGAAGTGCGAACGGTGAACCACCGTCATTTCAACACGCAATTCCGACTGCCCCAAGACCTGCTACGCTTTGAGAACGATCTCAAAGCACGTCTGCGTGATCACATCGATCGGGGACATGTAACGGTCGGGGCCCGGTGGACGGAGGTTTCCGTCGAGCCGACCGCCGTGCACGTCGATGTGGACCGTGCCCGCGTCCTCATCGAGGCACTGCAGAAGCTCAAAGCAGAACTCGACCTCAAGGGTGAGATCGATTTAGGATTCATTGCCCGCCAACCCGAGGTCCTGACGCACGCCGAAGACGAGGAACGGGAGATCGACGCCAGTGATCTCTTGGGCGTTCTCGACGCAGCTGTGACCTCGGTCCTGGCCATGCGCCAGAACGAGGGCGCGGCGCTGGTGGCCGATCTCGAGCAGCGCTTGGCCACCATGGAGGCGAGGCTGGCCGAAGTGGAGGAGCGAGCGCCATATCGAGTGGAAGCGGAGCGCGATCGATTGCAGGCGGCAGTGGCGGAACTGCTGGACGGGCGGACGCTGGATGAGAGTCGATTGAGCCAGGAGATCGCGATCCTGGCGGACAAGCTCGACATCACTGAGGAGACGGTGCGGCTGCGCGCGCACCTCGGTGCGTTCAAGGGCGCGCTGCAGGGCACGGGCGCCGTCGGCAAACAGCTGTCGTTCCTGGGACAGGAAATGCTGCGGGAAGTGAACACCGTGGGGTCCAAGGCCAACGACGCGGAGATCGCTCAGGCGGTCATCACCATGAAGGGCGAGTTGGAGAAGGTCCGCGAGCAGGTGGAGAACATCGAGTGAACGGACGCTTGGTGATCCTGTCGTCGCCTTCGGGTACCGGGAAGACTACGATTGCTCGCCGGATTCTCGCTGGCCGCGAAGACGTGGCGTTCAGCATCTCTGCGACGACCCGGCCCGCGCGAAAGAGAGAACGGGACGGCGTGGACTACCACTTCCTGACCCGCGACGAGTTCGTTCGACGGCGGGACAATGGGGAGTTTCTGGAGTGGGCCGAGTACCGTGGCCGGCTGTACGGCACCCTACAGGCCGACGTGGACGCGCTGCTGGCCTCAGGTCACCACGTGATCCTCGACATCGAGGTCCAGGGTGCCCAGCAGGTGAGGGCGCGCCGCAGCGATGTCGTGGCTATATTTGTCCTCCCCCCATCCGGGGAGGCTCTGCTGAGCCGGTTGCGAGGCAGGGGATCAGAGAACCTGCGAGAAGTCGCCGGTCGCGTGGCCCAGGCGGGTCGCGAGCTGGAGCAGGCATCGAGCTACGACCACGTCGTCGTCAACGATGTGCTGGACCAGGCGGTAGCAGCGGTCGAAGCGATTATCGACGGCGAGGCGTCACCGACGCTGCGCCAGCCGGAACTGAACGAACGAGTCGAGCAATTGCGCCGTGAGTTGGCGGCGATGGCTACCTGAAGGAGCGTTGATGCAGATCTTTACTCCGAAACAAGTTGCACACGAAGCGGGCACCAAATACCTAGGTGTTCTGGCGGCGGCCAAGTTCGCTCGCTTCGTCAATGAGTTTCCACGGGACCGTTCCCTGGAAGAGAAGAAGCTCACGACCCGGGCACTCGAGAGCCTGACGTCGGGAGAGCTGAGCTTTAAGCTCGTTCGCCGGCGTCGTGCCGAAACGTGAGCCTAGCAGGCCGACGCGTCGTCCTCGGCGTGTCGGGCGGTATCGCGTGCTACAAGACCTGTGCGCTCGCCCGGCGGCTGACTGACCTAGGCGCGGCGGTAGACGTCGTTATGACCGCGGCCGCCACGGAGTTCGTGCGGCCGCTGACATTTGAAGCCCTGACCAAACGCCCGGTACTGACCTCCCTGTGGGAAGGCGGCCGGGCGTTGGCACATGTGGATCTTGCCAAGGCCCCCGATGCGATCGTCGTGGCCCCGGCGACGGCGAACATCATTGCTCGGGCAGCGCAGGGAATCGCAGACGATTTCCTCACGACCATACTGCTCGCGGCGGAAGCCCCAGTGCTGTTCGCTCCGGGCATGAATGACGAGATGTACGCCCACCCAGCCACCCAAGTGAACCTGGCAACGATCCGGAACCGCGGGTGGACCATCGTGGGTCCCAATGTTGGGCCCTTGGCCGAGGGTCCCAGTGAGCGTCCCGGCCGGATGGCTGAGCCTGAGGAGATCCTGGCCCACGTCGAACGTCTGCTCACGGAGCACGGTAGCCAACTCAGGGGGAAACGGGTGCTGGTCACTGCTGGTCCCACTCGCGAGCCACTGGACCCGGTCCGGGTGATCAGCAACGCCTCGAGCGGAAAGATGGGTTTTGAGATTGCCGGACGCGCATTTGCGAGGGGGGCGGATGTGGTCCTCGTGACTGGTCCGACGGCCCTGACGAATCTCACCGGCATCGAAACGGCTCGGGTGACGACCACCGAAGAGCTGCGCGCGGCCGTCGCCCGGTACCTCCCCGAGTGTGATGTGCTCGTCATGGCGGCGGCACCGGCTGACTATCGGGCAGTCGAGCCGTCCGCGGAGAAGCGGCCGCGGGAATCAGGCACGATCGACGTGATGCTGGAGCCGACGTTGGACGTTCTGACGAGCACGGTGGGACTCAGGCGTTCGGACGCGGTGAGTGTTGGCTTTGCACTCGAGATGGGGGAGGGAGTGGAGCGAGCGAGGGAGAAGCTCGGACGCAAAGGGCTGGATTTGATCGTGCTGAATCGTGCAGATGAAGAGGGGAGCGGGTTCGAGGTGGACACGAATCGGGTGACGCTGGTGACGGGAGACGATGCGCGCCGCCTCGACCGAATGACGAAGAGGGAAGTCGCGGAGCGAGTCCTAGACGAGATCGAAACACTGCTGTGAACAAGCCGCGCGAGCTGTTCGCTCGGTACCTCGAGCAGCGTGCGGAGCTGTCCGAGGCCCCGTTTATTCTCGAACACCCTGTGACGGAGCAGTCACACATGCCGGAACCGGCCTGGCTCAAGGACGCACCAGCCATTCCGCCCGCTGGGATCACGATCCCGGCACCGGACAAAGACCTTTTCAGCGATGACCCCCTCGCTCGCCTGGATCTCGACGGCATCGCCCAGCGGGTCCATTCCTGTGACCGCTGTGTGTTGAGCGAGACGCGCAACAAAGCCGTACCGGGTGAAGGCCCGGTCGACGCACAGTTGGTGGTGGTCGGTGAGGGGCCGGGTGCGACTGAAGATGAGACCGGACGACCCTTCGTGGGACGTGCGGGAGAGTTGCTCACCGAGATCCTCACGGCTATCGATCTGCCGAGGGAACAGGTTCACATCTGCAATGTCGTGAAGTGCCGGCCACCGAGTAACCGCAAACCGTCACCCGAAGAGATGCAGGCGTGCGTGCCGTATCTGTACAGGCAACTTGAAATCATCAGTCCGAAGGTGATACTAGCTATGGGAGGGACGGCCGCGGAGACCCTGTTGAACACACGACAGTCGTTGGGGGGGATGCGGAACAAGGTCCATGAGTTCCGCGGGATTCCGCTGATCGTCACCTATCATCCGGCTGCACTGTTGAGAAACCCGCACTGGAAGAAGCCAACCTGGGATGACGTCCGTATCGCACGCCAGCTCGTCGCACGGCACACCTGATCCACTAGCCACACGGCAGACCCCCTGGAGCGAGGAAGCCGAACAGGCCGTCCTCGGGGCCATGCTGCTGGATCAGGATGCGGCGCTCAAGGCGGCGCAGCTCCTCGCCGACACGGCGTTTCACCGTGATTCCCACCGTCGCATCTTCCGCTCGATGCTCATCCTGCTGGAAAAGGGTGACATCATCGATCCACTCATGCTCCGCGACGTGCTGCAGCGGCGTGGGGACCTCGAGGCGTCCGGCGGAATGGAGTTCATCGCCGAGTTGCTGGATGTCGTGCCAACGTCTGCCAACGTGGAGTACCACTGCCGGATCGTGAAAGACCGAGCACTCCGGCGCCGGCTGATCGAAGCGGGTACGGCCATCGTACAGACTGCCTATGAGGGGCCGGACGAAGTCGGCACGCTGCTCGACACGGCGGAGCAACGGATATTCGAGATCTCCTTCCAACGCGAGTCACAGGAGTTCACCCGGCTCAAGTCGTTGGTGTGGGACACGATGGAGCGCATAGAAGCGCGCCACCATGGAGAGGAATCGGTTCACGGTGTTCAGAGCGGGTTTACAGATTTGGACGCACTGACCAATGGGTTCCAGCCCAGTGACTTGATCATCGTGGCCGCGCGGCCTTCAATGGGGAAATCGGCTTTCTGTCTGAACATTGCGACGCATGCAGCGGTGGAAGCGAATGTGCCGGTGGCTGTGTTCTCACTCGAGATGGCCAAGGACCAACTCGTGGAACGCATGCTGGCCTCCGAGAGCCTCGTGGACCTGCATCGCTTCCGGCAGGGGAAACTGTTGGAGGAGGACTTCTCGAAGCTGTCCCGCGCCGTTGGCATCCTTGGTCAAGCGCCGGTCTGGATCGATGACACGCCGGGGCTCAATCTGCTGGAGCTTCGGTCCAAGGCCCGTCGCCTCAAGGCTGAACACGGGATCGGGATGTTCATCATCGACTACCTGCAGCTCATCAACGCCCCGCGCGAATCGGAGAATCGCCAGGCCGAGATCTCGTTCATTTCCAGATCGCTCAAGGCGCTGGCTCGCGAGCTACGTACCCCGGTCGTGGCACTGTCGCAGCTCTCCCGCGCGCCTGAGCAGCGTGGTGGAGACCGGCGTCCCATGCTCTCCGACCTGCGCGACTCCGGCGCCATCGAACAGGACGCCGACTTGGTCATCTTCATCTACCGCGCCGAGATGTACAAATCGGTGCTGGAGAAGGACGAGCACGCCCGGGAGGGGATGGCCGAGGTCATCCTGTCCAAGCACCGCAACGGACCCACGGGCACCATCAACCTCGCCTTCAGAAAAGACTGCACGCGGTTCGCCGACTACACGGAGCGCGAAACCGAAGGATTCGATGTCCCCTAAGGCCCGCTCCGTCTATCGCTGTGCGGAATGTGGAGCGGAGCATCCCAAGTGGGCGGGGAGATGCGAGCATTGTGGAGAGTGGAACTCTCTGGTGGAGGAACCGGCCGGACGGTCAAAGCAGGGAGGTCGAGGACGGTCGGGGTTGGTCGGAGGCGGTCAAGTCGCTGTCGAGCCGGTTCGGCTGTCCGACGTGGCACCTGAGCAGCTCTCCCGTTGGAAGACGAACGTGGACGAGTTCGACTTCGTGTTGGGTGGCGGAATCGTACCAGGCTCCTTGGTCCTCGTCGGTGGTGAGCCGGGAATCGGGAAATCCACCCTCCTGCTCCAGTGTGCCTCTCGGCTCGAGTCTGCTGGCATCCGCACAGTGTACGTCTCGGGTGAGGAGTCCGTGGAGCAGGTGCGATTGCGGGCCGACCGCCTGCTCGAAGACGCTGGGCCCGTTCATTTACTCCCCGAGGTGCGGATCGACGCCATCACCACCCGCGCGGCCACAATGAACGCCCAGGTGATCTTCGTCGATTCGATCCAGACCATGTACAGCGAGGATCTCGAAGGCGCCCCCGGCAATGTCGGACAGGTGCGCGAGTGCGCGTCGCGTCTCATGCGCTTCGCGAAGGAAACCGGTGCGGCCGTTGTGCTGGTGGGTCATGTCACCCGTGGGGGTGTGATTGCCGGTCCGAAAACACTCGAGCATGTCGTGGACACCGTGGCGTACTTCGAAGACGACGCCGGTGGAGAGTTTCGAGTGCTGCGGGCGGTGAAGAATCGATTCGGTTCGGTCGACGAGGTCGGAGTGTTCGAGATGACGGCCGAGGGTCTCCGTCCGGTGACGAATCCATCGGCGGCCTTTCTGTCTGGGCGCGATACGGAAACGCCGGGCTCAGCTGTGACGGCGCTCATGGAGGGAACGCGACCCGTCCTGGTTGAGATCCAGGCGCTCACCTCGAAGTCGGGTTTCTCCACGCCACAGCGGGTCGCCACAGGTCTCGAGCATCGACGCCTTGCTGTGCTGTTGGCGGTGTTGGAACGTCGGGCGGGGCTGCAGTTTCGTGATCTCGACGTGTTCGTGAACGTTACCGGAGGCATGCGGTTGCTCGAGACAGGTTCGGATCTCGCGGTCGCCGCAGCGTTGTGCTCGAGTGCCCACGATCGGCCCCTTCCGGCAGATGCCGTGTTCGTGGGTGAGGTCGGTCTGGGAGGTGAGGTCCGCCCGATTGCAGGCTTGGAGCGTCGGCTGCTCGAAGCCGATCGTCTCGGGTTCCGTCGTGCGTTCGTATCTGGCCGATCTTCACCATCGGCTGCCGTTCAAACCATTCCACTTGCGAATGTCAGAGATCTCTGGGAGCGCACCGCGGCTTGACGTCGGCGTCTTGATCGCCGCCGCCGGTAGGGGAGAGCGAGCGGGTGCTGGCGAACCCAAGCAGTTTCGCCTCATTCGCGGCGCTCCCATGCTGCTGCGTTCCATCCGCCCGTTCGCGCGCCACCCTCGCGTGCGTGGGATCGTTATCGCGCTGCCGCCGGATTCGG